>Ga0335072_10001406_pt1 | contig 39183 bp, 36 predicted proteins | sample Lox_Sample_21_FD_206725 | JGI IMG/M metagenome (GOLD analysis project Ga0335072, IMG submission 206725) | Soil microbial communities from Loxahatchee National Wildlife Refuge, Florida, United States - Lox_Sample_2.1 | ecosystem: Environmental > Terrestrial > Soil > Wetlands | place: USA... | reverse complement strand
ATCGGCAGTTCTTTGAGGCCGTTGGTGAAATTGGAGCGGATGCGGCGCGGGGCGCCCGCCAGCTCGAAACGCGCGACCCGGCGCGTCATCGCTGCGAGCATGATGCGCACCTCGAGTCGCGCGACATGCACGCCGAGGCACAGGTGCGGGCCGCTCCGGCCGAAGCTGAGGTGCCGGTTCGGCGTTCGCCCGATGTCGAAGACATCCGGGTCAGCGAACTCGGTCTCGTCCCGGTTTCCTGAGACGTACCACAGAATCACCTTGTCGCCGGCGCGGATGTGCGAACCGCCGAGCTCGACGTCTGTCATCGCCGTCCGGCGCATGAAATGCGTGGGACAGCTCCACCGCATGACCTCGTCGGTCGCGGTATCTAGCAGACCGGGATCGCCGCGGAGGCGGTCCCACTGGTCCGGATGCTCGCAGAACGCCAGCACGGCGTGTGCCATGGCGATCCGGGTCGTCTCGTTGCCGGCGACGACCAGGATGGAGAACAGGTTGTCCAGATCGGTCTCGCTCAGCGCCTCGCCGTCAACCCTGGCCTGCAACACTTTGGACAGCAGGTCGTCGCCCGGCTCGCTGAGCTTGTCACGGACTATCTCGCGGCCGAGGTCCCACAGCTGCTTGCCGTACGGACTGCGGAACGGGAAGAGCCGGTAGGCGTCGGTGTCGTCCCGGCCCCACACGACGTCAGTCAGGTCCGGATCGGTGTTGGCGATCAGCCGATCGCCGAGGTCGATGAACTGGTCAAGGTTGGCTTCCGGCAGGCCCATGATTCGGGCCAGGACCCGGATCGGGATCTCCTTCGCCACGTTCGCCACGAAGTCGGACGGCCCGGCAGGCATACCGTCATCCAGCACGCGCTCGGTGAGCTGCTCGACGAAGTGCTGGTAGACCGCCACCGCGCGCTGGGAGAAGCTGCCCGACATGATCTTGCGCAGCTTGGTGTGCTCGGGCGGGTCCATGTCGATGATGGTGCGCCGGGCGGCCATGTCCTCGTCGGTCGGTTCTTCGAACGACACGCCGCGGCTGGACGAGAACGTGGCAGTGTCGCGGCTGGCCGTCATGATGTCCGCGTACCGGTGCACCGACCAGAAGCCGGAGTTAGGTGTCGGTTCCTCGAACCACGCGACGGGCTCTTCCGCGCGCAGACGAGCAAACTCGCCGTATGGCACGCCGCGCGCCCACAGGTCGAGATCGGTCAGATCGACGCGAGCCGCAGCCGTCATGCGGTTAGTTTGGCACCAAACGACATTGGCGGCAATCCCCGGGCCTGCCCTGCGGGCGGACCAGTCAGCCGGCCTCGACCGAGCGGACGATCTTGCGAAGCAGCCCGGCCAGCTGGTTCTTCTCCCGGTCGGACAAGGCGCTGCTGACCTGGGTTTCGCTGGCGTTGAAGGCAGGGAACAGCCGCTCGATGACGGCCTCGCCCTTCGGCTCAAGGCTCACCAGCACGAGCCGGCCATCCTCGTCATGAGCTTGTCGCTTGGTCAGACCCCGCTTCTCCAGCGTCTTCAGCACTCCGGTCAGGGTGCCTTTGGTCACGCCTGCCTCGACGGCCAGGTGCCGCGTCTGCTGCTCACCCCAGATCCACAGCACGAACAATACGGTGAACGCCGCCCAGGACAGGTCCTCGTCGGCGAGCACCTTGCGCTCCATGTGATTGCGCACGACGTTCGCGGCGCGGTAGATGTTCGACACCGCGGCCATGGCCGCGAAGTCGAGGTGCTGATCACCGATCCGCTCGCGGATGTCCCGCTCGGCCTGGACAAGGTCGCGGGCGGTGCCGGTGGCTAGGCGACTGGGCATGCGATGATGGTACGTCGCCGGAGCACCTGCGCGTTAGCCCAGGTCATAGGCCGTTGTGGGCAGGTCGACCGCGGTCGCGCCCGCATCGACAGGCAGCACGGCCCCAGTGACGGCCGACGCGTCGTCACTCACCAGGAATGCGATCACCGACGCCACTTCATCCGGGCTGCACGGCCGCCGCAGCGGGACCTGCGACGTCGCCAGCTGGTATGCCGCCTCGCGGTCCGGGAGGCCGCGCAGCGTGGCGAGCTGATCCATCTCGGCGTCCGCCATGGGTGTGCGTATCCAGCCGGGGCATACCGCGTTCACTCGAACGCCGCGGGGGCCGAAGTCGCGGGCTATGGACCGGGCCAGCCCGATGAGCGCGTGCTTGGCGGTGACGTAGCCAACCGACTCGGGCGAGGCCGCGAGTCCCGCCAGCGATGACACCACGACCGCGGAGCCGCTCGCCTCGATGAGGTCAGGCAGGCAGGCGCGCGCGGCGACCAGGCACGTATCAAGGTTGGCCCGCATGCTGCGCCGCCACGCCGCGTCGCTCACCCCGGCCGCAGTGCCGCCGCCTTCGCCGCCCGCGTTCGCCACCAGGATGCTGACGGGACCGAAGCGCCCGCGGATCTTGTCCATGACCACAGCCATGTCGTCCGCGGACGCGGCATCTGCCGGAAGCGCCAGGGCCCGATCGCCGATTGCGGCCGCCACCTCTTCCAGCGGCCCGAGCCGCCGGCCGGTTACTGCGACGCAGGCGCCTTCGGCTGCCAGGCGCCCGGCGGTCGCGGCGCCGATTCCGGTGCCACCGCCGGTGACCAGCGCGACCCGATCGACAAGCCTGCCCGGTGCCGTCGCCGCAACGTTCACGTCGTTGTCCTTGTCTTCGCTCCAGCAGTCGTGCCTGCAGGCTAGCCGCAGCGCGGCTCGCGTGTTCCGCGTAGCTTGGCCCTGCCCGATGCAATGACGCTGAGGAGAGTCTGGTGATAGCTGCGCGACACGCTGAGATCTCAGGGGCGGGCATCGCCGGCCTCGCAGTTGCGACCGCCCTTGCGCAACACGGCTGGACAGTCCGTGTCCACGAGCGCTTCCCGGAGGTCCGCGAGGTCGGCGCCGGCATTGCCCTCGGCCGCAACGGCGTCGAGGCCCTCACGGCGCTCCGCGCACTCGACGAAGCGGTGGCGGATGGCCAGCAAATCAGCAGGTGGACCATCATTGACCAGTGGGGTCGCACTGTTCAGCGCGGGGACATCGATGGGCCTTATATGTACTCGGCGACCCGCAAATCGCTGCAGCGCGCGCTTTTCAACAGCGCGCAGCGAGCGGGCGCTCAGGTGGTGGTCGGCTCGCAGGTGGCGGGGGCCGATGCCGGCGGACTGGTCCTTGAGGACGGGAGCCGGCATCCCGGCGACCTTATCGTCGGAGCCGACGGCGTCGGTTCCCGCGTGCGGCGTTCGCTGCAGGAACGCGGCGTGCGTAGCCGACGGATCGATCTGGACGTAGCGAGCCTGCGATACGTGATCCAGCGCCTTCCTGGCGACCCTGTAACGGAGATGCCCGAGTGGCTGCACGGCAACCGCCGGGTCGGGCTGCTGCCCCTCGCCGGCGACCGGATCGCGATGTACATGTTCTGCCCGAGTGGCGACACCGCAGGCCGTGCCCTGCCCATCGACGTCGAGAACTGGAGCGCCTGCTTCCCGCACCTGCGCGAAGTGTTCGAGCGCCTGCCGCGCGAGGGCACTTGGCTGCCCGTGGTGGAAACCCGCAGTCGCAGCTGGGCAGAAGGGTCGACTGTGCTCATTGGCGATGCGGCCTACTCCATGGCGCCCAACCTCGGACAGGGCGGTTGCACGGCTTTGCACTCGGCAGTGGCGCTCGCCGAAGCCGTCGACGGAAGCGAGCCGGTCGCACTGGGCCTGCAGCGCTGGGAGCTGGCCGAGCGACGGTATGTGGACTATGTCCAAACTTGGTCGCGACGCTACAGCCGGATGGTCAGCCAGTGGCCCGTCTGGGGAGTGCGTGCGCGCTCAGTGACCTTCGCGGCGCTTGGCCGTTCCGCCCGGCTCAACAGCCGGTTCGCAGGGGTCGATCTAGGTCGTCGCTAAGCGCAGGTGGATTGGACCAGTGGCCGCTTCTGTGTCAGGCACGACCAACCTTGCCCAGGCTCGCGGGGCTCCGGGCGCCCGGCAGCCCCGGCAGTCCCGGCAGTCCCGGCAGTTGGAACACGCCGATGCCCGTAGAGTTCGGCAAAAGTACGGTTGCTGCGAACGAAACACGCCCTGCGACTGCGGAGCCAACTGCGTCGGTAGCTGTGCTAGGCCAGCGTTCGTGCTCCAGTCCTACCTGTACCCAAGGAGGTTCGGCCGGTGGCTGACCTTGAATCGATCGCGGTCCGCCTTGCCGCCGCCTACCAGCCGGGGCAGCCCACGCTGGCCCCGCTGACGAGCACGTACGACGGCCTGACCGTTGACGACGCTTATGCCATCCAGCAACTGCAGATCGCGGGGCGGTTGTCGGGCGGCGCGGGGATTACTGGCTACAAGGTCGGGCTGACGTCTGCGGCCATGCAGCAGCAGATGGGCGTGTACGAGCCCGACTTCGGTCACCTGCTCACCGACATGATGCACCCGGCGGACGCGCCTATCCAGGTCAGCCTGTTCCGCCAGCCGCGTGCAGAGCCGGAAATCGCGCTGGTGCTTCAGTCCGGCTTGCGCGGGCCGGGACTGTCGGTCGCGGACATCATGTCGGCGACCAGGTACGCGCTGCCGGCCATCGAGATCATCGACAGCCGCATCACCGACTGGCAGATCGGGCTGGTCGATACCATCGCGGATAACGCCTCCAGCGGCGGGCTGGTGCTCGGCCAAAGCCCAGTCCCCGTCGGCGGCCGGGACCTCGCACTGGCTGGATGCGTGTTCCGGCGCAACGGCCGCATCGTCGGGACCGGCGCAGGCGCGGCCGTGCTGGGGTCGCCCTGGCACGCGGCGACCTGGCTGGCGAACACTCTGACAGCGCGCGGTGCCGAACTTGCCGCAGGCAGCATCATCCTCACCGGGTCGATCACCGCTGCCATCCCGGTCGCGGCCGGTGACGCGTTCACGGTCACGATTGACGGCCTCGGAAGCGTGACAGCGATGTTCGACTAACTGGCACGACCACGGCCGCGATCGCGGGATCCGGCAACCTCGCGGACTTCCGGCAACCTCGCGGACTTCCGCCGGCCACGCGGCGCCCGCGGGCCCCGGCGCCGAACTATCCCGCACAGTGGGAATCGAGGATGCATCTGGCGCCAACCCTGCGAACGTGGCAGTACGCGACACGCATCTCGTCCCGGGGAGGACTGTCCATGCCCGAGCCATTGTCCACCAGGCCGCGCAAGGCGGCCGAGGTTCCGTCCTGGGATCTCGAAGCCGATGTCGTGATCGTCGGTTTCAGCATCTCGGGTGCCTCGGCTGCGCTTGGTGCCCTTGAGGTGACCGGTGATGTGCTGGCGGTGGAACGCGGCGGCGGTCCGGAGGGAACCTGCGGCGGGATCATTTACCTCGGCGGCGGTACGCCCATGCAGAAGGCCATGGGCTTCGACGACACCACGGAGGAGATGTACGCCTTTCTGCTCGCGGCGCTCGGTCCCGGAGTCGACGAGGCCAAGCTGCGGGTGTACTGCGACGAGAGCCTGCTGCATTACGACTGGCTCGTTCGGCAGGGGGTCCCGCTAGCGACGGGCCCGGACGAAGAGGGCACGATGCTTGCATCGCCCGAGGATGACGGCTTCATCAACGTCGGCGGCCAGGAATACGCGGGCGGCGGGCTGGTCTGGACCGGCGGTGAGCAGGCTTACCCCTTCAGCGCTCAGGTGCGGCCGGCGCCTCGAGGGCACATTCCGCGCGACCCCGACAGCGATGAGGACCTGTTCGAGGGAGCGGTGCTGAAGTGCCTGGTACGGGCGGCTGAGCAGGCTGGCGTCCGGACTGAGTACAACCTTGCGGTTCAGCGGCTGGTGGTCGACGAGAACGACGCGGTCGTGGGAGTCGAAGGCCGCAGGCTCGGCTCGCTCGTCCGGGTGCGCGCCCGCCGCGGGGTTGCGCTCACCACGGGCGGCTTCATTTACAACGACGAGATGCTCGCCCGCCACAGCCCGGCGATGCTGGCCGTCAGCAAGCTGGGCCATGGCGGCCAGGACGGCCTGGGCATCCAGCTCGCGCAGGCGGCCGGCGCCGACGCTATCCACATGGACACCGCGGACATCACGCTCGTGCTGACGCCGCCGATGTCGTACGCGCGCGGAATTCTCGTGAATGCGCTCGGGCAGCGGTTCATCAACGAAGACACCTACTACGGGCGGCTAGGCGCGGAGGCCGCATTCCGCCAGGGCGCGATCGCTTACGTCATCCTCGATGAGTCGACGTTTCTGGATACATCTTGGCGCAGGCCGTCCTGGGCCGCTGACTCGCTCGCCGAGCTGGAGACGGAGATGGGACTTCCGGCCGGCGCACTGCAGCAGACCGTGGCCTACTACAACCGCCACGCGGAACGCGGCGATGATCCGCTGTTCCACAAGGCGAAGCGGTGGCTGCAGCCGCTGGCACCGCCGTACGCCGTGCTGGACCTGCGCGAGCAGACCTTCCCGATGTCCGCGTTTACCATGGGCGGGCTGCGCACGGCGGTCGGCGGCGAAGTGCTAAGGCCAGACGGCTCGCCGGTCGGCGGCCTGTTCGCGGCCGGACGGGCGACCTCTGGCCTGGCCGTCTCGGGTTACTGCAGCGGGATATCGCTGGGCGACTGCAGCTTCTTCGGCCGCCGGGCCGGGCAGTCGGCAGCGACGGGCCGGTAGCCGCATTCCGTAGTGCGCCGGTGGCGGCGGCTAGTCGCCGGCGTCCAGTCCGAACATGGTCACCTCATCGGCGCTGGCCCAGCTGGCGTCCGGCGCGGCGGGCCGGTTCGCCAGCGCAGCCCACGAGACCTCGTCGTCATGCCAGGGCAGGCCGGGCAGGTCGTGTCCCATCCGGTCACGCTTCACCCGCAGGTAACGGAGGTTGTGCCGGTTGGCGTGGACCGGCAGTGGCTCACGCCCGATGATCGACAGGCCGTAGCCTTCGAGGCCGACGCGCTTTGCCGGGTTGTTCGTCAGCAGCCGCATCGTGCGCACCCCAAGGTCGGAGAGGATCTGCGCGCCGGTGCCGTAGTCCCTGGCATCGGCAGGCAGGCCGAGCTGGAGGTTGGCGTCGACAGTGTCAGCGCCGGCATCCTGCAGCTGGTAGGCCTGCAGCTTGTGTAGCAAGCCGATGCCGCGGCCTTCTTGCCCGCGCATGTAGAGGACGATGCCTCTGCCTTCGCGGGCTACCGCGCTGAGGGCAGCGGCTAGCTGCGGCCCGCAGTCGCAGCGCAGCGAACCGAAAACATCGCCGGTGAGGCACTCCGAGTGGACCCTGACCAGCACGTCCGTCCCGTCGGACAGGTTACCCATGGTCAGGGCGATGTGCTCGGTCCCGTCCAGCAAGCTCCGGAAGCCCACCGCGGTGAACTCACCCTGCCGCAGCGGGAGGCGGGCCTCGCTGACGCGCTCTACCTGCTTCTCCGTCCGTAGCCGGTAGGCGATGACATCCGCGATCGAGATAAGCCGCAGTGAGTTCCGGTCGCAGAACACCACAAGCTGCGGCAGCCGGGCCAGCGTCCCGTCGGCATTCATGATCTCGCAGATGACGCCGGCTGGCCGAAGGCCCGCCAGCCAGGCCAGGTCCACGGCGGCTTCGGTATGCCCCGGTCGGCGCAGCACGCCGCCAGCACGGGCACGCAGCGGGAACACGTGACCGGGCCTGACGATGTCTTGCGCGGTCGTCGCCGGATCTGCCAGCAGCCGGATCGTGGCGGCCCGGTCGGCTGCCGAGATCCCGGTCGTCACCCCGGCGCTGGCGTCGACGGACACGGTGAATGCAGTTCCCATGCGTTCGGAGTTCTGGCTGACCATCTGACCGAGAGCCAGTCTGTCCAGGTCAGCGCCGGTCATCGGGGCGCAGACGAGGCCTCCGCAGTCCCGGACCATAAACGCGATCAGCTCCGGAGTCGCCTTCTCCGCGGCGAAGATGAGGTCGCCCTCGTTCTCCCTGTCCTCGTCGTCCACGACGACGACCGGCCGTCCCGCCGCGATATCTGCCAGCGCCAGCTCGATCGGATCGAAACGACGGGTGTTCAACTCGGTGCCCCCTGGTAATCTCTCGTTGCTGTGGACTCCGGCGCCCCGGCTGTATCACGGCCCAGGTGCATCAGCTGGTAGGCCTCGCTCATGACCGAGCGCGCGATGGCGATGTCGAGCACCCGGACGCCGCCGGCACGGGCGAATGCGTCCAGGCCGGCCCGCAATTCAGCAAGCGTGCGCACCCGCCGGGCGTCGGCGCCCAGCGCCGTCGCTACCGCGCTGATATCGACAGGATGCGGGAAGCTGCCGCCGGCCGGGTCAAGCCCGGCAATCCCGAGCTTGTGGAACTCGGACCCGTAAGCCTCGTTGTTGAGCACGAGCACCAGCAGATCGGCGCCGAACCGAACGGCGGACTGCAGCTCTTGGAGATTCATCAGGAAGCTGCCGTCGCCCTCAATCGCAACCGTCGGGCGGCCCGGGCGGCCGTCCGCCCGGGCTGCGACGGCAGCCCCGGCAGCAAGCGGGACGCACTGGCCGATCAGCCCGAAGCCGAAGCCGAAGTGGAAGCTACGATCAGGCCGCGCGGAAAGGTACGGGGCAGCGAAGTACCAGAAGTGGCCTACGCCGCTCACGATGTGCGCATTGTCACCGACCGCGCCATCGATTGCCGCCATGACCGCCCACGGATTCAGCCCGTCGGCCGGCTGGCCGGCGACCAGGGCCGCGTGCCGGGCGGGCTCGCGGGCCAGCAGCTCTTCGGTCGCCGCTGTACGCAGCCCGGGCCTGCTGTTCCCCGGAAGCCATCTGCCGAGCTGAGTCACGGCAGTCGCCGAGCCGGACGTGATCTCAGTGATCGGCCAGCCCGGCTGCCATAGCTCCGTCGGGGGGCGGCAGTCGATCCGGATCAGCTCGGCGCTGCCGAAGAAAGACCCGCGGGCGGTGTTGTGCAAGTCGAGTGCCGCGCCGATCACCAGCACGACGTCCGCGCTGGCGGCGATCTCGCGCGCGGCAGGGTGCGCCATCGTGCCTGCGAGCCCGAGGTCGAACGGGTCCCGGAATCTGGCGATGCAGCCCTTCGCCGGGACGGTGCTGAGGAAGCCCGCGCCGATGCGGTGGCCAAGCTCGACAGCAGCAGGGATGGCCGAGCCGGCCACCGCCCCGCGCCCGAGCAGCACGACCGGGCGCGCGCTCCCGGCCAGCAACTGCGCCGCAGCCCTCAGCGCCTCGTCCTGGCCTGAGCCAGCCCGGAATGCTCTCGCAGGCTGCAGGCCGGCGATCGCGGCCACCGCGGACTGCCAGTCGAATTCGCATTCCATCAGCTCGGCGGCGATGGCCACTACGCCCGGCTCGCCTGACCTGGCGCGCACAAGCGCGCTGGCCAGCACGCCGCCGATGTCGTCGGGACTGGTCATCAGCCAGTACCGCGCGCCAGCCGTAGCAGCCCACGAGCGCTGGTCGATGTCCTGACTGTTCGGTGGCGTCACGTGAGCCGGCTCCGCAGTGATGACGAGGACGGGTGAGCGGGTACGGACCGCCGCTGTCAGCGCGCCGAGCGCCTGTGCCACTCCTGGCCCCATCGTCACGGTCGCCACGCCGACCGTTGTCTCCGCGCTGCCGGTGGTTCCCCCGCCGAGGGTGAGCTCAGCGGCGCGGCCAGCTGCCACTGCATAGCCGTCGGCCATGCCGACCGCGCCGGCCTCATGCCAGGCCGGGCACCAGCTCGTGCCCGGAAGGTCCGCGTATTCGGCCAGCCACTGCATATTGCCATCGCCCATGACGCCGAACACGGTGGTCACTCCGGCGGCATGCAGCAGCCGGGCGATGCCCTGGTACACCTTCACGCGCGCTCCAGCCGGTGGGCCGATATTCCCCACCAGTGTCGCTGGTCAGACCGCCAGCGGGGGATAGCTGTTCCACTCACCTGACCGCTTGGTGGCGCGAGCGCACGGCGGCCCTCAAGCTGAGCTGACCACGACGAGCGGCCCGCGGGCGCGGGCAAAAGGAGATGGGCCATGGCAGGCCGGCTAGCGGGCAAGTCAGCCATCGTTACCGGCGCCGCGTCTGGCATTGGCCGGGCCGCGGCGCTCCGGTTCGCCGCGGAGGGAGCTGCAGTCCTGTGCGCGGACATTGCCGCCGACCGGAACGAGGAGACCGCGAGCATCGCGCGGGACGGCGGCGGCACCGCGCTCGCCCTGCACACTGACGTGAGCGACGCCGAGTCTGTACGCGAGATGGCCGACCGCGCGGTTACCGAGTTCGGCGGGCTGGACGTGCTGTATGCGAATGCCGGCGTGATCGGGACCGGCTCGGCCGAGGACTGCGACGAAGGCGAGTGGCACCGGATCCTAGGCGTGAACCTGACCGGCGTCTGGCTGTGCGGAAAGTACGTCCTGCCGTACATGGTGGAGGCCGGCTCGGGGGCGATCGTGAACCAGGCGAGCATCGGCGGCCTCCACGGCGTCCCACGGGTGGCCGCTTACTGCGCGAGCAAGGCCGGAGTGATCGGACTGACCAGGCAGATGGCGGTCGACTACGGTCCGCTCGGTATCCGGGTCAACGCCATCGCGCCAGGCACCATCCCGACTCCGCTGGTCCGGGGGCTCTGGGAGCAGGGCGCCGGCCTGGTCCAGGGCCAGACCCACGAGGAGCAGATGGCGAGCGTCGGGCGCCTTTATCCGTTGCAGCGCACTGGGACCCCGGAGGAGGTGGCCGGTGTGGCCCTGTTCCTGGCAAGCGATGAGTCCAGGTGGATGACCGGCAGCGTGGTGACGATCGACGGCGGCAAGACCGCAACGTGAGTTGCCAGCAAGCAGGACACGAGCTTGGCGGCCGCCGGGTCTCGTCAAGCATGAGTGCAAGCGAAACAGTGCTTCGGCGCAGCCGGGCGAACGGGAGGTCAGATGGACTTCGGTCTGCTTTTTGAGATGCAGGTGCCCAAGCCGTGGGGCCCGGCAACGGAAGCTGACGCCTACCACAACGGCATCGCTCAGGCGATCGCGGCCGAGCAGGCGGGCTTCACGCACGTGTGGGCGGTCGAGCATCATTTCCGGGAAGAGTTCTCCCACATGGGAGCGCCAGAGATCTGGCTGACCGCGGTAGCGCAGCACACCAGCCGGATCCGGATCGGCCACGGCGTGGTGCTGCTGCCAATGCCGTTCAACCACCCGGTTCGCGTCGCCGAGCGGATCGGCGCTCTCGACATCTTGTCCGGCGGGCGCGTCGACTTCGGGACCGGCCGGTCGATCGCCGAGCTGGAAATCGGCGGGTTCGGCATCGACCCGGGCGATACCAGGGACATGTGGTCGGAGTCGGTCGAGTTCCTGCAGCAGCTGTGGACCAGCGGCGAGCAAGAGGTCGAATTCCACGGCAAACACCTGGAACTGCCGCCGCGGAAGGTGTTCCCGCGGCCGGTCCAGCAGCCGCACCCGCCGATGTGGATGGCAGCGACCAGCCCGATGAGCTACGCGCTGGCCGGCGATTACGGACTCGGGGTGCTGGCCTTCGGCATGGCCGTCGACAAGAACGCCATGGGCCGCAGGCTCGCCGAGTGGCGAGCTGCCATGGCCGCGTCAACCAGGCCGATCTCGGTAAAAAACGAGCAGGCCGCGGTATTCATGATGTGTTTCTGCGCCGAGTCAGAGGCGGCCGCCCGCAAGATCTGCCAGGACTCTTTCGTCCGCTACCTGGACGTCACGGTCGAGCACTTCCTGCGCTGGGGCGCCAAGCGCGAGCTGCCGCCGGGCTACGAGTGGTACGCGACAGCGCTGAACCGGGGCCCGGCTAGGTCCGGTCCCGCGAAATTCGACTACCTGCAGGAAAACGGCATGATCCTGGTCGGCTCACCGGAAGAGATAGCAGAGCGTATCCGGGGCTTCCGGGACGCGGGTGCGACGCAGATGCTCGTGGCGATGCAGCTCGGTGACATCCCGCACGACGAGGTCATGAAGTCAATCCGGCTGTTCGGCGAGGAGGTCATCCCGGCCATTGGATAGTCACGACTGCGGCAATGGCCGAGGGTAACGGAGGGCGCATGGCCGAGCGAGGCGCGGCGGGCACCGGCCCGCTGCGAGACGTCCGGGTGCTGGATGCATCGAATCTGATCGCCGGCCCGCTGGCCACGATGCTGATGGCTGACCTTGGTGCCGAGGTCATCAAGATCGAGCACCCGTCGGCTGGTGACTCGCTGCGCAATCACGGCGGGCAGAAGGATGGGCATGGCCTGTGGTGGAAGGAGCTTGGCCGCGGCAAGCTCTGCATCACGCTGGATCTCGGCAAGCCCGAGGGTCAGGAGGTCTTCCGGAGGCTGGCGAGCGGGGCCGACGTTGTCGTGGAGAATTTCCGGCCGGGGACCATGGCGAGGTGGGGCATCGACTACCCGGCACTGCGAGGGGTAAGCCCGGCGCTCGTGATGGCCCACGTGACGGGATTCGGGCAGACCGGACCGATGTCGACGCTACCCGGCTTCGGCACCATCGCTGAGTCCATGAGCGGGTTCGCGCACCGCAACGGTCCCGGGGACGGCCCGCCTACGCTCCCGCCATTCGGCCTCGCCGATACCGTCACCGGTATCACTACCGCGCTCGCGATAATGACAGCGCTATGGGAACGACGCTCAAGCGGGGCCGGTCAAGAAATCGACGTCTCCATTATCGAGCCGCTGCTGACAGTTCTCGAGCCGCAGATCATCGAGCATGATCAGCTCGGCCGGGTAGCACAGCGAGTAGGCAATCGGTCTACCGTCAACGCGCCCCGGAATATGTACTTGTCGTCCGACGGCCGGTGGCTCGCGTTGTCGACCAGCACGCAGTCGACAGCTGACCGGCTGCTGGCGCTAATCGGCAGGCATGACGTGGTCAGCCAGCCCTGGTTTCGCAGTGCGGCCGACCGTGCCCAGCACGCCGACGAACTTGACGAAATCGTGGGCGCCTGGGTCGGCTCTCTCGATCATGCTGCCGTCGTCTCGGCCTGCCAGGGCGCTGGCGTGCCTATCTCCACGGTGTACGACGTCCGCGACATCGTGGCCGATCCGCAGTATGCCGCGCTCGGCTCGATCGCCACCGTGCCAGACGACGACCTTGGCGTGCTGCGGATGGTAAACACGCCGTTCCGGCTGTCCCGGACCTCGGCACACATCCGCTGGGCCGGCCCGCGGCTGGGCGAGCACAATGACTTTGTGTATGACCGGCTCGGACTAACCGAGGCCGAGCTTGCCAAGCTGCGGGAACAGGGCGTGATCTGATGGCTCCGGCGCCACGGCAGGCAGGCGACAGCGAGACCTCCGCGGCAGGAACCGGGTGGACGCCGGACCTGCTCGCGCAGCTGGACGGGTATGCCGTGACAGTGTCGAACTGGGGCCGATGGGGTGAGGACGACCAGCTCGGTACGCTGAACCTGCTGACGCAGGAGCGGCGGCTGGCGGCCGCAGCACTGGTCCGCACCGGGACCTGCGTATCGCTCGGCCGCCGGATAGGCGGCGCGCCGCAGCCCGACGACCCGCAACCGCCGCTGCAGCTGATGAAGGCATCTGGCGAGGCCGCGCCGGCCAGGGGCGGGAGCCATGCCAGCGACTGGGTTGGCCTGGCGCCGCACGGATTCGCGGTCACTCACGTCGACGCGTTCTCGCACCAGTTCTTCGACGGCGCCATGTACAACGGACAGCCTGCGAGCCTGGTCACCACCAGAACCGGTGCAGGTGCGGGCTCGGTCGAGGCGTTCGCCGGCGGGATCGTGGGCCGGGGCGTGCTGCTCGACCTGCCAGCTGCGCAGGACCGGTCCTGGCTGGAGCCAGGCGAGTATGTACGCCCGGCCGATCTGGACGCTGCGGCGGCGCGGCAAGCCGAGGTCAGGCCGGGTGACATCCTGTTCGTCCGCGTCGGCCGAGACGCCAGCGCCGCCCGGCACGGCAGGACCGATCCGGTCAGCGCGGGGCTGCCCGGGCTGTCCGCGGACTGCCTGCCGTGGCTGCGCGAGCGTGACGTCGCGGTGCTCGGCTGCGACGGCGTTTCCGATCAGATGACACCCGGCGGCGCCCCGCATCCCATGCCGGTTCACGCCGGCGCGCTGACACTGCTTGGCCTGCCGCTGCTGGACAACGCATGGCTGGAAGACCTGGCAGCGGCCTGCGCGGCCGAGGGCAGGCGGGAATTCCTGGCCGTCATCTGCCCGCTGCGGCTGCGGCGCGCCACCGGGTCGGCAGTCAACCCGGTCGCGGTGCTGTGAGATGACCGGCCGGCGGGCCGTGGCGCAGATCGTCGGCGTGGGGGAGTCCGCGTACTCGCGCGGCACCGACCGGTCTGAGTGGGAACTTGCCGTCGAAGCAGTCACCCGCGCGCTGGCCGACGCAGGGCTGGCACCCAGCGACGTCGACGGGCTAGTCCGCTACTCCTACGACACCGTGGACGAGGCGATGCTGGTCCGCTCGCTTGGCCTGCGGATCGGTTACTACTCGCAGACCGGCTACGGCGGCCTCGGAGCGCCGGCGGTGCTCGCGCACGCCTGCGCCGCGGTCGCGAGCGGGCTGGCTACTGTCGTCGTCTGTTATCGCTCGCTCAACGGGTGGACTAAGACGCGCTACGGCAGGGCGGAGCGAACGCTTGGCGACGGGCGCGGATCCGCTGACCTGGTCGCGGTAGGCGACCGCGCGCCTTCTGGTTCCTTCGCCGGCCCTTACGGCTTGCTCAGTCCAGGCCAGGTAATGGCACTGTGGGCACGGGAGTACCAATGGCGGGCAGGCCTGACTGACGCCCAGCTAGCGCTTGCGCTGGGTCAGGTCGCGATCAGCCAGCGGCAGTTCGCGGCTGCCAACCCGCGCGCGATCCTTCGGGACAAGACGCTGGACATGCCCGCGTACCTGGCCGGCCGGATGATCTCAGCTCCGCTGCGTCTGTATGACCTGGCACTTGAGTCCGACGGCGCGGCGGCGGTGGTGGTGGCGGCGCCGTCGGTCGCGGCAGCACTCAGGCGGCCGGGCGTGAGCGTTCTTGGCGCGGTGCAAGGTCTGTTCCGCTACGCGGAGTCCATCTCGGTCTACGGCGAGTTGCGGAACGGACCGCAGTACCGCAAGATCGCGCACAACCTGTTCAGCGCTGCCGGACTGCAGCCGAAAGACATCGTCGTCGCGATGATCTACGATGCCACGACCATATCGGTGCTGCTGGGACTGGAGGCGTACGGCTTTCACGAGCCGTTCGAGGCCTGGCGGGCGGTGACCGAGCATGGCATCGGCCCGGCTAGCCCGCTTCCGGTCAACACCAGCGGCGGTCATCTGTCCGAGGCCTACGTGCACGGGATGAACCATCTGACCGAGGCGGTCCGGCAATGCCGCGGCGAGTCCGCCAATCAGGTCAGCCGAATCGGGCCCGTGCTCGTCAGCTCTGGCCCGAGCGCCGCAGTGCTGGCGCCATGACGAGCGAGCCGGCAGCCGGCCGGATCGTGCCTGGTGAATCGCCGCTCACAGCCGCCTACTGGGCCGCAGCCCGGCGAGGCGTAATCCTGCTGCAGCGCTGCGCGGACTGCGCGGTCGTGATGCATCCGCCTGAACCGGTCTGCCCTGGCGGCCCAGCGCACGAACTGCGCTGGTTCGAGGCGTCTGGCCGGGGCCGGCTGGCCAGCTTCACCAGCGTGGAGCATGCCGTGCATCCGGCGGTGCGGGGCCGGCTGCCATATCTGATCGCGCTGGTAGAACTGGACGAGGGGCCGCGCATCATCTGCAACCTGGCGCCAGATCCATCCGGCTCTGATGCAGCGGCCGGGCCTGGGCCAGGTACTCGCGTCGTGCTGCGCCTCGGCCGGGCGGCTGGCGGCCTCGACCTGCCGGTCGCCTACCTGGCGGCCGAGCCTGCGGCCGACTGGCAGTGAGTGTCCCGCTGCCTGAGACGGCCTGCCCGTCCGGCGGGCTGGCGACCTATCGTCAGGCGCATGGAACCCGCATATGCCGCGATCGCGCGGCTTGTCTTCGGATACGCCGACCGGCTTGACGCTGGTGACCTAGCCGGAATGGCCGCGCTCTTCGCTGGCGCCACGCTGCGGACGGCATCGGGCGAGGGCGCAACGTTCACTGGGCCGGCCGAGGTGCTCGCCGCATTCGACGGCAGCGTGCAGCGGTTCGAGGACGGGACCCCGGCCACCAAGCACGTCACGACCAACCTGATCGTGGACGCTGACGAGGCGGCCGGGACCGCGTCGGCCCGGTCGTACTTCACCGTGCTGCAAAGCCGCCCCGCCCTGCCGCTGCAGCCGATCGTGGCCGGCCGGTATGAGGACGCCTTCGCATGTGACGCCGACGGTCAGTGGCACTTCACCGACCGGCTCATCGTCATCGAGCACGTTGGCGACGTCGGCCAGCACCTCCGGGTGCCTGTCGCCCAGGAGCCGGCCCCGAGCGACTGACACGGCCGGCTGACTCCGGGAGCTGGCAGCCCTCCCCGGTCGCTAGTTCCCGGACTCTGCAGAACTGGCAAGCCCGGCTCTGTCCTGCTGCGCCCGGGCAGACGGGCGCGCGCCGCCCGCCAGCACCCCGCCGTCCACCGGCAGAGCAACACCGTTGACGTGACCGGCATCGGCGGAACAGAGCCAGACCACCGCGGCAGCGACGTCGTCCGGGTCGGCCATCCGCCCCTGCGGCAGGTGCGTCCCGGTCAGCCAGTCCGGGTGGGCTTGCGTGAATGCCGCCAGCATGGGAGTCCACACCAGGCCAGGACAGACGGCGTTGACCCTGATCCCGTCTGCCGCGTACTCCACGGCGACCGACCGGGTCAGGCCGATGACACCGAATTTGCTGGCGGCATAGGCAGACAGTTCAGGCGTGCCGGTGAGCCCGGCAGCCGACGAGGTATTGACGATAGCGCCGCCGCCGGCCTCGAGCATCACCGGGATCTGATATCGCATGCAGTTCCAGATCCCGGTGAGGTTAACGTCCAGGATCCGCTGCCAGTCGTCCCGGCTGGTCTCGTGCAGCCTGGACCGCTCACCGGTGATGCCGGCGTTGTTATGCGCGAAGTCGAGGCTGCCGAACTGCAAGACCGTCGCCTGGACTGCGGCTTGAATGTCCTTGCTGCTAGCGACATCAGCCTGGACGAAGAGCGCCTGTCCGCCGGCGTCGCGAACGAGGCCGGCCGTTTCCTCGCCGCCGGCCGGATCGATGTCCACCACGGTGACCGCAGATCCGGCCGTGGCGAACCGCAGGGATACAGCGCGCCCGATGCCGCCGCCTGCGCCGGTGACAAATGCGGTTGTCATGACAGCAGTCTTCCTGCCCGCCGTTTCCGCTGGCCGCTGCGTGCCGCTGACCGGGATGAGTTGATGACAGCCATGAGTGCCGCGGCGGAAGGTGTTGGTACGAGCCCGGGAGTGCCGGGCCGCAGCGATTCGCAGGGAAGGATTGCGGATGCGTCCAGTCGATGCGTTGGACAAGGCCAGATCGCTCGCCCCGGTGCTGCGCGAGCGAGCGTTCGCCACCGAGGAAGCGCGCCGGATCTCCGACGAGACGATTGCCGAGCTCAAGGAAGCGGGCCTGTTCCGGATTCTGCAGCCCGTCAGGTTCGGCGGCTTCGAACTCGATCCGCAGGTCTTTCTCGACGTCGCGATGATCATCAGCGCCGCCTGCGGGTCCACTGGCTGGGTTTACTCCGTCATCGGCGTGCATAACTGGCAGCTCGGCCTGATGTCAGAACAGGCGCAGGAAGACGTCTGGGGGTCAGATCAGGACACCCTGATCTCCTCGTCCTACACGCCGCGCGGGAACGTGGAGATAGTGGAGGGCGGCTACCGGCTCAGCGGGCGCTGGTCGTTCTCCTCCGGCTGTGATCACGCGCAGTGGGCCATCCTTGGCGGTGCTGCCACCGACGATGCCGGCAACGTACGGCGGCTGTGCTTCCTCGTGCCGCGGTCCGACTACGTCATCGACGACGTGTGGCGGGTGGTCGGCCTGCGCGGCACCGGAAGCAACGATGTTGTGGTCACCGATGCGTTCGTGCCTGAGCACCGCACGCACGACTACAAGTCGGGAAGCGTGACCAGTGACTCGCCGATCTACCGGCTGCCGTTCGGCCCGGTGTTTACCTTCGGCATCGCGGCGCCGCTGCTCGGCGCCGCACAGGGCGCGCTCGACGATCACATCGCCTGGACCGCCGAGCGCGTGCGGATCACCAGGGGCTCGCGCGTGGCAGAGGAGCCGTTCTCGCAGGCCAGGGTGGCTGAAGCGGCCGGCGAGCTGGATGGCGCCCGGCTTCAGTTGAAGCGCGACATCGACGAGATGATGGCGCTGGCGCGTGATGAGAAAGACATCCCGGTCGAGATCAGGGCCAGGGCCCGCCTCGATCAGGTGCGTGCCACCCAGCTCGCGATCTCGGCGGTGGACCGGGTGTTCCAGAACTCCGGTGGCCGGGTGCTGCATGAACTCAACCCGATCCAGCGAGCCTGGCGGGACATCCACGCCGGCGCTCAGCACAACAGCAACGTGCCTGAGCCGATGCTGATGGCCTACGGCGCCATGTCGTTCGGCCTGTCCATAGCCGACAGCGGAATCTAGCCGTCCTCAGTTCCAACTCCCCGCCCTGGAGTAGCCATGCCCGAGTCACTGAGCTACGAAGAGACCAGCCGCACCACCAAGATCGGTGGCTTGGCCGTGCACTACCACGAGGCCGGCAGCGGCGAGCCGCTGTTCATGCTGCACGGCGCCGGTCCCGGTGTGTCGGCCTGGAGCAACTTCTCCGGCAGCCTGCCCGGCTACAGCGAGCACTTTCATACCTACCTCATCGACCAGCCGGGCTTCGGCGGGACTGAGACACCAGCCGAGTTCGACCGGCACTGGATGAGCTGGACCGCCGCGATGCTGGCCGGGTTCATGGACGACCAGGGCCTGGACAAGGTGCACCTGATCGGCAACTCGCTCGGCGCAGCGGTCGTGGTCAGGTTCGCGCTGGACTTCCCGGACCGGGCGAACCGGCTGGTGCTGATGGGCCCGGGCTCGGCGCTCTCGATCGGGCTGTTCACGCCGCGGCCGAGTGAGGGCATCAGGCGGATCATGGACTTCCACGCGCCGCCCGGTCCGACCAGGGAGAAGATGGCCGCCTTTCTGAAGACCCTGGTGTACGACGAGTCCCTCGTCACCGACGAGCTGATCGAGGAACGGTTCCAGGCCGCGACTACCCCGGCGACTGACGGCCTGGCCGCCATGCAGCGGGCCAACCGCAACCCGGCTTTCGCCGAGTCTGGCGAGCTGTGGCGGGAGGTATCGAAGGTCCAGCACGAGGTGATGGTCATCTGGGGCCGGGAGGACCGGGTCCAGCCGCTGGACGGCGCGTTCCTCACCTTCCGGATGCTGCAGAACGCCCGGCTCTACGTGCTCCCCAAGGCCGGGCACTGGGCGCATATCGAGCAACGAGCCGAATACGAGCGGGTCACCACCGATTTCCTGCTGGCCGGCTAACAACGCGGCTGCAGGGATCGCAAGATGAGGAGTACAGCGGAATGAAGATTCACAGCCTGGGCTACGTGCGGCTGGAGTCGACGGTCACCAGCCAGTGGCGCGGGTTCGCCGAGGACGTGCTCGGCATGCACGCTGACGACGGCCCGGACGACTCGCTCCGGCTGCGCATGGACGAGCGTCCGGCCCGGATCATGATCGTGCCGGGTCACCAGGACAAGGTCGCGGCGGTCGGGCTGGAGCTGCGGGATCAGGCGGCGCTCAATGCCGCGGTGGCTGAGCTCAGCGCGGCTGGCATCGCTGTAAAGGAAGGGACCACTGCCGACGCGGAGGAGCGGCTGGTCGAGCGGTTTGTCAGTCTCGAGGACCCCGGCGGCAACCCGCTCGAGCTGTTTTTCAGCCAGCAGGTCGACGGCCTGCCGGTCAGCTTGCCGCACGGCGGCGAGTTCGTCACCGGCGCCCTGGGTGCCGGGCATGTCGTGCTCCCGGCTGGCGACATGGACGCGACCTTCGACTTCTACACCCAGGTCGCCGGATTCAAGCACCGCGACTCGATGCTCGTGCGCATCCCGAATCTCGCGCCGATCCGGTTGCGGTTCCTCGGCTGCAATCCGCGGCACCACACGATCGCGCTGACTCAGGCGTCATCGCCGCAGGGCATGCGGCACATGATGGTCGAGGTGGACTCGATCAAGACCTTCGGCCGGGCCTATGCCAGGGCCAGGGAGGCTGGCGTGCTGAAGACCGAGATCGGTCAGCACTCCAACGACGAGGTGCTGTCCTTCTACGTGTTCTGCCCCGGCGGGTTCGAGTTCGAGTTCGGGGTGCACGGCCGGCACGTCGACGAGAACAACTGGCTGACCCGGGAGCTGACCAATCTCAGTTACTGGGGCTACTGGCCCGCGCAAAGCAGCAAGCAGGAGAGCTGATGGAGCCAAGCGAGCACCTGAACGGCGGCATCGCGGCACTGGCCGCCGGGCAGACGGTCTTTGCCTCGTTCGCGCCCGCCGATATCGGCAACGCGCAGGCGATGGCAGCCGGGCCGTACGACGTCGTCGTCTTCGAGATGGAGCACAACCCGTTCGACGTCAGCGCGCTGCGCATCAGCCTGCAGTTCTTGCTGGACCGTCGGCTGATCGCGGCGCAGGGGAGCGTCCGGCCTCAGGTAACACCGTTCGTCCGGATCCCGGCCAATGGCTCGGAGATGACGCAGTGGCTCGCCAAGCAGGTCCTGGACTCCGGCGTTTACGGCGTGATCTGGCCGCACGTGAGCACCGTGGCCGAGGCGCGGAACGCGGTCGCTGCGTGCCGTTACCCGCGGCCGCCAGGCTCGCCTGGCTACGAGCCGCCCGGCCTGCGCGGTGACGGCCCGTTCACCGCCGCCCGGTACTGGGGCGTCGACGTGGGCGAGTACTACCGCCGGGCAGACACCTGGCCGCTTGCGCCGGACGGGGACATCCTCGTCGTGATCATGTGCGAGGAAGTGGCCGCGATCCGCAACCTGCCGAAGATGCTGACCGAGGTGCCAGGCATCGGCGTGGTGCTGATCGGCGAGGGCGACCTCAGCCAGGATCTCGGTCACCCGCGTGCTTACGAGCATCCTGACGTCGAGGCGGCGATCGCGGACGTGGTTGCCATCTGCGCTGATGCGGGAGTGCCGTGCGGCATCCCCCATGTCACCGAGCAGAACGTAGAGAAGCGCATCGAGCAGGGTTTCCGCTGGCTGATGCCGAATCCTGGCCGGACCCACCGGGCGACCGAGATCGGCCGGAAGGCACTGGCTGAGAGGCAGGTGACGACGTGATCATCGACGTGCACGGTCACTACACGAAAGTGCCGCCTGAGCTTGACGCCTACCGCGGCCGGCAGATCCTTCAGCTTGCCAGAGGCGGCGCGAAGGGCAACCCGGGCATCTCCGACGAGCAGCTCAAGGCGACACTGCAGGTGCACATCGACGCGATGGCGCTGCGCGGAGTCGACAAGTCCATCTTCTCGCCGCGCGCCGCGTTCATGGGGCACGAGTTCGGCAGCGAAATCATCAGCCGGAACTGGACCGAGGTCAACAACGACCTCATTGCGCGGTCGGCCGCCATGTTCCCGGACAACTTCATCCCGGCCTGCCAGCTGCCTCAGTCGCCGGGAGTCAGCCCGGCGAACTGCCTGGCCGAGCTTGACCGGTGCGTGGCCATGGGGTTCGTCGGCTGCAATATCAACCCGGACATCTCTGGCGGCGTAGCACCGCTGACGCCGTCCCTCGGGGACCGCTGGTGGTACCCGCTCTGGGAAAAGATGTGCGAGCTCGACGTGCCAGGCCTCATTCACGCCGGCTCGACGCTGAATCCGCACCTGCATATGAACGGCGCGCACTACGTCAACACAGATGTCGCTGCGGTCGTCGAGCTGACGACCTCGAAGGTGCTGACCGACTTTCCCGACCTCAAGCTGATCATCCCGCACGGTGGCGGCGGCATCCCGTTCCACTGGAACCGGCTGCGCAGCCTCGCCGCCGGGCGGTCCGGCACGCCGTTCGAGGAGTCAGTCAGGCGCATCTACTTCGACCTCGCGGTCTATGACGGGGACGCGATGAGCCTCACCATCCGCCGGATGGGCCCGGATAACGTGCTGTTCGCCACCGAGATGCTGGGCACGGCACAAGCGACCGACCCGGTCACCGGGCGCCCGTTCGACGACACGCTGGCGCTGGTTCAGGATCTGGACTGGCTGTCCGCCGAGGACAAGTACAAGATCTTCGAGGGGAACGCGCGGCGGCTGTATGCCCGCGCGGACTTCTGACGGTGCGGGACGATGCTTGCCGCCACAACCGCCGCTCCGGCCGGAGCGGGCATGCCCGGTAGCCAGCCATCCCTCCCGGCCGGACGGCTGGTCAGCGATACCGTCACCTTCCGCCGCATCCTCAGCCACTTCGCCACCGGCATCGTCGTGGTGACGGCGCACGACGGCGAGCCGATCGGGATGACTTGCCAGTCGTTTTCCTCGGTGTCGCTCGACCCTCCGCTGGTGATGTTCTGCCCGGCGCACTCGTCGCAGACCTGGCCGCGCATCCGCGCCGTCGGCACGTTCGCGGTCAACATCCTGGCGGCCGACCAGGAAGCGATCTGCCGCAAGTTCGCCGTATCAGGTGCTGACAAGTTCGACGGCGTCGCCTGGTCACCCGGCATGAGCGGGGCGCCGATCCTGTCCGGGGTGATCGCGCATATCGAATGCCGCCTGGAGTCGGTGCTGGCCGGCGGTGACCACGACATCGTCACCGGCCGCCCGCTGTACGTAGGCGAAGGCCCGGGATCCGAGCCGTTGCTGTTCTTCCGCAGCCAGTACGGAGGCTTCTCCGGCTGACATCCGACTTGACGAAGGGACTGGTCGACGACATGACAAGCACAGCTAACGAGCGCCCGCCAGGCTCGTGGGACAGCGAGACCGACGTGATCGTGGTAGGCGGCGGCTTCGCCGGCCTGGTCGCTGCGGCGACCGCCAGGGGACGCGGCAGCGAGGTCATCGTGCTGGAGGCCGGAGACGAGCCTGGCGGGATCATGAGGATCTCGTCCGGTGAGTACTGGATTCCAAACAATTCCTACCTGCGCGAGGCGGGTATCGAGGACCCGCGTGCTGACTGTCTCAGGCTGATGGCCAGGCTCTCGTACCCGACCCGGTACGACCCGGAGTCCCCCACCCTGGGCCTGCAGGACCGGCCGTTCCGGCAGATCTCCACCTACTACGACGTTGCCGCCACAGCGGTCGCTGAACTCAGCCGGATCGGCGCGATGGGGTCGGTGCTCAGCGACGGCGTCACGCCGGACGGCGTGTTCAACCCGATGGGCCATCTTGAGTACCACGCCGAGCTGCCGGAGAACAAGATCGAATATGGCCGGGCGCTGATGGCGGACACCGGCGGCACGCACGGGCCCGGCCAGGGCCAGCAGACCGTCGACCTGCTGGTAGCCCACGCCGCCAGGGCCGGGATCGACCTGCACACCAGCCATGTCGTCCACCAGGCCGTCAGCAATAGCCACGGCGAGGTGGTCGGTGTGGTCGCCGGCGCGGGCGGGGTGACCAAGGCAATCCGTGCGCGCAAGGGCGTGATCTTCACCAGTGGAGGTTTCTTCCATAACACCGCTCTGCGCACGCTGCTGCTGCGCGGCACCGTCTGGGGAGCCACCGCTCCGTACACCAACACCGGCGCGCTGATGAGCATCGCCGCCGGGCTCGGCGCGCTGCTGGAAAACACCGACAGCTGCTGGTGGGGCCAGATGGGCGTGGAAGAAGTTCTCGACGCTCAGCGCAGTGACAACCTGGCGTTCTGGCTCTACGGCGACAGCATGGTGATGGTTAACCGCTACGGCCAGCGGGTCGCCAACGAGAAGGCGCACTACAACGAGCGCGGCCGCATTCACAGCGTCTACAACGCCAGCACTAAGCAGTATGAGAACAACGTGCTGTTCCAGGTGTACGACGCTGCGGTTGCCGACAACCCCGAGATGGGCGTCAAGTACCCGGTGCCGTTCCCTGGCCAGTCGACCGAGCATGTCATCAGCGGGAACACCTGGGCTGAGCTTGCAGCCAACATTGATGCCCGGCTCGCCAAGATCGCCAACCGTACCGGTGGCGTGAAGCTGGACGAGCGCTTCGCTGACCGGCTTGCCGACACCGTCACCCGGTTCAACTCCTTCGCACAGAGCGGTCATGACGACGACTTTTTCCGCGGGGAGCGGCAAGCTGAGCACGGCTACAGCGTCATGGGGCTGACCCGCGGGGTGAACCGGACTATGTATCCGTTCGCCTCGTCAGGTCCGTACTACGCGCTGCTGCTCGGCGCTGCCGGGTTCGACACCAATGGCGGTCCGGCCATCAACGAGAATGCCCAGGTCGTCAGGCCGGACGAAACGCCGATCCCGGGGTTCTACGCGGCCGGCAACTGCGCGGGGTCACCTGGCCACGGGGCGTACTGGTCAGGCGGTGCCACGCTGGGCAACGCGCTGGTCTGGGCCTATCAGGCGGGCGCGCACGCTGCGAGCCAGCCAGGCCGGGACGCGGAGTGAACAGCGCGGACTTCTGGGAGCGCCGGTTCGAGGGCAAGGTCGCCCTCGTGACCGGCGGCGCCCGCGGCCAGGGCCTGGCTGAGGCGGAGCGATTGAGCCGCGAAGGAGCAGCCGCCATTGCCGTCGACGTGCACGACGATGCCGACGTCGGGCCCGGCATCAGTTACTGCAAGCTCGACGTCACGTCCAGGGATGACTGGGCCAGGGTGGTCAAGCAGGTCGTTGACGAGCACGGTCGAATCGACGTGCTGGTCAACAACGCGGGGATCGGGATCGCCGAGACGATTGCCACGGTCACCGAGCAGGAATGGTCGGCGGTCATGGCGGTCAACCTGGACGGCGCGCTGATCGGAATGCAGACCGTCGCGCCGGTAATGCGGGACGCCGGCGGCGGGGCGATTATCAACACCGCGTCGGCAGCGGCGTTCTACGGGTTCGCGCTGCCTGCCTACAACGCGAGCAAGTGGGCGCTGCGCGGCCTGACCAAGACAGCATCACTGGAGTTCGCCACCTGGGGCATCCGGGTCAACGCCGTGCACCCTGGCCTGGTGGTGTCGCCGATGAGCGACGGCGCGCCGGAGACGACTGAGCGCATCAGGCTGGCCACCCCGCTGCGCCGCGGCGCCCGGCTGGACGAGATCGCCGCCCTCGTCGCGTTCCTGGCCAGCGACGAGGCAACGTTCATTACCGGCTCTGACTTCGTCATCGATGGCGGGTTGCTGGCTGCCGGTGCCATGGGCGAAGTGTCCTATGACTTCGGTGCCTAGGCACGAGTAATGGTGCCTAGGACCTAGGCAGTAGTAATAAGGAGAACGCGATGACCGCACAACTCAGTTCTGATGCCATCGAGATCGGCGTGGTCGTCCGCGACCCGGACCGGTGCCTGGAGTTCTACCGAGACGTACTCGGGCTGGCCTACATCGGAGACCTCGAGTTTCCGGGCGCGCACATGTGGCGTTTCCAGGCCGGCACTTCCGTGGTGAAGCTGCTGCAGTTCGACGAGGAACCAGCCCTGAGCCCGCCAGGCGAGGTGACCGCGACGGGCTACCGGTACCTGAGCCTCTTCGTTTCCAATATTGACGATCTTGTCGCCGAGTGCGCCCGGTTCGGCGCCACGGTGCCGATCCCGGTGACCGAGTTCAGGCCCGGCTCTCGCTTTGCCTTCGTCGAGGATCCCGAGGGCAATCGCATCGAATTGCTCGACGTCGCCGCGTAAGGAGGCACCAGGATGACCGACACCGACGTGCTGCAAGAGCTGGCCGGACGGCTGGAACGGCTGGAGTCCGAGCAGGCGATCAGGGAAACAATGGTCAGGTACGCGCAGACGCTTGACTACGGCGACAGCGCCGGGTGGGCAGCCTGCTACACGCCGGACGGAGTCTTCGACGTGCGCCGCCGCGGAGAGCCGCTGTTCCGGCATCAGGGCTCACAAGCCCTCGCCAAGTTCGCTGACGGCCACACCTCCGCACCGGCCGTCTACCACAAGCACGTGCTCGGGCTGCCGTCGATAACGCTGTCGCAGGACGGCAAGTCGGCTACGGCCAGCACGTACTTCATGATGGTGCACGAGTCGCCGGCCGGCCCGCAGGTCCTGGTCTTCGGCCGGTACCTTGACGAGTTCGCCCGAAACGAGGATGCGGGCTGGCAGTTCGCCGAGCGCATCGTCGACATGGAGGACGTGGGGACTCGCGCGCCAGCCTGACTCCGGGTCGGGCCTGCTGGCGATGGAGCAGAGAGGAATCAGAGGGGTGCCTGGCAGAGTAGCGGGAAAGGTTGCCTTCGTTACCGGTGCGGCGCGCGGCCAGGGCCGCAGCCACGCCATCCGGCTCGCCCAGGAAGGCGCTGACATCATCGCCATCGACCTGTGCGAGTCGGTACCCAGCGTGGACCGCTGCTACCCCGGCGCGACAGAGTCTGACCTGACCGAGACGGTGGCGGCCGTCGAAGCGCTTGACCGGCGGATTGTTGCCACTAAGGCAGACGTCCGCGACTACCCGGCGCTGAAGGCGGCGCTCGACGACGGCGTGGCGCAGCTCGGCCACGTCGACATCGTCAGTGCCAACGCCGGGATCTTCATTTTCGGCGGTGAGACGCACCTCGCGAGCGAGCAGGACTGGCAGGACGTTACCGATATCAATCAGACCGGTGTCTGGCATACCTGCAAGGCAGTGATCCCGCAACTGATCGAGCAAGGCACCGGCGGATCGATCATCCTGACCAGCTCCACCGCCGGGCTCAAGGGCACCCCGCACGCGGCGGCCTACACCGCGAGCAAGCACGCGGTCGTCGGGATCATGCGCACGCTGGCACTAGAGCTGGCGCCGCACCGCATCCGGGTCAATACGGTGCACCCGACCGGCGTCGCCACGACCATGATCCTGAACGAGGCGACCTTCCGGCTAGTCTCGCCCCATCTGGAGCATCCGACGCAGGAGGATGCGGCTCAGGTCTTCACCACGACCAACGCGCTGCCGATACCGTGGGTGGAGCCAGTCGACGTCAGCAACGCCGTGCTGTTCCTGGCCTCGGACGAAGCACGGTACGTCACCGGCACCGAGCTGAAGGTCGACGCCGGGTACACCATCAGATAGCTGGCGGAGCGCTGGCAGGACACCGCGGCTCAGGCCGCTCCAAGGTAGAGGCCGGCCAGCGCCTCATTCAGGTCGGCAGGCGGGCCTGCGGCGACGACCCGGCCGGTGACCATCACTGCTCCGGTATGGGCGATCTCCAGTACCGTCCGGGCGAACTGCTCCACCGCCAGCACAGTGGTTCCGCGGGACACCATGGCCACCACTTGCCCGTAGAGCATCTCGACAATGCGCGGCGCCAGCCCGGTGGACAGCTCATCGAGGAGCAGGAACTCCGGCTCGGTGGCGACTGCCCTGGCAAGCGCGAGCATTTGCTGCTCACCGCCGGACAGGGTGCCGGCTAGCTGCCGCCGTCTGGTGGCGAGCACCGGGAACGTGTCGTAGACGCGCGCCTCTATCTCGGACAGGCTGCCACCGAGATGCGTCACCAGCCGGATGTTCTCGGCGATCGTGAGGTTGGGGAAGACGCCGCGTCCTTCCGGAAGCAGGCACACGCCGCGTCTGGCAAGGGCAAATGGCTGAGTGCCGGACACGGACTCGCCGTTTACGGTGACCGAGCCGCCTCCCACGGCGTGCAGGCCAGCGATGACCCGGAGCAACGTCGACTTGCCCGCGCCGTTCGGGCCGAGCACGGCGAACAGCCCGCCCTTCGGCACGGTCAGGTCGATGCCGTGCAATACCTCGATCGCTCCGTACGCCGCGGTCAGGCCGGTGAGCTCAAGCATGGCTGCCGGACCGCCGGACTGCTGCTGCGCGGTCACTGCGCCGCCCCCGCGGATGCGCCGAGATAGGCCTCGATCACAGCCGGGTTCGCGCGGATCTCCTCCGGCGTGCCGCTGGCCAGGATCTCGCCCTGATCCAGCACCGTGACTGTCGAGCAGACCGGCATGACCAGCTCCATATCGTGCTCCACCAGGATGATTGAGAGGCCCTCGGCCGCCAGCTCGCGTAGCAGCCGGCCAAGTGCCTCAGTTTCCGATTCGATGAGTCCGGCGGCCGGCTCGTCTAGTAGCAGCACCTTCGGCCGCGTCATCAGCGCTCTCGCCACCTCCACCAGCCGGGCGATGCCGGTGGGCAAGTGATCCGCACGTGCCTGCCCGAATGCGTCGAGGCTCATCCGCTCCAGCATCGCCTCGACCCCGCGGCGCGGATCAGTGCCATCGGCGTGCCGGCGCGCATGGAGCTCTGCCGCCACCAGCAGGTTGTCGCGAACTGTGAGCACACCGAACAGCTCGAGTTGCTGGAACGTGCGGGCCAGGCCGCGCCGCGCCCGGCCGTGCGGACTGCGCTTGGTCACATCCTCGCCGTCCAGGTACACCCGGCCCTGATTGGGCGATACCAGGCCGGTGGCGACGTTGAACAGCGTTGACTTCCCGGCGCCGTTCGGCCCGATAAGGCCGTGGATGCCGTGCTGCTCAGCAGTGATGCTCGCGCCGCGCAGGGCGGTCACGCCGCCGTATCGCACCGTCACGTTGCGGACCTCGAACAGCGCCATCACTGCCGCCCTTCAATGCTGATCCCGGCATCGGCAATGCCTCCGCCCGCGACGGCAGGCGGGCCGGTGCTGACTGCCTTGTCGGTCCGAGCGGGCTCAGCGGCGCTGGCAGGGCTCGGAGGACTGAAGGGGCTGCCGGCACTGAGGCCGCCGGCCCTGACTGGTGCCGTGACTGAGGCCAGCCGTAGTCGTCCAGCGAGGTCGCCCGGGAGTCGGCCAACCAGCTTCGACAGGCCGGCTGATATGTCGGCGGACACGCCATTCGGCTGCTTGCCAAGGCCAACGCCGACCAAGCCGGGCAGCAGCTGCGAGATCTGGTAGACGACGGTTGAGATCGTGCCGATATAGCCGAAGACGCCAAGCGCGAGTGCGCCGAACGTGGCGCCGCCGACAGTCGCCACGCCGCCTGCCATGATCAGCAGGAGCAGCGGCAGGCTCTCCAGGAAGGAGAACTGGGTCGGCGTGACCTGTGTTTGCACCCCCGCGAGCAGCACTCCGCCGACGCCCGCAATACCAGCGGACAGCGTGAACACGCCGAGTTTCAGCAGGGTTGTCCGCATGCCGAGTGTCTCACTGCCCGCCTGGCTCTCTCGCATGGCGATCAGCGCGCGGCCGAACCTGGAGCGGCGGATCGTCACGACCAGCAGCCCGAAGATGCAGAAGATGACCGCCAGAACCAGCAGGTACGTGCGGTTACTGGTCAGGCTGATGCCGGGGATGCTGAGCCGGGCAATCGGCAGCGCGCCGGTCTCGAACAGCGGCAGCGTGTGGCCAAAGAACGTGACCGACGGCAGCCCGAAGATCCAGGAATCAAAGAGCTCGGCAATCGCTGCGGTCGCGAGGGCCAGGTACAGGCCGCGCAAGCGGATTGCCGGGAGAGCGGTCAGGAGACCGATGATCGCTGCGATCGCGAACGCCACGAGCAGGCCGGCCAAGCTGCCGCCCCCGGTGGCATGGGCGAACGCGAGGGCACCGACACCGGCGAAAGTCATTTGGCACAGCGAGATCTGGCCCGCGTAGCCCAGCAGCGGAACGAGGGAGAGGCCGATCACTCCGAGCGCCAGGCCCGTGCTGAGGAAGTAGAGCGGCTGTGTGGACAGAACCGGTGCCAGCACCGCGCATACCGCGATCAAGATGACCGATCCGGTTAGCGCGAGCCGGTACGACGGCACCGGGAACGACTCTCGGCTCCGCCGGACGATGTATCCGCGCAGTCGCTCGTGCGGCTGCAGCAGCAGCGCGATGAGCAGGATGATGATCGGCACCGCGAGCGGCAGGTTCTGCAGCCAGCCGACCGTGGAGACGGGGAGGTAGCCCACGACGTAACTGCCTGCCAGGCCGATGATCGCCGCGCCGACGAACGTCCACGGCAGGCTCTTCAGCCGGCCGATGATCGCTGCCGCGTAGGCATTGATAACCAGCAACGTCAATGGCGCCACCGACAGCTGCAGAGTCGGGGCGATGAGAATGCCGGCAACCGCGGCCAGCGAAGAGCCAAGGACCCAGCTCAATCGCGAGGCACGGTTGGGGTTGCCGCCGACGAGCATGAGCAGCGGCCGGTTATCCACGACCGCTCGCATGTCGATGCCGATCCTGGTGCGGTACAGGATGAACCACAGCACCAGCACGCACAGTACGAAAGTGCCGAGGGTGATGAGCTGCGTCCAGGTCACGTAGGTGCCGAAGAACGAGACCTTGTTGTTGACGTAGAACGGCGGGAACGGGCGGGCAGTCTGCGGGTTCCAGATCCACAGCGCCGCGCCCTCCATGGCGATCAGCAGCCCGATCGTGACCGCCAGTTTCGTCGCCTCGCTGGCATCAGCGAGGTTGCGCATCAGCAGTTTCTCCAGCCCGATACCGAACAGCGGGGCGAGCACACCGATCACTATTACCAGCGCCAGCCAGGTCGGCCAGTTCCAGCCGAACCGAAGCTGCCAGAACACGAACGCGCCGAACATGCCGACAGCGCCGTGAGCGATGTTGAAGACACCGGAGGTGGTGTAGGTCACCACCAGCCCGCTGGCCGCGATGGCGTAGATGGCGGCGGTAACCAGACCGACGATCGTATAGGTAAGGAACTCACTCATCGCGCGTACCGGTCCCGCTTCCTGCCAGAGATGTCCAGCTCAGTGAGATGACCGTCCCGGTCAGGGCGGCGGTCTGCCGCCCTGACCGGGACGAGATGTAGCGCGCAGCTAACACTGACGCGGGGGCAGCTACGGCTTGACGACCGGCACGTTCGCCGGGTTGCAGTAGAACTGGCCGAGCTTGGCGGGGATGGCCTGGACAAACTTGCCGTTCTCGATCTTCATGATGATGAAGCACTGACTCGCCCGGTTCGACGCCGGGTTGATAGTCCCCTGCAGGCCGCCGCCAGTCCAGTTCGTCTGCTTGGCCACCTGCTGCTCCAGGCATGTCCTGGTCAGGTTGGAACCGCATGCCTTCGCTGCCACGGTGAACAGCAGCCAGGACGAGAACGCCATCTCACCGAAGAAGCCGAGATGTGCGGTCGGGACGTACTTGTGCACGATCGACTCGTATTGCGAAACCGCGGGTATGGCGCTCGCCGCTTCCAGCGGCTCGGACGGCATGTACACGTAGTAGTTCTTTGCCACCGAGGCGCCGGTGCTCAAGAAGCTCGTGTCGTAGTCCTGCGGCGGCGAGATCTGCAGCGTGGGGTACCAGCCGGCCGTAGCCATCGCCTGGTCGAGCGCGACCGACGTGGGGATGGTGTCGTTGAGGAACAGCATCTGGACGCCGGCCTTCTTCATCGCCTCCACGTACGGTGCCCAGTTGACGGACCCGAGGGCGTTGTACTCGGCGGTGTAGACGACCTTGCCGCCGTCCGCCGCGATCGCCTCGTTGTAGGTGTGCTGCTCCCGGGCACCTGCGGCGCCTTCGGCATACAGCGTGCCGATGTGATCCTGCACGCCTGGGTACTGCTTGAAGAGGACAGGGAAGCCGCCGATGTTCTCCTGGTCCGCCGGCAGCGGGTTGACCGGGTACATGAGCTTGGCGTTGGCCGCCGCCTCGCTAACCGTCGAGGCGGTGAAGTTCGGGATCCCGCACTTCTCCCACTCTGCGACGCCAGTGTTGTCGAGCACGCCCATCGTGCCGACCATGGCGAAGTCGGCTGTGCAGCTCGCCTCGACCTGAGGCAAGTAGTCGGTCTCCGCCGAGTCGCGCTTGTCGAGTATCAGCTTGCGGCCGAGGATGCCGCCGGCTGCGTTGCACCAGTCCACGTAGGCTGTCGCACTGTCCCACATGGGCTGCAGCAGGCCGGGCGCGCCCGGCACGTTGATGTCGGCGATGACTGATACTTCGATGCTCTTGGCCTTGACGCCGGTGGCCGTGGCTCCGGTGGCCGTCCCCGGGCCGCACACCTTTCCGAGCGTGCCGAAGCTTGCCGATGATGTGCTGCTCTGCGCGGCAGTATTGCCGGAGGCCCCGCTGCTGCTTGAGGAGCCGCCTGAGCCAGAGCCAGACGATCCGCAGGCCGCCAGGGCGAGCACACACAGCGCAGCGAGCGCCGTGTGTATGCGAAGGTGCTTAACTCCCATACTCCCTCCCGGGTGCGTACGGATGGTGATCGTCAGTTTGACCAGCACACAAGGCCCGTTCAATGCACGGTCCCGCTCATCGGCACGGCCTAGCCGGCGTCCGCGGCAGACACCTCGGCGGTCAACGGCTGCTCGCCGGCCTGCTCGGCTGCGAGCTCTAGGGCGATGCCGATGAGCATGTCCTCCTGGCCGCCGACCAGCTTGCGCTGACCGGCCCGCACCAGCAGCTCGGCGCCGGAGACGCCATAGCGCCTGGCGGCGCGCTCGGCGTGCCGCAGGAAGCTGGAGTAGACGCCGGCGTAGCCCATGATCAGTGACATGCGGTCGATGACCGGTTCGCTCTCCATGGCCGGGCGGACGACATCCTCCGCTGCGTCGGCGAGTGCGAACACGTCAATGCCAGTTTTAATGCCGAGGTGCTCGCATACCGCTGCCAGCACTTCCGTCGGAGTATTGCCCGCGCCCGCGCCGAAGGCCCTGGTGCAGCCGTCGACCTGCAGAGCCCCGGCCCGGATCGCCAGGATCGTGTTAGCGACTCCCAGCGACAGGTTCTGGTGCCCGTGAAAGCCGACCTGCACCTCTGGCGGCAGCGCCGCGCGCAGGGCCAGAACACGATCACTCACCTGCTCCAGGATCAGTGCCCCTGCCGAATCGACGACGTAGACGCACTGACAGCCGGCCTCGGCCATGATCTGTGCCTGGACCGCAAGCTGCTCGGGCGGGCTGGAATGCGCCATCATCAGGAAGCCCACGGTTTCCAGGCCGAGATCACGTGCGATGCCGAAGTGCTGCCGGGAAATGTCAGCCTCGGTCGCGTGCGTGGCGACCCGGATGATAGACACGCCAAGGTCACGCGCGGCCTTTATGTCGTCCACCGTCCCCACGCCGGGCAGGATCAGGCAAGCGATCTTGATCGCCCTGGCGGTTTCAGCGGCGGCTTTGATCAGCACTCGTTCGTCGACAGCGCTGAAGCCGTAATTGAACGACGAACCGCCGAGGCCGTCGCCATGCGTTACCTCGATCACCGGCACGCCGGCGTCGTCCAGCGCGCGCACGATCGACCGCACCTGTTGCTCATCGAACTGGTGGCGAATGGCGTGCGAGCCGTCGCGCAGGCAGCTGTCCGTCACCCGGACGTCAAGGTCTGCAGAGTAGGGCATTGTCGGTTAACCTCCGAATCGGGCCAGGCCGCGGGCATAAGGGGCGGACCAGGGCCGCGGACACTAACTTGCGGTAGCCAGCAGGCTGCGGGCGATCTCCTCGCCGACCTTGGCGGCAGCAGCCGTCATGATGTCGAGGTTGCCGGCGTAGGGGGGCAGGTAATCGCCCGCGCCCTCGACTTGAAGGAAGATCGCGACCCGGCCGTCGTCGAACTGCGGGTCAGCAGTCAGCTGGAAGCCCGGCACGTATTCCTGCACTTCCGCTTCCATGGCTCGCACCGAGTCCACGACGGCTTGCTGATCGACATCGCGTGGCACAGCGACGAAGATGCTGTCGCGCATGATGACCGACGGCTTGGCCGGGTTCAGGATGATGATCGCTTTGCCCTGCCCGGCCCCGCCGAGTTTCGCTACGGCACCAGCGGTCGTTCTGGTGAACTCGTCGATGTTCGCGCGAGTTCCCGGGCCCGCTGCCGCTGACGAAACCGACGCGACGATCTCGGCGTACGGCACCTCGGTTACCCGCGACACCGCATAAACCATGGGGATCGTTGCCTGGCCGCCGCAGGTGACCAGGTTGAGGTTCGGCTTACCGATGTGCTCGGTCAGGTTCACCGGGGGTACCACGTACGGGCCAACGGCGGCAGGCGTGAGGTCTACTGCGGTGATGTTGTGCTCGGCGAACAGCGGCGCGTTCGCTATATGCGCCTTGGCCGACGTCGCTTCGAAGACGATGTCGGGGAGCGGGTCTTGGCGAAGGAGCCAGCCGACGCCCTCGGCCGAGGTCTGCACGCCAAGCTGAGCTGCACGGCGGAGTCCGTCGCTGTCCGGGTCGATCCCGACCATCCAGCGTGGCTCGATGCGTTCCGAGCGGCGGAGCTTGAACAGCAGGTCTGTAGCGATGTTCCCAGACCCGACAATCGCCGCATTGAGCACATTATCTCCTTTGCCTGTTTTTACTTTGAAGTGATATTTCATGCCTTAAGGTCAAGCGATGTTACAGAATTGTTAACAACTGTCCCTATCTCATTCAAACGGGGGCCGGCTTATGCTCCAAGCGTGCATTCCGGTGAGCGGGATACTTCGCACGAGTCCGTGCTAGAACGGGCAAACGCCTTGTTGTCGGCGTTCAGCCCGCGGCACCGTACGCTGTCGCTGTCCGGGATCGTGATGCGAACCGGGCTGCCGAAATCGACGGCTCACCGGACGGCTCAGCAGATGATCAAACTTGGCTGGCTGAATTACACCGAGGGTCAGTATTCACTCGGAACGCGCATGTTCGAGTTCGCCGGCCTCAGCCCAGTCCGTTCTGAGCTGCGCGAAGCCGCACTGCCGTTCCTGGAGGACCTTTACGAGGCCACGCATGCGACAGTCCATCTCGGCGTGCTGGACGGTCACGAGATCCTCTATGTCGACAAAATCTCCGGGCATCACAAGGTTACGAACCTGTCGCGGGTGGGTGGCCGGATGCCGCTGCACTGCACGGCACTCGGCAAGTCCCTCCTTGCCTTTGCACCACCGGAGGTTGTCGGAGACGTGCTGCGCCACGGCCTTGTTCGCTTCACCGAGGCCACGATCGTTTCGCCGAGCCGGCTGGAGCGTGAGCTCCTGAGCGTTGCCGCGCGGCACGTCGCGTTCGACCATCAGGAGTCCAGCGTTGAAATCATGTGCGCTGGTGCTCCCGTATTCGGCCCCGACCAGCGAGTTGTCGCCGCGCTATCGGTGACGAGCCCGGTCGGGCGAGCGCGGATGGACCGCATCGCCCCGGCCGTGGTCGCCGCGGCCCGCGGAGTCTCCAAGGTGCTTGTCGCCAACGCCGTCGGCATGCGCCGCCCTGGGTTACCTGCACCGGCCTTCTGAGCTCAGCCCGGGCCGGGCGGGCTACGAATAACTGTCGATGATGGCGGCCGCGATGGCGAACGCGCGGTTGGCGGCCGGCACTCCGGCATAGACGGCGACCTGGAGCAGCACCTCGGAAATGTCGTCCGGGCTGAGCCCGTTCCGTAGCGCTGCCCTGACGTGCAGGGCCAGTTCCTCGTCCCGGCCGAGTGCCGCAAGCATGGCAATCGTGATCATGCTGCGCTCGGGCCGGGACAGCCCTGGCCGGTTCCACAGCTCGCCCCAGGCATACCGGGTGACGAAATCCTGGAACGGGGCCGTGAAGTCCGTCGTGTTCGCCGCGGCCCGGTCCACGTGCTCGTCACCGAGTACCGCGCGGCGCGTGCGCATGCCTACCGCTGTCCGTTCGTCGTCGTTCACTAGATGGCCCTCCTTCCCTGCTGTGACCGTCTTCGTGCGGGTCGTCGTCGAGCTGGCTACCCCAGGACGAACCGTCATCGATCCGGCCGTACCCGGGCGAACGATCGCCGGGCCAACCGCTCCTGATGTGACCGCGTCTGGCGCGGCGTACCCGAAGTCTGCCGCGAAATGACCGGCGTCGGCCACAATGTGGCCGGATCTGTGCGCGGCTAGCGCACGGCGGATGAATTCCGCCGACGCCCCGAGGTATCCGGCCGGATCGACGGCGGCTGAAAGGTCAGCCTCGCCGAGGCCAGCCTGGCGGAGCGCAGCTGCGGTGTCCGCGTCGTCGAGAAGCGCCGCTATCAGGCCGATACCCTGCTCGCTGGCGCGGGAGGCCGCAGCGGCAACCAGGTCGTGCGCGGCCAGCCCGCCGAGCGAGGGCGCCAGTTCCGCCGCGACGTGCTCGGCCAGCAGCCACCCGCCGGACGCATCGACGTTGGCGCGCATCCGGGCCGCATCGACGGTCAGCCCCGTCAGGAGCTTCGCCGACCACGACGCCGCGGAGCCAGTCAGCCGGAGCAGGTCCGACAGGGTCTCCCACTCGGCGTGCCAGGCCCCGGCAGCGCGCTGATGCTCGTGCTCGGCTGCGGCAGCCAGAGTGGCCAGCAGGCCGGGTGCTCGTTTCGCGCAGCCGAGGATGAGGACAGACGCGACCTGATTCCGCTTGTGCGGCATCGCGGACGAGCCGCCCTGCCGGGGATCGTCGCTTCGCTCGGCGACCTCGGCGACCTCGGTCTGCGCGAGCAGTGTCACGTCCCTGGCGATCTTTCCCAGTACCGCGCACACCCCGGCGAGCGCGGCCGCCAGCTGCAGGATCCGCAGCCGGTCGGTGTGCCAGGGCAGCGCAGGCTCGGCGAGCCCGAGCTCGTCGGCGAGCAGCGCCGCCACGGCTGGCCCGCTTTCGCCGAGCGAGGCGAGCGTTCCGGCCGCACCGCCAAACTGGATCGCCAGCCTGGTAGCGCGGATTCGCTCGAGTTCGCTCCGGGCCTCCTCGATGCCAGTGAGCCAGCCAGCTGCGACCAGGCCGAACGTCATCGGCACGGCCTGCTGGAGCAAGGTGCGTGCGGCCATGACCGTGCCGGCGTGGGCGCGCGCGAGCTGAGCGGCGCAGCCGGCCGCCGCCACCAGGTCAGTGCCGATAGCATCGATCGCCCGCCTGGCGAGCAGCATGGCGGCCGTGTCGATGATGTCCTGGCTGGTCGCGCCGCGATGCACGGCCTCGCGTGCGTCGGCCGGCAGTTTCGCGCTCAGAGCGCGGACGAGTGCCGGCACGGGGCTGCCTGCGAGCATGGCGGCGCGGCCGATCTCGGTAATGTCGAAATGGTCCGCGCGCGCGGCGGCGCCGACCGCAGCACCAGTCCCGGCTGATGCCAGCCCGGCGCGCTCCGCCGCCATGGCAAGGGCCGCTTCGGTGTCTAGCATCGCCTGCAGCCAGTCGCGGTCACTCGTACCGACCGCGCCGCGGCCAAACAGACTGTCGAACAAGCCTTCTCGGCCGGAGCTGCTCACGAGTCCATGATCCACGCACACGGCGGCGTCGTCAGCCAGATCCCACCGGGCCGGCTGGTACGCAGGGCTGCCGGCGTCACCGTAGCCGGCGCGCGCGAACGAGCCCACTCGATCGCCCTTTGGGGGCGGACGTCCTGGTTTTCACTGACAAGGATTGTCAGTGGACCCGAGTACGGTCCTGGCATGACAACAGATGGCCTGGCTCACGACAACGACGGACGACACGACTTCGACTTCCTTCATGGCGCCTGGCACTCTCGGCAGCGGCGGCTGCGGGAGCGGCTGACCGGATGCGAAGAGTGGGACGAGTTCGATGCGGACCTGCACTGCACGGCGGTGCTCGATGGCGCAGGGAACTTCGACGAGCTCACCTCGCCGGTGATGGGCTATAAGGGCCTGGCGCTGCGGCTGTACGACGAGACGGATAAGACCTGGTCTATCTACTGGGTCACCGGCGGTGCCGGCGGTGTCGAGCCGCCGGTAGTGGGCCGGTTTGCCGACGGCGTCGGTGACTTCTTCTGCCCGGACTCCCATCAGGGCACGCCAGTCCTTGTCCGCTACCGCTGGTCGGACATTACGGCCACCAGTGCCCGCTGGGAGCAGGCCTTCTCCGCCGACGACGGCGCGACCTGGGAGACCAACTGGACCGCCGATTTCAGCCGAGCATCTCGCTGATCCTCTGGCTGACGGTCGGAGACGACCGTGGCGAAGTCGCTAACCGGTGATCCTCTTGTGGTGCCGTGCGATCTGCTCATGCGTCTCTTGGCTGTCGAACACGTTGGCGAATTCGATCATGCTGGCGTTCACGGCGGCATCGAGGGGGTTATTGAGCCAGAGGTCGAACAGCCGTCGCTGGGCAGCGGTCACAGTCTGCGGGTGTGTCGCGATGCGGTCGAGCAAGCTCTCCGCTGCCGCGGCGAGCTCCCGGGGCTCCGCGACCACATTGGCAATGCTGCCCGGCGGCAGCTCATCAAGCTTGTAGATGTCGCCGGTGAGGACCATTTCACGCGCCTTGCTGAGCCCGACGAAGGCTGGCAGCAGAGCCGCGTCGATGACCGACGGCACGCCGACCTTGATCTCGGGCAGGCCGAACGACGCAGTCGGGGTCACAACACGAAGATCGCACGCCAGGGCCAGTTCGAACGCTGCCCCGAGGCAGTACCCGTTGACGGCGGCAACAGTCACGACTGGCGAGTGCCGGATAGCGCGCATAACCTGCGCGAGATCGCCGATCAGGCCATGCGCTCGCGCTGGTGTCAGACCGGCGAAGGCCTCGATATTCATTCCGGCGCTGAAGGCCACCTGGCCTGCGCCGGTGAAGACAATCGCCTGCACTCCAGACGCAAGGCCGGTGATGACGTCGCGAAGCTCGCTCAGGTCCTCGGCATGCACGATGTTGAGCTTCTCCGGCCGGTCGAAAGTGACCCACAGGGCACGGCCGCGGTGCTGCGCCTTGATATACCGCATGTAGCTACTGCTCCCATCCGTCGGCACGACCTGCTGAGACCTGGGCAAACTGGCGCTAACACTCCGGCGCGGCGGGTCGATCTAGGGCCTGTTCGGCGACCCGGATGGGTCGGCCATACGCCTTCGCGAGCAGAACGGGATGACATGAAGATCATCGGCCTTGATTGCTTTAGCTACGAACTCGGTTACGCCCATGGCGAGTACGTCATGTCGGGCGGGCGCGCCGCGGCCTCTCAGACCGGCACGCTGGTCAGGCTGCGTACCGACGAAGGTGTGACCGGGTGGGGTGAGATTACCCCGCTCGGCGCGACTTACCTTCCGGCCTTCGCCGAGGGCGCGCGCACAGCGCTGCACTTCGTCGCCCCGCATCTCATCGGCGAGGACCCCATCAGCATCGCCAGGATTCACCGGGTTATGGACTCGGTTCTGCGCGGTCACGGATATGCCAAGAGCGCCGTCGACATCGCCTGCTGGGATTTGCTGGGGCATGCCGCCGGCCTGCCGATTTCTGCATTGCTCGGGGGCGTGCTGCAGGCGGACTTCCCGATCTACGAGGCCGTGCCACTCGACAGCCCGCAGTCCATGGCGGACTTCGTGACCGAGCGGCGCGCCGCTGGCATCATGCGCTTCCAGCTGAAGGTGGGCAACGATCCGCGTGACGATATCGCCCGGGTTCGCGCCGCCGTCGACGCAGCGGGTG
>Ga0335072_10001405_pt1 | contig 39216 bp, 34 predicted proteins | sample Lox_Sample_21_FD_206725 | JGI IMG/M metagenome (GOLD analysis project Ga0335072, IMG submission 206725) | Soil microbial communities from Loxahatchee National Wildlife Refuge, Florida, United States - Lox_Sample_2.1 | ecosystem: Environmental > Terrestrial > Soil > Wetlands | place: USA... | reverse complement strand
ATTTCTGGCTCCAGCGCGGGTGATCGACATTCGGATTCACGTTTGAATAAAAGCCATATTCATCCGGAGCCTGATCGTTCCACGCCGTATGCGGCTGCTTCTCGACGAAGCGCACCTTGACAATCGACTTCGCCGACTTGAACCCATACTTCCACGGAATCACCACGCGAATCGGCGCGCCATCCTGGTTCGGCAGCGTCTCGCCATAAAGCCCAAAGCAAAGCAGCGTGAGCGGATTCATCGCCTCGTCCATGCGCAGCCCCTCAGAGTACGGCCAGTTCAACTGGACTTCGCTAATACCCGGCATCTGCTTGCGGTCTGCGAGCGAGAGGAACTGCACAAATTTTGCATTCCCCAGCGGCTCGCATTCTTTAATAAACTCCGAAAGCGAATATCCGACCCACGGAATCACCATGCTCCACGCCTCGACGCAGCGGTGGCGATAGACGCGCTCTTCCTGCGGCCGCAGCTTCAGCAGCGTGTCAATGTCGAAGGTCTTCGGCTTTTTCACCAGACCCTCCACCGTCACCGTCCACGGACGCGTTTGCAACCGCCATGCGTTCTTCGCCGGATCGTCCTTGTTGGGGCCGAATTCGTAGAAGTTGTTGTAGTTAGTGATGTACTGGTACGGCGTCAGGTCTTCGCCCGTGGTCGAAAGCGGGCTCTTGATTGTGTTGAGCTTCGTGCCGGCTTCAACGCTCGTCTTCGGTTCCACAATCCGCGCAATGCGGTTCCCGGCAAGCGCCGCTATCCCCGCGGCTCCGGCCGCCGTCATAAACTTCCGCCGGTTCATATAGTCTGCCTTCGTAGTAATCTCGGATGAGGGAATGTCGCTCGGCTTGCGGATCAACATCTCTGGATATCTCTGCCTTTCTCTTACAGATTAAAGTAGGCGTCCATCCGCTGACCGGATGTTTTTGTGCCCTGACCCAGAGAACTCGAAAAGGCGATACCTTAGCATTTGAACCAGGGGCGCAATTGCCTATTTCTTCTGACTCCAGGGAGCCGCGAATGGTTACAGAGAAGCAGCACGATTGGGAGGAACTTTCACCACGGCAAAATGACCGCATGCGCCAGGCTGCCGAGCTGCTGCTCGCGGCGCGGCGCGATTCGCAGCTCATCGAAAATCTGCCCGAAGCGCTGCGTCCGCACACGCTCGACGAAGCCTACGCGCTGCAGGATATCGTTGCCGAGGCCCTCGGCCCAATCGGCGGCTGGAAGGTCGGTGCGCCATCGCCCGACGCGACGCCCGTATACGCTCCCATGCCGCTGGTCGGCGGCTTCGCGCAGAGCGGCCAGACGCTTAGCAAATCGCACCGGCGCTATCGCGGCGTCGAAGCCGAAATCGCCTTCCGCCTCGGTAAAGATCTGCCCGTCCGCGAGAAGCCATACTCGCGTGAAGAAGTTACCAGCGCCATCGCCTCCGCGCACCCGGTCATCGAACTGCTGGAGCCCGCCTTCATCGATCCCGACACAGTCGACCGCCTCTCGATGATCGGCGACCTTCAGATGAACTGCGGCCTGACCTACGGTCCCGCATTTCCGGCGTGGCAGAGCGCCGAACTTGAAAAAGAATCAGTCACGGTGACAATTGAGGGGGTCGTCCGTTTTGAGGGCACCGCGTCGAACGCTGCCGGAACCGACCTGTTGCGGCTGGTCATATGGCTGGCGAATGAAGGCCAGCGCCGCACTGCCGGTTTGAAAGCAGGCGGCTGGATCACCACCGGAAGCTGGTGCGGCAAATTCAACGCAAACCCCGGGTCGGAAGCGCGAGTGACCTTCTCAACCTTCGGAACCGTGCAAATCTACTTTGCGTAGAGCAAAGGCATTCAGGCCCGGACTTTCGCAAACGGCCACTCGCGTCGTTTGTGTGCGCGCGCAAAATACAAAGCGCTCCCCGTCAACGCGATGACGCCGGCATACACAAATTCCCGCGAAGCATCCGGCCGCGAGAACAGGATAAAAATAAATCCAGCCAGCGCAACCAGCGGCGGCAGCGGGTAAAGCCACAGGCGAAACGGCCGCGGCATTTCCGGTTGCCGCACGCGCAGCAGGATCACCCCAACCTGCTGCAGCACATATTGCAGAATGATGCGGATCGCCACAAGCGCCGCGATCACATGCGACAGATCGAAAAAGCAGAAGATCGCCGCAACAATCCCTAGTGCAATCAGCGAGACGTTGGGAAAGCCATGCTTCGTGTGCAGCTTCGCAAACGCGCGAAAATAATTTCCATCCAGCGCCGCCGCATAGGGCGCGCGCGAATAGCCCAGCAGCAGAGTAAAAACTGAAGCAAAGGCAGTCCACATCACCAGCACCGCCAGTATCCGCGCCGCAGTGGTCCCGAAGGTCCTCTGCATCAGAACGGCGACCACCGCATAGCGCCCGTTGCCGCTCTTCACCAGCTCCTGCCACGGAATCACGCCCAGCACGCTGATATTCATCAGCAGATAGAGCACGGCTACAATCGCAATCGAAAGCAGCACCGCGCGCGGAATCGTCCGTCCCGGATCGCGCACCTCGCCGCCGAGAAAACAGACGTTGTAATAGCCCCAGTAATCGTAGGTTGCAATCAGTGTCGCCGCGCCCAGCCCTTGAAAGAACGCCGGAGTCAGGTGGAACGCGCCCGCAGGCATAGCCAGCTGTGATGCATGAAAGTGCGCTGCGCCCGCCAGAATCACCGATCCGATCGTCAGCAGCACACCCGCCCACAGCACCCACGCGAGCCGCGTGATCGTGCTCAGGTTGCGGTAGAGCAGCGCCAGGATCAACAGGCAGACTGCCGCCGCGAGCACACTCGTATAGCGCAGACGCGCCACGCCCGGAACCGCATTGCCAAGCGAAGGCCAGAGGTACGCAGCATACTGCGCGAGGCCGATGCACCCCGAAGCAATCGACAGCGGCGCGCTGAAGCCAAGCTGCCAGATATACAGAAACGAGGCCCAGCGTCCCGCGCCCTCGCGTCCATAAATCTCGCGCAGAAAAGCATACGAGCCGCCCGCCTCGGGCATCGCCGCGCCCAGCTCCGCCCACACCAGCCCGTCGCAGACGGCGATGAGTGCGCCGAGAATCCATCCCAGCATCGCCTGCGGTCCGCCCATCGCCGCCACCACCAGCGGCAAGGTGATAAACGGCCCCACGCCGATCATGTTCATCATGTTCAGCGAGACGGCATTGCCCAGGCCTACTTGTCGTTTCAATTGCGACGGCATGCTTCGATCATCATCTAAGGGAGAAATAAGTTTAAGACCAAAGACACAGTGCGTGGATTGTACACTGGAACATAATTACCATCTTCGGAGACTAGACAAGTAGATGCAGCCTGCCAGCCGACGACTCAAGCTGATCGCCACACTCGCGCTCGCAGCGACCGTTGCCACACAAGCCCAGACCGTTCCCTGGGCCACGCACATCGCCGCTACTCCCGACGCACAGACGCTGCCCGAAGACCGCGGCGCCGACGGCCTCTGGCAGACGCTGCGCAAGCTCCACACCTGGGCAAGCGTCATGATGATCGTCGCGCACCCCGACGACGAAGACGGCGGCATGCTCACGCTCGAATCTCGCGGAGCCGGAGCGCGCGTCGCCATGCTGACGCTCACCCGCGGCGAAGGCGGCCAGAACGCCATGTCCGGCGAAGAGTATGACGCGCTCGGCCTCATCCGCACCAACGAACTGCTGCGCGCCGACGAATTCAGCGGCACCGAGCAATACTGGACGCGCGTCATCGACTACGGCTTCTCGAAGACTATCGACGAAGCCTTCGAAAAATGGGGCCACGACCGCGTGCTCTATGACGTGGTTCGCGCCGTGCGCCTTAACCGCCCGCTCGTAATCACCTCCGTCTTCACCGGCAACGTCACCGATGGCCACGGCCATCATCAGGTCTCCGGCGAGATGGCGCAGGAAGTCTTCAAGGCTGCAGGCGACCCCAATGTCTTTCCCGACCAGATCGCCGAAGGTCTGCGCCCATGGTCGCCGCTTAAGGTCTACGCGCGCGTACCCGGCTTCTCCATCGGTGGCGATGGCCCGCACAAAACCATGTTCGACTATGCCACCGGCAAGTCTTCGCCACTGCATCTGCGCGACTACGTCAACAACACCTGGATGGACGACGTCCCCGCAACCAACGTCGTCATCCATGAGGGCGCATTCGATCCCGTGCTCGGCCGCTCCTACATTCAAATGTCACGCCAGGGCTGGAGCGAGCAGAAATCACAGAACGGCGGAGGCAATCCGCCACTGCCCGGTCCCTTCGACGTTGACTACCACCGCTACGGCTCGCGCGTCGAAACCAAAGACGAAGAGTCGTCCTTCTTCGACGGCATCGACGTATCGCTCGCCGGCATCGCCACGCTCGCCCACGGCGACACGCAGTTCCTGAAAGACGGCCTGCGCGAAATCGACCGCCACGTCACCCGCGCCCTCTACGCTTACATCCCGTCCGATCCATCAAAGATCGTTCCCGACCTGCACGACGGCTATCTCAAAACGCAGCAGCTCATCGACGCCGTCAACGCCAGTTCACTGAGCGCCGACGACAAAGCCAACGTCAACCACGAGCTCAACATCAAGCTCGCCCAGTTCAACACCGCGCTCGCCGAAGCCCTCGGCCTGCAGGTCAACGCCCTGGTTACGCCGAACATGCAGACCGACCGCAATCCATTTGTCGGCAGCTCAGCCGCAATGACATTCCTCCACGCCACTCCTGGCATGGACTTCAACATCCGCCTGCACGTCACCAGCGCAGGCCCGTGGACTCCCGGCGGCCAACTCAAGCTCGCAAAGACGTGGCTCGTCACGCCCGAAGGCGAGAACTGGCCCGTCGAGCGCGCCGGCGGCCCCATCGCGCCCAGCGCGTCTGAAGCTGACATTCTTTTTAAATTAGAGGTCCCGAGCAAAGCTGCGCCCACGCGCCCTTACTTCAGCCGTCCTAATATCGAGCAGCCCTATTACGATATCAACGACAAGCGCTGGCTGAACCGGTCGTTTGCGCCGTACCCCGTCGAAGGCTGGGCCGAGTTCGACTACGACGGCGTGCCCATCCGCATCGGTCAGGTTGTGCAGACCGTGCATTGGGAACACGGCCCCGGCGCCGTCTACCAGCCGCTCGTCGTTCTGCCGCGGATTTCCGTTAGCATCGGCATGGGCGCAGGCGTCGTCCCGCTCGATGAGAAATCCTTCCCGCTCAAGGTCACACTCGACAACGAGCAGCAAAGCACAGCCGACGGCGATCTGCATCTCGAACTGCCTGACGGCTGGACCACCGACCCGGCGACAGAAAAATTCCATCTCCCCGCAAATGATCCTGTCACAGTTATATTTACCGTGCATCCGTCTTCGCTGAGCGCCGACGCTGCCTACAGCATCAAGGCCGTTGCCCGCAGCGGCAACTTTGAATTCAGCGAAGGCGTCGATCAGGTCGGCTATCCCGGCGTGCGCCCTTATTACTACTACCATCCGGCGACGTATCGCGCGCGCGGCATCGACGTAAAGGTCGCGCCTGGATTGAAAGTCGCCTACATCATGGGCACTGGCGACGAGGTGCCGCAGGCCCTCGAGCAGATCGGCATCCATCCGCACCTGCTTACCGACGACGAAATCCTGCACGGCGACCTCAGCCAGTACACCGCCATCGTCCTTGGCATCCGCACTTACGCGGCGCGCCCAGCGCTCGCCGCAGCCACGCAGCGCCTCCTGAGCTACGCGCAGAGCGGTGGAACGATTGTGGTCCAGTACAACTCCTACGAGTACGACCACAACTTCGGTCCGTACCCCTACACGCTGGGCCGCTCACCGGAAAAAGTCGTCGACGAAAAATCGAAGGTCGCCATCCTCGACCCCAACAACCCGCTCATGTCGTGGCCGAACAAGATCACCGCGGGCGACTTCGACGGCTGGGTCGAAGAGCGCGGCCACTCCTTCATGCAGTCGTGGGATCCGCGCTACATCGCGCTGACCGAAACGCACGACCCCGGCCAGGACCCGCAGAAAGGCGGCCTGCTATACGCCCGTTACGGCAAAGGCGCATACATCTACGTGGCCTACGCCCTCTACCGCCAGATGACCGAAGCCGTCCCCGGAGCCTACCGGATTTTCGCAAACCTGGTGAGCGCGGGCGCTGCCCGCACAGGCGAACGCACTCCACGCCAGTAAGCAAGGCGTGCATGCAGTCATTGTTTATTAGAGGATGAAATCCTGTAATTCGCATCGCCTTTTGATAACAATTTTTTTGAACCCACACCCCACCGATGTGTCGTCAAATTTATGGGAGCGCCTGTCTGAATGATGCGCGTCAAGCTGTGCCTCTACACTTTCGTCATTTGTGCGTCTGTCATATGCGCAGCGGACGCGCAGCAAATCTCAGCACCCGAGCCGCAGACCGGAACCATCATCGGCACGGTGATCGATGTGCAGAACGACATTGTTCCCGGCGCCAGCGTGGTCCTCGAAGGCCCGCTCTCAAGTGATAGGTGCGCGGTCGAGACAAGCGAAAACGGATTCTTCACATTCAACAATGTCAAACCGGGAATCCCATTTCACATCACCATCGGCGAGAAGGGATTCGCAAACTGGACCTCGCCTGTGCTGATGCTCACGCCAGGCCAGTACCTCGATCTGAAGAGCATCCAGCTCAAGATTGCCGTGGCGGTCACCACGGTGGCAGTGGTTCCCAGTTCCGAACAGCTCGCGACGCAACAGGTCGAGATCGAAGAAAAGCAGCGGGTCTTTGGCATCATCCCCAACTTTTATGTTGTCTACGATCCCAACGCTGTGCCGCTTACCCCGAAACTGAAGTTTCGCCTCGCTCTTCACACCTCGACTGACCCCATCACCATCCTAGGCTCTGCCTTTATCGCTGGCGTCGATCAGGCAGCCGACACGCCGGACTACGATCAGGGTTGGAAGGGTTACGGCCAGCGCTTCGGCGCCAATTATGCCAATGGTTTGACCGACATCATGATCGGCGGTGCTATCCTGCCCTCGATCCTGCATCAGGACCCGCGCTACTTCTATCAGGGCACCGGCACAAACAAGTCGCGAGCGATCCACGCACTCTCCAGTCCCTTCATTTGCAAGGGCGACAACGGGCGCTGGCAGCCGAACTTTTCCGCTCTGGGCGGCTATCTCGCTTCAGGAGCCATTGCAAATACCTATTATCCGGAGAGCAATCGCGGCCCAGGGCTGGTCTTCGGGACCTTTGCCATCGACGTCGCCGCCGACATGGCCAACGGAGTGATCCAGGAGTTCCTTTTGCGCAAGCTCACGCCCTCAGCCAAGCTGCACAATGATTCCCATGCAACTTCCACCACGGCTTCAGTTGGCCCTTAATCGCACATGCTGGGCGAACGCGCTTCGCACCACTGATGCCGTCCATCTTTCCAGACGTCGGTGATCAACGCTGTCATCTTACCCTAAGCGTAGCTTAGGGATGCTCTTGATTATGCTGGAACTTAGCAGTTCACTCATACGTCAATATTGCGTTAGACGGCTACCATGCTTAGGCTCAGGGTGAACCGATGATTTCGCGATGCTCTGCGTTGATCCTGGCATTCCTTATCTGCTCGCCAGCACTCTTCCACGCAACGCAGTCAAAGGCGCAGGCGACGCCCGGAGAATCACCATACACCTTTCAGGCCAATACACGTATCGTTCTCACCGATGTCACGGTCACGGATACAAAGGGCAATCCTGTTCATGGTTTGCCGCAATCCGCCTTTCACATCTTTGATAACAAGCAACCTCAGGTGATCACTTCTTTCGAAGAGCACACAGGTATACCTGCAGCGACCATCCTGCCTGCGAGCACCGCTGGCGTCTACAGCAATGACTATCTCCTGCATCTGCCGCCGGTCCTGAATATCGTGCTGATCGACATTTCCAACCTCGATATGGCCGATCAGATGTATCTCAACTACGAGCTGACGAGGTTTCTGAATGAGCAGCCGGAGGGGCAACCTCTCGCCATTTACCTACGTGCTGGCTCAGGCTGTTTTATCGTGCAGAACTTCACTTCGGATCGGAAGCTGCTGCTGGCTGCCGTGCATAAGGCGATCCCGCGTTTTCCTCCGAACGGGCGCGAATATCTGCGAGACTATGACACGCTGCAACAGATAGCGCTCTCTTTGAGTCAGCTACCCGGTCGCAAGAATATTCTCTGGTTTACCGGCGGTCCCAAGCTTTTTCTGATGCCGGACGCTATGCCTCTGCAGAATGACGCTGACTGGCGCGATCTTTACGATGATCTCGATCAGCAACGCATCGCCCTCTACCCGATTGATGCCCGAGGGCTCTTTGTTGTGAGTCTCAGAACTGTTATGGCTCTAGGGGACCAGCACTTGACCATGGACAGTGAGGCCAAGGCCACCGGCGGGGCAGCCTTCCATAACAACAACGGCTTGAAAGAGATCACAGAGCATATTCTTGACTCGGGCAGCAGCTTTTACACCCTGACGTACTCGCCGCATGACCTGCATTTCGATAACAAATGGCACAAGGTCCGCGTCGCAGTGGACGGAGCTTCTTATCACCTTAGCTACCGAAGGGGATACTTCGCTGACGGTAGCGTTCGCGATATGGATCAGCCCGCGAAACCCAGAACGCGTCTCCTCGCAAACGGAGAAAAGCTCGAAGTTGCCCCGGTGACCGCCGAGCAGCCGATCATCTTCCAGGCGAGCGTGCTTCCAGAGTCAGATCCGGCCGTTGCCAGGCGGGATAAGCCTTCGGGTTCATTGCCTGCGCCTCATGCAAAGAAGGGATCGGTGCCATTCTCGATTCGCTACACGGTGCCGATCGACGCGCTCGCTGTGCGAAAGAATGCTGACGGTAAACATCAGGTCGTCTTCGGCATTGCCGCCATCGCGCTCAATCGTGACGGGAGTTTGATGGAGCACGACGTCGAGCAGGTTACGATGGTTCTGAATGAGCAGGCGTTTCGTCATAGCCCTGACCTGCCCATCACGCTGGACCAGCACCTTAACCTGGCGAAGGACGATCAGTTTCTTAATCTGGGCGTGTGGGATACGGTCAACGGCCGCTTCGGGAGTATCGAGATCCCTCTTGAAGTTCCCAAGCCGGTGAAACACAAAGGAGCTGGCGAATAACCACCTTGGTAGAAACGCCCCGCTACCAGTCGATCTTCTCGGGGAAATATTCACCGATGAGGTCGTCGTAGTAAGGCTTCAGATCTTTGAAGTTGGGCTTGGCCGCACCTTTTGAATAAAGGTCGTAGGGATTGAACTTGCGCACCCATTCGAACATCTCCTCATCGTGCGCGGTCATCAGGTGCTTGTAGGCTCCATGCTTGTGCGCGGGGTAAAACGAGTGGTAGCGCAGCATGTAGAGCGCAGGCTCAGGCAGGTATGGCTTGGCGACGTTGTAGATGTACTCGTCGTGCCCCCAGGATAGATGCACGTTGTCGAGGCCGCAATTCGGCTCGTAGATGCCGTATTTGGTCTGGTAGTCGGGTACTTTGCTGTCCGGGTTGGCGGCGAAGTATTCGCGGAAGACAATCTCGTTCGACCATGCGCAGCCGACAGGGAAGGTGTCGCCGACAACCGCCCATTGCGGTTCGCCGTAGAGGCACAGCACCTTTCCAAGATCGTGAATCAGGCCGGTCAGCACCATCCAGCGCGGATGGCCATCTTTGCGAATGGCTTCGGACGTCTGCAGCAGGTGCTCGATCTGCGTAAGGTCCGTGTCGGGGTCGCTGTCGTCAACCAGCGTATTAAGGTAGTCGGCTGCCTCCCAGATGCTCTTCTTGCCGCGGTTGAGTGAGAGGAACTCCTGCTCTTTCCCGAGGACGAAATCGACGGTCTGGTTCGCGTGATTCAGGCGGTAGAACTCGGCCACGCCGGGGTTGGCCTCGGCGTCGTAGTTGCGGAACTCTTCTTCTGCCTTGCCTTCCTTGTAGCGGCTGGCGACGAAATCGTCCCAGTCGTCGAGATGTTCCATGGGCTTTTCGGGCGTGATGGTGTGCATGGGAAGAGTCCTCCGGTACCGGGTCCATTATAGGAGCGCGGAGAGACGGTCGTCATGTGAATTCGCCCGCGATTTTTCAGGGCTGGTAGCGATTCCACTCTTTGGGAAAAATCCCCGCTTCCAGTCACACTTCATGGAGCCGGAGACAGCTCACGGGAAAAGTGATATCCGTACAGAAAGCCTGAGCGGGCCCGGCAACCCCAGACGATGCCGGATGATATGTTCAATCCAGCAGTAGAACCGATGAGCGAAAACCCGCGCAAATCTCGAATCAGATACTGGATCATCTTCGCCGCTCTGATCCTGCTGGCCGCGGCCCTGGTCCTGCCGCCGCTCATCAACATGAACCGCTATCAGCGCCGCATTGCCGACGCCATCAGCCGCAGTCTTGGCCGTCCCGTGCATCTATCCTCCGTCACGCTGCGTTTGCTCCCGCGCCCCGGCCTTGCGCTGAGCGACTTCATCGTCGAAGAAGACCCTGCCTTCGGAGCCGAGCCAACACTGCGCGCCCCCAGCGTCGACGCGTCCATCCGGCTAAGCTCGCTCTGGCGCGGGCGGCTGGAGATCGGCCGCATCAGCTTCGACCAGCCAAGCCTCAACCTGGTTCGCAACGGCGAAGGCCGCTGGAACATCGGCGCCGTTCTGCTGCAGGCCTCGCATATTCCCAACGCTCCCACTGCGCAGCGCCGCGCCAGCAGCGCTCCGCGTTTTCCCTACATTGAGGCCAGCAACGCCCGCGTCAATTTCAAAATCGGCAACGAGAAAAAGCCGTTCTCTTTCCTCAACGCCGATTTTGCCATGTGGCTGGAAGAGCCGGACGAATGGCGGATTCGCCTCGAAGCCCAGCCCGTCCGCACCGATCTCGACCTCGATCTCTCCGACACCGGTCTGCTGCGCGTCGAAGGCTCGCTGCATCGCGCGTCCGCCATCGGCCGCATGCCCATCGATCTCGAAGCGGAATGGTCCAACGCGCCCCTCGGACAGATTGCGCGCCTGCTGCTTGGCCAGGACACAGGCTGGCGCGGCAGCTTAGACGTGACCGGCGCCATCAAGGGCGACGCCTTCAACCCGCAGTTCAAGACCCGCATCCAGATCGTCTCCATGCACCGCCAGGAATTTCTGCCGCTCGAATCCTTCAACGTCGACGCTACCTGCCAAGGCGCGTACCTGCACGATTCCCGCTCCCTTGAAGACCTCACCTGCCTTTGGCCGATCGACGACGGCCACCTGCTGCTCACCGGCGCCGTCCCCGACATCGAGCACCCCAAACCTGCTCTGGACCTCCAGATTCAGAACGTCCCTGCAGCTTTTGGACTCTCCGCGCTGCGCCTCTTTCGCAACGGATTCGCGTCGTCCACGCAACTCTCGGGAACAGTGCAGGGCAGCCTGGCCTATACGCACTCCCCCACTCAAAACCTGACCGGCGAAGTCACCGTAAACGGGCTCACCATGCAGATTCCGGGCATGGATACGCCCCTCGCGCTTCCCACCTTGCATATCACCAGTCCGGCGGCGCAACCCTCCCGGCGGCGTCCTGCCAAAAAATCGGATCCGCCCGCCGGGAGTGCGTCGCTCCATCTGGCCAACGCAAACATTCCTCTTGGTGAAGACGTGCCGCTTACCGTCTCTGGCGATTTCACTCGCCATGGCTTCTCGCTCCACTTCGCAGGCGACGCCTCGCTGGAACGGTTACGCCCCATCACCGCCAGTGTTGGCCTGCTGCACAACGCTGCTGCAGCGCTCATGCCGCAAGGCAGCGCCATCCTCGACCTGACAGTCCGCGGCCCATGGCTTCCGCCGGGATTGACCGGCAATCCCGCTCCCACTGCAACTACCGAGGGAACGCTCCGCCTGAGAAACGCAAAATATCAGGCCGGCTTTCTCCCGGAGCCAGTCGAGATCGTCTCCGCGCAGGCTGCGCTTATGCCTACGCAGATTGTCTGGAACCCTGTGTCGGTTGTCTTTCACAAAATTTCCGCGACGCTCTCCGTCACCATGCCCATCCCCTGTGCCGCTCCCGCATGTTTCCGCGAATTCTCCCTGAGCACGCCGCAACTCGATGCCGCGGCGCTGCAGTCGACCCTGATGGGAGCCGGCGAACATGACGAATTCCTGCAGCAGATCCTGGCCCGGCTCGATCGCAACAAGGTCGAGTGGCCTGCGCTCGACGGCACGGTCCGCACCGGCGTCTTCACGCTGGGGCCGCTTGCCCTGCACGACGCCAGCAGCACTCTGCACATTGCAGGACGGCAAATCCAGTTCAAATCCATCGAAGCGCACACGCTCAACGGAGTTCTGCAGGCAACCGGCTCGATGGATGCAACCGGCAGCGCCCCCCGGTATACCTTCGACGCACAGCTTCTCCATGCAAATGCGGCAGGACTGGCCGCCCTCTGGCATGAACCGCCTCTCTCAGGCATCGTGAGCGCGAATGCTCGCCTGGAGCTATCCGGATATTCAGCCGACGATCTGGCCCAGTCCGCGCAGGGAACTTTCCACTGGGATTGGACGCAGGGATCAGCCGCGTTCGTCCCGGCGGCGCTGACGCACTTCGACCACTGGAGCGCCGACGGCGCCATCAAAAACAAGCAGCTGATCTTCGATCAATCCCAGGTGACAAGAGGGCCTGTCAGACAGACCGTCTCCGGCGCCATATCGTTCGACCGGAAAACAAATCTGACTGTTACTGAAGAACCCGCGCACTTAGCCACAGCAGCCCAGCACACGCCGTAAAGGAAGCTTCATCGCCGACTGAGGGGTCTACTTCTTTACGCCCGCCTCAGCCAGCTTTCTCTCTTTATTCTCAACAAAATTCTTCGCCGCCAGCAGAACGCGGTCGCGCGCATAGGCAGCGTCATGCCATCCGCGAACTTCTACGCGCTTCCCCTCAAGGTCTTTGTAGATGGAGAAGAAATGCGTAATCTCCTTGAGCATGTGCGGATAGATCTCGGAATAATTCCAAACATCGGTATAGCGAGGATTGTTCTTTCCCACCGCCAGCACCTTCTCGTCAAGAACGCCCTGGTCCAGCATCTCCATCAAACCAATCGGACGCACCTGCATCACGCATCCCGGAAAGCTCGGCGCATCCACCAGCACCAGCACGTCCAGCGGATCGCCGTCATCGCTCAGCGTCGACGGAATAAACCCGTAATCCCCCGGATAGTGCACCGGCGAATACAAATTGCGGTCCAGCCGGAAGACATGCAGCTGTTTGTCATACTCATACTTGTTAATGCCCTCAAATGGGATCTCGATAACCGCGTTGATCACCTCGGGCAACTTCTCGCCAATCGGTAGTTCCAGATAATTCACCATGCGAACTCCAGTGTACGCAATTTGATGTGAAATTGGCCCATTACCTTCCAGCGGCGCAGAGGACGAATTGCGCCGAAGGCGCGTATCGCGGGATGTGCAGTCCTTTATAATCGACCATAATGAAGGCTCATGTCTACGTGACACTCAAGAGAACGGTGCTTGACCCCCAGGGCCAGACCATTCATAACGCACTCAAAAAGATGCAGTACAAGGCCGTGAAAGACGTTCGCCAGGGAAAATATTTCGTCCTCGACCTCGACAACTCCCTCGACGCAGCAACCGCCAAGGAAGAAGTGGAACGCATCGCAAAAGATGTGCTGACCAACCCGATCATCGAAGAGTTCAGCTACAAGCTGGAATAAAAGAATTGTCATTGGCTCTCGGTAGCCAGGTCATCCTGAGCTTCGTACTCGCCAGCCGACTTTGCGCATTTCACAAGTTCCTTTTGTAATGGCAGGTAATCGAATGGTAATTTCATCGCTTTCGACAGCGTCCAGTCGATACTAAAGGTGGATTTGCTTCCGCCTTTATTCTCAATTTCGAGCCAATATTCCCTTTCATATCGCCCCTCGTGACCCATGTGGGAAGTCTGGCAAATTTCCAGGCGGGAAACATTGACCATCGGGAAATACGTGACTTCCTGATTCCAGACGTGAATGATGTAGTGCGTGGTAACGTAAATTCCATTGCGCAGCCGGTTTTTAGGAGGATTGTGCAGCCGGTTCTTGGGAGGGAAAAGGCTATGCTGGAGGTCGCCAAGTTTAGCGATGCAAAAGAACAGCAACGCCAGCATAGGTATCGCCAAAATGGCCCCAAGTATAGAATGAAAGATTAAGCAGAGACCGCCAACAAATGGATAAGCGATCAAGTACTGCCAGACGAATGTACGTCCGGGTGACAAGGGAAAATTCAGCACCCACTGATAAGCAGAGGCAGAACCCCCATTCATGCGGCTTATCAATCTCGCCTGAAGCTGTGGGGGAAGCTCAGAACATTGATATTTGACGTACGGGTTTATCAAATACTTCACGATGCTGCCCTCGCCAGAGTTGCCAGGGCCCACGGCTCCTGCAAATACTAACTCATACCGCTAATGCCCGCCAGACACACTAGACGTGTACCGTACAATCTGAAGCATGTGTGGCATTGTCGGCTACGTGGGCAATAAAGAAGTTGTCTCCGTCATCATCGAAGGCCTGCGCCGCCTCGAATATCGCGGCTACGACTCGGCGGGAATCGCAGTAGGCGGAACAGGCAACGGCCTGGAGCTGCGCCGCGCTCCCGGCAAGCTGCGCAAGCTCGAAGAAGTCCTCAGCGACCGCCCCATCCACGGGACCTATGGGATCGGACATACCCGCTGGGCCACTCACGGCCGCCCTACGGAAGAAAACGCCCACCCGCACCGCGACTGCACGGGACGCATTGTCGTCGTGCACAACGGAATCGTCGAGAACTACCTCGCCCTCAAGCACGAGCTCATCGCCGAAGGCCACAAGTTTGTAACAGAGACAGATACAGAAATCATCGCCCACCTCATCGAGCAGGAAATGTCGTCGGCAGCTCTATCCGGCAAGACGATGCCGCTCGAAGAGGCCGTGCGCCGCTCCGTTGCTCGCCTAACAGGAGCCTTCGCCATCGTCGTCATCTCCGCCGACGAGCCGGACAAGATCGTAGCCGCCCGCTTCGGCCCTCCCGCAGTGATCGGTCTCGGCGAAGGCGAATACTTCGTAGCCTCAGACGTTCCGGGAATCCTGCACCACACGCGCAATCTCTATTTCCTTGCTGACGGCGACATGGCTGTGCTCACTCCCTCCGGCGTTCACCTCACCGACTTCGAAGGCAACACTATCGAGCGCCCGGTCCAGCGCATCCAGTGGGACCCGATCCAGGCGGAAAAAGGCGGCTACAAGCATTTCATGCTCAAGGAAATCTTCGAGCAGCCGCGCGCCATTCGCGATACCACTCTCGGCCGCCTCTCGCTCGACACCGGCAAAGTCTTCCTAAGCGAGATGAAGATCAGCGACGAAGACTTCCGCCGCGCCACCAAGATCAACATCGCCGCCTGCGGCACCAGTTGGCACGCCGCTACCGCAGGCAAGTTCATGATCGAACGCCTAGCGCGCGTGCCCGTCGAAGTCGACTACGCCAGCGAATACCGCTATCGCGACCCCATCCCCGATCCCACCGCGCTCGGTCTGCTCATCACCCAGTCCGGCGAAACTGCCGACACGCTTGCCGCGCAGCGCGAAATGATCGCCAAGGGATCGAAGACCATCGCCATCTGCAACGTCGTCGGCGCCATGATCGCGCGCGAAGCGCACGGCACCATTTACACCCACGCCGGCCCGGAAATCGGCGTAGCCTCGACCAAAGCTTTCACCGCGCAGCTCGTCGCGCTATTCCTCTTCGCCGTGCACCTGGCGCAAACGCGTCAGACCATCACCGAAGACGAAAGCCGCGTCCTGCTGGAAGAACTGACTCTGCTCCCAGGCAAAGTGGAAGAAATCCTCCGGACTGTGGACAGTGAATGCGAAAAACTCGCCCGCATCTACTCCAACGCCAGCGATTTTCTCTTTCTCGGACGCGGCATCCACTACCCCATCGCCCTCGAAGGCGCGCTCAAGCTCAAGGAAATCTCTTACATTCACGCCGAGGGTTATCCCGCAGGTGAAATGAAGCACGGCCCCAACGCACTCATCGATGAGACACTCCCCGTCGTGGTGCTGGCCACGCAGGACTGGAACAACCGCGACTCGAAGCTGCGCTACGAGAAAACGCTCTCAAACATTCAGGAAGTCACTGCGCGCTCCGGCAAGGTCATCGCCGTCGCCATCGAAGGCGACAAAGAAATCAGCCAGCTTGTCGATCACGTCCTCTACGTCCCGCACGCCTCAGAGCTTCTGTTGTCCGTGCTTGACGTCATCCCGCTGCAACTGCTCGCGTATCACATCGCCGAGCGGCGCGGCTGCGACGTGGACCAGCCGCGCAATCTGGCGAAATCCGTCACCGTGGAATAGTTACTTTGCGCCAATCAGCCGTAACCGCGCCGTAATGGCCCTACCCTCGAATTCACTAAACGTTCCGAATGCCGGCGAATCCACTACGTTGTTCACCACGCTGGGATCGTTGCTGTTTGTCGCGTTCTCAAGAACGCCGCGCAACCCGAAGTAAGCGCCGCGAAAATGGAAGCGCCATTCGAGGCCGGGGCTGAACGAGACGTAGTCCGGAAAGTGGTATGAGCCCGCCGCTCCAACCACTTGGTGGTTCGCATTCACCGCATCAAACGGAAACCCTGAATTCCAGTCGAGCGTGTAAACAAAATCCCAGCTCTTCTTGAACCTCGGCAGCAGGAAAGGCAGCCAGCCCCACGAAATCACCCGGTTCGGCACATTCCACGCCAATGGCCCGCTCTGCTGCGGCCCCAGCCGCGATATGGTTGGCACATAGTCGAGCGCCGCATTCGTGCGCGCCGACGACCACATGTAGGAAGCAAAGAGCGTATATCCGTTAGCGAATGTATGGCGCGCGTCGAACTCCACCGAGTCATAGTGATCGCTTCTTTGATTCGTCAGCAGGTAAGTTCCCGACAGAGCCCCCGAGCCATTCTGATTCGCATAAACGAATCCATCGCTGATTCGTTTCTGAATAAAATTCGCCCCCGCGTAAATGGCTCCCGGAAGCTTTCTCTCAACCCCAACGCTCCAATTGATCGCGCGCGTCTGGTGCAGCGAACCATCGTTCGCCTCAAAGACTGTTTCAAGCGGTCCACTCACTGGCGTAACGCCATCGGCGGCATAATACGTGTCATAGCGAATCCCCGCCAGCGCCCGCGTCAGATATTCAAGCTGCGTATGCTCATAGTAGAGCCCCACTCCAGCCGAGAGCTTGGTCTTGGGATCGGAACCGGGCGCATAAGCAACGGCGAGACGAGGCGAAAAAAGCGGCCGTCGGATAATCTCGTCCCAGTCGAATCGCAAGCCCGGCTCGATCATCAGCCCCTGTCGCGCCAGCCAGCGATCCTGAAAGTATGCGCCGGTTTCAAAGTTGTGCCGCGTGAATGGCGCGAAATATGGAAATACGCTGCGACGCAGCAACGTTCCGTCTTCGCGCAAATAATTTACCGGTGCACGCGACACATCTACGTCAAAGTCGACGTGGTCGACATCGACCCCGGTTTTCAAATCGTGACGCCCAAGCCAGTAACGCGGAGGCAGGTAGAGAGTCGCTGTTCCTTCCTCACGATACGAGTGCGAGACCTCATTCTCAAAATAGCTTCCCTGCGAGAGTTCCGGCGTCAGCTCGTACGGCTCATCCCCATGCGGTTCATAGCCATCGCGAAAGCGCACAAAGCCAAAACCCGTATCCAGCAGAGCCCCATTTGCAAAGCTATGCTGGTCGCGCATATAGGGCAGCCATGCCACCGTATCGCGCTTTGTCGTGCTCTGCTGCGGCGTCAGCGACGAGATGCCGTCATAAGGCGAGTGGTAATCGTTGAAGAGATATCCGCCGGAGAGAATATTCGCAGGCGTGAGATTGACCTGCGCTTTGACCAGATTACTGCCGCGTATCAGGTGGTTCGTGTCCGCGTTGGCGGGCAGTTCCTGAATATAAATGTTGTCATACTCCGTCTCCAGCCCGTCGAAGAACCACGCGCGGTTGCGAACCAGCGGGCCGGAAAAGGTGAAGCGCGGCACGAACTTATCGAAGCGAATCCCATTCACGTCATGGAATGAAGGCAGGAAATCCGTGGCATTGAATCGAAACTTGTTATCTCCCATGCCGGTGTAAAACGCCACCACTCCGCCTGTGGTTTTGCCAAACTGTACCGGATACCGCGTCGTCTCCGTGTCGATCGACCGCACCGCATCGGCGCTCACGCGCATCGCCAGCTCGCCGCTTACCGGCGAGCGGATATCGAACCCATCCAGCAGGTCGAGCGTCGCGTAGGTTTCCGATCCTGCAATATGAATCTGCCCCGATGCATCCTGCACAACGCCCGGATTGAACGGCAGCAGGTTGCGGATATCGCGCGAAGTCGGATAAGGGATATTGACGATCTCTGGCGTGTTCATCGTGCTCGTCTGCGAGGTCTGTTCCGGGTCGATGCCGACCGTTGACGCCACGACATTCACTTGTTGCCGGACGATCTGCACATGCACCAATACGATGGCCACATTTCCAAGATGCGGGTCCATGCCAGATTGAAGAACCTGGTAGAACCCAGGTTTTTCCACGCGCAGCTGATACGGGGCATTCTGGCGCAATGCGTAAGAACAGCGGCCCGCATAATCAGTCTGCAGCTCCAGATCGCGGCGTCCCGGCTCGGAAACCGTGACCTGGGCGTCGGGAACTGCCAGCCCGTTTTCATCAGCGACAGTAAGGGCGACCGAAGCCTGCGCCGCAGCCCTCTGCGCTAACATAAACAGCACGCAGCAAAGAAAGCCTGAGATCACTCCTCGTGCCAATCCACGATGCGGCATGAAATTCACTGTAGGCGATAGAGACAATCAAGTCACATCCGCGTTATTTTGGACGCATACAGAAAATACAAAGGAAGCGAGTACACATCTTGGCCAGACAGCTTTTCACCGCCCGGCTCCTGCAGAAACTTCTGCTCTCCGATCCCGCGCAGTGCTACCACCTGGAATTTACTATCGAAGAACTCGATCGCTTCGACTTCATTCCCGGGCAGTTCGTCTCCACCGTCGCCGACGACGCTAACGGCAAGACGCAGACTCGCGCCTATTCTATCGCTTCCGCGCCTCGCGCCAACCAGTTCGATTTGTGCGTCAACCGCGTCGAAGGCGGATTCTTTTCGAACTATCTATGCGACATGGAGCCCGGACAGACGGTCAGATTCCACGGCCCGCATGGCCTGTTCACCCTGCGCCAGCCGCTCACCGATTCCATCTTCATCGCCACAGGGACCGGCATCGCCCCCATGCGAGGCTATGTGGAGTGGCTTTTCCCTGAGAGTGGCGAAGACCGCAGCCAGAGCCGTCCCATCTGGCTGGTCTACGGCACGCGCTACGAGACGGAAATCTACTACCAGAAATATTTCGAGAAAGTCGCCGCCGAGCGTCACAACTTCCACTACATCTCTACGCTGAGCCGCCCGCGTGAGGGATGGGAGGGACTGCGTGGCTATGTCCAGAACCACGTCGCAGAAATCGTCACCGCGCGCGCCAGCCAGAACCACTCCGCGCCGATTGTAACCGTAGCCGAACCCACCGGCTTCGACATCCACGCCTATATCTGCGGCCTAAACGACATGGTTTCCGCCAACCGCGACAAGTTGATGGAATTAGGCTGGCAGCGCAAACAGGTCATCTTCGAGCGCTACGACTAGATCCACAGATTGGTTAGAGCTGTCATCCTGAGTGGAGCGAGGGATCTGCTTTTCTGTGCACCATCACCGCACTAACTCCAGTAACTCCGGTCCAGCGTCCGATACTGAATTGCCTCGGCTATATGCGGCACCGTAATTGAGGCCGCCCCTTCAAGATCGGCAATTGTGCGAGCAACCTTCAAAATGCGATCATGCGCGCGCGCTGTAAGCCCCTGCTGCTGCATCGCCCGCTCCAGCAGACGCTCCGCATCCGGCCCCAGCTCGCAAAACGCGCGAATCTGCCGCGTGCTCATCTGCGCGTTCGAGTAAATCTTCTCTGAAGCCCTGGTGAACCGCTCACGCTGAATCCCGCGCGCCGCCAGCACTCGCGCCCGGATCACCGCAGAACTTTCACTCGCCGCCCCGCCGCGCAGCTCGCGATACTGCACTGCCGGCACCTCAATATGAATATCGATCCGATCCAGCAGCGGTCCTGAAACTTTCGACACATAACGCTGAATCATCGGCGGAGTACACGAGCACTCACGCGACTTGTCATTGAAATACCCGCAAGGGCAAGGATTCATCGCCGCCGCCAGCATAAAGGCCGAAGGAAACGTCAGCGACATCGAAGCCCGCGCAATCACAACATTGCGATCTTCAAGCGGCTGCCGCATCACCTCCAGAACATTGCGCGGAAACTCCGGCAGCTCATCCAGAAACAGCACTCCATTGTGCGCCAGCGAAACTTCACCCGGCCTCGGCACCGCGCCGCCGCCGATCAATCCCGCGTCAGAAATCGTATGGTGCGGCGAACGAAAGGGCCGCTGCGTCACCAACCCAGCGTCAGCATCCAGCACTCCGGCGACCGAATGAATCTTCGTCGTCTCCAGCGCTTCTTCAAAACTCAGCGGCGCAAGAATCGACGGCAGCCGCTTCGCCAGCATCGTCTTGCCCGAGCCCGGCGGCCCGATCATCAGGATGTTGTGCCCGCCCGCCGCAGAAACTTCCAGCGCCCGCTTCGCCGTCTGCTGCCCGCGCACATCGGCAAAGTCCACATGGAAATGCTGCAACTCGTCCAGCATCTCCGCCGCTTGTATGCGAAGCGGCTCTGTATGAATCCCGCCATTCCCCGCCGCATTCAAGAGCTCGCGTACTTGGTTCAGCGACTCTACGGGATAGACATTCACGCCCTCCACCACCGCCGCCTCGCGCGCATTGGCTTTAGGAATGACAAGGTTCCGAATCCCGCGCTCGCGCGCTGCAACCGCAACCGGCAGCATTCCGGAAACAGCCCGCAGCCCACCATCCAGCCCCAGCTCGCCCACCAGCAAAAACTGGCTCAGGTCGCGAAGCTGCAGCGCGCCATAAGCGCCAAGAATCCCAATTGCCATCGGCAGATCAAACCCCGAGCCTTCTTTCTTAATATCAGCCGGAGCAAGGTTGATCGTGATGTGCGTCGGCGGGACATCGAAGCCGGAATTCTTGATCGCCGCCCGCACGCGGTCGCGGCTCTCACGCACCGCCGCGTCCGGCAACCCAACAGTGTGAAAGTGGTCTTCGGTCGTCTTGATTCCGGAAAAATCAACTTCAACATCGATAATGTTGGCGTCGATGCCGTACACTGCGGCACTAAGGGCCTTGAAGAGCATAATTTTTATCTGATAAGTGGCTGGAGTATAGCATCGCTGGCAGCTCTCCAAGCCAAAGAAGCTTGTTCGCCCTTGGCTGTCAGGCAAACTTTAGGCATATTGGACTATCCACGAAATCGCAAAGGACTGTTATGCGTTTCCAAAGACATCTCGCCATACTGGCCTGCTGCCTCGGCCTTGGATTCACAGCCCTGGCTCAGGCCAATCCTCCAAAGCAACAACAGCCGAACGACTACGGCGTCGTCGGTGACACCGGAGAACCGGATCAGCCTGTCAGTCATCCAGCCGCAACCCAAAGCTCCGCCGACACGCTGGAAACCGCCTGGCAAATGCTTGAAACCGGCTCGAAAGACCCCAAGGAGCAGACACGCATCGACGCTCTGAACGCCGTCGGCACGCTCGATGGCGTGAAGCGTGCGGAAACGATTCTTGAGGATGCCATCAAGGACCAGAACGTCGACGTGCGCGTCGCAGCGGTCGTAGCCGCTGGGAACATGCAGGATGAAAATCTGATTCCGATCCTGCGCCAGTCTCTCGACGACCCCGCTCCGGAAGTCATCTTTGCCGCCGCCGTCTCTCTCTGGAAGATGCACGACCCTTCTGGCATCAATATTCTTTATGGCGTGCTTGCCGGCGACCGCAAAACCAAAGGCTCGCTAATGGAAACAGGCGAGCGTCAGGCAAGCAAAGATCTTCACGATCCCTCGACGCTCGCCAAAATTGGCGCCGAGCAAGGCGCCTACGCGCTGCTCGGTCCGTTCGGCATAGGACTGGATGCCGCACGGCTGATGATGAAGTCCAACAGCGCAAATTCTGCTCGGGTGCTCACGGTCAGTCTGCTCTCCCAGGACCACTCGGATGCGACTCGCGACGAATTCATCGCCGCCCTCGGTGACAAAAATTATTTTGTGCGGGCAGGTTCCGCCCGCGCGCTCGGCGCATTTCACGGGAAGGAAGTCACCGACGCCCTGCAAGGCTCATTCGATGACAGCAAGCCCTCGGTGCGCTTCATGGCGGCTGCTTCCTACATTCGCAGCAGCCAGCCTGTGCAGCCGGAAAGAAAACCTTCGCGGAGACGGGCCAAAACGAAGTCGGGCGGCAAAGGATTAAAATAAGACCTCGTGAAGACGAGCCTTTTTGATCTTTTTAAAGTCGGCATCGGGCCATCCAGTTCGCACACCATGGGTCCCATGCGCGCCGCGCGGCGCTTTGTTCTCTCCCTCGAAGAAGCCGGACTACTGGATCGCACAACTCATATCGTCGCTGAGTTCTACGGCTCACTGGCTCTCACCGGACTTGGTCATGGCACCGACCGCGCCATATTGCTCGGACTTTCCGGCGAAGAGCCCGCCACCATCGACCCCGAAACCATCGATCCAAAGCTGCAACAGATTCGCAGCACGCGCCAGCTGTCCCTCGCCGGCCGCAAGCACATCGCCTTTAACGAGGCGACCGATCTCGTCTTTCACCGCGACAGGATGTTCCCGGAAGGCGCGCAGACGCAGCATCCCAACGGCGTGCGCTTCTCTGCCTTCGACAACACGGGCGCAACCCTCGCCAGCGATATCTTCTTTTCGATCGGCGGCGGCTTCATCGTCTCAGACGCAGAGGGCGCAGGCAGCGCTCCGATGATGACCACTGCCAAATTGCCGCATCCCTTCAAAAGCGCGGCAGAGCTTCTGCAGATGGCCGCAGAGAAGCAGCTCACCATCTGGGAACTGATGCTTGAAAACGAATCCGCATTGCACTCGCCGGAAGAAGTACGGTCCGGCATTCTCCACATCTGGAGCGTCATGCAGGGCTGCATCGATCGCGGCATGCGCACCGAGGGCATCCTGCCCGGCGGATTGAATGTCCGCCGCCGCGCGCCACGCCTCGCCGCGCGCCTTCGCGAAAAAGGTTCGGTAGATCCATTAGCCCCGCTCGACTGGGTCACCGTCTACGCCATGGCTGTGAATGAAGAAAACGCCGCCGGCGGCCGCGTCGTCACCGCTCCCACTAACGGAGCAGCAGGCGTGGTGCCAGCCGTCGCCGGCTACTACCGCGACTTCATCCCCGGCGCAGACGACGAAGGCATCCTCCGCTACTTCCTAACATCCGCCGCCATCGGCATCCTCTATAAAGAAAACGCCTCGATCAGCGGCGCAGAAGTAGGCTGCCAGGGAGAAGTCGGCGTAGCCTGCTCCATGGCCGCCGGTGGACTGATAGCCGCCATGAACGGGACCAACGGCCAGATTGAGCACGCCGCGGAAATCGGGATGGAGCACAACCTCGGCATGACCTGCGACCCCATCGGCGGCTTGGTGCAAATCCCCTGCATCGAGCGCAACGCCATGGGCGCGGTCAAAGCCGTGCATGCCTGCCGCATCGCCCTGAACGAACTGGAAAGCCACAAAGTATCGCTCGACCAGGTCATCAAGACGATGTACCTCACTGGCCTCGACATGCAATCCCGCTATAAGGAAACATCCCTGGCAGGCCTCGCCCTGAACGTCATCGAATGCTAGAAATCATTAGGGCGAATCATCATCCTGAGTGGAGTCTTTGTGGAGCAAAGACGCAGTCGAAGGACCTGCTTTCCCTAGCCTGAACACGAAAAAGGGTGCCCCATCCTATGCGAAGCATAGGGTGGGAAAGCACAAACCTAATCCTGACGATTTACATTCCAGCAGATAACTCATTCAAGCCGCCCGTAAGAAACAGCACATGTATACTCCAGCCGAACCAGCCCATTCTCCTGATACGTTTCAAACAGATGAGCAATTGCATCCAGCATAGTCGCATACCGCGCATGCCCAGGCCTCGGCATATAGGAAGAGGAAACAATCCGTCCGGTCAGCGCCTCAACCGTAAACAACTGCGCATTGGGAAAAACCACACGCTTCACAGGAGAGGAAGAAAAAAATCCGTCAATCTGATCCGGAGTCAGATGTTGCCGCCGCACAACTTCATAATCGATACCAAACTCGCGCAGCAGCCTTTCATATCCATCGTGAAAGCCATCGCCACCCAGGCGACGCTCGTTATAGATCACCGCGCACCAGCCATCCGTTCGCAGAATCCGGGAGAACTCAGCCCGCGCCCGCTCCAGATCGAACCAGTGCAGCGCCTGCCCAACTGTTATCAGATCGAAAGCGTCAGAAGGCAGTCCCGTAGCCTCTGCAGAGCCATCAACACAATGAAGCCGCAGATACCGCTCGATCAAACTCCCGCAAGCAGTCCGCATTTCTTCGTTAGGTTCAACCGCAGTCACTTCGAAACCACGCGCTAGAAATATCTCAGCAAGCAAGCCCGTTCCCGCCGCGATATCTGCAATCGTTGAAGTGGGAGTCAGCCCGCATTCTGCTTCCAGCAATGCAACCACAGTAGACGGATACCGAGGCCGGAACTGACGATAGCTCTCCACCCGCCCGGTAAAGCGGTCGGGGAAATGCTGCGCGCCTGTCAGCGCTCCACCGCCATCGCCACAGAATTCCCACCGCCCAGGCACAGCGCAGCCACGCCGCGATGCACATCGCGCCGGATCATCTCATAAATCAGCGTCACCAGCACGCGCGCGCCGCTCGCGCCAATCGGATGCCCGATCGCCACCGCGCCGCCATTCACATTCACCTTCTCAAATGGAATCCCCAGCTCGCGCGTCACCGCAATCGACTGCACGGCAAAAGCTTCGTTCAGCTCAAACAGGTCAACACTGTCGGCCGTCCATCCCGCCTTCGCCAAAACCTTCTGCACCCCTGTCACCGGAGCCATCATCACCCACGCCGGATCAACCCCGCTCGTAGCCTGCGCGCGAACTCTCACCATCAACTCCAGCTCCAGCGACTTCGCCTTTGCCGCCGACATCACCACCAGCGCCGCCGCCGCATCGTTCACCCCCGGCGCATTCCCCGCCGTCACCGTTCCATCTTTCTTGAACGCAGGCTTCAGCGCGCGCAGCGCTTCGAGGCTCGCATCTTCGCGAATCGACTCGTCCCTCTCGAATAGCGTCGAAGCCTGCCCTTTCTTTTTCGCGGGAATCTCAACGGGAACCACCTGCGATTTGAACCGGCACTCCTTCCAAGCTTCCGCCGCCTTGCGATGCGAACTCAGGGCATACTCATCCTGCTCCTCGCGCGTGATCTTATACTTCTCGGCGACATTCTCCGCCGTCTGCCCCATGTGGTAGTTGTTGAACGAATCCCACAGCCCGTCGTTCACCATCGAATCCACCGCCATCGCATTCCCCATGCGAAAGCCGCTGCGCGCGTTGGGCAGCAGATACGGCGCATTCGTCATCGACTCCATCCCGCCCGCAACAACAATCTCCGAGTTCCCTGTCTGGATCGCCTGCGCCGCCAGTGCAACGGCCTTCAATCCCGAGCCGCAGACTTTATTAATCGTCATCGCGCTAACCGACGACGACAACCCGCCATGCAGCGCCGCCTGCCGCGCCGGGTTCTGCCCCAGCCCGGCGGAAACCACATTGCCCATGATGCACTCATCGACCGTCGCAGCATCGATGCCCGCGCGCCGCACCGCTTCGCGCACGGCAATCGCGCCCAACTGTGTCGCAGAAAGATCAGACAGCGCGCCCTGAAACTTCCCAACCGGTGTGCGCACACCAGAAACAATCACGATATCTTCCATAACCAAACCCCACACTCTAGTTAGACGGCAAACACATGAAGATATCAAGCCGGAGATGTAACAATCAATCGAAAGGCCACGAAGCGATGAGTGAACAAAACGCCACTGAAAACAGCGAACAACCGATACCGCGCGCAATCGCGCCGTGGTGGCACACCATTCTGCTCATCGCGCCGCTTCTTGCATTTTCGCTGCTCGGCAGCCTCAAGCCCGCGCATCATGCGCTCAGCCAGCATCACATCCCGCAATACCTGGCGACCCTCGTATGGGAATGGCTCCTTGCTGCGCTCGTCTTGTGGGGCATCCGCATGCGCAAAACTCCCCTGCGCCAGCTTCTCGGCATCCGCCGCCCCACCTTGCGCGACTGGAGAGACGACCTCGCCATCGCCGCCGCCTTTTGGATCGCGTCGGTAATCATCCTCGCAGCCATCGGCATCCTCTTCAAGCTCGCGCATCTCTCAACCCCGCAAAAAGCGCTCACGCAACTCGCTCCGCAAAATGGGCTCGAGCTGTTGTTATGGGTGATACTGAGCATCTCAGCCGGCATCTGCGAAGAGCTTACCTTCCGCGGTTATCTGCTGCAGCAGTTCTCGCGCGCAAGCCGCAATCTCTGGATCGGCGTCCTCGCCTCATCACTCCTTTTCGGAGTTGCGCATGGATACGAAGGCGCAAGCGGCATGATCGCCATCTCCGTATATGGCGCGCTTTTCTGCATCCTCGCGATCAAGCGAGGCAGCCTGCGTCCGGGAATGATGGCGCACGCATGGCACGATATTTTTTCCGGAATCGCCCTTATGCTCCTCAAACATGCGCACGTGTTTTAAGTTCTCCCCATCACTTTCGTCATCCGAGCGGCCATGAATGGCACACAAGATCGCAAAGTTTATCATTTTTTTCTTGACACTCTTTTTTAGGAACTCTATACATTCGTTAACTGCAGCATTTGTTGTTGCAGTACACGAATAGGGAGAATAGAAAACTATGGCAACCAAGAAAGCAGCAAAGAAGCCAGCGAAGAAGGCAGCAAAAAAGGCTGCAAAGAAGAAGTAAGCAAAGAAACAAGGCAACACCAAAGGGGGACGCAATAGCGTCCCCCTTAGTGTTTCTGCGGTATTCCGCATTTCTGCGACAATAAAATTCTCATGACCAGACCCAATGACTAGACGTAGATGGATCGCCGACAGTTGGGACGAGAGCACCGCATCGCTCACCGGCGAGCAGGCCTCGCATCTCATCCGCGTCCTGCGCGCGCAGCCTGGCACTGAGTACGACATCGTCGCCGGCGACCGCGTCTGGCACGGCGTTATTGCCGGAATCTCCGGCGACTCGGTCCGCTTCAAACTCGTCGCCGAAGTTCAGGCCGACCCGGCGCTGCCCATTACGCTGTTGCTTTCCATTTTCAAATTCGATCGCCTCGAATGGGCCATCGAAAAAGGAACGGAACTGGGAGTAGAGCGCATCGTCCCCATCATTGCTCGGCGCAGCGAAAAGCATCTTGCCCAGTCCGCGCAGAACCGCGTCGAGCGCTGGCGCCGCATCGCCCGCGAATCCGCTAAACAATCGCGCCGTTCCGATATTCCAGTGATAGAAGACGTACTCCCACTGAAAACGGCAGCGCGTCAAACCAGCGAAGCCACGCGCCTCCTGCTCGCCGAGCAAGAGCGCTCAACCACGCTTCGGCACGCGGTCGAAGAAGCAATAAGAAATTCCAGAGAGCAAATGCCGTCCATCCATCTGGCCGTCGGCCCGGAAGGCGGATGGACCGCCGAAGAAGAAGCTCTCTTCGACGCAGAGGGCTGGAAGTCCGTAAGCCTGGGCCCGCGCATCCTCCGAGCAGAAACGGCAGCTATCACCGCCACCGCCGTAGTCGCCGCCTTACTCGAATAGCCTGAGCATTCCCAATGAATTTGTCATCCTGAGCGGAGCGAAGAGGTCTGCCCTTTTCGTCGGTAGACGGGAAAACGGTGCCCCATCCTTTCGCGCTGTTTGCGAAAGGATGGGAGAGCAGGAGCGCTAGTTAAACATCTCCTTCACCTTGGAAAACAAACTCCGAGAAGTCGGAGTATTTTCGACAGTCAGCGACTCACCCAGCTGCCGCAGCAATTCCTTCTGCACCTTGGTCAGCTTCTTCGGCGTCTGCACCGCAACCTGGACAATCAAATCGCCGCGCCCATGTTCATTCAAGTAGGGAACTCCCTTGCCGCGCAGGCGAAACTCCTTGCCGCTCTGCGTTCCCTCAGCGATTTTCAGCTTCGTATCGCCTTCCAGGGTGGGAATAGAAATCTCATCCCCCAGCGCCGCCTGTGAAAATGAAATCGGAATCACGCAATGCAGATCATTCCCGTCGCGCTCGAAAAACGCATGCGGCTTGACCGACAGCACAATATACAGATCGCCCGAAGGCCCGCCGTAGCGTCCGGCATCGCCTTCGCCCTGATAGCGAATGCGCGTACCCTCTTCAACGCCCGCAGGAATCTTCACCTGTAGCGTGTGCTGCTTCTCCTGGCGCCCATCGCCACGGCAAGTCGAGCAGGGATCGGTAATCATGCTGCCCGTGCCGCCGCACGCAACGCATGTCCGCGCAATCGAGAAAAATCCCTGCTGATAGCGAACTTGTCCACGCCCTTGGCAATGCGTGCACGTTGACGGACCACGCCCGCTCGCCGTCCCCGTTCCCTGGCAGGTACTGCACGCTTCCGCGCGCCGAATCGTAACCTGCACTTCTTTGCCGAAAACGGCATCTTCAAACTCGATCACGTGATCGAAGCGAATGTCCCGCCCGCGCTGCGCGCGCGAGGTACGGCCCCTGGAGTTGCCGCCCATGTTGAACATCTCGCCGAAGAAATCGCCGAAGATGTCGCCGATATCGCCCATCCCGGCAAACGGATCTCCATTGCCGCCGCCCGCTCCGTTCACGCCCGCATGACCATAGCGGTCGTAGGCTGCGCGCTTCTGCGGATCGCTCAGCACCTGATACGCCTCGCTGCACTCCTTGAACTTCTCCTCGGCCTCGGCGTTGCCGGGATTGCGGTCCGGGTGGTACTGCATGGCGAGTTTACGGTACGCGGTCTTCAACTCCTGATCGGAGGCGGTCCGTGTCACGCTTAACACTTCGTAGTAATCGGCTTTTGTCACGTTTGCTGTTCGGCTCATGCTTCTTTCTGCTGCGGGTTGTTTACTACGCGGACAAGAGCGGGCCGCAAGAGCCGCTCTTTAATTTTGTAGCCGCGGCGGACCTCGTCAAATACCTGATGGTCCGGCAAATCAGGCCGCGCGACCATTTCGAGCGCTTCGTGCACGCGCGGGTCGAAGACCGTGCCCACCGTTTCCACCGGCTGCACATTCAACGACCGCAACGCCTCTTCCATCTGCTTTACGATCAGTTCCACACCCGTGCGAAGCTGATCGGCAGAACCAGTCGACTTCAGCGCCAGCTGAAAATTATCCAGCACCGGCAAAAACTGTTCCACCGCACCGGAAACCGCAAAGTCGCGAAATTCATTCCGCTCCCGCGCCTCGCGCTTGCGGGCATTATCAAACTCAGCCTGCAAGCGCGCGAGCCGGTCGACCAGCGCATCACGCTCAGCCTTCACCCGCTCCAATTCTTCTGTCGGGTTGGATGTTTCAACCGGCACAATCGCTTCAGCCTGCGGCTCGTCTGCCACCGCCGCCGCTGTATCCTGATTCCGTTCTTCGTTCACCATATTCTCGTCCAATGTCTTTCTGCTCATATCTCAAACCTCTACTGCGCACGCGTTTTGCCCGTCGCTAATTGCTTTGTTTGATTTAGATGCCTACTGATGAGGCTGAAAAATCTTGTCCGAAAGCTGCGCGATGTAAGAGACGGCATTGATCGTCTCCTGATACTGCATGCGCGTCGGGCCAATCACCGCCACCGTACCGAAATTCTCCGCGCCCAGCCGCGCCGGCGAACCAATCAGCACCAGGTTCTGCATCTCCGGAATCGCATCTTCCAGCCCAACCACCACGCGCACCGTGTGCTGCCGCGCATCCACATACGCATTCAGCAACTCCACCATGCGCTGCTTCGCTTCGAGTGCCGCAAGCATCTGCCGCAACCGCTCGCGATCCAATTCGCTCGCCAGCAGGTTCGCGACGCCTTCAACGAAAATCGTCTGCAAGCCACCATCGGCATCGAGAGCGCCCTTGCGGCAGAGTTCGTTCACTGACTGCATCAACCGGTCGTACTCGTTGCGCTCCTGCTCCATCCGGCCTGTCAGTTCGGTCCGAATACGGTCAATCGACCAGCCATGAAAATTCTCGTTCAGGAATCGCGCCGACGCCTCCAGTTCCACATGCGTCAGATCGCGATCGAGCATCAGCATCCGGTCCATCACCAGCCCGGCCTTGGTCACAACAACGGCAAGAACCCGTCCCGCCGTAAGGCGTGTGAAGTGGATATGCTCCAGCGCATGCACCTCAGCAGCCGAAGCCAGCGCCACGCCCACGCCGCTTGAAATCAGTGCCAGCACATGCGAGGTCCGCTCCAGAAACTGCTGGCTGCTGCTGATTCCGGCAAAGCTGTCGTCAATCTGCTCACGCCGCTCCTGAGCCAGCGGAAGCTGCCGCGAAACCCCGCTCAGCTGCTCCACATAGAAGCGAAATGCCTTCGCCGTCGGAACGCGCCCCGCCGAAGTATGCGGCTGATCGAGAAGCCCCGCATCACTGAGCGAAGCCATCACATTGCGAATCGTCGCCGAACTCATGCCGTCCTTATCGGCAAACTGCCGCGCAACCGCCTGCGAAGCCACCGGCTCACCCGTAGTGATGTAATTCTCGATAATGGTGGTCAGTACCAGCCGTTCACGCGGGCTGATCCGCAGTTCGGAAGCCATGATTCCCTCGGCATAGGACCATCCGCTGAACCATTGGCAAGATAGTCGGTATCCTTTTTAATTTTAGTGCATTTCGCGCAGAAGCGTATCGATTACTAAAGCACTCCCAAGTAACTGCCTGTCATCAATTTGCAGACAGAGCGTCTGCTCGCGGCAGTTTACTCACTTATGTCATCCTGAGCACAGCGAAGGATCTGCTTTTCATTTCAATCAGCCATATCAATTCGCTTTCACCTCCCCCCAAAAAACAGAAACGGTGCAGCCAAAGCCGCACCGTTCATATTCACAACTCGCTAAAATCTTTAAGCTCGGCTTAGATAAGCCCCTTCAGCCGTATCCACGCGAATCTTCTCGCCCTCATTAATAAACGGAGGCACCTGCACAATCAACCCCGTCTCCGTCTTCGCAGGCTTTGTCACCGACGACGCCGTAGCCGACTTCAACCCCGGCTCCGTCTCAACAATCGTCAGCTCAACCGTCTGCGGCAGCTCAATCCCCACCGGCACACCGTCAAAGAACGACACCGTAATTTGCAGATTCGGCGTCAGGTACTCGACCGCATCGCCCAGCGTGTCATGCTTCAGGTGCGTCTGCTCGAAGTTCTCCGTATTCATAAAATAGTAGTCGTCGCCGTCGTTGTAGAGAAACTCCATCGGAATCTCGTCCACCACCACGCGATCAATCGCGTCAGCCGAACGGAAGCGATGTTCAAACATCGCACCCGTCCGCAGGTTGCGCAGCTTGGCCTGGATAAAGGCGCGCAGATTGCCGGGCGTGCGGTGTTCCACCGAAAAAACGGCATGCAGCTCATTGTTGTGCTTGATAATCATGCCCGGACGCATTTGTGTGGCGGGAATCGCCATAAAGAGAAACTCCTTGCTCTTGTAAGTCTGGGATTTTTGTACAGATGCCGGCGCTCACGGCCAGGCGGGAAAACTCTCCAATAGAAGATTGTAGCGTTTTCCGTTACCCGGAGCCAGCCGCTGACCGCCCGCAGCCCCAATACAGCACCTCATTTTATGAGGTTGTCCGCATCGCCGCATAAGCTCATACTTCGATGATGGCAGGAGTACTTCGATGATGGCAGGAGGCGCGCACAGTGAGCATCCCAGCAGCGACACAGGATCACCACCGCCATTGGCCGACAGCATTCGCCGCGCTCATCGTCGGCAGCGCATTCTTCGCCCTCTGGTTCTGGCTGCTGCCGCCGTGGCTCGGCTTCCAGGTTGACATAGCGAGCATAGCCCCCTGGCGCTGGATCGCCGTCATCCCCTCCATCCTGGGCTTCGCCGTAGCCCTCCGCTGCGTATGGGATTTCGGCTGGACCGGACACGGAACGCCGGCCCCCCTGGCTCCGCCGCAGCGTCTGGTCGTCGTCGGCTTCTATCGCTACGTGCGCAACCCCATGTACCTCGGCTTCTTCATCGGATGGGCCGGCCTCTGGATCGTCTTCGGCCGCGCAAACAGAATCGCAATCGAAATAACCACCGGAGTGATCGTGTGTGTAGTCCTGTTCGTGATTTTCTATGAGGAGCCAACGCTGCGAAAAAAGTTCGGCGCAGACTATGAAGAATACTGCCGCCACGTGCGCCGCTGGCTCCCGCGGCTAAGAGCATGGAGGAAGAACCAGCCATGAAACTCCACTCCGGCTTTTCTGCAAAACCCTTCATTTTCATGTAAACTAAAAGTTCTGAATTCATACGCAGGAAAGAACAATGTCCATTCATCCAGTCATGCAGCGCCTTGCCGAAAAGTTGAACCGCACGGACCTGCCTCCCTTCGTCCCCGGCGACACTGTGCGCGTGCAGGTCAAGATCAAGGAAGGCGATAAAGAGCGCCTCCAGGCATTTGAAGGCATCGTGATTGCCCGCAAGAACGGCCCGCAGGGCAGCTTCACCGTTCGCAAGATGAGCTTCGGCCAGGGCGTCGAGCGCATCTTCCCCTTCAACTCCAAGGTCGTCGACAAGGTTGAAACCGTCCGCAGCGCCAAAGTGCGCCGCGCCAAGCTCTTCTACCTCCGCGGACTCCGCGGTAAAGCCGCCCGCCTCAAGGAAGTCGAGCGCGCCTAAGCCTCCCACCTTCTTTCACGAAAACGCCCCGGCCAAAACCGGGGCGTTTCTGTGTTGAATATGGCCCATGCTATTTTTTCATTTAAGCCAACAGAATGATCTAAATGCTAATTCCACAGTGGATATTCGAGTCTCCGCAAATAGCCAGCCGAAAGAAGATTTTTGAGTGGTGGGAAACTCGTCGCCCCAGATACAACATGCTGCTCTTCATTGTTGGAGTGGCTACGTGGATGCTAGTTCTCGTTGCAGGCTCGCAAGCTGTAAAGCTAGGAGAGGATTTTGAAGAACCGATTATGATGATTATCGGTCCTTTCATCTACGCAATTATGGCGAACATCTGCTATACACTTGGTCCTCTTTTCGATGTGGCATTCTATCGAAGTCGACCACGTGTGAAGCTTTTCAAGTTCGGCCTGATTTTTTCGCTCATTCTGACAGCCCTGCCGGGAATTTGGGCGGTGACCGCGTGGCTAATTACGCTTTACACTGGGAGAAAACTTCCATAGATATTTCTTCTGGCGTGAGCATAATTTCCTCACTCGACTGGGGACAAACAGCCTACTTTTCCACCACCATCCACCATCCCTCCAGCGCTAAACTTTACCTAATGCCCCGCGCACCAAAATTCACTTTGGAACCCGAAGAAATCCCAGAGGAAGAAACCCTATCCGCAGCCACGAGAAAGATGCGCATGCTACGCTCTCTCGTCTGCGGCAACAAATACGAAAAGGCCGCGCGAACCCAGGGCTTCACCGTCATCGCTGGAGTCGACGAGGTAGGCCGAGGGTCTTTATTCGGAGCGGTGGTCGCAGCCGCCGTCATTCTCCCCGAAAACACCCGCATCCGCGGCCTCCGAGACTCCAAACAGCTCCTGCGCGCAGACCGCGAACGCCTCGCCAAAATCGTCGAGCAGAAAGCCATCGCCATCGCCGTCGAAGAAATCGACGCCGCCACCATCGACCGCATCAACATCTACCAGGCGTCAAAACTGGCCATGGCCAACGCCGTCCTCAAACTCGCGCCCGCGCCCGACCACCTGCTTATCGACGCGCTCTGCCTCGACCACCCCTGCGCGCAAACCAGCATCATCTATGGCGACTCGCTGTCCATCTCCATCGCCGCTGCATCCGTCATCGCCAAGGTCTACCGCGACCAGCGCATGCGCGAACTCCACGAGCAGTTCCCCGAATACGGACTCGCCTCGCACAAGGGCTACAGCACGCCCGAGCACCTCGCTGCGCTCGAGAAATACGGTCCCACGCCGCTGCACCGGAAGAGCTTCCGCCCCGTAGCGCAGACCTCATTGCCCTGGGACATTTCTCCCGACATCGAGATCATTGACGCGCCCGCGCCTCTGGACCAGCTTCAGACTGAGCCACAATCAGATGCAGTTCGTTCGCTACACTGAAAAGAACATGTCTTATCGCCTTATGTGCCTCACCGCGCATCCCGACGACGAAAGCGGAGCATTCGGCGGCGCGCTGCTTATGGCGCACGATAAAGGAGTCGAAACCAGCGTCATCTGCCTCACCGAAGGCGCCGCCGGAAGCTTCCGCGGCAACGCCACCAGCGACGAAGAGCTCGCCCAGTTGCGCCGCGACGAATTTGCCGCGGCTGCCCGGCTCCTCAGCCTCACGCACGCCGAAGTCCTCGACTACCCCGACGGCAAACTCGACCAGCAAAACTTCTACGAGCTGACAGGCGTATTAGTCGAAAAAATCCGCAAGTACCGCCCCCAGGTCGTCCTCACCTTTGGCGGCGACGGTGGCGTAAACCTGCACCGCGACCATACCATCGCCTCGCTCGCCGCAACCGCCGCCTTCCACTGGGCCGGACGCGCGCAGCTCTTCGCCGATGCAGGCACGCCTCACGCTCCGCAAAAGCTCTACTACGCGAGCACTCCCTGGGTCTCGGTCTACAACTCGAACGAAGGCGCAGACGCAGCCGTTACTCCATATTCGTTGATTCTCGAACTGGGCAAGTGGAAGCAGCAAAAGATCGAAGCCTTCCAGCAGCACACCACGCAACACGGAGTGCTCGAACGCGTCCGCGACTTCATCGACAAGCACATGAACGACGAGCGCTACCTGCTGGCCGCCACCCGCCACCCGCGCCCGCTTGCCGAAGATGAAGCCCTCTTCGCCGGGGTTATTGAAGACTGATGGCTGCCGATAAAAGGAAATGCGCGGGCAAAATCCGCGCATTTTGAGGGCCATTGGGGAGGGAACTAATAGCAGGTACACTCTTCCTGCCCGCAATAAGAACAGCACGAGCAAGTCTTTCGGCGCGCCATCCTGAGCGCAGGGAAGGGTGGGGTAGAATCACATCCGCCCGCGATGGAGGGAATCACCAAAACCTCATCGCCATCCTTGAACGCATACTTCTCATTGCCGAGAAAGCGGATGTCCTCTTCATTGACATAAAAGTTGATAAACCGCCGCACCTGGCCCGTCTCATCGCGCAGGTGGGTCTTCAACGCCGGAAATGTGACCTCGATCTCATCCAGCAGCTGCGGCAGATTCGACGCGCTCGACTGTAACTCCTTCGCGCCATTCGTGTGCTTCTGAAACGCATTCGGCAACAAAACTCTAACGGACATCTATGCCTCCCGATACCAGCTCGTTCAATTCCTTAATTTCGTTGATGTAATTCTCAAAATCCGTCAGCCTCGGACGAATCGGCTCCTCCGCCTCGTACGCGCCAGCCAGCACATCCGTCGTCTTCAGCCCGTTGCCGGTAATGCAGGTTACCGTCAGCTCATCCGGCTTGATCCGCCCATGCGCATACAGCCTGGCTGTGACCGCGGTGGTGACGCCGCCCGCCGTCTCCGTAAAGATGCCTTCCGTCTCCGCCAGTTCCTGGATCGCCGAGACAATCTCGACATCCGACACATCCTCGGCCCAGCCGCCGCTCTCGCGAATCGCCTTCGCCGCATAAATACCGTCCGCCGGGTTCCCGATCGCCAGCGAGCGCGCAATTGTCGAGGGCTTTTGCGGCTCGATGTGATCGGCCCCGGTCTTCACTGCCTTCGCGATCGGCGAGCACCCGGTAGCCTGCGCGCCAAAGAAGCGGACATCCTTCGGCTCAACCAGACCCAGCGCAATCAGTTCCTTAAACGCTTTGCGAATCTTCGTAATCAGCGATCCGCCCGCCATCGGCACCACCACGTTGTCCGGCAGCCGCCAGCCAAGCTGCTCGGCAATCTCAAAGCCCACCGTCTTCGAGCCTTCCGCGTAATACGGCCGCAGATTCACATTCACAAATCCCCAGCTGAAGCGGTCCGCAATCTGCGACGAGAGCCGATTCACGTGGTCATAGTTGCCGTCGATGCGAATCAGGTTCGCGCCGTAAACTTGAGTATTGAGAATCTTCGCCGCTTCCAAATCAGCGGGGACGAGAATGTACGTCTTTAGCCCCAGCCGCGCCGCCTGCGCCGCCACCGAGTTCGCCAGGTTCCCCGTCGACGAGCAGCCGACCGTATCGAACCCGAACCGCTGCGCATTCGCCAGTGCCACCGCTACCACGCGATCCTTGAAGCTCAGCGTGGGCATGCACACGGCGTCATTCTTAATGTAGAGATTCTTTGCGCCGATCCGCTCAGCCAGCCGCGGAGCCTTCACCAGCGGCGTCCATCCCGCAGGCGTCTGCGGAACGTAATCTTCGGGGACCGGGAGCAGCGCCTGGTAGCGCCACATATTGGTAGGACCCTGCGCAATCGACTCGCGCGTCACCGTCTTTTTGGCGGCATCGAGATCAACCCGTACTTCCAGCGGCGAGAAACACTCGTCACAAATCGAGAGCGGCTGATTCTCATACCGCTTCCCACATTCCCGACAACACAACTCGTAAGATAAAGCCATTCTGCCCTCGCATCCGAGAGCGGCTTCATGAACCCGTCAACTAAAAACGGGTGCAAAAATGCACGGGCACTGCGTGACGACAACTCTATTGGTACAGCCTTACAACTAACACCTGGGATTTAGCGAGATGCGATACAGCTTGCACCCCGAATCTCATGTTCCCCACCACTTAAGGTGAGCGAGAGTTGACACCGATGTCTCAAATTGCTTGAGCCGGTTGTCGTGGCGTCACAGGGCCCGTCCCTCAGCCACTCTGCATGAAATTCAGGCTCGCTCCTAAGAGCAAACTTGAATGTTTAGTTTGTATCACAGGGGGATTTGAGAACGCAAGTGCGGGTTAATTGAATTTTGCGCCAGCCTTAGGCATTGGGAGGGATCGGTGATTCTGGCATTTCAAGTAAGAGAATACAATTCGATTCATGTCGGACGAATCATATGAGCGGGCACTCAAAGATCATGCTCAATATATGAAAGAAAGAAAAGGCTTGATTGATGCTGCGCGAGAGTGTGTGTTCGCTCGTACGATACCTGACCGTACAGATTTGAAAGGGGGGACAATACTATGGGTTGGCAAGTCGAGTGCACAAATTCCGACTGTGTGCGGAAGTTGCGTGCCAACAACATCGTCGATCTCATCGCAATGCCTAGGGATAGCAAGGGCCAGTTTCTCTGCTCCTGCGGGAAGAATGGATATATCAAAAAGGCTTTTCCGTTGCAGGAAGAAGGTGGAGTCTGGGAGCCCTATTTAAGAGGTCTAATCCCGCTAGGCAAACCGCGCGACACGTATCAACCATTCATTTTTCTCGTCAGTTATGGACCGACAGGGGAAGTAACTGACATTTGGTTCTCGTATTACAAAGACCTTCGCAGCTCAGAAGGTCGTCTAAAACTCGGCTATGGTCCTGGCGGACCACCAGTTCTCTCCAAGATCAAGTTCTTGCACCTAGTATCACAGCTTGTCGCAACTCGATGTTTGACAAAGCGCGAGATTCTCGATGCAATCAGCAAATCTGGAACCAAACAAAAGAGTGGGACCCGTCGCCGATCTTAGAACTGGCGGCTGGGGATGGCCCTTGCCTCGTATTGACATGGGAACGCTCACAACAGCTCAATCCGCAACTCCCGCCCAATCGCACGAGCCGCTTTACACAACGTCTGCAAGGTCACCGAAGCATTCCCCGGATCAAGCAATCGATCAAGAGCCGCCCGGCTCGTGTTCATCCGCCGCGCCATCTCCACCTTATTGATCTTCATTTGACCTTGGGCCTTCTTCATCGCCTGCTCAACCTGCCACGCAAGCGTTTCCCTGAGCGCGATGGCGCGCGTCTCTTCCAGCACGCCTTCTTCTTTCAAAAAGTCATCGAGCGATGAACCGATGTGAGAATTTCTCTTCTTCATCCCGTCACCTCCTTCATCCGTTTCATGGATGGGTGGCCCCCGATCCTAACGTCCCATTTGCTTCAGCGCTTCCACGATAGGCGCCGGAGAAATCCTCATTACTCCGCCGAATGGCGTATACATCTCCAGAATGATGAAGATTGCGGAGGAAACCGCGAGCGCGCTCAGGGCCAGCGTCGCGACTACGGTGGTGTTGGATGGTGCGAAGAGACCAAACCCGACAAAAATGGCGGCAAGCCATGAGATTAAGACCACTAACAGCGGAATGGGTATAGGCTTCTGCTCCGATTTGAGAAAAAGCAGCCATTGAGTTTTCTGTAATGCGACGACCATGGATATCGCCTGGGTTTTGACGGCCACCTGTGTGTCGTTCCTGGGCACCAGAAGCATCAGTTTGTCCGCAAGAATCTGGCCGTGGTCTCCCGGCCTGAGGTCGGTCTGCCTGGAGGCCTCGCGGGGCCAGATACGATCGAGACCAAACTCCACCAGTTGCCGAAACTCGGCGCGGATTTCCTCTGTTTCCGGCCCAAATTTTGCCAGTAAACGATCAATGGCGACAACGTCCGAGGACATCTCCGCGACCTCGTTCTTGGTGGCGTCGTAGGAGGACTTTGCCGACGACACGAGCATCCCGAGGACCAGCGCGGCCATCGTTGCCATGAGTCCGGTTGCGAGCCTTACAGCCTCCTTTGCATCCGATCCGACGTGGTCCTCAGGGAGAGCCCTCCGGATGGCCATGCCGAGAAGAGCTGCCGCGAAGATGGCCGCGAAAAATATCGAGCTGACCACGATGGAATTCATAGCCTTCGCTGTCCCCTCTTTCCATATCTTGGCGGGTGGCCCAGGTCCCAACTTGGGTGCCCCATGTCTCGCTTTTGAGACATGGGAATCATCCCTAACCCCACATCTCTTCGAGATGTGCGGCGTCCTCGTAGTGCACCCCTACACCAAACACTCTCCTGTAGAGAATCACTTCTTACGCATCCACACACCCCACGTCACTGGCCCAACTTCCTTATTCGTCATCGGGCGGTCTGTCGCCTTAAGGGCCAGCTTGATCTGGCCGTGATGATAGCCCTCGTGCCAGATCATATGCTGCAGAAAAAGGATCGGATGGTCGTAGTG
>Ga0335072_10001404_pt1 | contig 39222 bp, 37 predicted proteins | sample Lox_Sample_21_FD_206725 | JGI IMG/M metagenome (GOLD analysis project Ga0335072, IMG submission 206725) | Soil microbial communities from Loxahatchee National Wildlife Refuge, Florida, United States - Lox_Sample_2.1 | ecosystem: Environmental > Terrestrial > Soil > Wetlands | place: USA... | reverse complement strand
GGGCATGCTGTTCAAGGCTGCGATCCTCTCGACCCTCCTGAGCGTCGGGTCCGAGGCCGGCATGAGCGGCAATAGCAATGGCTCGCTCGCAGAAGCGATCCAGCAAGGGATGTCGCAAAGCATCAACCAGACCGGCCAGCAGGTAGTCAGCCGCTCGCTCAACATCCAGCCGACCATTACCATTCGACCGGGTTTTCCGGTCCGCGTGATGGTTACCCACGATCTCGTGCTCGAACCCTACCGCGCTTGAGGAGGTCCGCTTGGGCAAGCTGAAGCTCGGCATCATCGCCGACGATAGGCCGGTGAAGCTGACAATCGAGCTTCCCGCAACCGTTCACCGCGATCTCGTTGCCTATGGCCAAGTGCTCGCAAGGGAGACCGGACAGGGCGCCGTCGAACCGGCGAAGCTGATCGCCCCGATGCTGGTACGCTTCATGGCGACCGACCGTGCCTTCGCCAAGCTCCGCCGCGGGGCGGTTTCCCCCGGACAGAGTCTTTGATCGCGCCTCGTCCCGGAGGAAAGCAACGAAGCCACCGACGGCGGGGTCATCGCGGTGCCGAGATCGTCAACCCTCTTGAACACGACGCTCGCGAACCCAGCCTCGGCGTCCTTGGCGATCGCGAAGCTGATTCCGAAGTCTGCGCTGATCAGGGCGGAGACTGGCAGCGGCGTTGAGTAAGCGCGCCTAACTGGCGGCGGACGACGCTAGGCGAGTTGCGGGCCGCCGCCCCCGCGCAGCCGCCGGATATTCAAGGTCACGGATCTCGACGGGTCCACCTCGGCGTTTGGCTGTCGGCCTTGAGTGCATTGGCTCTGGCCGGCGCTTTGGCGATTGTATGCGGCTACTCCGCTTTTCTTTCTTGGCTTCGACGAGCACGTCCGCCCAATGAACGGGCATATGCATAAAATGTGTGCATGAACGCTCCCCTGATATCTGATTGGTCCCCCGCGGCTAGGGGCATTCCCTAATGCCGGACGTGGCATGCCGCTTGCTGAAAAGGTTTGCAGACCGTTTGCAAACCTTTGCAGACCTGCTAGGAGACGAATGATGACGTTAATTGGGCTCAGAACGGCTGCGCTGTGGATCGCGGCGGCTTGGATCGCCGGATCGATGGTGAGCCCGCGTGCGAATGCGGAGCAGCTACGCCATGTGATCCTCGCGGTGGGCACCTCCGTCCTGAACGTCGGCTATCCCATGGATACACTCCCCCTATCCCTCGGCTACTGGAAGGAAGAGGGCTACGACGTTGACGTGCAGCCCGTTGGTTCGTCGCTTCAAGCTATCCAGCAGCTTGTCGCCGGCAATGCCGACCTCGTTCAAGTCAACGCTGCCGCCATCGTGCAATCTGACGTCACGAACAAGTTGTCGGTCCGGGTGGTGATGGCAAACGGCGTCACCGACTGGGCGATCGCGGTTCCCGCGGACTCGCCCATCCGCTCGTTGGCCGACCTCAAGGGCAAGACCATCGGCGTGTTCAGTGTGGTCACGGCTGGCGTGCCGCTGCTGCAGCACGCGTTGAAGCAGATGGGCACGACCGCGGACGCGGCTGGCATCAGCTTCCTGCCGGTCGGTTTGGGGGCCCCCCCGGTGCAGGCGTTGCGGCGTGGCCAGGTAGACGCGCTGCTGTACTGGGCCGCGGCCCTGGCCAGCTTCCGTAATGCCGGGTTGGACCTGCGGGACATCGTGCCGCCGGAGTGGCGGACATACCCGGACTATTCGCTCGCTACCCTCGAGCGCACAGCGTCCACCGACTCCAACATGGTGGTCGCCATCGCGCGCGGCGTCGCCAAAGCCACTGTTTACGCGATCGCGAACCCTGAGTGCGCGGTGCGTCTACAGTGGAAGCGCTACCCCGACACCAAGCCCAAGGGCGTCGACGAGGCCAGCGCGATGCGGATGGACCTCAACATCATCGATGCCCAGCTCAGTACGTTGGCGGATGGCTTCAAGCTGAACGGCGGAAAGCAGTGGGGTGCCGCCGATCCCGGCGGGTTCGCCCGGCTCCAGACGTTTCTTAAAGAGGCCGGCATTACAAACGGCTTGCTCCCACCGGACAGCTACCTGGCCGGCATTCCAAACTTGTATCAACGTATCAACGATTTCGACGCCGGCAAAATCCGCGCCGCCGCGCGGGCGTGCGAGGCGGCACCATGACACGGGTCGCGGTGTCCCACCTGGAGAAGCGTTACCGCGCACCCGGACGGGATGAGGTAATCGCACTCCACGATGTCGGCATGACGATCGAGCCGGGCTCCTTCGTCACGGTCGTCGGGCCCAGCGGCTGCGGCAAGAGCACGCTGCTGCGCATACTGGCAGGCACCCTCGAGCGCACCTCTGGCCAGGTGACCATCGACGGGCGGGGCGTCAGCGGGCCAACGCGGGCGTTGGGGGTCGTTTTCCAGTCTCCCGTCCTGCTGCCATGGCGGACCGTCCTGGCCAACGTCATCGTGCCCTCGGAGATCCAGGGTGCGGATAAGTCCGCGGCCCGGCGCCGAGCCCGTGCGCTGCTCGCCACGGTGGGACTTGCCGGATTTGAGGACCGATACCCATCGGAACTCTCCGGCGGCATGGCGCAGCGTGTCGGCATTTGTCGTGCGCTCGTGCACCAGCCCGGTATCCTGTTGATGGACGAACCGTTCGGCGCACTCGACGCCATGACGCGCGAAACAATGAATCTCGAGCTGCTGCGCATCTGGCGGGAGCAGGGCATCACCATCGTACTGGTCACCCACAGCATCCCGGAGGCGGTGTTTCTCGCCGACCGCGTGGTCGTCATGACGCCTCGCCCCGGCCGGATCGCGGAGGTTCTGTGCGTGGATCTTCCGCGCCCGCGAACGCTCGAGATGTTCAACACGCCGGAGTTCGGACACCACGTCACCGCAATCCGGCGACACTTCAACGGCGCGGGGGGCCTCGACTGATGGACGCCACCACCGCAACTCCACCGCCCGACGTCCTGATCGTCCGCCCAGAGGAGGAGGGCCGGACAATCCGCGCCGGCGGACGATGGAAGGAGAGCCGCATCGTCTCGCCCCTGCTGTTCGTCACGCTGCTTCTTCTCTGGGAAGCCGCGGTTCGGCTGCTGGACATTCCTTCCATCATCCTGCCTTCGCCAAGCGCGGTTGCCGTTGCGCTTGTGCACGAGGTCGGGTCCGTCTCGTTCCTGAACGACCTCATGGTCACGTTCACCGAGATCGCGGGTGGGTTCGCGACGGGTGCCGCTCTCGGCATCGTCCTGGGAGTGGCCATCGGCCAGTCGGAGTTCCTGGAGCGCGTGGCCTACCCGTATGTCGTCGCCTTCCAGACCGTGCCGAAAGTCGCCATCGCCCCCATTATCGTCGTTTGGTTCGGATACGGCCTTTCGTCGAAAGTGGTCATCACCGCCACCATCGCCTTCTTCCCGCTGTTGGCGAATACGATCGCCGGGTTGCGCTCGGCGCCACGCGACCAGATCGAGATGCTGCGCGCCCACACCGCCACCGACTGGCAGGTGTTCCGTATGGTGCGCCTGCCGCAGGCGCTGCCATACATCTTTGCCGGCCTCGACATCGCGGTCGTTCTCTCCGTGATCGGCGCGATCGTGGGCGAGTTCGTCGGGGCAAAAGCCGGCCTCGGGTATCTGATCCTGCAAAAGAACTTTTCCTTCGACATGGCGGGCAGCTTCGCGATCCTGATTGTCCTGTCGCTAATCGGCGTCGCCCTGCACGGCATCGTCATCGCGTTGCAGCGGCGGCTGCTGTTCTGGACCGCTGGCAACGACCGGTCGCGGATTGCCGCGCCGTGACGACGTCCATCCCGCAACACGAAAGGATTACCATGACCACCGAAGCACCACGCGCCGCGGACCGCGACGAGGTCCCGGTCCTCGATCTGACACCGTTATTGAACGGCGGACCGACCGGCGAACTGGCGCGCGCGCTTGACCGTGCGTGCCGCGAGACGGGTTTCTTCTACGTCGCCAACCATGGCATCTCGGACAGCGTCCTTAACGCGGTGTTCGGCGCCACACGTCGTTACTTCGCACTTCCCGACTCCCAGCGGAAGGACGATCTGATGCACCCGTTCTTCCGCCGCGGCTACATGCCGATGGGCACAACACGGCAGCCGGGCTACGAGGCGGACCTGAAGGAGAGCTACGAGGTCGGTATCGACCTTCCGATCGACGACCCGGACGTGGTCGCGCGTCGCCCGCTGCACGCTCCCAATCAATGGCCGGCCAGGCTGCCGTGGCTGCGCGAGGCGGCCGAGGCCTACTTCAACCAATGCAGGCGTCTCGGAGACAGCCTGACGCGCCTCATTGCCCGCGCTCTGGACATCGATGAAGGATTCTTCCTCCAGCACGCCATGAAGCCGATGGTGCAAATGCGGATGTTCCACTATCCGCCGCAGGCGCCAACCGACACGGCCCAGGGCGCCGCCCCGCACACCGACTTCGGCTTTATCACATTGCTGGCGCAGGACCCGATCGGTGGGCTTGAGTTGCGGAAGCGCGACGGTGAATGGGTGGCGGCACCCTACATCGACGGCACGCTGGTGGTGAACATCGGCGATTTATTTCAGCGCTGGACCAACGACCGCTACGTATCCAATTTTCACCGTGTCACCAACCGCTCGGGGCGGGAACGCTACTCGATCCCGATGTTCTACCATCTGGATTACGACACCCCGGTCGCGTGTCTTCCCACCTGTTGCTCGGGAGAAAATCCGCCGCGGTACGAGCCGATCGCCTACGGCGATTATCTGCTCCGCCGCTTTAGAACCGTACAGAACTTCCGGCCCGAAGAAGCGGCGGCAGCGTGACCCACGAGTTGCCGTCCACGTCTCCGCCGGCGCAGGCCGAGGGAGAGGTCACTCTCAAGCAGATCGCGCGACTGGCCGGCGTGTCGATCGCCACGGTTTCGCGCGCCATCAACCAGCCGGGCATGGTGGCGGCGCCCAAGCTTAAGGCGATCGAGGAGGTGATGGAGAAGCTCTCTTACATCCCCAACCAGGCCGCTCGCATTCTATTGCACGGACGATCGATGACGGTCGGGCTGATCGTTCCGACCATGGCGAACCCGCTCTTCGCCCCCACGATCGAGGGGGCGGAGGAGACGCTGCGTTGGGCAGGCTATGGCGTACTCATGGCCTGCTCGAATCGCGACCCCGACCGCGAGTTCGAACAGGTACGCACCATGCTGGGGCGCGGCGTGGACGGACTGATCCTGACCGGCTCGAACCACCATCCGATGCTGCTGCCTCTGGTTCGATCGCGAAGCGTGGCGGTCGTCTTCCAGGACTGCGCCGACACCTACCCGGGCTCCACCTCAGTGGCGATGCAGGACGCGGCGGCCATGGCACTCGCCATCGACACGCTGGTCGTGGCCGGACACCAACATATCGCGCTGCTGACCGGGCCGACCGGTAACACCCCGCCGGTGGCCGACCGAGTGCACGGCGCCCTGGAGGCACTCGCGCGCCACGGGATCGCGCTACCGCCGGGTGGCTATGCCGAAACACCCGACTACGACGCGGTGCATGCTCGGGACGCGGTGCGCGGCCTCTTGGCCCTGTCACCCGGCTTCACTGCTATCGCATGCACCGGCGACATCCTTGCCCTGGGCGCCATCATGGCAATCCGCGAACAAGGCCTGTCCGTGCCGGACGACATCTCGATCATCGGCTGCAGTGACTCGGTCATGGCGCAATATGTCGATCCACCGCTGACCACCATCCATCTTCCATTCCGGCGCATGGGCGAGGTCGCCGCCGAGCAGTTGGTGCGCGCTCTCGCCGACACATCCACGGCGGGGCTGAGCTTTATGCCTTTCCACCTCGAAACACGCCGCTCGGTGGCCGAGCCACCCCGGCGCGGCACACCGCCAACATCCCGCAGATATCAGGAAAGAAAATGATCGATAACATCGAAACATTCGTGCGCGGCCTGCCGAAGGCCGACCTGCATATGCATCTTGAGGGCAGCATCGAGCCGCAGCTCATGCTCGACCTGGCCGCCCGGAACCGGCTGCCACTGCCCTGGAGTACGGCCGAATCGCTACGCGCGGCCTATCGATTCACCAACCTGCAATCCCTTCTCGACCTGTATTTCGAGGGCTGCAAGGTGTTGGTCACCGAGCAGGATTTCTACGATGTGACCCGCGCCTATCTGCGGCGGGCACACCAGGACGGCGTGGTCAGAGCCGAGCTGTTCATCGGCCCGCAAAGCTTCACGGAACGAGGCGTCGCCATTGCGAGCCTGATGTCGGGCGTACTCCAGGCCATGGATGACGCCCGGCGCGGGGAGGCGACCAGCGTCGGCCTGATGATCAGCGTCCACCGCCACCGCACCGAGGCGGACGCCATGGCCGTGCTGGATCAAGTCATGCCCTGGGCCGACCGGATCGTCGGCATCGGCATGGGCGGTCCGGAGGTTGGCAATCCGCCCTCCAGGTTTGTCCGCTTCTTCCAGGCCGCCCAGGAGCGCGGCTTCAACACCACCGTGCACGCCGGCGAGGAAGGCCCGGCGAGCTACGTGCGCGAAGCCTTGGAGCTGCTGAATGTCGACCGCATCGACCACGGCGTCACATGCCTCGACGACGCCGACCTGGTGCGCGAGCTGGCCCGTCGCCGCATCCCGCTCACCGTCTGCCCGGTCTCCAATCTGCGGCTGCATGTCGTGCCATCCATGGCGGAGCATCCGCTTAAGGCGATGATGGCTGAAGGGCTGCATGTCACCGTCAATTCCGACGACCCGCCCTATTTCGATGCCTATGTCACGGAGAACCTGCTGGCCTGTCGTGACGCGCTCGGGTTGTCGACGGCGGAGATCGTGACGCTGGCCCGCAACGGGCTGGAGGCGGCATTCGTGACCGAGCAAGAGCGTCGGGAGATGCTGGGCCGGCTCGACGCCTATGTGGCGCGGCACGGAGCCGGTCAGGCGGCAACGGGGCTGGGGTGAACCAGGCATGAGCGCCACGCCGGCCACCGGTGCCTCGATCGCATTCAGGCTGAACGGCGTACTCCGCAGCCTGCCGGTGGGCACGCAGCCGACCACCACGCTACTCGATTGGTTGCGTGGCCCGACCGGGCTGACCGGCACCAAAGAGGGCTGTGCCGAGGGTGATTGCGGCGCCTGCACGGTGGTACTGGAGGAGCCGGACGGCGGCCGGGTGGCGGTGAACGCCTGCCTGGTGGCGCTGGGCCAGATGCACGGGCGCAGCTTGCGCACCGTCGAGGGGCTGCGCGGGCCCGATGGCGCACCCCACCCGGTGCAGCACGTCATGGCCGCCGGCAACGCCACGCAGTGCGGCTTCTGCACTCCGGGCATCGTCATGTCCGCTTGGGCGCACACGACCGAGGGCGGCGACCCCCATGAGGCGCTGGCAGGGAACCTGTGCCGCTGCACCGGCTACCGCCCGATCATGGACGCCTTCGAACGCCTGCCGCCAGACCATGCCACGCCGGTCGAACCGGCCGCCGTGTCGCCTGCCGCGGAACTGCACGGCGAGGAGCAAGTCTTCCACCGTCCGTCCTCCTTGCCGGAACTCGTCGCGCTGCGTTCGGCTCACCCGACCGCCTGGCTGCTCGCCGGAGGAACGGATCTCTGCCTGCGCCTGTCCGAGCACCGGGAGCGGCCGGTGCGCGTGGTCTCCACCCTGAACGTGCCGGAGCTGGCGATCGTCGAGGCGTCACCGGCGGGTCTGCGGATCGGAGCCGCGGTGCCCTACCGTCGCCTGCTCGCCTGCTGCGCGGTCGAACCGGGCTTCGAAGCCCTGGCCGAGATCGTGCGGCGCCTGGGCTCGCGGCAGATCCGCGCCATGGGCACGCTGGGCGGCAATCTCGGCACCGCGTCGCCGATCGGCGATGCGCTTCCTCCGCTGCTCGCTTTGGGCGCAACCGTGCGTCTCGCCGGGCCGGCAGGGGAGCGTGAGCTGGCGGTGCAGGATTTCCTCATCGGCTATCGGCGCAACGCCCTGGAAGCCGGAGAGGTCATCCGTGACGTCTGGTTGCCACGGCCGCCGGCCGGCGCCCTGTTCACCTGCGACAAGCTGTCGCGCCGCTACGACCAGGACATAACAGCGGTCGGGCTGAGCGTGCTGCTGGTTCTCGATGCCGGCCGAATTGCGACCGTCCGGATCGCCCATGGTGGCGTGGGCCCGAACGCCGCGCGGGCCGCGGCGGCCGAGGCAGCGCTGGACGGCGCACCCTTCACCGCGGCGACAGTCGATCGTGCGGCCGCGGCGCTGATGTCGGAGATCGCACCGATCGACGACCTGCGGGCTTCTGCCGCCTATCGGCGGACGGCGGCGGGAAACCTGCTCCGGCGCCTTTGGTGGCGCTGGTCCGGACGGCAGGCGGCGTGATGGACACGGCCCGACCCGGTTCCGCCAGCGCCGGTGCCGCGATCCGGCACGACAGCGCCATGGCCCATTGCACCGGCGAGGCCCGCTTCGGCGACGACCTGCCGGAACCGCCCGGCACGCTCCACGCGGCGCTCGTCCTCTCCGAGACAGCGCGGGCCACCCTGCTCCGCCTCGACACGGCGGATGCCTGCGCGATGCCGGGGGTCGTCGCCGTGCTCACCTCGCGTGAGATTCCCGGCCGCAACGACATCTCCCCGTCACACCGGCCAGGCGAGCATCTATTTGCCGACCCCGATATCCGGCATTGGGGCCAGCCTCTCGCGCTGACGGTGGCGACGACCCGCGACGCGGCGATCGCCGCCGCCCGGGCCGTCCGGGCGGTCGTGCAGACGCACGAGCCCGTGCTCGACATCGAAGCCGCGTTGCGCGCGGGCGACCTGTTGCTCGACCCGATGGTGATGCGCGTCGGCGACGTCGAAGCCGCCCTCGGCGCTGCCCCGCACCGCCTGTCCGGCGCGTTTCGATGTGGCGGGCAGGAGCACTTCTACCTCGAAGGCCAGATCTGTCTTGCCATTCCCGGCGAGGATGGCGACCTCGTGCTGCATTCCTCCACCCAGCACCCGACGGAGGTGCAGCACATCGCCGCCCGCGTGCTGGGCTGCGACTATAGCCGGATCACCGTGCAGGTGCGCCGGATGGGCGGCGGCTTCGGCGGCAAGGAAAGCAACGCCTCCTGGGTTGCCGCCGCGGCCGCGCTTGCCGCCCGGCATACCGGCCGGCCCGTCAAGCTGAGATTGTCGCGCCAGGCCGACATGGCGGCGACTGGCAAGCGCCACCCGTTTCTGTTCCGCTGGCAGGCTGGCTACGACGATACCGGCCGTATCCTGGCGCTGGACGCGCTGCTGGTAGCAGATGGCGGTCACACGCTGGACCTGTCTGGCGGCGTGGTATTCCGTGCGGTGACGCACGCGCTTAATGCGCTGCATGTCCCGGCGTTGCGGGTGGATGGCCGCGTGGTGCGCACCAACACGGTCAGCAACACGGCATTCCGTGGCTTCGGCGGCCCGCAGGGCGTGCTGCTGACAGAGGACGTGGTCTGCCACATCGCCGGCGCGCTCGGCATGACACCCGAAGCGGTGCGGGCGCGCAACTTCGCCGGCGGCGGCAACGGCGAGCAAACACCCTACGGCCAGAGGCTGGAGGGCGACTTGGTCCGTCGGGTCTGGTCGGAGGCGCAGACCCTGGCAGGCTGGCCGGAACGGCGCGCCGCCGTTGACCGCTTCAATGCCACCCACCCCTGGAAGCGCCGCGGCCTCGGCTCATTCGTGCTGGCATTCGGTATTTCGTTCGGCACCCAGAGCATGAACCAAGCCGGCGCGCTGGTCCATGTATACGCCGACGGCTCCATCCGCCTGAACCACGGCGGCACCGAGATGGGGCAAGGATTGTTCATCAAGGTCGCACAGGTGGTGGCCGACACCCTCGGCGTGCCGCTTCGGCGCGTCCGCATCACTGCGACCAGCACCGGCGAGGTGCCCAATACCTCACCGACCGCTGCCAGCACCGGCACCGACCTGAACGGCTGGGCCGCACGAATCGCCGCCGCGACCATCCGAGACCGCATGGCGAACGCGGCAGCGGAACACTGGGGCATGGATCCGGCCCAGGTGGAGATGGAGGACGACGCGGCACACGCCGGTAACCACCGGATCGGATTCGGCGACTTGGCGGCGCTTTGCCATGCCAAGCGCGTCTCCTTGTCAGCGACCGGCTACTACAAGACGCCGGGCCTGCACTGGGATGCAACGACGATGCGGGGCGAGCCGTTCTTCTATTTTTCTTACGGTGCCTCGGTCGCCGAGGTGGAGCTGGACACGCTGACTGGAGAGCACCGATGCACCGGTGCCTGGCTGGTGCAGGATTGCGGCCGGTCCCTGAACCCGGCGATCGACCTCGGCCAGATCGAAGGTGCTTTCGTGCAGGGGCTGGGCTGGCTGACATGCGAGGAGCTGTGGTGGGATCGCACTGGCCGTCTGCACACGCTCGGTCCCTCCACCTATAAGATCCCGGGGTCGCGCGACGTACCGGAAACCTTCGAGGTACGGCTGTTGGCCAATGCCCCGGCGCGCGCCGACACGATCTTCCGATCCAAGGCCGTGGGCGAGCCGCCGCTGATGCTCGCGACCGCCGTCTGGAACGCGCTCAAGGACGCAACCGGGTCGCGGCGGCTCGATCTCCCAGCCACGCCGGAGCGGCTGCTGCACGCTGTCCAGGCAGGGCGTGAACCAGTGACTTAGGAGCACAGCATGGTTTCACCATTCATCCAGGCATTGCCGAAGGCGGAATTGCATATGCATCTGGAAGGCTCGCTGGAGCCGGAAACGCTGATCCGACTGGCCCGTCGCCACGCAATCATGCTGCCCTACGCAACGGCGGACGAACTCCGGCAGTCATACGACTTTACCGGGCTGCAAAGATTCCTTGATCTTTATTATCTCGCGCTCACGGTGCTTCAGACCCGCGACGACTTTTACGAGATGACCGATGCTTATCTCGCGCGGGCGGCGAGCGAGAATGTTCGCTATGCCGAGGCCTTCCTGGCGCCGCAAGCGCACACGCATCGCGGTATTGCGCCTGAGGTGTTCATGGAGGGTGTGCTGTCAGCTCTGGAAGAGGCACCGATCCGGCACGGCATTCGGGGAAAACTGATCGCCGTGGTCCAGCGGCAGTTCGACGAGGACGATGCGCTGCGCATGATGGCCGATATCCGACCCTGGCGCGACCGTGTAGCCGGAATCGGCCTCGGTGGACCAGAGGTCGGGAATCCGCCAAGCAAGTTTGCGCGCATCTTCGAGGCCGCCCGCTGTGAGTGCGGCTGGCGGTGTTGCGCCCATGCCGGTGAGGAAGGCGGGCCGGACTATGTGCGCGACGCCCTGCGCAGCCTGAAGGTCGAGCGTCTGGACCACGGCGTGCGCTGCGAGGATCCCGACCTGATGGCGGAGCTGCGCGACCGTCAGGTCCCGCTGACCGTGTGCCCCCTGTCGAACTGCCGCCTGCGGGTATTCCCGGATATGGCCTCGCATAACATCCCGCGGCTACATCAGGCCGGGCTGCGGGTTACGGTCAACTCCGACGACCCGCCCTACTTCGGCGGTTACGTGAACGAGAACTATGCCGCTATTCAGGACGCGCTCGGGTTCTCCGATGATGATCTGTCTGACCTGGCCCGGAACAGCTTCCGCAGCGCGTTCCTGGAGCCGACGGAGATCGCCCACTACCTTTCGGAGCTCGACGCGGCATGCAAAGCATCCGCCCACATCGCGGGTACCGCTTAAATGGACGCCGCGATGCACAGGCCCAATCCGGCCGATCTGAACAGGGGCTGCACGTCATGCCGCTGATCACCGAACGCCATGGCAAGCGCCGCGTCCGCATTGCGCGTGTCGCCCGCGACGGCATCCATAACGAGATCCGCGAACTCGTCGTCGAGGCGATGCTGGAAGGAAATTTCGCGGCGTCCTACACGATGGGGGACAATAGCGGGGTGGTGGCGACCGACACGATCAAGAACATCGCCAACATCGTCGGCCGCGAGCACCTGGATGCCTGCCCCGAACGCTATGCCCAGGCGCTGGCGCAGCGCCTCCTCGACCGCTATGAGCAGGTCACTAGAACTCACATTGTGTGTCACGAGATCAAGTGGAGCCGAGCCACCATTGGTGGCCTGCCGCATCCGCACGCTTTCACGCTCGATGCCAACGGCCGGCCCCTGGCCGAAGTCATTGCCACCCGCGAAGGAATGCGCACCATTTCTGGCATAGCTGGATACACCTTCATGAAGACGACGCAGTCAGGCTGGGTCGGCTTTGTCAGGGATGAGGCCACGACGCTACCCGAGACGACCGACCGAATCGCTGCGACATCCATTGATGCACGCTGGAATTGGCGCGCTGAACCCGCCGATTATCCAGCCGCCAACGCGACCGTCCTGTCCACTATGCTCGAAATATTCGCGACCACGTACAGCCGGGGCATTCAGGATAGCCTCTATCGCATGGGCGAGGCGGCACTCGCTGCAGTGCCGGAGCTCGAAGCGATCGCAATGGCGTGCCCGAATAAGCACTACGTCGGTGTAGATCTCACGCCATTCGGATTGTCGTCGGACAACTTGCTGTTCACCCCAACAGACGAGCCGCACGGGCAGATCGAGTGTACCGTTGGACGATGACGCTCGAAGAGCTGAACGACTTAGCGCCGAATGAATTTGCCGAGGCGCTGGACGGCGTGTTCGAGCATGCGTCATGGGTGGCCGCGGCCGTCGCGCCGTATCATCCGTTTACGAGTTCCGCAAGTTTGCACGCCACGTTGATGCACGTTGTGCAGGAAGCGCCCGAGGAACAGCTGCTCGCTTTCTTACGCGGGCATCCCGAGCTAACCGCAGACAAATTGTCGACCGACCTGACCGACGCCTCCCGCGCAGAACAAGAAGGATTGGCTATGCATCAGGCCGAAAGCGCGGGAGCGCTACCTGCGCTGAACCAGGCCTACCGCGAACGCTTTGGCTTTCCTTTTATCGTGTGCGTCACGCGCCATACCGCAGAGGACGTTTTGCGGAACCTACATGCCCGCATTCTTCACGAGCCCTGCGAGGAGCGGGAGAGAGCACTTGCGGAGATAAGCCACATCACCTGGCTGCGACTGCTCGTTCGTCTGGGCGGGGTGCCGAAGTTTGGCTATCTTAGCACCCACGTACTTGACACGCAGCTCGGTGCGCCCGCTGCGGGTTTGGCATTGAGCCTCTTTCAGGAGAATCAGCAGGTTTGCAAGACTGTTACCGACCAGGACGGGCGCGTCGGAGCACTTCTGCCCGCTCCATTGAGGCAAGGGCTATACGAGTTGGTCTTCGACGTAGGTTCTTACTTCGCCAAACGTGGAATACCGACCCTTTATACCTTAATTCCTATCCGTTTTATCGTAACTCTACCGGAAACGAATTATCATATACCACTTCTGCTTTCTCCATACGGTTACACTACTTATCAAGGAAGCTGAAGCTGTTCTTGGCTACCATCCTTTTGCCTTCAACTGGGATGTGGTCGATTGCTCCACCCGATTGTTTTGTAGGGCTGCGAGCCATGACGGAGCAGCAAAGCTTGAGTTGAAGTCACTTACCCCCTGTGAATCGGCACGGAAGTGGGACCCCTCTGCCGCTTCTCTGATCTTGCCGTCGCAGCGTTCTAATTCGCGCGGCTAGAGGGTGAACAATGAGCGCGGCAGTGAGCATCACCCGAATCGAACACTCACCCAAAGTGCTGCATGCCATGGCAAGCCGGAGCCGCCGACGGTTCCCCGCCCTGCCGGCTGTTGGCGCCATGGCGCTGGAGGGTGCCTCGAGGGGAGAAGCCGCACGGCCGAACGGAATGGACCGGCAAATGAGCGGAAAACCCCGGCGCGACGCAGCCTTGAGCAGAGGTACAGCGCCATCTCTGTTCGGCACATCGGCGGCATGCAGTTTTGCGACCAGAAGCCGGCCGTCAGCATCGACCTTCGCATGGCCTTTGCTTCCGAGCACCTGTAGAGTCGGGTTTCGATCTGGCGAGATCATCTGAAATTTCCCGTCGGCTTCCTAAACGACAGTAATGCCAGATTTGAACTCCCATTTTTTCCTGCCAAGATAAGCGGCAACTGGCCGATTTCTATATTCGACTGGTTCGTGCATGCGGCGACAGAAGTGCGTAGAGAAGGCTTCCGCCTGTCAGGATGCATCCGACTGATGCCGCGAGCGACCATCCTCCGCTTGCAATGGCCCATCCGCCGAGCGCCGAGCCGCCAGCACCAGCTGCAAAGATCGAACCCATATATAGAGAATTGATCCGCGTCCGTATCTCATCTCCCAACGAGAAGATGACTCGCTGGGTGAGGATCATATTTGCCGTCACGGCAGCGTCGAGAATGATGCCCGAACATGCAAGAATTACGACGGCCTTCATTCCATGCCCCATGAAGGAGATGATGAAGGGCACCATCGATGTCGCGAGGGCCGTCAACTGGGCTATTCGAGCGATCTTGGGCCGCCTGTGTCCTGCGTCAGCAATTCTTCCAATATAGGGAGCAACGCACGCACCAGAGACTCCGGCCAATGCAAACAGAGCGATCTCGCATTGGCCAAAGCCAAAGTCCTCGGCAAGACGGAGCGGGGCGGCTGTCCAGAACAAGATGAATGCAGAGAGAAGGCCAGCGTGGATGACCGCGCGGTATCGAAGTGCCGGGTGACTTCGCCATATAGTGAACAGAGAGCGGAGGAGCGCCCCGTAGCCGATTGAGCGCTCTGGTCTGCGAGGCGGTAGAACTGCCCAGAGGAGCATGGCAAGCACCGTCGCCGCCGCGGCGATCAGCCAGTACATCGCCCGCCATCCTGCAAGACTCGTCACAAAGCTACCTACCGGACGCGACAGCATGATCCCTAGAAGAAGTCCACTCATGACCTTGCCTACAATGTGCCCTCGTTCGTGTTCCGGCGCCAAATGGGCTGCATACGGCAGCAAAATCTGACCACCGACGGGACTGATGCCAATGGCGAATGATGATACCAGGAATGGCAGCGGCGACCGGCTCATAGCGGCTGCAATCAAGGCCAGAGCACCGAGCGCAACAATCGGAACGACGAGAGTGCGCGTCTCGTACATGTCACCCAATGGAGCCAGCAATAATAAGGCAATCGCATATCCTAACTGGGTCAGGGTGACGGGTAGACCAGCCATGGACGAGGGCAAGCCCGTGGACGCACTGATCGGTGCTGCGATTGGTTGACCAAAGTACAGATTAGCAACCAACAATCCACATCCAAATGCCAGCACAAGAATGATGCTTCTTGAGAGGCGAGACGTTTTTTCTGGTGGAGGCGAAGATGTCGTTTCAAGCATTTGCAGCCCGCCGTTCCCAGCCTCAATGGCTGCTAGGTTGATCGATAGGATTGCGGGGTAATACCCGTATCTGGCAAAATTAAAGGCCCGCGAGAAGCCTCTGCAATTGCCGGGCCTTCTCAGCCCCCAGGCGTTGTTCGATACCTTGCTGCACGCTGTCCCATAGCGGCAGACCGCGCCTGAGTGCTTCATGGCCAGCTTCGGTGAGTGAAAGCAATGCCTCCCGCTGATCGGAGCCGCCCGACATTTTTACCAATCCAAGTCGTTCAAGTACACGGCCGTTCCGACCCACAGTCGATCGATCGAGTTCGACATAAGTTGCCAGATCCGTAACAGAGACGGGTTCCATTGAGACGATAACTCGAATGAGATTGAACTGAGCGATAGTCACACCCAATGGGGCAAGCGCCTCATCATAGAGTGAGGACACCTTTCGTGAAGCGCGGTTCAACAAAACACGATAGCAGTGCGTCTCTCTCATAGAGCGGGTATATACCGATAGTCTGGTAGGATGCAAGCCTCCCCACGGAGTCGTAAGTGAACCAACCCGCCTATTGAACCTTACGATCCACGATTGGGACCCACCGATGGTTGTCCTGCGGGATTTTCTGCTACCCGCCTCGAACGCCGTGCCACGACGAGAACTTGTGCCGGGGGGGCGAATGAGGTGATCGGTGTCATTGATGGCTTCGGCGTCCGAGTGACCACAGGCTCCCAGACGATTTGGCAGAACCCATTCTGCTTCGAATTATGGCCAGAGGCCGATTGTCCCCGCATCTGTTATCGGGAAACCAAGCCCTTTGGCGAACTGACCCAAACCTTGGCGCCCGAACCACGAACTGGTCGACGCAATCCGCGTCCTTCACCAGATGGATTCGTCCATCCGGCGAAACACATTGGTTCGATGCTGGTGGGCTTCCTGGCGACCGACCGCGCTTTCGCAAAACTAGGGTACGCCGAGCCGATATTGCAAGCCGCGCTCCATACGAAATCTAGATCAGAACAGACGACATAAGCGTGCCTCATCGCGCATGAAGGCGACGAACCGGCCAACGGCAGGATCTTCGGAATCGGGACACCAAACAAGCTCAACGCGCACCCAGGCGTTCTCCTCCCGGATAGGCCGATAAATGACACCTGGGAACACGACCTCGGACTGGCTCCTCGTGGCGAGAGTGATTCCGAGCCCCGCTCCGACCAATGCGAACACGCATTGCTTGCTCGCGGCGTGGGAATGGAACCTAACGCCACTGCCCATGAACGATGCGTAGAATTCGCGAGCAGACTGACTGCTGTCCCAGCCTTGAACGAGGAACGTTTCCTTGCGCAACTTCTCCCAATCGACCACCTCTTGACCCGAGAGCGGATGTCCTCGGGGCATTGCCGCAACCAAGCGCTCACAGTAGAGCGGTGCCGTGACGGCGCTGGGCCATAGCGTATGGTTCGTCATCAGAGCAACGTCAACGCGGCGTTCCTGTATGGCTATCTGGATCTCCCACTCGTTCATTTCGGTAACAGTCAGTACCACTCCCGGATGCTTTTCGCGCCACCCAAGCAACAGGCTGCAAAGCGGTTCGCCAATCGGCGGCATGCGCACCGCAAGGCGCACTTCACCAACTGCGCCGGTGCCATTTTGTTCGCCGGCATGCCTGATCGCATCGAGCTCGGCCAGTGCGCGCCGAACGTGTAGCAACACCGCCTTGCCCCCACTGGTCAGCCGAATACCGCCACGCCCCCGCTCGAACAATGCAACGCCGAGTTCGTCCTCAAATCGTCCCACACGGCGACTGATCGTGGAGGTATTGATTCGAAGAGACTTGGCGGCACGGGTGAAGTTACCCGCGGCTGCCGATGCCTCCAGATACATGAGGTCACGGATGTCCATATCCGACAGGCCTTGAAAATCTTAGTCGGTGTCTCCGACGATGGATGGGTAGCCACGCTTAAGTCGATCGCCGGGCAAGCCAGTCGCTCGTGCTCGCAGGCAGCACCCGGCTGAGACTCCCGCCGGCGGCCGATCAATGGCCTACGCAGCGGCGCCAATCGCTTGGCTGGGGTTTGCGTGATGACCATCTCCGCCCGTAACGCGCATCACTCTACCCACCAGATCTCCAGCTTCGCGAACGCACATCAGCCGTTCCGGAGACACTTCGAGATAGCCTGCGACCGCAAGTGTGTTACCGATCGCCTGAGGCGGACCAAAACGTCGCAACGGCCAGCGAGCCCGGCGAAGGATTCGTTCCATACGCGCATCCGTCACGGTAACAATGTCCGTGAGTTGATGCATCAAGCCGAATTCGATCATGCCGGCGAACAGCTCATACGTCGCCCTAGCGATGCTGCGTCCCGATTTCTCGTGTCGTGAGCAGAGATCGACGCCGAACCTGCTGCTCTCCCAGATGGTATCGGATCCCGGTGCGGGCTGTCCGTCCAACAGCAATGGAAAGGTATCGCGGAGCATGGTCGGGCCGGTTGTCGGCAGAAGCCGCACGCATCCTTGAATGCGATCCTCGTCATCCATCTGCAATAGGTATGCTGGCCGATAGGCGTCGAAATCGTCGATCTCCATGTCGCCGCTGACCTCGACGTCCCAACCGAGACGTTCCTTGAAGACGCGGTAGCGGAGCCGATGCATTTCCGCGAGTTCACCGACGAATGCACCATAGCGGTCTGGGGTGATGAGTTGGATCATGGTCGCCTCCTGGCAGGATTGGTCCTGCGCGATTGGTGGCGATCTGTGGGCCGGCCCGCATCCTGTGCAGTTGCACAGGGGAGAAAAAAGGGAACTATTCGGCGACGGCTTTAGAGGCCGCCAACTTGGCGACGGCCTGGCATATAGTCCTGACGCCAAACTTCGTTTTCGTATTGTCAAGATGAAATGCCGCCGTGCGGCGGGAAATATTTAGCAGGCGTCCGATTTCCCAAGCGGACTTGCCTTGCGCCGCCCATTCCAGGCACTCCAGTTCGCGAGGGGAAAGCGCGACGCCGTCGACGACGCGATTAAGGGTCAGCCGCCTGCGTGCATGCGCATGAAAGTACATGGCCATGAGTTGGAGAACACGTCGGTGCTGTTCTATGCACCGCTGGAATGTCGCTCTGCGTTCTTCAGTGGCGAATGTCACCGCCGCAACCGGTCCGCGTGGGTCGTGAATCGGTATGGTGAAGCCACAGCGAATTCCGAACTGTGCCGCTTCATCAAGGAGCCTATGCTGCGGTTTTGACAAACCTTTGCCTAGGAACTCGCGTCCCCATTCGAAGGGCTCGGGGGTCGCAAGCGCTTCGATGATAACCGGATCGAGCCGCGCGTAACTTTGCTGCAGATAGTGGTCCGTCCACTCGATCGGGTAGGTGGAGATCAGCTCTGGCGCGTCACCCCTCCGCGACGGAAGACAAATGTAGGCAAAGCAGGTGAGGTCAAGGGCCTCTCCCGCCTGGACGAGGACCGACCGGAGACTCTGGGCGTCACCGTTGGTGACGAGTCCATCGATGAACGCTTGGAATATACCATGCATATGATTACGATGGGATCACATGGTACTTTCATCAGACTCGGTTTCTTTAGGTCACGCGCTTCTTGTACCGTCTCGAATATAAGCTTCTGATAAGGAAGCGCGCACCTGGGGACTCGTTTCGATCAGGACCTTCTTCATCCCGGGGTGCAAGTCTCGACGATGCCGGCGTCGCGCAGAGCGTCAATGGTCCGTGGCGCTTTGCCCAACACAGACGACAAGATTTCCTCGGTATGCTGACCCCGCAGGGGCGGTCCCATACGGTATTCTACTGGAGTGTCCGAGAACCTGATCGGGCTCCGGACCGTGCCGATCATGCCCCCCGCGGGGTGATGCATGTCGACACGCATTTGCCGATGAACGACCTGCGGATGCTCGAAGACTTGCCGATAGTTGTTGATCGGGCCGCATGGGATACCGGCGTTGACCAGCACATCCACCCAATCAGCCGTCGTCTTTGTTCCGAGCAAATCCTGCAGTACAACTTGCAGCGCGGTCCGATTGGTGTTCCGATCAGCCATCGTTAGGAAACGGTCGTCGCTGGCGAGTTCAGGATGGCCGAGCACTGTGCAAAGGCGACGATATTGATCGTCATTACCGCATCCAATGATGATATGGCCGTCGGCCGTCGGGAATGTCTGGTACGGTGTCAAATTGGGATGTTCATTCCCATACCGCTCTGGTACCTCTCCAGTAATGAAATAGCTTGCCAACTGATTAGCGCCGAAATTCACGATCACATCGAGCAACGCGATATCGATGTGCTGCCCTTGCCCTGTTAGATGGCGACTGTGGACAGCCGCCAGAATCCCGATCGTCGCGTTGAGACCGGACAGGACATCAGTCACGGCGATAGAGACCTTCATTGGTCCGCCGCCAGGCTTATTATCAGCCTCTCCGTTGATGCTCATCAGTCCACCTGCACCCTGGACGATGAAATCGTACGCGGGAAGGTTGGCATAGGGGCCACCCTGGCCATAGCCGGTGACTGAACAATAAATGAGGCCAGGATTGAGATTGCGCATGTCTTCATAGCCGAGGCCATAACGCGAGAGATTCCCAACCTTGTAGTTCTCGACGAGGATATCGGCAGTGGATGCCAGTTCACGGATCAGAGCGCGACCTTCGGGCGTCGAGATATCGACTGCGATCGACTTCTTGTTCCGGTTCGCCGACGAAAAATACGCAGAGTCCCTCGTTGGTCGACCCGAGCCATCTGGAATCCAAGGCGGTCCCCAATGGCGCGTGTCATCTCCGACGGCGGGACGCTCGACCTTGATGACGTCGGCGCCCAGATCGGCCAGTGTCTGTGTACACCATGGCCCTGCCAGTACTCTGGTTAGATCGAGCACCATCAGATTCGAAAGTGGGCCTGGCATCAGAGCTGCGAACCTTCTCGCCCAGCCATCATGCGGACAGCTTTGTAAGTAATGACGATCTCGCCATCCTGATTCTTGATGTCATTGCGAGTCGTGACTACGGCGCGGTTGCCCTTGCTGGTTGGTTTGATAGCGATGACCTCGACTTCGACATGCACCGTGTCGCCCGCAAAAGCCGGCTTCAGCACCTTCTTGTCGACCTCAAGCAGAGCAAGACCCGTGGTCTGCATGACTGACTGGCACAAAAGCCCCTCAATGATAGCGTAGGTGCAGGCCGCCGGGATGATCCGGCCCTTGATGATCCCATGCGTATCACCGAAGGTGAGATCCGTGAATAGTGTCTCGAGCATGCCCGTGACGCCGATGAAACTGACAATGTCGGGTTCTGTGATGGTGCGATTCAATGATCTGAATTGGTCGCCGACGTTCAGCTCGTCCCAATGGACGCCGATTCCGACGGTACGCATGTTGGCTTCTCCTTTCCTATGAATCTCCAGTGCAGAAGGCCTCCCGCGGAGGCCCAGCTACCAGTTAGATTGTTTCTCTCACGCCGCGGCTTCGCTTTCTTGGTTCACAAAGGGAAGAACCTCTTCCGTCAGACGCCTGAACTGGTGGATAGGATCGCCCATGGTCGAAAGACGAAAGGTGATGCGCCGGCAACCAGAAGCCTTGTACGCCCTGAGTTGGTCGATGCAGGCCTTCGGCGAGCCGCAGGTCAGCCAGGCTTCAAGTCGGTCCCTGCCGTAGTTGGCCGAGTAGTAGAGGTCGAGGAAGGCTTTGGAATCGGCGAATGCTGCTTCCTTGTCCTCGTTGATGTTGATATGGTGGTAAAGGATGTTGTCGAAGCCCGACATATCCCGACCGCCGTCGCGGCCGACCTCGTGAATGAAATCCCACGATGTTCGGAACCCGGTGGGCGTTACGGAATGGGTCATCCAGCCATCGGCAATTTGCCCGACGCGGGTAAGCGCGACGGGAGAGCCGCCAGTATCCGCCTGTCCGCTGGAGAGGCGCGCGGCGTTGGTCGCGAGCCAGATCGGACTCGTACCGTTCACCGGTTTCGGCTCCAGGGTAATGCCAGCGAACTTGGTGAACGTACCTTCGAAAGCTTCGCAGTCCTTCGTCCAGAGATGGCGCAGGACGTGGATATTCTCAATCATCTTCCGGCGCCGGTCGGCGGGTCTAAGGCCTAACGCCGCCGTCTCGGCCTCCCATAAGGGTCCCGCGCCGCCGCCGGCACAAACGACGAGACGCGTGCGCCCGTTCGAGATGACATCGAGCGAGGCCCACTCGTAAGCGAAGATTAAGGGATCGCGAAGTGCGAAGGAGCCCATGCAGGCCGGCCCAATCAGTACCCGCTCGGTACGACCGGCGACGGCTGAGAGCAACGTGAGAGCATCCAGGCGGCGATTGACGAACAATGCGTCGCCGCACCAAAGGGAATCCATGTTGGGCGATGCCTCAACGGCATCGGCCATTGCTAGGAGATCGCGTGGCTCGCACAGGCCGAGCAGCACACCGCGGTTCGATAGCGTGATACCGAAATTCATCTCTGAGATGGCTTCCTCCTACCAGGCCGATCGTCCGCCGGGCTTCATTTTGATGGCCCGTCATCGAACGCATATTTTCGGTGGGGAATACAGCTGAGCCAGGTTGGCACCGATGCATCCCTGGCCGCTATGATGGCCAGCAATGCCAGTTTCATTCAAATATATCTTCATGCGAGGTTTGATATGTACTGTGTATCAAGACGACAATCGTCTCATCCTCCGCGACGGTCGTCGATCGCCGAACCGGAGCGGCATCAGCGCTTGTGGCCACGACAGAATCTCCGGTCGCCGGGCCGGATAGCACGACGAAAGAGGTTTTCGGACTTGAACACGGTCGAGACATCAACGCCGAATGGCACCACGGCCAGCGCTCCCGGGGAGGTTCCGTTCAAGTGGATCGCCCGGCCCGTCGGCGGATCGATCGCGACGGTGGCCCGGGTCGTCATCCAATCGAATCTGATCGCGCTGGAGCGGCGAAAAGCGGTCGAGGATGTCCTGCGGTACCTGTCCTACAACCTCAACAACGCAGCCCGGTTCTTGTTGAACGGACACTCCATGTCCGTAGGGTTGATCGTGCCGACGATCGCCAATCCCCTCTTTGCCCCGCCATCGAGGGTGCGCGATCTCTCCGCGAAACGGATCGCGCTGACCGTCTGCCCGTTGTCGAACCTTCGCCTGTGCGGCGTGCCTTCGATGGACCGTCACCCACTGAAAGAACTGATGGCGAGTGGCCTTCATGTCACCATCAATTCCGACAACCCGCCTTATTTCGACGGATACGTCAAGGAAAACCTACTAGCCTACCAGGAGGCGCTCGATCTGGCACTGGAACACATCGTTCAACTGGCGCGCAGTGGCATGGAGGCCCAACTCGGAATGAATAAGGAACGTACGGTCCTGCTCGACTGCCTCGATACTTATCTCGCTGGGCACGCACCGGAACTCCGCGCCCCCCGGTTGTGTAATCTGACCTCCTGGACCGACGCAGGACACGATCGCCTTCGACTTCAACGCGTCGGGGGATCCGAGTCGCCTGGGACCGGCCCGGTAGCAAACCGGGCCAGCGGCCAGTCATGCTTATGAGTTCTGGATGTGGCGGACATAATCAGCCGTGATCGTTTCGCCACCGATGCCCCAGTCACCGCTTTTCACTTCCTCGAAGAGGACCCAGGTGATCGGACGCATTTTCTCGCCCTCCACCGCGACCATGGCATCGGTCACCTTGCGGATGATCACGGCCTTCTGTTCCGGGCTAAACACACCATCGATTCCCTTGATCGTGACGAGTGGCATTTGTTCTGCTCCTTTCGATATGGCGACGGAATAGTGCCCGCGGTCAGCGGGTGAGGTGATCGAGCGCGGCCATGAGATCCGCACGGATGTCCTCATAGTCTTCTAGGCCAATCGACAGACGGATCAGCCCGTCGGTGAAGCCGTGGGCAGCTCGCTCTTCGGGCGAGTAGGTGGCATGGGTCATGCTGGCCGGGTGCTGCACGAGAGTCTCCGCATCGCCGAGGCTGACGGCCCGCGTTGCCAGCCGGACCGCGTCCATGAATACACGGCCCGCCGCGAGGCCCCCGTGCAACTCCAGCGCAATCATGCCACCGAACCGAAACATCTGGCGCGCCGCGAGCGCTCGCCCCGGATGCGTGTCGAGGCCCGGATAGTGGACCCGCCCTACTGCGTCATGTCTCTCAAGATCATGAGCAAGCTGCAGGGCTGTCTGGCAGTGCCGATCCATGCGCAGGCTGAGCGTCTTCAGGCCACGCAGCACGAGGAAAGCATCAAACGCCGAGATACAGGCACCATTCAACTCCTTGACCCCAGCGAAACGGAATTGCTCGATCAGATCTTTGCGTGCGACCACGACACCCGCGAGAAGATCGCCATGGCCACTGAGATACTTCGTCGCGGAATGAACGACGATGTCGGCGCCCAGAGTGATAGGGCGCTGCAGGTAGGGCGTGCAGTAAGTATTATCGACGAGCAGCAGGACGCCCGTCGCCCGACAGATCCCGGCCAACGCTGCGATGTCGATAATGCGCATGTTCGGATTGGATGGGGTCCCCGTGATCACAAGACGGGTCGCCTGACCCAGCGAGGTGGTCAGATTGGTCGGATCGGTCAAGTCCGCGAATCGAACGCTGATCCCGAAACGATCCAGATGATGGCGCAACAGACTGAAGGTGCACCCATAAAGCATCTTGTCGGCGACGATCTCGTCGCCTTGGCGTAGCAGTGTCCAGATGACCGCCGTTAGCGCACCCATGCCTGACGACGTCGCGAGCCCGGCTTCTCCTTCCTCCAATGCGGCGATACGGGCTTCCAGCACCGCGGTCGTTGGGTTGCCGACGCGGGTGTAGACATATCCTTCGGCTGCGCCAGCGAAGCGGTCGCTGCCGGTGCCCAATCGATCGAACGCGTAGGTTGAACTTAGGAAAACCGGCGGGTTCAACGCCCCCTGATAGTCGAGCGGATCGTAGCCTTCGTGGATGGACCGGGTCGCAAAACCGTATGGCGCGGGTGCGTTTTTCATCTGTCGGTTTTAGCGCGGGCCTGGCTTTCAGGGGTGCCAAACTTAGCACAAATCGCGCTAGATTTTAGCGTTATTGCCTACTATAGCCCTATCTTATGACGAATCCTGCCAAACTACCCCTCGACGCGATTGACCTCAAAATCCTGCGCGAACTGCAGGCCGATGCCAGGCTGCCGAACGTCGTGCTTGCCGAGCGGGTGGGCCTGTCACCGTCCCCCTGCTCCCGTCGAGTCAGACTTCTGGAGGAGCGCGGGGTCATCGAAGAGTATCGAACCGTCCTCAACCGAAGCGCCGTTGGTCTCGACCTGACGGTGTTCGCGGGCGTACGTGTAGAACGGCATTCGCAGAAGCACGCCGACGCGTTCGTGGAAGCCGTGCTGGCGATGCCGGAGGTGGTTGCCTGCCATTTGGTATCCGGAGACGTGGATTTTCTTATCGAAGTGGTTGTTCCGAACATGGCCGCTTATGAAGCCATCGTGCTGCGCGCCTTGCTGTCACTGACGCCGGTACGCGACATAAGGAGCAGTTTCGCGATGCGCAGCCATAAGGCGGGGGGACCGTTGCCGGTGACGATGGCCACAACCGAGCCGATTGCGTGACGATTCGCGGGGCTCGTGGAGACAGGTTTTCAGGCCATCGTCCGCGTTTAGAGACGCCCTGCCTTCAGGTCCAGAAGGCTGCGCGCCGTATCGATGAGGGCCCTCTCCGCCGCGCGCGGCGCCCAACCAAGCCGCTCTTTTGCCTTCACGTTGCTCGCCCGCCGCTGGACGCCCAACTGGGGCACCAGGTCACGCATGCCGGACGAGACGGGTGCGAGAACTCGCACAAGCCAATCGGGCGCCTGAAAGCGGGGCACCTTCGTCGCGTCCGTGCTGAGACCCGCTCGCAGGATCCGCGCCACGTCGATCATCCATAGCGGCTCGCCGGACACGGCGATGAAACGTTCGCCCGCCGCGGCGGCAGACGCCATGGCCAGCAGGTGTAGATCGGCCACGTCCCGCACATCCACCACGCCGAAACACAGGCGCGGCGCAAAGAGCATCTTGCCTTCCAGCATCGCCTCCACGATCCGGATCGAGCTTGAGAAGTCCGGACCAAGAATCGGACCGAAAATGCCAGTCGGATTGATGACGGAAAGCTCGAGGCCTTGCCCCTCTTGCGCCACGAAGTCCCACGCGGCCCGTTCGGCCACGATTTTCGATTTGATGTAGGGCTGTACGTCGGGCGCGTCTGGGTTCGACCAGTCGGTTTCATTGAATGCTGTTCTGCGCGGCGCGTGACCATAGCCGATGGCGGCGAATGACGAGGTCATCACCACCCGCCGGACACAAGCGTCGCGAGCGGCGCGCAGCACACGCAGCGCGCCATCCCTTGCCGGACGGATCAGATCGTTCTCGTCCTTTGGTGAGCCACCCGGGAAAGGCGAGGCAACATGCAGCACAAAATCGCAGCCGGCGACGGCCTCCGCCCATCCGCTGTCCTCCGTCAAGTCGGCCCGAACGATGTCGATGGACCGGGGATCGGCGCCGCCCGTCGCCACCATGTCGCTGACCTCATCGCCGCGCCCCAAATCGCGCACGGTGGTACGCGGCATGTGCCCCGCCTTTAGCAGAGCGACGAGGACATGCGCTCCGAGGAACCCGGTGCCGCCGGTGACCAGAACGCGGCTCATACAGGATCCCGGGCGATCGCGGCGCCGCAAACCCGAATACACGTCGCCATGGCCGCCCTGAAGGTCTCAGGCGTCGTGCCGGGCTCTTTCCATGTCAGCCCACAAAGGAACAGGGTCTCCGCACGATCGCGTGCCTGTGCACGTGAGGCCCCCTCGGCTACGAAAGCCCGTGCCAGTGCGTCCTTCATAGCGGCCTTGTAGCCACCGATCTCGGCCCATCGGTTCCGGTTGCCGGCGCCGATCACGTCGAAGGCAACGGGAGAAAATGTGGCGAGATGGCGACCGAACCAGGCGTCGAGCGCGGCCGCCAGACGTGTCTTCAGTGGTTCGCCGGAGGCCGCGAGGGCGGTTTGGACCTCGGCAAGCGCCTGGTCCAGATATCGCGCGAGTGCCGCTTCAAAGAGCTGCTGTTTCCCCGGAAAGTGCAGATAGAGACTGGGCTTCGACATGCCCGCCGCCTGGGCAAGATCCTCCATCGAGCTTTTCTGAAAGCCGAGGCTTCCAAATACCCGGATGGCGCTGTCCAGAATCACGCCTGAACGATCGATCAAAACGGCTTCCTGTCGCATGGCCCATGCTTTACCAGTTTTACCGTTTTGGTCAATATGATAATGCCCCTCCGGGCTCTCGCGGCGCCTCTGGAGCTACAGCGTTTCAACACGTCGCCGACCGTGGTTCGGGATGCGCTAGCACGACGATAGGCACTGTGCGCCGAAGATCCGGGTCGCCTGGGCGGCGGGACGCCATTGTCGGGTGAGTGGGTTCCCGGGTCATTCGGTGAAGTCGGTCGAAACGGTCACACCCTTCCCTGCGCCGAGCCCGCTCCATAGCTCCCAGAGGCTGCGGATGTAGGAACTGAAAGCCGGGACGGTCGAGATCAGCCCTGCAGGATTATTTCGGTTGCGCGATCGCAGGTATCGAGGAAGTGCCTCAGCAGTGGCGTGGCAAATGTAGTCTGCCAGGCGACAGCTTGGCCGACCCTCAGTCGTGGCACCTGGTCGGCGACCGGAAGCAATACCGTGCCCGCGTGGCGGGCCGTCTCGGCGGACTCGGGGACAAGCGAGACGCCCAGCCCGCCCGAAACCAGGCTCATCATGGTGTGAATCTGAATAGCGCTTTGACCGAGTCGGGGCGTTACACCCTGTTCCCGGAAAGCGTTCATCAGGTAGGCGAAGATGCCTGGCACATCATTCGGCGGAAAGGTAATCAGGGGGTCTGAGGCCAGTTCAGCGAGATTGATCGACCGCCTGTGCTCAAGTGGATGGCCGGCCGGCAAAACGGCGAGGAACCGCTCACTGAAAAGCTCACGCGCCATCACGTGAGGGGTCCGCGGCATCGGTGGACGCAACAGGCCTATCTCGATGCGACCAGCTGCCAGCCGGTTCAACTGTTCCACCGTCGTCATTTCCTCCAGGTGCAGTTCGACTCCGGCGAAACGCTCGCGGAACAGCCGGATGACGAGCGGCAAAAATCGGAACGTCGCCGAGCCGACAAAGCCTATGCGGAGACGTCCAACGAACCCTCTTCCCGCGAGCCGCGCTGACTCCACCGCCTTTTCCGCCACGGCCAGCGTCTCAAGCGCGTCACGCAGGAACATCTCGCCGACCGCGGTAAGGCGGACCTGCTGGCGGGTCCTTATCAGCAGTTGCACGCCAAGCCCTTCTTCAAGCCGTTTGATCGCCTGGCTAAGTGGTGGCTGCGACATGTTAAGGCGTTCGGCGGCGCGCCGGAAATGCAGCTCGCCGGCGACCACCGTGAACTGGCGGAGGAGCCGAAGGTCAATGAATGAGGCCGTCATCTATTGTCGTCAGTTGTTGAGCGTGTCCTGAGCGGCTCCGCGGTCAAGCGGGCGCGAGTACGACCTTGATGGATAGATCTGGCGAGTGTCGACAAGCACGCCTGCCGTTGCCTGCCGTCGTGAACCGGCTGTTTGACATCGGCCCGCGAGATGGTCGGGTTTCGTTCATGTGCCGTAGGGAGCGATGTTTCGCCGACCGACGGCAGGCGCGCGGTCCACGCTGGGGGGACCGCGAAAAGATCGTGGCAGGTCATTGTTTCCTCCAGGGCGGCCTCGGCAGTATTGCCGGAGCATGGCTAGCCGACATCATACGAGTCAATATGATGATCCATGATGCCGAGGCTTGTCCATCGATCCTAGCCGTACGAGCAGATACAATAGTAAATTTCCCCTCCGAAAGCCCAGGATAGCCCTCTGCAACCCGCCACACGTTGCGATATCAAAGAGAATAAGAGTAAATATGTTGACGTAAATTTTCCGGGCTGCTATCCGTCGGCATCGAAAGATCGAATCCGGCTCTGGCGAGGATTCCAGGAGGAAATGCGCATGCAAGAGAGATACTCGGCGCTGTTCCAGCCGCTGCGGGTCGGTGCCGTCGTGCTGCCGAACCGGTTTGTCATGGGCTCGATGCACACGGGTCTGGAATGCCACCCGGTGCGGTTCGCCGAACTCGGGCGCTTCTATGCCGAGCGCGCCAAGGGCGGCGTGGCACTGATCGTCACCGGCGGCTTCGCGCCGAACCACGCGGGCCGGATGAAGGACGAGCCCGGCACGCTGGAACGGCCCGATCAGGTGGCGGCGCATCAGACGATCACCAGCGCGGTTCACGCCGAGGGCGGCCGAATACTGCTGCAGATCCTGCACGCGGGGCGGTACGGCTACCACTCCGCGATCGTTGCCCCATCGGCGATCAAATCGCCGATCAACCGCGACACGCCAACCGCGCTGTTGGCCGTCGAGGTTGGCGAAACGATCGCCGCCTATGCCAACACGGCCAGGCTCGCCATCGAAGCCGGCTACGACGGCGTCGAGGTGATGGGCTCGGAGGGTTATCTGATCAGTCAGTTCCTCGCGACACGCACGAACACCCGCGACGACGACTGGGGCGGTTCGCTCGAAAACCGGGCGCGCTTTCCCCTCTCGGTGGTCGGCGCCGTCCGGACCGCGATCGGCGACGCGGCGATCCTTTCTTATCGAATCTCCGCTCTCGACTTGATCGAAGGCGGCCTGGACGACGACGAAACACTGTGGCTCGCGAGGCAGATCGAGGCGGCGGGAGCGGATTGCCTGTCGACCGGCATCGGGTGGCACGAATCGACCGTGCCGACGATCGCCGGCACAGTGCCGCACGCGGCCTTCGCGGCGGCGACGCGGCGCCTGAAGACAGCCGTGTCGATCCCGGTGACCGCCAGCAACCGGATCAACCTTGCGGACGACGCCGCGCGTCTGATCGAGGACGGATCCGCCGATCTCATCTCGATGGCTCGGCCATTCCTGGCCGACGCAACGTTCGCGAACAAGCTCAAGCTGCAGCGCGAAGGCCTCGTCAATATCTGCATCGCCTGCAACCAGGCCTGCCTCGATCATTATTTTACCGGACAGGTGATCAGTTGCCTGGTCAACCCGCGCGCCGTCCGGGAGGGTGAATTCTCCGACGCGCCGGCCCGAACGCCGAAGCGTATCGCCGTGGTCGGGGGTGGTGTCGCGGGAATCTCGGCGGCGCTGGAGGCCGGCAGGCGCGGCCATCACGTCACCCTCTACGAGGCCGGTCCCGAGATCGGCGGACAGTTCGTCCTCGCCGCCCAGGTGCCGGGAAAGGAGGATTACGGCCTGTCCCTCACTTCGTTTCGTCGTCAGCTCGACGCAACGGGTGTGCAGGTCCGAACCGGGCGGCGGGTCAGCAGCGAGGCACTCGGCCGCGAGAACTTCGACGACGTCATCGTCTCCACCGGGGTCCGCCCGCGTCTGCTGGACATTCCTGGAGCCACCGACCCGCGGGTCGTCGGCTACACCGGCATTCTCGATGGGTCGGTGCAGGCAGGTGAGCGGGTCATCGTGATCGGCGCCGGCGGGATCGGTCATGACGTCGCTCTGTTCCTCGCGCTAGGCGAACGCGGCGAACGACAATCCGTCGCGGAGTTCGCGCAACGCTGGGGTGTCGTGGGACCGCGCAGGCCGCACCCGCCCCGCCGGACCGTGACGATGCTAAAGCGTTCCCCCGGCCCGTTCGGCCGGACCCTGGGCAAGAGCACGGGCTGGGTTCTGCGCCAGGAACTGAAGGACCTGGGAGTCCGCCAGATCGGCGAGGCGACCTACCTCAAGATCGACGCCGCGGGCCTGCACATCTCGGTCAAGGGAAACGTCGAGGTCCTGCCGGCCGATACCATCGTCGTGTGCGTCGGGCAGCTTTCGGAACGCACTCTGGCTGACGAACTCGGGGCCATGGGACAGACGGTCCACGTCATCGGCGGCGCCAGGCTCGCCGGTGAACTTGATGCCAAGCGCGCGATCTTCGAGGGCGCGATCCTCGGCAACCGGATCTGACCGCAACCCGGCAGGCAGTCACGCGATCCTTCGTAGCCAGCACGCCGGTGAATCGAGACATGGTCCGCAGCATCCGAGACCATGCCGTCCAGGGAGACAGAAGATGGGTCTGAACCTCGATGCCGATTTCCTCCAGAAACGACCTGCCAACCAAGTGCCGCTGACGCCGTTGAATTTCCTCTTCCGGTCCCAGAACGTCTTTCCGGACCGGGTGGCGGTGGTTTATGGCGAGCAGCGGTTTACCTGGCGGCAACACGCACTTCGCTGCCGGCTTCTGGCATCGGCACTGCGACAAGCCGGGATCGGGCGAGGCGATGTCGTTGCGGTCTTCGCTCCCAATACCCCGCCGATGCTGGAAGCGCATTTCGGCGTGCCGCTGTCCGGCGGCCTGCTCTGCACTGTCAACGTTCGCCTGGACGCGGCGACCGTCGCTTACATACTAGAGCACAGCGAAGCAAAGGTCTTCATTGTCGACCGGCAATGGAGTGCGGTCGCACAACAGGCGGTGGCGCGTCTCGCAGTCAAGCCGCTGCTTATCGACATCGACGATCCCGCTTTCGAAGGCGGCGAGTGCATCGGATCGGTGACCTACGAACAGTTCCTGCGGCGAGGCCAAGCGGATGATCCGATTATCTGGCCGGATGACGAATATGAGGCGCTGGCGCTCAATTACACCTCCGGCACGACAAACCGGCCGAAGGGTGTGCTATACCATCATCGCGGCGCCTACATCAACTGCCTGGGACAGCTCCTCACACACCAGATGAACAGCGCTTCCGTCTATCTGTGGACCTTGCCGATGTTCCACTGCAACGGCTGGTGCTTCGCCTGGGCGGTGGCGGCGGTCGGCGCCACACATGTCTGCCTGCGGAAGGTCGCGTCCGAGCAGATCTTCGACCTCATCGAAACCCATCGGGTCACCCATCTCTGCGGCGCACCCACCGTGCTCGGCATGCTCGTGGAAGGCGCGGCGCGCAGCGGAAAGCAGCTTGCGGCACCGGTCGCGATCATGACCGCCGGCGCATCGCCGCCCGCCGCCGTGCTCAAAAGCACCGAGGAACTCGGTTTCGTCGTCCGCCACGCCTATGGCGCGACCGAAATGCACGGCGTCGTGGCGATCTGCGACTGGCATCCCGAGTGGCATGGCCTGCCCCAGGAGGAGCGGTTCCGGCTGCTGGCGCGCCAGGGTGTCGGCACGGTGGTCGCCGACGCCCTGACGGTCGCGGACCCCTCGACGCTCGAACCGGTGCCTCACGATGGAGCGACGATGGGTGAGATCGCGTTTCGCGGCAATATGTGCATGAAAGGCTATCTGAAGGATCCGGTCGCCACCGAGGAGGCATTTGCCGGCGGGTGGTATCACACCGGCGACCTCGCGGTGATGCATGCGGACGGCTACCTCAGCATCCGGGACCGCTCGAAGGACATCATCATTTCCGGGGGTGAGAACATTTCTTCCATCGAAATCGAGGATGTTCTGTTCAGGCACCCGGCAGTTTCTTTCGCGGCCGTGATCGCCATGAAACACGAACACTGGGGCGAGACGCCGTGTGCCTTCGTCGAACTGAAACCGGAGGCCGACGGATCGGTCACCGCCGAGACCCTGATAGATTTCTGCCGATCACATTTGGCGACGTTCAAAGTGCCCCGCCACGTGATCTTTGGCCCGATCGAGCGCACGGCGACGGGCAAGGTGCAGAAGTTCCGTCTGCGCGCACTGCTGCAAGAGAGCGAACAGCGTCCGCAGTGAGCGGACGCGGACCTGGAGAATGATCATGAGAGGCTTGCAAGACCGCGTCGCTATCGTAACGGGCGCGGGAGGCGGCATCGGGCGCGCCATCTGCCGGCGGTTTGTCGAAGAAGGCATTAGAGTTGCTGCTGTTGACGTCAGCGTCACCGCCCTCGACGGGCTGGCCACGGACCCTGGCTGCCGCGAAGCCGAAATCCTGCCGCTACTTGCCGATATCACGGATGTCGCGGCAGTGGGGCAAGCGGTCGGACGTGCGGTCGAGCGCTTCGGCCGGCTCGACACCCTGGTCAACAACGCTGGCTGGGACATTGCCAAGCCGTTCCTGGAGACCGAACCCGACCTGTGGGACAAGATCATCGCGATCAACCTCCGTGGCCCGCTCAACCTGCACAGGGCGGTGTTGCCGCATCTGGTCGCCGGTGGCGGCGGGAAGGTGATCAACATCGCCTCGGATGCCGGACGCGTCGGGTCGTCGGGCGAAGCCGTCTATTCAGCATGCAAGGGTGGCCTGATCGCCTTTTCGAAGACGATCGCCCGGGAGTGCGCGCGCGACAATGTCCGCGTCAATGTGGTGTGCCCGGGACCGACCGACACGGCGCTGCTGCGATCCTTCGTGGGTGAGGGCGAATACGGCCAGAAAATCTATGAGGGGTTGAGGAAGGCAATACCGTTGAGGCGGCTGGGGCAGCCGGACGATATCCCTGGCGTGGTGGCTTTCCTGGCCAGCGGCGACGCCGACTTCATCACCGGCCAGGTGATCAGTGTCTCAGGCGGCCTGACGATGCACGGCTAGGAGACGGACGGTGGAATATCAGGACATCCTCTACGCAGTTCGTGGCCAGGCCGCATGGATCGCTATCAACCGACCGGAGAAGTACAATGCCTTCCGGGGCGTCACCTGCGAGGAACTGATCCACGCCATCACGAAAGCCGGCTGGGACAAGGCCATCGCCGCCATCGTGCTGACCGGTGCCGGGCCCAAGGCCTTCTGCACCGGCGGCGATCAGTCGGCGCATGATGGTGCCTATGACGGACGCGGAACGATCGGCTTGCCGATCGAGGAGCTGCAAAGTCTGATCCGCGACATCCCCAAACCGGTCATCGCGCGCGTCAACGGTTTCGCGATCGGCGGCGGCAACGTCCTCGTGACCTGCTGCGATCTGGCAATCGCCTCGTCCAATGCCGTCTTCGGACAGGTTGGGCCGAAAGTCGGTTCCGTGGACCCAGGTTTCGGGACGGCACTGCTTGCTCGGGTGGTTGGCGAAAAGAAGGCCCGTGAGATGTGGATGCTCTGCCGACGCTATCCAGCCGAGCAGGCGTTGCAGATGGGACTGGTCAACACAGTCGTCGCGCCAGAGGACCTGGATGCCGAGGTGGAACGCTGGTGCGCCGAAATCGCCGCCCTTAGCCCGACCGCAATCGCCATCGCGAAGAAGTCCTTCAACCTCGATTCGGAGGCGATCCGCGGGATCTCAGCGATGGGCATGCAGGCTCTGAGCCTGTTCTATGACAGTGATGAGTCGCGGGAGGGGGTCAAGGCGTTTCTGGAAAAGCGACCGCCTCGCTTCCGGTGATCCGAGTTCTACCGTTGCCATCCTTGGCGCATGTGTTCGTGGTCGCACGATCAAGGCAGGTGAGGTAGACTTTCTCCTGGAGCGGAAGGAGTCATGACGACCTACCGGTCGGTGGTGGCGAGGGAGCATATGGGACGAGTGGCAAAACCAGCGACTGTGCTTCGTCGTCGAGACCAAGGCATCCGGTCAGTGGCTTCGAGCGAAACAAGCGGCGAGCGGCACTCGATGTCTCCATCGCGATCGTCGAATGCCACCCAAGCGGCAAATGCACCAGACAAACTGGCGCGCGCGCGATCCGCCGCTCGAAATCCGAGCAGCGATCAGCTCAATAATCGCATCTTTTTCAGACTCTTCCAGCTAGGGAATGAATTGCAGAGAAAGGCAGTTCAGCAACTTGGCATCACGACCGTTCAATGGGCGGTACTGGGAGCGCTTTCACAGGAACGATTCGCGACCGGTATTCCGCTGACCAACCTGGGAGAGTATCTCGTTGTGACACGCCAGAACCTCGATGGCGTTCTCAAGCGCCTCGAACGCGACGGATTGGTGAGGCGCGTCACTCCCGCGGAGAATCGTCGGGCTCGAGTCGTGCAACTTACGCAACGCGGTCAGGAGTTCTGGGCGGAGATCCTACAGCGAATATATCTATTCTATGATCAGGCCTCCGCGCAATTCACCTTCGACCAGAAGGCCACCCTTGTCCACTATCTAAATGAACTTCAAAAAGATTTGGCGAGAGTAGAACTGCCAAAATCGGGGCTGCCCAAGCGAGATCAGGGGTAGCGAGCTGTTAAGAAACACCAGGCGACGCCTTGTCATGTAACCACGCGCACTCGGTCGTCCCCGACAGCTTCGACGTCACGTCTCTAGACTATGCGGACGATGCTCTTGACCTCCCAGAAGATCCGGGGCGCCATCTTGGCCCGCACGGGGGGAATTGAGGGAGGCCCGCGGCCACGCCTTCGGCTGACGTGACGGCGCCCAGGACGCGAACCTCGTCGTAGCTGCGCACGTTGCCCATCAGACCCACGTTCCGCGCCAGCAAGTTGGGGTGCCAAATACTCGTCCAGTGGGAAGCGTGACGGTTCTATCTCAATATTCCGCCGCCCATCTACGCTGCTACAACAGTTGTGGCGCGCCTCTGAGCCGATGTTTTCGTAGTATTTTCGGCAGGCGCTCTGTCGAGTAATTCCGCTATCTCAGTAGACACGCGGTCTGCTGCAACCACGAGCGCAGCGTCCAAATGGACATAACCTTGTGTGACCCCTCGGGCTGAATGACCAAGCAGCCCCGCGATCGTGAGCTCGGAAAATCCAAGATCACCGGCTATGCTGGCAAACGTATGGCGAAGAACGTGGGGGGTAACCTCCTTAAGCTTGGCCTTCGCACAGAGTCGATCGAGAACCCGCACGACACCGACGAAATGTCCGTCGCCCCAGTCGGCCGGGAACACGAACGGCGAACCTTCCCGTCTTGGCGCGGCTTCGAGGCATTTCATCGCAGCCTCACCGATTACCCTGATCTGAGCGCCGCTCTTCGTGTCGGGAAACCGGACACAATGGTCTCGTCGGCTCACCCATATGCGCTCCAATCCCAACACCTCCATCCGGCGAAACCCAGACAGGAGCATCAGTCGTATGGCGGCAAGGCCGGTCGGATGTTCGCCCGCGGCCGCAAGGGACCTCATGACCTGTCCGAGTTGCCGAAGTTCGTCGTCACTCAGCCGTCGTTGACGACGCTCGACGGCGAGCTGTCGAACGCCCTCGGCCGGGTTCTTGCCGACGATGTTCAGCCGGGCTGCGTGGCCAAGGAGGCCACGCAGCGTTCCGACCGTGCGGCTCGCAACGTCGGAGCCGCCGGTCGACCTGCCGCCTCGGCCCGGCTTCCGGCCTCGTGCCGATTTGCCTGCGGCGATGTCTGCCTGCATCCCTTCGACATCCCGGAGAGTGAGGCCGCTGACGAGCCGAGCCCCCAGCAGCGGCTTGATGTGGGTCTCAATACGACTCCAATCCATCCTCAGCGTCGATGCCTTGATCGGTCTACGATTGCGCCCGAGGATCCGGCCAGCCGCCGCTTCCTCAAGATACCAGTCGCACACCTCGCTGACCGACATGCCGGCGCGAACCGCGTGCCGCTCGGCAGACGGATCTTCGCCCTTGGCGACGCCTGCCAACTTCTCCCGGGCGAGGTCGCGCGCGTTCTCTGGCGTTAGAGCCCCATATTGGCCGAGCACCAGCCGCCGGGTCCGCCCCTCGACATTCCGATACTGGATGAAGAAGGTCTTCACGCCCGAGGGCTTTACCCGGACGCCGAACCCCCTCAGTTCGCTATCCCAAGTGAACACGTCCCGATCTTTATGGGGTTGCAGCGTGTCTACCGTTCGTTTGGTAATCTTCGCCATGATCCGATCCTGCTCTCGTGTTCCACGCTTGTTCACAAACCTGCTTCCCCGGAATTGCGGGTGGAGCCCGGGGAAGCAGGGGGGAAGCACCAAAGCGAAAGTCGTTGGGTAGAAGGAGGATAGGCCTGGGACGACAGATCGCAAGAAAAGTCCTTATACCATAGGGACTTAGCGGGCTCCGGGACAGAAAGAGATGCTGTGGCGTAAACCGCCCGAGGACATTGCCAAGGTTGGGGTCGAGGGTTCGAATCCCTTCGCCTGCTCCAAAGTAACCGAAGATTGTCAAGAAGTTGCGGACGGCCCGAAGGGGCCGTTTCTGCTTCCATGGCGAGCTCGAGCGGCAAGTGAAAGCGGAATGGATGCGGTTGGCGGAAAGTCGAGGGATACCCTGGCATAGCGCCAAGGTTCCCGATTCCGCGGAGACCCGATAGCCGACAACGCCATCATATGGAGTTGAAATCGGCTGTCAGGCCGATCCGAATGCGCATGGGGGAAGACGAGGACAAACATGACTAGATCACGGGCTGACCTTTGCACCGCGCCTATTCCAGCGATTTGCCGATGGCCTTGCCGCTTGCCGCGAGCGGCGGCGCATTCTTCGTCTAGCTCGGAGGAAACGAAATCACCGAACTCGCCGACATCGAACCGATCCATGTCGCGGCGTTGCAGGCGTCGGCCGCCAAGCCGACGGTCAAGCGGCGCCTCGCCGCGATCCGCATGCTGTTCAACTTGTTCAACTGGCTCGTTGTCGGCCAGGTGTTCGCCGTCAACGCCGCTCATGTCGTGCGCGGCCTCCCCAAGGCACGTCGTCAAGCGCGGCAAGATCCCGCTCCTGACCGAGGACAGGCGCGCAAATTGCAAGCGGACATCGACACCGCGACCGTCGCTGGCCTGCGCGACCGGCCCTCTTCGCCGTTATGACTTAAGAGCCAAGGCTTCCACGGCGGCTCGAGCGAATAAGCAAGGTGGGACGATCAGATGGGCAATGCCGTTGATGGGAACGGAGAGCCTGGAAAGGCACCCGAATACCGAAGCCTGGAAGAGGTCCGGGCGGAACTTGCGCGCCTAATGACGCCCGCCGCCGTGCCGGGGCGACTCAGGATCGAGTTGCAGGCCCGGATCTTTGTGCGTGGAACGTGTATGGAGTCGGACGAGCTCGAAAACATGGTCGTGGAAGGTCTGTTGAGCGAACGCCGCCGCTGGCGTCGGGACGAGACAATAGTGGATTGTTTCGGTCGCACGATGAGACGAATGGTCCAGGACTATTGGCGGCGGGTCCTGAGAGATAGAGACGTCATGGTAACCCTTTCTGCGGATGACGACGACCATAACCTGCAGGATCACGACAGGATCTTTGAGTCCGACGAACCTGATCCTGAACGAACGATCCAGGGACGCCAAGATCTCGACTCTATTCTGACGCTGTTGTCTAACGAGGAGCATCCTGAAGACCCTGAAATAGCCCGACTGCACGCTGAGGGTGAGTCCTACCCTGTAATCAGCCAGCGGCTGAACCTAAACGAGACAGAGATCGAAAACGCGCGTATGCGCATCAGGCGAGCGCTGAAAGCCGTCCAGGCAGATGACAAGCTTGCGCGTTATCTTGAGGCCGCAGCTTACGACGAGATCAGGCGCATTCTGGACCTGTTGCGTGATAACGGGAATGCACGCGAAATGGCCCAGAGACTTGCTAACGATGGAGACATCGCCGTAATCAGAAGCGAGTTTATCGAACGCGGCGAGAAGGAGAAGTATAGCGCGGCTCTCAGATCCATCCGGTTTGCGGTGTTGGAGGCGAAATCTTGTGGAGGATAACAATGACGCACGAACCGGTTGAGGTTGAACGCTTGCTTGCGTTGCTCTGGGCAGCTGCAGACAGCGTTTTGGAATTGTCGGATGAAGATGTCCGCGCTGAACTGGCCGAGCTTGGCGAGCGATCGGGGCCCTCTGTGGGCGAGATCATCGCCGCGCAGCTAAAAAAAACACAACCGGCAACGCCCATAGACTCCGGCAGTGATGCTGAGCCTCCGACTGCCCCCGTTCGCGCCGCGGCGCCCGCGAGCGAACGAGGGACCGCGAAGAGTCCAACAGTGTCGCGCGAGGCGGCGGTCTCGGTTACCGAAGGCGAGCTCCGGGCACTTCTCGAGAAAGGCATGTCGCTGAGCCATGCGCAACAGCGGCTGCTGTTCACTGATCCCCCGACGCGCGAAAGGTTTCTGGCACTAAGGCATCAGCATGCCGCGTATGTCCAGACGCCGGCCGGTCCTGCGATCGCCGAGATGCGCACGCGGATCGCCGCTGCCGGGCCCCTGGACGACAAATTTGAACGCCCCCTGGCCGGCGGCACGTTGCGCATCAATCCCGTTGGGATCGGCAAGCAGGTTTATGTGGTTTTCAGCTTCGACGACCCCGCTGTTGCCACCCGCGTGCTGATCCTCGATCGAGCGCGTGACGAGCGGATCGAAAGGGTCGATCTGCCCTTGCCGGACGCCGGTGAAATCGTGCTGATCAAGGATCTCGCCGTTCCTGCAGAGGCGGCACTGGTCGATATGTTGCGCGATCCCAGCACCTCCGGCGTGTTCCTGAGGTAGGACCATGAGCGGCCGAGTGCGCGTGGCGATCGCCACAACGGCCGGCCCGGTCTCAATAGAGAGGATTGCGCCTGTCGGGCTTCGCAAGTCGAAAGTCTTCGTCTGGGGCGGGCGCGAGCCGTTGCCCGCGATGTCAGAAAGCTATGACGATTTCGTCCGCAAGCGCGTGGCGCGCATCCCGCCCTTCGACCGGAGCACGGCGTTGCGCCTTGATGTTTCGCATGGGATCGATACCGGCGAAAGCTGGCAACTGGCGGTGTTCCTTGCGCATGCGCTGCATGGTGCCGATCGGCTTGCCGGTCACGACGAGGACGATGAGGCAGGGGTCGTTCTGTATGCGACCGGAAGGCTCGATGTCGAGATGGCAGCTGCCGAAATCGGCCATGTCGAGGAAAAGCTCCGTCTGCTGGCCTGCGATAAGAGCCTGCGGCGCGCCGCGGATCAGGGGAAGCGTATCATCGTCGCGCTGCCGGAGGTACACGCCGAGGATGCGCGGCCTGTACAGGAGCAACTACGCGCCCTTGGCGTCGAGATTGTCCCGGTTCGCGATGTCCCGGAGTTCCTTCTCCAGCTGCTGGACCTCCCCATCCGGACAAGCGATCCGCATCCCGACGATCCGTGGGAGGGCTCTCCGTTCCGGGGGCTGCAGGT
>Ga0335072_10001401_pt1 | contig 39276 bp, 32 predicted proteins | sample Lox_Sample_21_FD_206725 | JGI IMG/M metagenome (GOLD analysis project Ga0335072, IMG submission 206725) | Soil microbial communities from Loxahatchee National Wildlife Refuge, Florida, United States - Lox_Sample_2.1 | ecosystem: Environmental > Terrestrial > Soil > Wetlands | place: USA... | reverse complement strand
TCCCCGCTTCATGACCAATCCAGGAAGATTGCCGAATATGAAGCCGTTAATCGCATAGAATTGTCCTGCCGGTTTGTTCCCGAGTTCATCGAAGATCATGAATGAGGCAACAAACTCGCGATCCACACCCTTCGGAGATCCATCAGGCTTGGCCTTGCCCTTTGCAGTCACGATGATCGGCCCCATCAGACCGGCATTGATTTCGACTCCGGGATCGACGTGGGCGTGATACCACCACACTTTCGAGCTCGGTTCTCCTGGGCCCGGGCCGCTCGCAGCCGTGGCAAACCAGTGATAGGAGTAGCGCGCGCCGGGCGCAACGAACGCTCCCTTGGCCACCGGAAGATACAACGAGCCTTCATCCTCCTTGTCGTAGCGCAATCCGTGAGGATGGATGTCGTGCCCGTTGCGGCTGCGATTCAGAAAGTCAACGATGATTTCGTCGCCGACCTCGGCGCGAATGATTGGTCCGAGAATCCCAAGCCATTCCGGCTGCGGTTTTCGAGTGGTGAAAGTATCGTCGGTGTACTCGATGAATCGAGTTTTTGGCCACTGGACCCGGAGGGACCACGGCTGCGGAAGAGCATTGCCGTTCATCAGATTGCGCCCGCTGGGAGCGTAATTCCATGTGACGTCTTCAGCGGCGATGTAGTAGTGGCGAGTTGCGGCCTGAGCGAGGGATAGAGAAACGAATGAGAAGAAAAATAGAAGCGCAGCAGCTCGCATTGTCACGAGGCTTATTATTTCACCGCCGGCGGAGTGCGATGCACGATTTCCTCTACGATGATCGATTCTACGGGTTCGGCGGCGTCAGCGAGCACTGTCCCGATGTGACTTGAGCGGGTGGCGTTGGCGGCGTCGCCCAGGGCACATTCGTGAAATCGAAAAATTCGTTCATGCTGGGTTGGGCAGCGTCGCGGGCGTTCAGCGCCGGCACGTTAAACCGCGTTTCGATCAGTTTCAGCACGGCAGTGAAGTCCCGTACTGTATGAGAAACAAAATTCTTCTTCGCGAAGGGCGAGATCACGATCAGCGGCACTCGATATCCCGTCCAGTTGAAATTGCAAGTGCCAGTTCCCAATTGTCCGGATCCATCGCAAGCATCCCCTGGCTTGAGATCAATCGGCAAAATTCCATCCGGGCTCGGCATCGGTTGCGGAGAGACGTGGTCGTAAAAGCCTCCAAACTCGTCGTAGGTGAAGATCATGGCCGAGTCTTTCCAATTAGGACCCGCCATCAATGCGTTCATCAGGCTTTCCGCATACTTGGCGCCCGCCTGAATGTCGCTGGGAGATGAAGTGTCCCAGTCATTGGGGTGTTCATCGAGCGACGCTGCCGAAGCCGGTTCGATCAGCGCTACCTGCGGCAGTGTTCCATTCTGCGCGTCGGTCAGGAACTGCGAAATCGGCACGATATTCTGCAGCAGGCTTGGCGTGTTTGAAATCGTCTGTGCGTAGGTAAACATGTTGATGTACGAGTATCCGATCAAACAGCCCGAATCGGTAGGCGCACAGCTTGTGCCTGTCGGATCGACATAAATTTTCCAGCTGATTCCGGCGTTCTGCAATTCCTGAAAGATCGTCGTGGCCGTCAGCGCTCCGTAGGGAGGCGCGAGCGGATAGACGTGCCCTTGTGACGTGGCTGCCAGCAGATACATGCGGTTGATCTGGGTGCGAGACATCACAGGCGAGAACCAGCGGTCCGAGGTGGCGAAATTGGAAGCCATGAAGTAATAGAAATTCAGATCGCTTCCGTCAAAATAGCCCATCGCCCGCAGACCGTTTGTATCCATGAAAGTCGGGGACTGCTGGCGAGCAAGATCGGCAGCCGTCTTCACAAATCCGTTCAGTTGTGCGGGGCTGGTTCCGATGTAGTCGTTCAGATCCCAATCCACATGAGCCTCGTCCCAGAAGGGACTTGGGTTCTCATTGCAAACGGAATTCATGTGGAACGAAGTGATGGAATTACTCGGGTCGGAATAGCAGGCGGTGTATTGCGGGAACGGCTTGCTGGGATCGCACCCCGGTATCGAAGGCGCAGGCCCTTGCAGCGGGGCGGTTCCCGATGGGGGATTGAACTGCGGCAATCCGTCAAAAGACTGATCCGCAATCCCATTCTGCGCCCAATACTCGCGAAGCGCGCCGAAGTACTGGTCGAATGAGCGATTCTCCTGCGCGAAGATGATGATGTGATTGAGAGCCTGCAAACTGCCGAGCGAGGTGAACGCCGCGCTCACCGAAGCGGCCGCACTCAGGGTAAGGCTACAGGCCCCTCCTCCCGTGCATGCCCCAGACCAATTGGAAAACACGTTGTTGGTGCCGGCAGTTTCATTTAGCGTGACCTGCGCATTTTGCGGAAAACCTGCGGAGCACGTTGTTGGGCAATTGATTCCCGCGGGGCTGCTAGTCACGGTTCCAGTGCCAGAGACCGACACCGTCAACTGATAACCGGGATTGAACGTCGCGGCTACCGCGGTAGCCGCCGCAATCGTCACGCTGCAGTTACCAGAGCCGGAACACGCGCCGCTCCAGCCCGCAAAAGCAGAACTTGATCCCGGTGCGGCGGTAAGCGTTACCTGCGTGCCCTGCGGAAAGTTGGCGGCACATGTAGCCGGACAATTGATTCCGGTTGGACTGCTGGTGATGGTTCCGGTTCCAGTGGCGGTGACCGTCAGTTGGTATGTAACCGTATGTGAGGTCCCGCTGCCGGAGCCACAACTGCTGGCGAACAGGATGCAGACAACACAGGGCCACAGCCAGTAGACACGGAGAGTAGAGATCATGGCGCGACAACCTTTAAAACGTGGATTCGATGTAGAGGATGAACAGGTGGTTGTTTCTTGACATTCAAGCCCGAGCGAAATATGAGGCAACCCACGTGGCACCTCGGGTCAACGAGGAGAAGGTGAATCCTTGCCGTCAAGTATTTTGATTGGACTACCTCTGGGTCTATCCATAGAGTGCTACGGGTGCAACCAAGCCGTGCAATGACCTGTGGGCTTTTGCGCCGGACAAGTTCCCCGGAGGCGGCGCTTAGCCTTTTTCGCCCTCCGTTCCGCAACTACCAATTTGACGCTGCTTATGACGAGATGTTTGCCGCCCCCGGAAAGCCTCGCCCTCACTACTCCTGAACCCGTTTCCCCGAGTTTTGTTGTCCGACCCAGGCCGGCACCTGGGCGCCCTGTTTGGCGCGAAAGGAACGGGAACAACAACAGCAACAATAGTTGTGAGTTTGGCTCTAAAGGGCGGGCCTGATCCCGCTGTCCCGCAGGCGTGATATGGTATCGCTGCTGTGCGCTCGATCGGTGCCGTGAAGATTATTGCCGCAAGCGACTCGTCTCTGCTGGTGGAATTCGGCGATACCGTCTCTCAGGAATTCCATACGCGCGTGCTCGCGCTGTTTCGCGCTCTCCTCGCCGAGCACGATCCCAGAATTCGCAATCTGCATCCCGGCTACGCTTCTCTTCTCATCGATTTCGACGTTCTGCAGCTATCTCACGAGGAGTTGTCGGCGCACGTACGCGAGTTGGATAACGTCGTGCCAGTATCGAAAAACGCTTCCGCGCGGACGATCGAAATTCCTGTTTGCTACGATCTCGAGTTTGGGCCCGATCTGGTCGACGTCGCCGAGCACAATGCAATCAGTGTCGAGGATGTGATCCGTCTCCATACTTCATCGACGTATTTCGTGTTCTTTCTGGGATTCTCGCCAGGGTTCGCGTATCTGGGTGGCTTGCCGGAGAAGCTGCGAACCCCACGACTAATCACTCCAAGAGGCCGTGTGGCGGCGGGTTCGGTGGGCATCGCGGGCGAGCAGACCGGTGTATATCCCATTGAGTCTCCTGGGGGATGGCGTCTAATCGGACGGACCCCGCATAGAATGTTTGATGCTACATCGAATCCGTCAACGCGACTGGAGCCGGGTGATCTCGTTCGCTTTACGGCAACTGATCGAGAGTCATTCGACAAGATGCGGTCGCAAAGCTCACATTAGGAAAGTATGGCGATACTGGTCAAGGATCCCGGTCTCGCGACAACCGTCCAAGACCTCGGGTGTTACGGCCACTCGCATTTGGGAGTCTCGCCGGCGGGCGCCGCGGACTCGCTATCGTTCAGGATTGCGAATTTGCTCGTTGGGAACTATGAGAACGCTCCGGCGTTGGAGATGACGCTTATAGGCGCAACTTTGCAGTTCGCGGAATCCAAGATCATCGCGGTTGCCGGTGCCACGTGCAGTTTTCAGATCAACGGCCGGGAGGTTGCGTTCGCCCAGGCTATCGAGATCGACGCGGGATCCGTTGTACAAATCGGCCGCATGACCACTGGAGTTCGCGCCTATCTTGCCATGCAGGGCGGCATTGACGTACCGCTCATGATGGGAAGCGCGTCCACGCATCTAGGAGCGAGGTTTGGAGGATTTGAGGGACGTATGTTGCGCAAAGGCGACCGTCTGCGAGTTCACGACGGGACCGGATCGCGGCCGCGCGCGACTCCTTCCGGAGTTTTGACACACGCGCAGGTCGTCCTTCCTGGCTCCCTGCGGGTCACGCGCGGTTCGCAGCAAGAATGGTTCGACGCCGAAGCATTCACAGTATTATTGTCCAGTCCATTCGCGGTGACCGATCAGGCAGGACGCTCCGGCTTGCGGCTCAGAGGTCGGTCCATCCTTCCGAGGAACGCTTCTCAGTTGCTAACCGACGGCGTTCCACTCGGCGCCATTCAAATTCCGCCCGATGGGCAGCCGATCATTCTGTTTGTGGACCAGCAAACAACCGGCGGCTATCCGAAAATCGCCAATGTTATCGCCGCTGACATGCACCTCGTGGGACAATTGCGAGCGCGGGATACAGTACGGTTTACAGAGGTTTCGATCGAGCATGCGACCGCGCTGTTGCGGCAACAGGAGTTGTGGTTGAAGCAGATTTTCACGAACTGAAGTGCAATGAACGCGCCCGAAATTCTCATCGACATCAACTCGGACCTCGGGGAGTCGCCGCAAACGCTCGCCGATGGCAGCGACCTCGAACTCATGAGATTTATCACGTCCGCTAACGTCGCCTGTGGGGCACATGCCGGCAGCGAATCGACGATGAGAGAAACTCTTAAGGCGGCTCGCGAGCTCAAAATCGCGGTGGGCGCACATCCCAGCTTTCCCGATCGTGCCAACTTTGGGCGAGTTCTGATGCCGCTTTCGGCGGCAGACATCGAAGCGACGGTCCGTGAGCAGATTGTTTCACTTACCGCTGTGGCGGACACACTCGGAATGCGTATCACGCACGTAAAACCTCACGGTGCGCTATATCACGCGGCTCGTGAGCGGCGCGTCGCAGAGGCAATCGGCCGTGCCGCTGCCAGCGTTGATCCACAGCTTCTGATGATCGGACAGGCAGGATCATCAACGCTGGAGCATTGGCGCGCGATGGGTTTGCGCTGCGCTGGAGAAGCGTTTGCCGATCGTGTCTACCAGAAAGATGGTGGACTCCGGAGTCGTAGTCTGGCTGGTGCTTTGCTTGACATGCCTGGTCGCGCCGCGGCACAAGCGCAGGAGATTGTGATGCGCCATAGGGCGATCACCACTGACGGCGACGAACTCCAAATCCATGCAGAAACCCTCTGCATTCATTCCGATACTCCGAACGCTGCGTCGATCGCGCGTGAAGTCAAACATCAACTTACGGCGGCAGGCGTGACAGTGCGGTCACTCGTGCGCTGACGATTCTCCCATGTTGGCGAGGTTCGCGAATCGCACGCGCTCCCTGTCTTGCCACCAGAGGCCTGACAAATCGTTTGAACTGCGCTCATAATGTTTCGATGACGCTTCGCCGCCTGAAAACCTATGCTGGCGCGCAGGGGTACGTGTACCAGTACTATTTTGTCGGGAAGCGCGCCGCGCTGGTCGGTGATCCTGAGTTTCCGGCTACAGAATTCATTTTCGATGTGACCGCCGATCGCAAATTGACCTACGCAGTCAGCGTTTTTCTTCCCCAGGCGACACTCGAGAACTGGCACCAGTCGCACGGACGTCCACTCAACGACGCCGAACAATATGCCGCAATAAAGTTGCGGTTGTTTCGAGCCTTCGACGAGATTGAAAACGTGAAGTCTGACGGTCGCCGCCTGATTATCAATGATGCCCTGCTCGAGGAATCGCTGTTGACGTTGGGTGTCGAGTAGATCCGACCAGATGCTGAAGCAAGGTGTGTGGAAGAGACGGACATCACGTACAATCGCAGGTTGCTAAATCCTAAGGGCTGCGGTTCGGTCGGTTCATGAAAAAGCTGAAGTCGGTTCTGGCGATCTCTCTCTTTGCGCCCCTGTTCTGCTGTATCTCGTGGTCACAAAACCCGCGTTGGACAGAACAAAGAGCTAATGATTGGTATGCAGGCCGGCCGTGGCTCGTGGGGAGCAATTTCATCCCGAAAGACGCGATCAACGAATTGGAGATGTGGCAGCAGGATACGTTCGACCTGCCCGAGATCGATAGGGAACTGGGCTGGGCCCAAGGCATGGGCATGAACACCATGCGCGTCTTTCTGCACGACCTGCTCTGGCAACAAGATTCTGTGGGCTTTCGCCGACGCATCGACCAGTTCCTGAGCGTAGCCGCGAGTCATCGCATTCGCCCGATTTTTGTGCTCTTCGATTCCTGCTGGGATCCCCTGCCGCAACTCGGTCCCCAGCATCCGCCCATTCCCGGCGTGCACAACTCCGGATGGGTGCAGAGCCCAGGTGCGAAAGCGCTGGCGGATCCCAAGCAGTATCCGCGACTGAAGCAGTATGTGCAGGGAGTGGTGGGAGCTTTCGCCAACGATGAGCGCATTCTGGCCTGGGATGTCTGGAACGAACCCGGATCAGACACAACCGGAAGCTATCCCAAAACAGAAATGAAGATGGAAGACAAGATTGCCCGCGTGACGGCCCTCTTGCCGCAGGCCTTTGAGTGGGCGCGGGAGATGAATCCCATGCAGCCACTTACCAGCGGAGTCTATGAAGTGGATACCGCGGCGGACGAGAAGTCGCTGGAGGAAATTGAACAGATCCAAGTGCGCGAATCCGACGTCATCACCTTTCACAATTACAGCTGGCCAGAGTCATTCAAAGGTGAAGTGGCATGGTTGCGCAGATTCAACCGACCGATCATCTGCACTGAATTCATGGCACGTTCGGTCGGCAGCACATTCGACGCGATCCTGCCGATCGCGAAGCAGGAACACGTCGGTGCGATTAACTGGGGGTTTGTCGCCGGTAAAACGCAAACTTACTATCCGTGGGAATCTTGGCAGCATCCGTATATTCTTGACCAGCCGCCTGTATGGTTTCATGACGTACTTCATCCTGACGGGACGCCATACCGCCAGGCCGAAGTCGATTTGATCCGGGAACTGACGGGGAAGCGTTGAACTTCTGCCGACCTGCAATGCGCAAAACGAGTTTTCTAGGCATTATCAGCGCAGAAGCTGCAAGACGGCGTGCTCGACTTGCTTCCACGCTGCGGCCCGCGGATCGATTAGATCGAAGTGTCCAGCTCCCCGAATTTCGACAAGGCGCACGTTTTCCTTTTGCTCGCCGGCTCTCCTCTTGGCCGCGACGTAGTCGCGACTGAAATCTGGCGGAACTTCTTCATCCACGGACCCATGGAACAAGACTTGCAGCACTCCACCGACCGACAGTTGCATCGGGTCAGCTTCACCATAACGCTCCGCAACCGCGCCGGGCGATCCTCCTAGAAACTCCACAACCGCATCGTCGCTCAGGTGAAGATCGTAAGCGCGCCGCAAATTTACAACCCCGGCAAGCGAAATGATGGTGTGAATGCGCGGTTCATGAGCCGCAAGGCAAAGTGCAAGCTGGCCCCCCGCAGAGTGGCCCATGATCAGAACCCGCCTGGAATCGACCTCGTACTGGTCCAGGTTGCGACAGAGAAAGTTATAGGCGGCGTGAACGTCGGCGAATGTCCCCGGCCAACCCCCGCCCTCATTACCCACGCGCCGGTATTCCAGGTTCGCCGTTGCAATTCCGCGCGAAGTCAGCGCAGCGCAAAGGTGACCGGCATGGTTGAGGTCGTAGCGCGCACGCCAGTATCCGCCATGAATGTTGACGACGAGCGGATACGGCACTTTCGTCTTCGTATCCAGCGCGGGCACGCGCAACTCGAAAAACTGATTGGGGTCGGAACCGTAGGCGATTCGTGCGCCGGCCGGCGGAAAAGGCAGGCTGAGAATGTCTTTAGGCATGCGTGATCTATTGTAGTTTCAGGTGCGCTCGTGAAGGCACCCTCGGTGTGGGTGCACACATGTCACAGTCCGGTGCTTAAATAGATCATCGCCTCGGTTTCAGAATTTCGTGCGCAACTGCCCGTCAACTGAAATACCGCCCAACTGATCGCGTTCCACGTTCACTGACCAGCGCGGAGTAAATTGGTACTGTCCCAGAATGATCTCGCTTTCGGGCTGGGTCACATCCGTCGAAAACGTGAATAGAAAATCCTTGGTGACGCGTTGCTGAACGGCAATGCGTGCCGAAGGATTTGTCCCCGCCCCGCCCAATAAGGGATCGATCTGCAGGCTCGAGATTCCCGTTAAATTGCGAAGCCCGCTGCTGAATTCGCTCGCGGCCGAGCCTGCGAGGAGCGAATCTGTGCTCGTGCCTGCGGACGCAGCTTCCTGCACCGTTTGACCGCGATAGATGAGGCTGATGATGTCCGCGGTCGGGAGCGCTGGGTTTGACACATAACTGGTCGTCAATCGGTCGAGGGGGCCCGTGAGTCCGATTGTCAAATCGTATTGCTCTACTGTGGTTGTGACCTGAACGTCGAGCACCGGTCGAGTTTCGGTGGGGTCGTTGAAGCTCACAATCCCACGCTGTAGTTCGTAACGATTGCTCATGAAGAACAGTTCGCCGGAACTGAGGTCGATTCGTCCGATCACTACAGGGTTTGCTACCGTGCCGTCGATCCGCAGATTCGCCATCCCGGATACGGTCAATTGCGAACTACGAGCTGTGAGACTCTGTGCCGATAGCACCGACACAGCAAGCTTGATGTTATCGGAAAACGTCTGATTCAGCGGCGGTACAGACGGTGTGTTGAACTGGCTGCTGACAGTGCTGAGATTGAAATCTGGAGTGAAATTCAGGCTGTCGATGAGCGTACGTCCGCGTAAGATACCCGCTGCCATATTTCCTGTGAAGGTGAGATCGCAATCGAGCACGCTCCGAACGCCTGGCGGATAGAGCACTCGCATGTTCTTGCCCTGTAATGCAAGGTTGAATTGCAGGCTTGGCCTAAGGGCGATGGAACCACCGGCAGAAACTTGCCCGCCTCCGATCTCTCCGGTCAAACTCGTGATTTGGATTTTATTGTTGGTGAGATCGAGCGTGCCGTTAACCTTGGAAATTCCGACCGGAGCAGTGCTAGTCGAGAGGGCAGCGTTTCGAATCTGAATCTTTCCTTGAACATTTGGGTGCGCCAGGTTTCCCGTGCCCTGAACATCAAAATCGGCAACGCCTCCACTTTGAAGGTCAGCATCGAAGATGGCAAGGAGTTGAAGATTCACGCTCCCTTGCGCACGGACATTCATGGGTGCTTCATTGCCGATCGGCACATGACCCTGCAACCGAAACGATGTCTGCGTTCCGAGGATCTCGGCGGGTTGAATCACTAAAACAGAGTCAGCATAGTCGGCGCGGATTGGGCCCGCGTTCGCGAACTGCAAGGACTGGTAAGCGCCAGTCAGAGTGGGAACCGTAAGGTGCGCAACAATTCTCGATGCGTTTTTCAACGGCCCATGCAGCGAAGCATGGACTTCAGTTTCGCCCGTGAATCCCGCAGGTACGCCCGGCGCGTACACGGCTAGAAACGGACCAAGCGGAATTTTGCTGGTATCGATCGAAGCTTGCGTATCGAAATTCCCAACCAGGTCGACGCTTGCGTCACCTCGCACATACGCCTGGGCCAAGTTGGAGTTCAGTGTGACATGCGCGTGCCGATTGTCAACGTTCACCCGTGCATCCACATCTGTTGCCGTGGTATTACGAATCTGCAAAGCGGGAACGCGCAGGGTTAAGTTGAGGTGCGGATCGTCTATGGTCCCGGTACCGGCCGCTGCGATAGTCAGCGTGCCCGTAACCGGAACATGCCCCGCCGTGACCGCCTGCAATCTCTGAATGACGATTTCGGGGGCCTGCAGGTTCAGATTGTAAGCCTTGGTTTTCGGAGTGAATTGTACGGTTCCCGAAGCCGAGCCTGCAGGCAGCGTCACGGTCAACTGTGAGTCGATCGAATCATTCCTCGTCCTGAACTGAACAGCGATATCTTGGATGGGCTGATTGTAAGCGCTGGCTTTCACGATATGGAACGATCCCTGTCCCGATGGGTGAAGCTCGGAGCCATGCAACGAAACGTTCGTGGAAAGATCGCCTGAGATCGGGGAGTGGAGATTGGCCAGATGTCCGAGTTCCCCCAGCGATATTCCGCGAGCACTCAGATTTGCGGTGACTGCATTTGACGGCAGATAGGACCAATTCGTCAGTCGAACGTCGGTCGTGAACCTCAAGGTCCCTTGCTGCGCGCTTACCAGAGAAGCTTGTGCGATCTTCACTTCGGACGGATTCGCTGACACTACGATTTGTGCAGTTTTCCACCGGCTTCCCTGAACTTGCAGATTCTGAGCGGCGATTTGGGCCGAGACGTTCGGCCTCTCCAGTGAACCTATCACTTCCCCATCCAGCGTAGCTTTACCAGAAATATCCAGCGGCAGCATGGAACTCTCGGAACTGGATCGCAGCGATGCCGCAATCTCTGCCAGCCGGTGTAGGTCACTGGACGTCGCATGAACTTGCAGATTCGAGTGATCGCCAATCTCGCCGTTCAGGACGAACGATGCGGCGGGAATTCGCACGCTGGTTTGGCGCAAGGTCAGGTTTTTCTGCAGCTCGTCGTAGAGGAAATGCAGCGTCGCATCGACTGGCGTCGCGAGTTTCCGATCAAAAGGATTCGTCCACACGGCAGCGGTCACCTGCGCATCGCCAAAGAGACGGAGGTTCTTCAGGCTTGGTGTCCACGCTCCGCGAACTCCAGCATCTACAGTTCCAGTCACCGGCATGCGCCGTACATCTTTGCGCTTCATCAACAATTTCGCCGACTCGATCGACCCGTGTCGCAGAGAAGCTCGAAACGTACCACTGGGCTGAGTTTCGAGATTATGCACGATCAGTTCCCCGCGAATCCGCCCTCCAATCACGTCCGCGGTTATGTCATGGACGTCCAAATCGCCAGCAGCGAGCCGATACCGCGCAGCGAGATTCCGCACCCGCACCCGAGCTTGGGTGGAATCCGCCTGGATGTCGCTGCTGGTTACATTGCCATCAGCCGAAAGCGTGCGAAGAAATGGGCGGCCTCCGATATCGCGGTAATGCATTTCGCCGTCGAGGCGAACATCTCCAGCGGGAGAGACTCCGGCCGAGAAAGCGGAAAAATCCGGTGTGTGAATCAGAATCTCGTATTTGGCCTGAACATCCGGGCTCTGATAATTCACGAGTTGGCCACGGGCCCTGATTTGTGAGGAACCCAATGTGAGTGACATGGAATCGATCGATGTGCCCGTCGGAGTCGCACTGAACTGGACGTCGAGAGCATGGGGTAGAACCGGGTAATTCCCCCAGTGTAGCCGTCCGTTCCGGTACGAGAGAGAGCCCATATACCGTGTCTGTGCGGGATCGAAGCGAACTTTCGCTCGGAGGTGATAAAGGTCAGCATTCAGTCGCGACTGAGTATTGTTATAGAAAAGTTCTCCCTGGTCCACGACAGTGCGCCCAACCGCCAAAGACCACACCGTAGTATTGCTCTTGGTGTTCGTCGGAGTAGGAAGATTATTGCTTCCATCAGGACCCACGATCAGATTCACGACCGGGTGCGCCACGAGGAGCTCCGACAACTCAAGCTTGCGATCGAGGAGCGCCCCGACTTTCACTCCCACCGTGAGCTTCTCCACTTCCAGCAAGGGAATCGTACTCGCGGGCTCCGATCCGCGCAGGACGATACCGTAAAGTTCGACTACGAGGGGATGAAGATGGAAATTCCAGCTCTGAATCGTCAACCTGCCGCCGGTCGCGGCCTGCCCCTTCTCTACAATTTCAGCGAGGACGACGCGATGAAACCACTGCGATCTGAGCACGAAGAAACCGGCAATGACAATCCCGCAGATGGCCACGCCCAGAACGACTGCGATGCGCTGTAGAATTTTTCCCCAATGCATACGACTTCAAAATGCCTGACCTAATGTGATGAAGTATTGCGTGGCGCCGATGCCCGGAACCGGATTCAGATTGCGGCCCACGTCAATCCGAATCGGCCCGATGGGCGTCGAATAACGAAGTCCAACCCCGATGGTGTTGGTGTAATTGTTTACGAACTGGCTGAAATTGATGGCGTTGTACACATTCCCGCCATCGTAAAAGAGGACTCCGCCCAGGGGCCGCATGATCCATTTCAGGGGGAAACGAATTTCAGAATTGAAAATGAAAAGCTGCCGCCCTCCGACAGGGACGCTGATGTTGACGCATCCCGTCGTTCCTGTCAGCACGTTGCAAAACGGCACGATTCGCTGCGGGCCAGCCTCGTAGATGGGGAAACCCCGCAACGTCGTACCCCCACCCGCGAAAAACAACTCACTGGTAGGTACGAAACTGTTAGAGAACGCCTTCGCGAAACCCAGGCGTATGCTGTTTGCCCACACCACACCGTGTATGGGTTTGTAAGTGGCATATTGCGTCAGTAGCCGAACGAAATTTGCGCTCGAACCGAACGCCGTGGGAGTGATTCCAAGATTGAGCGTTGTGAACGAACCCTTGTGAGCATCCAGAGGGTGATCTCGGGTGTCGCGGATGAACGCTCCTGACACCGTCGACAGTTTTACGTTGCGGTCTTGCGGAAGAACCAGCTCGGGAACCAACAATTCCGAGAGACTTGTATGGTTGAAATCATACCGAAGTTGCAGGCTGGTGTTTGTCTTTCTATTCAGAATTCGCTCAAGCTGAACTGCAGCGGTGGCGAGCTCTGCGCCAAATAGAGGATTCTCAGTTGTGCGTTCCCAGGAAAGGCTCGCAAGTCCAGACCACTTCGTTCCCATCAGATGAGGGGCTGCATAGCTTGCGAGCACCCGCTGATCGAGTCTCGAGCCAAGAGCCGAGAAACTTGCCGTCTCCCCCAGACCACGCATATTCCGCCGCACGAACTCGATCGAGCCCCGGGGGCTGGCGTATGTTCCCTGGCTCGAGGCAACCTCGTGATTTCCTACACTGATCGGAGGCAGTCCTGGAACGGCGACGGTTCCGCTGGGAACCGATCCTCCGCGACGTTCCACTTCAAAACCAAACCCATAATTGATCTGGTTCCGCTTTGCCTCATGCACTCGCACCATAGTGTCGTCTTCCGTCTTGCCGTCTACGTCCTCTTTTAATTCAACACTTGCCCAGTCGAAAATGCCCAGGTTATAGAGGCGCGTTTCTGACTGCAGCAGTTGTCGCTGGTTTAATCGCGTCTCCGGTTTGAGGCCGGAGGTACGCCGCAACAGACAGATGCGCGTCTGGTTCTGCCCTTCATATAAGACGTTGCGAATCCGGACCAATTGATTTTCGGTGATCGTGTAAGTGACGTCGAGCCGATGCTGTTCGTTCGGAACCCGGCGCAATTGCGTCTTGACTTCAACTCTGGGGTATCCGTGATCGAGGTAAGTTGCAATGATCTGATTGCGGTCGCTGTTCAGTTTGCCCGGCGAAAACGGATCGCCGGAATGCAGCTGAAACCCCTGTCCTTTCGAGAGTTCCTGGTAGGAAATTGTTGTGTTCCCGACGACTGTGATACTGGCAACCGTTGTCCGCGGCCCTTCCGCAATTGTGAAACTGATTTGGAGCTTGTGTCCCTGCTTCACGGTTTTTGGAGTTACCTTAACCTCCTCGTACCCGGTATTCTGATATAGCGCCTCGATATTGCTCACGCTGGTTTTCAGTAGGTGCGCGCTGAATGCGCCATGCGTGAACAGATGTGCCTTCTTGATTGGGATGTGTGCGAGCAATTCATGCGAACCGAGAGCGCGATTGCCCGCAAGTACGATTTGAGAAACTTTATATTTCTTTCCTTTATCGATCGCATAGGACACCGATACATTTCCAGGCCGCCGCTCAAAGCTGGTATCTACTTTTACGTCGAAGTAGCCTTTCTTCTGAAAGTAGTCGATTAGACTTTGTTGCCCTTCATCAACGAGATCCCTGTTGATAATTCCCTCGGAGTAAATGGGGATCAACTTTCTTGCTTCTCTGCCGGAAAGGAACGGAATGAATGTGAGCCGGGCGCCCGTGATTCGCACAATCACCTCGGGGCCTGGATCCACGCGAAAGACGATGTTGACTCGATTCGTCTGCAGATCGTAAGCAGGCGCTTCCACCGTGACCTGGCTCGCGAGATAGTGTTGCTGGGAAAGAGATCTCTTGATCAGACTGATGGCCTGTTTGACGCGCTCCTCCGAATATGTCTTCCCCGGCTTCATTAGTCCGCCGGTAAAACGCGCACGCCACGATTGCACCGCGTGCGTGAGACGGTGCATCTTTTGCGCAGTTGTTCCTGCGATTTCGACATTGCCGATACGAGCCTTTGGCCCCATATCGACATGAAAGATGAGGTTGACCAGATGATGGGAATCGTCCATCTGGGTCTCCTCATGCACCTGCGCGCGAAAATAGCCGCTTTGTTTGAGAAACCGCTGCAGTCCTGCCTCAGCGACAGGCACTTGCGCTTTGTCGAAAGGATGATCGTAAGATATGTCGCTGGCGAAGTTCACAACCTGAAGCAACTGGATGTAAGTAAAGTGTCGGTCGGCTGGGGGGAATTCAATCATCCCGACGTAGTAAGCCGGTTCCAGCACAAAAGTTACACGTAGCCCCTTAGGCTCCGGAGTGAGAAAGGTCCGGACGCCAGTGAACCGATGAGTTTCCTCGATTGCTGTAACGCTGGCTTGCACTTTTTCCTGGGAGTAGGGTTGACCTGGTTTCTGCAGCACCAAGGCGCGCAGGGACTCGATATCCAAGTGCGGATTGGCGACCAGTTCGACGGAAGCAACGTTTTCGCCTTGATACGCGGTTCGGCTTTCGACCTCGGAATCAGACTCTTGCGCCTGAAATAGCCTGGCAGTCAGCAGGATGGTAAAGAGCAGCGCCACTCCACTACGGTGCGGGACACTGATGCGGATCACACGAAAGGAGTTTAGGTGCGGATCATGCCTCAGCTGTTGCCCAGAAAAGGGCCATGTTCAACTGGAAAAACGCTGGTTCCTCCGACTGACCCATTGGGCCGAATCGCCAAGCGGCTTGCAGGGTCGAGATAAGGAACTTTCCCATCCACCTCTACGACAACTCGTCCGTCTTGTTACGAGATCAACCGGATTTCCAAAGGGTGTGACATGAGTTTAACTGACCCCGTTAAGTGATTGCGGCGTTCCTGCCCTCGCTGCTGACAAATCCGACAGGCGGCTGCTATGCGGCCCAGCCTGGAGTTCCTCCTCCGGAGACGAAAGAGAGACGCAGTCAACCCTGAATGTTTTCTGACTCGGATGCCGCCCTCCGAGCGATGCAATGAGCAGGAATCGTTGCGGAAAGCCCTGCTCAGTAAGGACGCAAGATGAAGTATCAAGGCTCTTGGATTTTATTCTTCCTGTTGGTGTTGGTTTCCCCACTATTTTCTCAACAAGGCAGTGGACGCAGCAGCCCGGCTATGTCCGCAATAAGTTCGTTCTCCTCCGCGGGTCAATTCGCTCTGACAATTAAGAGAGAGGTGGAGGAGGTGAATTTGATTCTGAGCGTGACGGACCGCAAAGGTCATTTTGTGCAGGGATTGTCTCCATCGGACCTGACTATACTCGATGACGACAAAAAGCAGACGGCGCTTACCTTTTTCCAAAGTGAAACGAACCTGCCCTTGCACGTGGCTTTGGTGCTCGATGTCAGCGCCTCCATTACGTCGCAGTTCGAAATCGAGCAAGCGACCATCCGAGACTTCCTGAAACAAGCGACACGCCCGGCGGATTCGGTGGAGTTATTTGCCTTCAACCAGCATGTGCAGTTGGTCGCTCCCATCCTGGGCGACTGGAAGCAGGTTTCGCGTCGCGTGAAGAAATTGAGGCCGGATGGTGAGACCGCGTTATTCGACGCCGTTGCGGTGGCCGGTCAATGGCTCGCCCAGGATTCCAGACCGTCCCGCCGGATCATTATTCTGATTACCGATGGGGAGGAGAATGCGAGCAAAACAACCTTGGACGACACGGTTGCTCAGGTTCTTAGATCCGAGACGACTGTCTATGCGGTCAATGTCGTGGACTATCCGGCTGACAGCGAAGCCAAAAATGGCATTTCAATCTTGAAGAAGCTGTCAGATGCCACTGGAGGGGCATATCTTCGATCCTCTCAGAATGGAGATCTGGGCCACGCGTTCAGCAGGATCCAGCGGGAATTGCGAAGCCAGTACGCTATCGCCTACCGGCCATCGAATCTGACCGACCAGCTCTTCCATCGGCTGAAAGTAATCGCGTCGCGCAACCTGCGCGTGCGCTGCCGGACCGGATATTATGTTTGGTAATCAGGTCATCCTGGAAAGCAATCTTTCGTCTCCAACACAGGCCCCCGATTAGGTGGTTCTCTTCTCATTTTCACGCCTGAGCCCCGGCCAGGGGTGTACAGCAAATACCATATTGACGGCAATGCTTCAGTAAGATCATAAGAAAGAATTGTCCCGTATAAAACTTCCTACAACGAGCTACTCGTGGTTTCCCGCTGCGCCAATCCGTCTTGTGACGCGCGCTTCAAATACCTGCGCGAGGGGCGGCTATTCCAATTTCGCAGTGCGAATGCCGCGACCGGGCTTGTGATCAACAGTCGGACGGTTGACCTTTGGTGGCTTTGTTCGCGCTGTTGCCTGTCCATGACACTGGTGGAAGACGATGGCGGAGGGGTCAGACTGATTCCCTGCGCACGTCCGGCAAGGTCGCAATCACGCGAAGACCTCGATCCGACAGGATGATCGCGCAAGCCGCCATCGGTCAGAAATTCTTACTCGCGCGACTTCGCCGTGCGCTCAGTAGACCAAAATGTCAGAGCCGCTCGACCCAAAATTAATACTAAGCTATCCTCGCCGCAAGGTCTGGCGCTCCCTCGCTGCCGGTCGCTTTCGGTGCTTTGTCCAGAATTTCACAAAGTTCCCTCACCAGGACACTCAGTCTTTCAGAGTCAGGCTCGTTGATAATTTGTTTTGCTACGTCTTCCCACGTTCTCGGTTGCTCGGGGTTCGCGACGGGCTGGTTGCTATTGCTGATTGTATCTTGCATCTCAACACCCCTACTTTACAGATACTGCTGTTCGCAATCGATTTGGAAAAGTTGACGGCTTTTGCTCCCGAGGGATTGCGACCCGAGAATCCCCTTTTTCGCGTTCACCAGAAGAGAAAGCCGTCGAGGAACTTTTCTCAAGAGTATCGAGTCAGTAGAAATAGTCGAGTCGCTTGCCGACATGCAAGAGTTCGTTATCGTACGAAACGCATTGGCGTACTTTGGCGTTTCTGTCGTAGACAGCCGCGAGCTATAAACGCGACTGCTCTAGCGGTTTCGCTCTTTCTCGTCCTCATTCGGATACATCGATAAGCACGTCTGTCTTTGGGCTATGGCTATACTTCCTGCTTCTCGCAAAGTTCGATCGCTCAACCATTCCGCCAGACGTAACGCGGAGGGGGGTACGAACAACAATTTGTTGCTGCGCGCTGACTACACCGAGCGTGCGGGGGTTCTCCACGCCGCGGAATTTGTCAGACTAAAATTGCGCCAGATCCTTCACGAGGCAGGTGAAGTCATAAAATCTGTGTATTTTCCGAACGATGGGCTCATTTCCATCATCGCGACGCAACCGGATGGCAAAAGCGTCGAAGTCGGGCTGACAGGGAAAGAAGGGTTTGTTGGGGTCCCGGTCGTATTCGGGTTTCGAACCAGTGCCACTACCTCGGTTACTCAGTGTGATGGGACGGCCTATCGCATCGATGCGGCGGCATTACGTGGCTTACTGTCGAAGGCTCCCAGATTTCAAGCCTCACTGCAGCGATACGCAATGATCCTCGGTGCTCAATCGATTCAGTTGGCTGCCTGCAACCGCCTTCACGGAGCTGAGGAGCGGCTGGCCCGCTGGCTGCTGATGAGCCACGATCGAATCGGCAACACAACCATGCCGCTGACTCAAGAATTCCTGGCACAGATGCTCGGAACACGCAGATCCACCGTGAGTCTCTCGGCGAGCGTGTTGCAGAAACGCGGAATGATCACCTACACTCGCGGCAACGTCACGATTGTGGACCGGCACCACTTGGAGGAAGCCGCATGCGACTGTTACGGCATCATCCAGCAGCAAAAGCGTAACTGGCAGGCCGAAGTGGAGAACGTTCGACATCGAACGCTCTTGCGAGCTTGACCGAACAGACATCTCCTACGTCCTAAAATTAAGATTACTGCGAATCCTTCCACGAGTGAATCGCCCGCCGAACGGCTTCCGGAACGCGCAGATGCCGAACGGAAGCAGCTGCTAATGACGCAAGCACGGGGCTGGGGAATAGGGCCCGAAATAGGAGCAGGCCGCACGCCGCGCCAATGGTGTATTCAGCGCCAATCGCAATCTCGTACTCGACAGAAGTGATCGTTTTCAAATGAAAGCAGCACAGTATCTAATGCGCAGGATCCGTCGGAACAGCGTGCGTTACGCGCTCGGAGTATTTGCAGGACTCGGGGCCTTAATCCTTTGTGCATTGCTTCACCCGCTGGTGAGGGACGAGAACCCATATCACAGTTTGTGGTTAGCGGTCGTTTTCACTGCCTGGTACTGCGGAGTGGGTCCGTCCATTGTTGCGGTTGTGATCGGAGTCGCAGGAGTCTGGTACTGGTTTTTGCCGCCACATCACTCATTCCTCTTACGAGGCTCCAGCGAGATATTCGGGATGCTGACATTCCTTGCTTTTTCCGCCGTGGTCATCGCCGTGGGGGAATCCACGCGCCGCCTCATATTGAAGCGTGCGCAAGCAGAAGAACGACTGCGGAAGGCGCACGAGGAACTGGAGTATCGGGTGAAAGAACGCACCATGGCGCTGGAACAGAAGACCGCGGAACTTTCGCAGAAGGCGGCACTCCTCGACATGACGAATGATGCCATCCTGGTGAAAAATGCGGCACGCATCATCTCCTATTGGAACCATGGCGCGGAGATGTTATACGGCTGGAGCAAGAGGGAAGCCCTGGGCCAGCCGGCGCACGAATTGTTGTTGACCCAATTTCCTATTCCGCTGAGCGAAATTGAGGCCAGAGATTATTGGGAGGGAGAACTTCGTCAACTACGTCGGGATGGAAAGCCCATCGCAGTGGCCAGCCGTTGGAACCGCGTCAACGACAAGGATGGCTACCTCGTGGGTTGGCTGGAAATCAGCACTGACATCACAAGCCGCAAACGCATGGAAGATGCCGCGCGAAGTTTGAGCGCGCGCATTCTTACTCTCCAAGACCACGAACGCCGTCGCATTGCCCGCGGTCTGCACGACAGTCTGGGACAATATCTGGCTGCACTGAAGATGAATGTTGATATGCTCTCGGCTGCAAATCCCAATCCGCTGGCTCTGGAGTGCCTGGAGATTATCGACAAATGCATCGCTGAAACTCGTACCGTATCCCACCTGCTCCACCCCCCATTGCTTGACGAGGCGGGTTTTGGATCCGCGGCGCGCTGGTACGTCGAGGGGTTCGCCCTGCGCAGCGGTATCAAGGTGAGCCTCGATCTTCCCCGCGAGCTTTGCCGCTTGCCCCGCGAAGCTGAGACTGCACTTTTTCGAGCACTGCAAGAGGGGCTCTCCAACGTTCATCGCCATGCTGGCAGTTCGCGGGTAGATATTCAGATCTCCGCCGACCACGAGCTCATCCGGCTGCAAATCGGAGACAACGGACGCGGCATTCCCACAGAGCGCCTGCAACGCCTGAACGAAGACGCGGCGGAGGCAGGCGTAGGAATCGCAGGCATGCGGGAACGCATGCGCGAACTGGGTGGTTCGTTGGACATCGATTCCGACTCTTCGGGAACTCGCCTGCGGATAGCCATCCCCGTCCGCAAATCGAGCGAACCTATCGAGTTTATCCCTGCTCGACAGGACAGAATGGCTTCCTGAGGAACTGATCTTATTTCTTGGCGCGATCTTCCGCTGCTGCGATCCAGCCTCGCCGCAATTGCTCCGGCGGGATGCTCGATAGGTAAGGTTTGAGATCGACAATTGGAGTGTCGTTCAACATGTCAACCCCGCGGACATGCAACCGGTGGCCCTCGCGGCGCAGTAACTCAACAACCGTCAATCCGACGGGATTCGGCCGTCGCGGAGAACGCGTCGAGAATACGCCATGCCGCTGGCCATCGATGGGCACCGTGCCGCATAGTTCGAATCCTTCGGAGCGGTCAAAAATCCAAAGCACGTACAGGTGCGAAAAGCCTTCGATATCGGCGAGGCCAGGCTCAAACTCGGCAAAAATCTCGAAAACTCCTTCTGCCCCGTGCTTAGCGCCTAGCCCCTTTGGGATTTCCTTGCTTTGCGTATAGGGCGTGTGGGCGACGCCGATGGGCCTCAGTGAGAACATGCAGTGAACATCCTTTCAGATTCCTCGCGCTTTGGTCCAGTTGTGAACGTCTAGGGCTTACTGTCAGGGCTGGGAGGCGGTGGCGCGTCATCATCCTCTATGTTCTTCGTGACATATTGCACGATCACCGAAATGCGACGGTTCGAGGGATCGAGCGGCGCCTCGGGCTTGCGCAGTCGCTGATCGGCAAAGCCGCGGACCTGCGTGACCTGATCTGCACGGATGCCATTTTCCTGCATCAGCCGACGGGCCGCATTCGCCCGATCGGTAGAGAGTTCCCAGTTGCCGTAACTGGCGGAGGAAACGTAGGGCTTGGAATCCGTATGTCCCTCGATAGAAATCTTATTGGGAAGTTTCCCGAATTCCTGCGCGAGAGTGATGAGCAGTTGGCGCCCGTCATCATTGAGCTTGGGGCTACCACTGTCGAAGAATGTACCGGTCGCCGATTCGGATAATTCAATGCGCAACCCTTCGGAGGTGACTGTCATTTCAATGTGGCTTTTCAGCTTCTCGAAGTCGCTCATCTGCCGGATCGCCATCTGTAGTTGCTGTTTCAGCTTAGGCATGTTGTCGCGGGTGAGAATGAAATTTTCTCCCGCACCCGCCATGTTCGTTCCCACTTTCTTCGAAGTGCCCGTAGGATCTTTAAAATATCCACCGACAGCTTCCTGCACTTGCTTACTGCTGTTGAGCAGCCAGAGAACGATGAACAGCGCCATCATGGCTGTGACAAAGTCCGCATAAGCCACTTTCCACGCGCCACCGTGATGTCCACCGTGGCCGCCTTTCTTCTTGATCACGATGATGCGGGATGTCTTCTCCATGAATTATCGAGCGTGCCTCCGACCTTTTCGTCTCACAGCGACGGCTCCTACGCAGACGCCGCCGCGGCCGCAGCGGGTTCCGCCTCGCCTCGGTCGCGGCAAGCTTTCTCCAGTTCCTGGAAAGACGGTCGCACGTGTCCCGGAATGGCTCGACGGGCAACTTCGACAGCCATAATCGGCGCGCTGCCCTTGAGAAACGAAACCATCAGCACCCGCATGACGTACAAAAATGCGTGCTCTTCCTCGGCCGCTTTCCCCATGTTGGCGGCCAGCGGACCCACCAGACCGTAGCAAAGCAGAATGCCCAGAAATGTACCCACCAGAGCCGCGGCAACCTTCCGTCCAATTTCCTCGGGTGGTCCGCCCAGCGCCCCCATGGTGATGACCACTCCTAGAACGGCGGCAACAATCCCCAGCCCGGGCAATGAATCGGCCATCGTGCTCAATGCCATGGTGGGCTGCGTGGCATCATGATGGTGAACTTCAAGATCAAGGTCGAGCATCTGATCGAGCTCGAATGAATCTACGCCGGTGATCGCCATGCGCAGCGAATCGCAGACGAAATCCCGAATGTGATGGTTCTTTTGGAACACCGCGCTCTTCGAAAACAGAGGGCTCTTGTCTGGTTGTTCCACGTCCGATTCAAGCGCCATCAGACCATCTTTTCGCGCCTTGTTCAGCAGGTTGTACATCATCTTCAGGGTGTCGATATAAGCTTGCTTGCCGAACTTGGAGCCGCTGAATACGCCCGTGATGCCCGCCAGGATTTTCTTTAGAATGTGCAGCGGATTAGCGATTAATACTGTGCCCATGGCCGCGCCGGCAATAATCACCAGTTCCGCGGGCTGGATGAGCACGCGCAGGTTGCCGTGCTCCATCAGATATCCCGCTACAATGCAGCCGAAGACGATGACAATGCCAATGATGGCAAACATGACTGACTCCCGCGAGTCTCGTTACACTCCTGCTTCGTTCGAGATTGTGCAACTTGCCTTTGCCGAGGCGGCCTTGAGCGATTGTTCCAGCCGCGACAGGAGAGATTCGATACTGTCGCCCGCTTCCCCCGAAGCCTGACCGATGGATACCGGAAGCGAATGCCTTTCTCCCCACCACTCGATTCCGTCGTTGGCCAGCATGCGGCGGACGCGTTCCCGTACCGATTGCAGAGCTTCGTCTCGGCAGCCGTTCAAAATTACGAGAAATTCGTCGGCGCCCCACCGTCCTACAAAGTCGGTTGCCCAGACCGCATACTCCAGCGTGCGAGCGACCAGACGCAGTAGCGATGAGGCCGCATCAGGCCCGTAGCGATTGCGAAATTGATCCAAGCCTTCCATGCGGAGACGAAGGATGCCGAGCGGAACGTGCAATTCGGCAAATGTTCCCAAAGCTTCGCGCAAATGCGCCTGCATCATGACGCGGCTGGCCACACCGGTCACGTCGTCTACGCAGTCGGGCAAATTCAGAGTCTCCTCGCGCTGATCGTTGTTCAAGAGCGGTTGCTGTTCTTCGAACGTCGCGACCGCGCCGATGATCGAGCCATGAACATTGCGGACCGGCGCCGCACGTGCGCGGACGGGAATCTCATGGCCTCGTTTGTGGTAGACGAACGCCACTGCCTCGCAACGCTGCGAAGTCTTCATCGCGCGGGCCAGAGGACAATCTTCGTTGCACCATTCGCAATCCTGGTGGTCGCAGTGCAGCAGCGCCTCGCCCACACACGAATGGCCGATCACTTCGTGCCGGTGGCGCCCGGTGATTCGTTCTGCACCATCGCTCCAGAGTACGATTTTTTTCTGCATGTCGACCACGCACAGACCGGCGGATAACCTTTCCAGAATGCCGTGATACGTCTCGGGATCATCGAATGTGCACATGGAGCGGCCTCGGGCGAATCCCCTTGCGGAGTTCATCGGCAGAATCCGGGTGGGCCTCAAGGGCGGCTTACACATTCTTGAAGCATGTCGCTAACCGCCATCTTTCCAGTGACTTAACGCTTGGTGGGATCGAAAGATGCGTGGCACGGAAGTGCCATAGGCAAATCGTGATCAGACAATTAAGTTTTGATCGAGCAGTTCTGGGGGAGGGCTGCCCGGGCGTCCTGTACTCGAACGAGTTGCAGGCGCCCGTTATTATTTTCCTCGGAGTTTGATTTTCTGGAATATCTGGTGCGGCAGGCGATCCGCTTCCGGCTCGCTACCTCCCGTAACGACCCATCCACTCCGCTTGCGCCAGGATGTGTCCTCTCATCGCGGACTCCAGGTCCCGTTTGGCCGCGTCGGCCTTCAGATCAAGTTTGCGGTCGAGCGCAAACAGTTTGAAGTAATAGCGATGCGCTTTACCAGGAGGCGGACAGGGCCCGTTGTAGCCCGTCTTGCGGAAGTCGTTCTTGCCTTGTTGCGACCCGTCCGGCAGGCGCTCCTGTCGGCTGACTCCTTCTGGCAGGTCACGCGCACCGGCCGGGAGATTCCATAACGTCCAATGATTCCAGTTCCCCGCGGGAGCATCGGGATCGTCGACGAGAAGAGCAAAAGACTTGGTCCCCGCCGGAGGTTCTGTCCAGGTCAACTGCGGAGAGACGTCCGCTCCATCGCAGGTGAACTTTTTGGGAATGTTTCCGTTACTGGAGAAGTCTGGACTGGAGATCGTCAGAGACATCGCGTTTTCTCCGTGAACTGCAGGCGATGTGCCACGTGAGGAACCCGGATTCCCAAGTGCATCCGCCGAAGTAAGCCCGATCGCCGCGACGACAATCGCCGCGAATGTCAGAGGCATCACAGCGCGCAATACACCAATACCGAGCACGCCCGAACGAGTGAAGGGACAACTTTTTGGGTGCTCAAAGGCGACGGGTTGGATACAGAGAGGCATGACCGGTCCCGAGCTCGCGAGTTTTCCGGATTCAGTTCGTAGAAATCGTGAAGTTTACCGTAATGCTGGTTTGCGTTTCGACGGGCTCGTTGTTCATGTAGTGCGGCTTGAAGCGCCATTGCCGCACCGCCTCCTGCGCAGCCTCGGCCAGTATCGGCGGCCCGGTCATTACGTGAAGATCCTGGATCAGCCCATCGCGCCCAATCAGTGCCTGCAGAATGACTGAGCCCTGAACTTTCATCTGACGCGCCAGTACGGGATATCCCGGCCGCACGGGCTGACTTACAACGTCAGCCGCTTCGGCCGAGATCCGTAGATGTTCGGCCGCGTTAGTGGTCATGTTGCTGGCACTTGCCTGGTCAACGCCATCCGCGATTCTTTGTGATGGCGAGTCCGGCCGAAGGTCGACCCGCAAAGAGTTTGCGCTCGGGCGAACCCGGCTGTGATAATCCCCCGCGACGACTTCCACTTCGAGCGGTGGGAGCACAGTTCGGGTGTTCGAAAGCATCGCTGGCGTCGTTGTCGTGGCTGACGGAGCGGGGTCAGCAGCGACTGCCGTCGAGTGATGCTTGCGCGACGCACTTGTCGCGGCTTTCTCTGGAATCAGAGCCTTTGCGGTTGCGGGAACGGGCTGTGTCTCGATCGTCACCGTTGCAGGCACGGGATCCAGATCGTCTGCGTCTTCTGTATCGGGGAACCAGAAATCGCGATCGCGGTAGATCACCACAATCAGCGCGACGAAGAGCAACACAAGAGCCACCAACATCATGCGCCGCTGACTCTGCTCCCGCGATCCGGATTTTTCCGGTACAGTCAGCGCAGAATCATTGGCCTTCCCCATCGATGGCTTGAGTTCAAGCATGGGAAACCTCATGCCCGTTCCTGGGCACGCGCATAGTATGACTCGAAAGCGGCGGAAAGGCCAGCAAAACGCGCCGAATTTGACCTTCTCATATGGCCCGTTCGTGCTATGTTGAGCGTAACTTTCTGCCCGATCCCGAATCGCATTTTCTGGATTGCTTGTTCGTGCAGGGAAGGTTTTCTGTAGGAGGTGTATGGAATCGGAAGATCCCAGGCCGCGGATGCCGAAACCGGATGCTGGTGAAGTGAACCCCGCAGCCGCTGAATCAGAACGGCCGGGTTCGCAGGAACCGCCTCCGCACGAGCCGAGCTCTGCAGCGGCGGAAACAGCGTCATTCCGCCCGCGGTTGGAGTCCAACGATTCAACCGAACAGAGACAGCGTCGGCGAGAATCAAAAATTGTGCGAGCCATGAACCAGCCCCAGTTCAGCCGCGTGTCCCGACGCGAGTTATTGAAGGTTATGCCTGTCCTCGCGTTAGGAGCGTTCGCGATTCCGGGAGTGCAGGATTCACTGCTGAAAAGAGGGCTCGCCTTCAGCGATTGGGCGTCGGCCCGGCTTTTTCGGCGCGAACACCTGGCGCCAACGTTCGCTGATTCTGAATTGACTCCGTTGGAAAAATTCTTCGTCAACGATTATGACGTCGATGACCCGGGAGTAAACTTCGAAACCTGGACGCTCGCTGTCAGCGGTCTTGTTCAGAAGCCGGGTGACTATAAGCTCGAGCAGATTCAAGCTTTGCCCCGCATGCGGCAAAACACGCGGCACGTGTGCGTTGAGGGATGGGATGTGATCGGCCGATTTGGAGGCACACGCCTTTCGAATTTTTTGGGCATGATTGGCGCTGACACTTCGGCGGGATTCATCACCGTCGCCTGCGCCGACGACTATTACGAATCGCTGGATATGGCGACGGCGCTTCATCCGCAGACACTGCTGTGCTGGGAAATGTACGACCGTCCGTTGACTCGCGAACACGGCGCACCTCTGCGTCTGAATATTCCGACAAAAATTGGCTACAAGCAGGCGAAGTATTTGACTGCTCTGAAAGTCACGAATCTTCTCGACAAAGTCGGTTACTGGGAGGATCAGGGCTATTCGTACTATTACGGGCTGTGAAACGCAGTTTCAAAGGTGGAAAGTTTGCAACGTGTTCGCCCGAAACCTGAAACCTTGAAACCTGGGATTACTGCATGAGTGTCACAATCATCGAAATCACTCAGACACAGGGCGATGAGTCCGAAACCGTTGCGCGTGCCATTTATGAACATCCGTTGCCGATCCGACTATGCCATTGGCTCAATACCATCTCTCTATTCGTGATGGTGGGCAGCGGGCTACAGATATTCCGGGCATTCCCCAGCTTTGGAGCCAAGATTCCGCAGAGAGATCTGCTTCATTGGCCGAAATCACTGGCGCTCGGAGGCTGGCTCGGTGGGGCGTTGCAATGGCACCTCACATTCATGTGGATTTACTTGGCCACCGGCGTCATCTACCTGGGCTATCAAATCATCAGCGGTAACTATCGGCAGGTCCTATTCACGTATCGCGATATTCCGGGTGTGTGGCCCATGGTGAGGCATTATTTTTTCTCCGGCCCCAAGCCGCCTGCGCGCGAAGCCTATAACCCGCTGCAGAAGCAGGCGTACACAACCGCGATTGTTCTGGGCGCGCTCTCGGTATTAACGGGCTTCGCCATCTGGAAACCGGTCCAGTTTTCCTGGCTGACTTGGCTCATGGGCGGATTCCAACGGTCACGGCTCTTCCACTTTCTCGTGATGTGGGCGATTTTAGCCTTTGTCTTCTGCCATCTGACCATGGTCGTTCTGCATGGCTGGAACAATTTTGTTTCCATGCTGACGGGCTGGAAAAGAGATCCAGAATACTGACGCGAGTTGAGCGGGTCATGGCCAACCCAAATCCGGCTTTGCGCAATTCGGAGCAGGATGGCGATACGCGCGAGCAGCACTTGATCGAGCTCGTGCAGCGTGGACGCAACGAACTGTTCTACGAACTCGTGCATCCCTACGAACGACGCGTCTACGCGGCAGCCCTGGCAATCCTGCGAAACGAAAACGACGCTGAAGATGTGGTGCAGGAAGCGATGCTGAAGGCTTTGGCGAACATCCGGCAATTTCGCGCCGAAGCACGCTTTAGCACCTGGCTGATTCAGATCACAGTCAATGAAGCGCTAATGCGGCGTCGAAGGGAGCGAACCGTGACAATGGAACCTATCGACGACCGCCCCAACGACGACGCCGATTACATTCCTCGCGAGTTCGCCGACTGGCGTGAGATTCCGTCTGAAGCCCTCGAACGCAAGGAGGTGCGGCAGCGGTTGGCTGAGGCTTTGGCGTCGCTTGACCCGAAATACCGCGAAGTCTTCGTCTTACGTGATATGGAGCAGTTGAATATTCAGGAAACGGCCGAGACCCTGGGGATCTCGATCGCGTCGGTGAAAACGCGCTTGCTGCGGGCTCGCCTCATGTTGCGCGACCTGCTGGCGCGCGGGTGGGAGAACGGCTGGTTCAGCCGCCTGCCATTCGAGAAGGGAAGCAAGCCATGGTGAACGAGGAAGCAAACTCACAGCGTCTCAAATGCGAACAGGTCTGGCGCGAGATTTCCAATTATGTGGAAGGCGATATCGATCCTTCGTTGCGCTTAGCGATGGACCAGCACTTTGGCACGTGTCAGCGCTGCCGGTCTGTGTTGGAAGGCACCCGCAACGTGATTCGGTTATATAGCGACGAGCGCATGATCGAGATGCCCGCCGGATTCAGTCGTCGTCTCCAGAGTCGCCTGGCGCAAGGGGGGCGTGCAGCTCGCACTCGCTGGTCGAGTTGGTATGCGTGGACGGTTCCGTTGGCCGCCCTCCTCTTAATCACCGGCGCGATCCGTGTGGCGAACTCGCTGACATCTGTTCATCCCATGAAGACGGCGCACGCTCAACCTGCGCACGAAATTCCTCCCGACATGCCGGTCGTTGTTACCACGGGTGCAAAGGTTTTTCATGCGGCCGGATGTCCGTTTATCCACCATAAGGACACAGAACGGATTCTGACTGCAAAAGAAGCGATCCGGGAAGGCTATATCCCGTGTCTACGCTGCTTGAGGAAATACTTGAACACGGATGTGGTTGGGAAAACTGAGAAATCAGCTGTGGGCGACGCGGATTCGGAAGCGAATGACCAAGACGAAGAGGGAGATGTCCCGGGCGGAGGGCAGTAAATCTCAACCCACATGGCATCTGTAATCCTGCGCGCAAAAAATTTGGCGCAGCTGATTCAGCCGTCGCCAAGAACGCGACTCGAAGCCAACTCAGCAGGCCAATTGCTCGCGGGTGATCTTCAATCCGTTTAGATTACCCAACGCAGCTACAGCCACCGAATCGGTATTGAAGAACTGATTGGCGAGACTAACGAGGTCCTCGGCCGTGACTCCCTCGATTTTCTCGATCAGCTCATCGAGATCGTAGAAATGGTCAAAATACATCTCTTGCCGCGCCAGATTCGACATGCGGGCAGTGCTCGATTCCAGTGAGAGCATCAAGCTGCCCTTGAGTTGGTCTTTCGCTCGACGTAGTTCGTCGTCCGTCACCGTTTCGGACTTCAATCGGTGAAATTCGCTTATGACGGACTGCACTACCTTCGCCGCTGACGTGAGTGATGTTCCCGCATACACGGCCAGGCAGCCGGTGTCGCGGTAGGGATTGAGATCGCTGTAAATGGAATAGGCAAGTCCTTGGCGTTCGCGAATGTTCTGAAACAGGCGCGAACTCATCCCCCCGCCCAGCAGGGTGTTGAGAATGTATCCAGCATGGCGCTTTTCGTGAGCTATAGGAAACGCCGGCACTCCCATGCATAGCTGTACCTGCTCGAGCGCTTTCTTATTGCGCAGGATGATGCGCGAGACAATCTTCGGCGGCGAAGAATGGAATCCGTTGTTCATCGGCTTCATGTGCTCCAGATGACGAGTCACTAGCTCGACGAAGCGATCGTGATCGAGATTACCCGCCGCCGAGACGATGATGTTCCCGGGCGCGAAACGATGCGTGTAAGCTTCGTAAACCGGCTGCCGTTCGAAACGCTTCACCGTCTCCTTCGTGCCCAGAATCGGCTTCCCCAGCGGATGATCTTTCCAAAAATTTTGGGTGAAGATCTCGTGGACGAGATAATCGGGATTGTCCTCGTCCATCTTGATTTCTTCGATAATGACGCCACGCTCCCGCGCAATATCCGCCGCATCGAAAACCGGGTTCAAAACCAGGTCACTGAGAATGTCGACTGCGGTCGGAACATGCTCATCGAGAACCTTTACATTGAAGCAGATGCATTCCTTGGCGGTGAATGCGTCCATGTTGCCGCCGATGGAGTCCACCTGCCGCGCAATCTCTTCCGCGCTCCGGTGCTTCGTGCCCTTAAATACCATGTGCTCAATGAAGTGGGAGATACCGTTCCACTCTGGTTCTTCATCCCGGGAGCCGGTTTGAAGCCAGATTCCGATCGAAGCCGATCGTATGTGGGACATCTGTTCGGTTATGATTTTCAAGCCGTTGGCGAGCACCTGACGGCGAATGTTGCGAGGTTCCTGAGCCATAAGAACATCCTAACTATAAAAGAATTATGAATTTAATCTGACCCCAGTTCACTTGCTGGCCCTGTCACTATTCTGACACAGTGGCAGAAGCTGTGCGAAAATAGTTTACTTGCTTAGAATCATAGCGTTAGCTTCGCTGCGCTAAGAATCGGTAAGCCTGCTGATAAAAAGGATTTCTTCTTGCCCGTAGATGCCAAAATGCACCTTCTCGGTTGCGACCGGGTTGAACTAGCGACGCTAGTGGAACATGAGGGTCAACCCCCGTTTCGGGCGCGGCAATTGCTCGAGGGCGTTTATCGGCAGAGAGTTGGATCCCTGGAACAGATCTCAACGCTCCCGCAGAATTTCCGGTCAAAACTAGCTGCGAATGGTGTTTCGATTGGGCTTCCCGAAATCGATAAAAGGTTCACTTCGCAGGACGGTACGGTCCGTTACTTGTTTAAGTTCGATGACGGCCAGAGTGTGGAAGCGGTCTGGATGCCCGATGGCGACGGCGGGGAAGCTGGGGACGGAACCGAGGCGGGTGACCCGCTCCCGGCAGGAGCAAGCCGCTCTTGGGATCGCGCAACCATTTGTATCTCCAGCCAGGTCGGGTGTGCTGTCGACTGCCAGTTCTGCCTGACTGCCTTGCTGGGCGTGAAGAGGAACCTGACGGCTGGCGAAATCGTAGGCCAGGTTCTGTGCATTTTGAATGACCAGAATGCCTCGCCGCCGCAGGAGCGTATCAACCTCGTTTTCATGGGCATGGGAGAGCCATTTCTGAATTACGAGCACTTCATCAAGGCAGTGCATCTCCTTGTGCAGGAAGTTGGGATCGCGGAATCGCGTATGACGGTTTCGACCGCGGGAATTGTGCCCCGAATCGAGGACTTCGGCAACGAGCCCATACGACCCAAGCTGGCGATTTCGCTGAATGCATCGAATGACGACTTGCGAACCCGCTTGATGCCGCTCAACCGAAAATGGAATTTAGAAAAGCTCATGCGGGCGGCGCGAAATTTCCCCTTGCGCAATCGCGAGCGCATCACCTTCGAATACGTCTTACTGAGTCAAGTGAATGACTCTCCTAGAAACGCCTGTGAGGTGGTCGAGTTGTTACGTGGAATACGGGCAAAAGTGAACTTGATCGCCCTGAATCCCGGGCCGGGAATTCAGTTTTCCACTCCCGATGAAGAACGTGTTGCTGCCTTTCAGAAAATGCTGATTGAGGCGGGGATCCCTGCATTTATACGGCGTCCGCGAGGACGCGACATTTATGCCGCCTGTGGACAACTCAAGCAAACGGTCGAACTGGCCACGTCACCGGCATTGTAGCGTCCTGTGCACGCGACGGAGCGGTAAGCAAAGGCGGCAATTCCACCCGCAGCGAGAGCGTTCCGTCTTCTGTTCGCCGGCTCAAGACTCGCCCCCCGTGTTCCTGCACAATGCCCTGACACGCGCTCAGACCTTGGGCATCCTGCGCGTACCCGCCTGAGGACCTGTCGTCAGCGCATTCGAGTGTTTCCGAAGCGCTCGCGATCAAGAGCAGACACAATTGTTCTTCCTGTCTTGTGCGGACGAGCAACATCTTGCTGCTTTCCCCCATGGCATGCGAAACGTTGCCCAAGAGCTGCAGGCACACTTGCAATAGCTGGTTGGCATCCCCAAGGACTTTTGGAATCTCCTTATCGAGTTGCGCCTGCACGGTAATGTTGAGTGATTCAAATTGCGGCTGCGCCAGCTTGACCGCAGTTCGCACTAGAGTATTTAGATCGAGCGGGGACTTGGGGGCTGGGCCCTGGCGTGCAAAGCTGATCAGGCTGGCAACCAGAGACTTGGTATGTCGGACCTCACGCCCAATCCTGGCCGCCAGCGACTGTTGCCGGGGATTGAGTTCTGTATTGAGGAGCAAGTCGGAGTAACCGAGCATCGCTGTGATCGGGTTGTTCAGCTCGTGAGCTGCGCCGCCTACCAGTTGGCCAATCGATGCCAGCTTTTCGGATTGCAAAATCTGTGTTTGCAGGCGTTTCAGGTTGTCAAACGACTCGCGTGAATTGTTCAACATATGAACCAGTTCGCGTTCGAGTCGGAATTGACGGCGAAAGACCAGCACCCCCATGACGAATGCTGCTATCAACGTCGTGATGAGCCGAAATAGCCGTATGCGCACTGGGACGACAGCGTCCGACATCGCCCAGGCTGCGAACAACGGCAAAGAAAATACAGCAATCATGCTGCAGCGGGCCACCCATACGCCGTACACGGTGGAAACTTCGCTGCCATCGGGTTGAGGCTCCTCCGGAAGGCTGCGCAGACCAATCCACGTGAGCCAAGCCATGGAGCACGCTAACGGAATGTCATAAAGGCTTCCGCTGTAATACGCATTGTGCGCAATCGCCCAGTTGGCCAGCGCGGAACCGGCGGAGTACGTGAAACTCATACCAAGGAGGTTGAAATACAACTTCCTCCACCCTCCGCGACTGCCGATCCAGCAAACTGCCAGACCCAGCAGAAACGCAATCTTTTCGGCCGAGTAGGCATTGTTCAGATTTCGTTCATAAGCTGCGACGTCGGACACGACATACTGCCAAGGAATCACGATCAGCACATAAAGATACAACCACCAAACCAACAGCAGAGCGAAGTCGAGTCTTCCCAGGCGCGCAGCATACTCGTCGCGCGCAACATGAGGACGGAGCGCGATGGCGGCCATCATGGGCACGATGTTCAGAAATAGAACAACGTCTCCCACGAAGATGTCGGGAATTGGCTGCCGGAGTACGACTTCGTAGTACGTCCAAAGCAGCTGATAAGAAAGCCAGAGCAGGACTCCCAACATCAGTAACGACCAGAACAGCCGCATGCGACCGCGGGAGCGCGCCGCGAGCGGAAAAAACGAGAGGAAGCCTGAGAACAGCAGTAGGGCTTCGACGATATCGGTAAGCGCGGCTAACCGAAAGGATTGAGGCAGCAGTAATGCCGCGAGCATGAACCCGACGAGCGAAGTCATCACCGCGGCGAGCCAGAGTTGGGAGCGCTTATTCAAAAACACAGCCTCGGCGCCATTTTAGTTGGGAAACCGCCTCCTTGACGGTTACTCTAGTAACTTCGATTTGCCGACTCAAGCCTCTGCGGGAATCAAGCAAGAGCAGTATCTGAATGCTCACCGCTAGCGCTTGCTCCTAAGCTTCGATCGTTCAATAATGTACAGCGCCGCCACTGTGGAGAAGAAACGCGTGGATGCTCGCCTGGAGCGCTACAAGCAGTCCTGGAGATTGCGAATCCCGCCAGATCCGAGCGAAACCCGCCGGATCGAACGCTGGCTTGCAACGGCTCGCGTTTTTCTGGCGGTCTCGACCCTGGTGGCCATTCGCCTGGACCCGACTGAACTGGGCCATTCGTGGGCGGCCTACGGTTTGTTTGTCTTCTATCTGGCGAACGGAATTCTTATTATCATGCTGCTGCGGCGGCGGCAGCAGTCCACACCGGCATTTCGTTTCCTCGTACACGCTGGCGATATCGTCTGGCCCGCATTGATCTCGATATTCGCGGAGGGCCCGCGAACGCCATTCTTTCTCTTTTTCTTCTTTGTGCTTGCGGCGGCGGCCTACCGCTGGGGGATCTGGGAAACCCTGGGCACGGCTGCGGCCGAAGTGGCGCTGCTGTGGATCGAGAGTCTCACGGTTGTTCACTTTGTGTCGCAGCCGGGAGGAGCGAGGGCCTGGAGCGCGTTCACTGGCTTGCACGTCAATGTGCCGGAATTCGAACCGGAACGCCTGTTCATGCTTTCGGTTTATTTGCTGGTTATGGGCCTATTGCTCGGATATCTCGCCGAACAGCAGAAACACCTGCGGGCGGAAAAGGCGATTGTGAACCGCATTCTCTCCCGGGTGCGCGTGGAAGCAGGTCTAAACGGCACGCTGCAGCAGATATTCAATGAAATGATTTCGATGTACAACGCCTCCTGCGTGCTGGTGGCATCGCAAGAAAGTCACAGCCAGCGCAGTTTCCTGGGTGAAGTGAAGGTGTCTCCCAGCGGGGTGCCTTCCGAGCTTCGCTGGCTGGATTCACGGCCCGCGGATGCGCGGACCTATTTGGACGATTTCCCCGGGGATGCCTCCTACAGCTCAGGCGACGGAAATCGACTGTCCCTTCTCGCCATGGACCATGATGGAAATGTCTTAAGCTCAAAAAGTTCTCCGGAGCATGCTGGTATTGCTCGACTTCGCGAGCTTTACAGGTTCGACTCACTTGTCAGCCTGGCGTTCGTATTCGGGGAAGAGTGGAAGGGGCGCGTTTTCCTGATTAATCCTTCGTGGCGCGGCGAGGAGCAGGAGGAATTGCGCTTTCTGCTGAGCGTTGTGCGGCAGATCGGACCGGCCGTCTACAATGTCTATCTTTTGCATCGTCTGCGGCGGCGGGCCGGCGCAGTAGAACGAGCGCGGGTTGCCCGCGAATTGCACGATGGTGCCGTGCAGTCACTGATTGCGGTTGAAATGCAGGTGGACGTGCTGCGCCGTCAGGCCGACAACGGTAAGCCCATAAGCGGCGAGTTGGTTCGCATTCAGGGCCTGCTTCGTGAGGAGGTCTTGAAGCTGCGGGAATTGATGCAGCAACTGAAATCCATCGATGTGGATGCGCAGCGTCTGCTCGGAGTATTGAACGATACCGTCGAACGCTTCCAGCGGGAAACCGGTATCAGTGCCAGATTTGTGACCGATTGCGTCGAACTGGATATGCCGCAAAGCGTATGCCGCGAATTGCTCCGGATCGTGCAAGAAGGTTTGGTCAATGTACGTAAGCATAGCGGAGCACGGCATGCGCTGGTGCGTCTGGGTTCCAGCCGCGGCGGTTGGAACCTCACCGTGGAAGATGACGGCAAGGGCTTTCCGTTCGCCGGCCGCCTCAGCCAGGTGCAGATGGAGGAAATGGGGCGAGGACCGATGATCATCAAGGAACGCGTACGTTTGATTGCGGGCGAACTCACGGTAGAATCGAATCCCGGGCAGGGAACGCGACTCGAAGTCACGGTGCCGCGCGGAACGGACGGGGCCCATGAATTTTAGAAAACCCCAGACAGTTCGAATCGTGATCGCCGATGATCATCCGATTTTTCGGGATGGTCTGCGGCGCTTGCTGGAATCTGAATCCGACCTGAAAGTCTTGGGCGAAGCTGCCGATGGCGCGGAGGCGGTGAAACTTGCGCGTCAACTCAAGCCGGATATCCTGCTTCTCGATCTGGCCATGCCCAAACATCCTGGGCTGGAAGCGCTACGCGAATTGAGTGTCCCGGCCACCGCGACTCCCGTCCGTGTGATCCTGCTGACGGCCGCAGCCGAGAAAAGCCAGATCGTGGAGGCTCTACAACTCGGCGCCCGCGGCGTCGTGCTCAAGGACTCCGCCACCCAGTTATTGCTGACAGCTATTCATACGGTAATGGCTGGCGAGTATTGGGTCGGTCGGGAGAGTGTATCGAATCTCGTCCAGTACCTGCGCACACTGATGCAATCTTCTAACGATGAAGCGCGGCAGAAGAAGTTTGGTCTGACGCCACGCGAGCTCGAAATTGTCTCGGCCGTTGTGGCGGGATATTCGAATAAGGAGATTGCGGAGTACTTCAAGATCAGCGAAGATACGGTCAAACACCATCTCAGCAACATTTTTGACAAGCTGGGCGTCTCCACGCGACTGGAGCTGGCGTTGTTCGCCGTGAATCAGGCCTTACCTCTCAAGAGTATAGCCTAAAGGTATTTTTCGGTGGCCTGGCCGTGGCACTTTTGGGCCATTGGCGGCAGCAAGCACCGACGCTAGACTTTGGCCATCACGATCTTGCCTTGCTGAATTACCATTTTTATTGAAGATGCGCTCAAACTGCACAAGGTAAGGTCGCGAGAAAAGAGAGCTCCGTGGCTAACCTTCTAAAACAGCTGTGGAACGAAGAATCGGGTCAAGACATAGCGGAATACGCCGTCATGCTGGCCGTGATTCTCGTAATCGTCGTGGGTACGATTCGGCTGATCGGATCTAACGCCAACAATGTGTTCTCCAATGTTGGCAGCGCGATTCAGTAACTTCTCTTTCGTTCGCGGACCGGAAAGCCGTGGTAGCCGCGGGGCGACCCTCCCGCCAGATCTCCGCTCCTCTTTATTTTTGCACCGGCGCAGTTGGAGCTGATGTGGTAAGCGCGACTTTTTCTCCGCCGGTCGTCAACCGCGTCAAATACGGGAACACAGGAGTGATTTCGAACTCCATTTTCTCGCGTGCAGAGGTCAACGCGACGGGTTTTGTTTTCGAAAGCTCGACCTGATCGCTCCAGGGATCAACCTTGATGCGGCCGCCTAAAGGCAACGCCGCGATCTGATCCAGACGCTTTTCATCGAGGGCTGGCGCGGAAGTCATCAAGTCTTGCATACGCATGCTCTTTCCCGCGGCAAGACAGTTTCCCAGGTGAGGACGAATCAAATTCGGCAGATCTGGAGCCCTCTCCTGCAAAGCTTTGAGGAATAATCCGGCATTTCCGAGCTTGTCCTTGTAGGGCGAGTTCTTCAACAGCTCTAACGCTTTAGCGTCCGCAGCTTGTTCGTCAGCAGGGTCGCGCTTGAAGTCGAACCGCTCGAAGGAGTCCTGATCCGGAAATAGCATTTTGTCGCTGAATGCCAGACTCGTATCCAGCTTGTGTCCGAGCACAATGTGCGCCAGTTCGTGCGAAAGCACCATCGCGAGCGATGCCTCATCCGGAAGAACATCAAGCAGGCCCCGACTGATGACGATCGTATGCCCGATCGTGAACGATTCCAGCGGTGCGGTGAGCAACACGCGGCACTGAATATCGCCCTGAAGATCGATGTTGTTGGTGACCATGACATTGTTCACGACCGTGCACAAGACTTTGTCGACTTCTCCCGGAGGCGCCAGTAAGCCAACCTTCTGCAAGCGTTCGATCGAATTGTCTTCCGCCTGCTTCTCCCAGAGTCTCTGTGCCATCACCGGGCTCGCGTCCGAAGCTGTGTCGCTTTGGTCCCTCACCGATTGCGGGGAATCCACAAGGATTTGCGTGAACTCTTCGTTCTTGTTCAGGCCTTTCAGGTCGTAGCCCCAGAGCCGTGTCTGCGCTTTGAAATGAAGCGTTTTGCTCAGCCCGGTCTTTAGGTTGGATTCTTCCGTGTAAATGTAGGCGGGCAGCCATGTTCCGGGACGCATGTTCAGCCGCCAACTGTCAAAGTGAAAAAACACAGCGGATTTCGGTTGTGGAGAATAGGTTCCGTTAAAGCGAACGATATTGTATTCCTGGTCTTCGACCCAAATTCTACCCTTGAACCGCGGGATCCGTTGCCCGGGCTTGGGGTCGACATCGATTACCAGACAGCGCACTTCACCCAAAAACTCGCGCCTCACGAAGTTGAAGTTGTAGTACCTCTTTTCGAAATCGTTATCGAGAATGACCATCTCGGCAAATCCGAGCGGCAGATAGTGCAGCGAGTATGCGCCGGTCAGTTTGACCATCAGACGCTTGCCGAATCCAGGCTGGCCCATGAAAGAGGTATCTTCTGTTCCTTCTGACATGTCGAGCCGGCCCAAAAAGTAATGATCATTCACCGGAACGATGTCTGTAGAGTTCTGGGCCTTGAAGTTCTGGACGTAGGTCTCCACCATGGGATGCAGATGGCGCATCTGCGCCAGAAACAAGTGCTCGCGCTGCACTGTCCGCTCAATCACATCGTTGAAGGTGCTGGGTAGCGGATCGGCGGGAGTGCTTTGCGTTGTTGACACGGACGCGACGGAACTGGCCGCTGGATCAGGCGTCTGGACTGGGGAATCCTGCGCCATCATCTGAGGAACGCAGCTCAGTGCAATAGCTACCAAAGCAGAACCACAACTGAACATTCGCATAAAAGCCTTCTGGGAGTGGACTACGCCAATTGAAAAATGATGTGTACCAATGCGGTCGAGTCCGATGGCTGACCGTCTTTCAGAGCAGGTTTGAAGCGGATCTGCTCCGCCGCGCGAACCGCCGCATCATCGAGCCCGTGCCCGAGTCCGCGAACGACTCGCACCACATGGATCTTCCCGCTCGCTTCAAAGACTACTTCGAGAAGCACCTCGCCTTCAACTTTCTTGGCGCGGGCTTCCTCCGTATAAATCGGAGTGGGTTTCGAAAGTATTTCGGCGGGAACAATTCTAGTCTCAGCGGGCGCGGCAGCGTGAGAAATTGAGCGCGGGGCAGGCGCGTCCGCGTCGCCGAAACCAGCCTGGCGCACAATGCCCGCCGCATTTCGAGTATCTGCTACGGCGATACCACTGCCGAAACCGGCACTCGCCACCACACCCCGCGCTCCCTTGGCTCCGCCAGTACCGTTTCCATAGCCCGGTCCTGTGGGCAGATCGAAGCCCCCGGCCTGAGCGATGTTTACTGCTTGGGTCTGCGTCGTTTTCGCTGGAACTCCGTTGGGATCTCCAAAGCCACCGGTTTGCACTTTTTGCGGCGGACGCTCGATCGTCTGCGGCGCGGAACTTCCTGTCGAGAACAGATTCGTAGCCACGATTCTCTTGGGAATTGCCGGTGAGGTCGAAGGCGGCAATATGTCCTGCTTCCGGTTGGCGATTTTGACCTCCGGCGCAGGCGCATCTTTTATCTCCGGCTTGCGCCGCGGTTCTGGAGCGGGAAGTTTTAATGCTGCAGGCGGTGGATCGAGCGTGGCCACAAGAACCGGTCTGGACAAACGCGGTTGTGGCGCATGATTTTCTGGAACCGGCGTGGGCACCAGTTCGATGGCATGGTAGTCGCGTTTGGGGCCCTCCAGAACCTCAGGATGAAGAACCGGTATCCAGATAAAAATCGCGACCGCAATGGCCTGCACTCCATAGCTGAGAACGAACTCCGACCAAGGCGTTTTCCACTTGGGAAGGACGGAAAACAAAGCTGGTTGAGACACCGATGACCTCATAATCAAACACCTTTGATCATCTATTGCCTAACACGCACTGTCGACAACACGATTGCAGTGCGAAAGTCTTGTTTTTTGCTTAAGAGCCTTTAAGAAGCCGGGGGAAAAGTTCGCTCAGAGTGTACTATTACCTACCTGTGATATGCACGGCAGAGGCCATTCAAGCCCAGGTTTTTCAGAATTAAAGCACACATTTTCAGAACGTTACGCGTGTTCGAGCATCACGATTTCGCGCTTCCCGCGCAGCCATGCAAAAAACTACACGATCTTGCCCAGAGTTTCCGTCAGGGCAATCTGGTCTTAGGCGAAAGGGCTTAGGCCTGCCCATTTGGCTGCGCCATGGCATGCTTTGTTTCGGACTGCTCGCATCAGTGGAAATCTGATGTGCAGAAACAACGCGGCATGGTTATTGAGACGCAGGTGATTGGTTACTGTCCTCTATCAAGATGAAACGAACCCCAAACTCGGAAGAAGGAAATTGACGAATGGCTAAGCGCCGTCGCGTTTTGTGGATCACC
>Ga0335072_10001400_pt1 | contig 39277 bp, 29 predicted proteins | sample Lox_Sample_21_FD_206725 | JGI IMG/M metagenome (GOLD analysis project Ga0335072, IMG submission 206725) | Soil microbial communities from Loxahatchee National Wildlife Refuge, Florida, United States - Lox_Sample_2.1 | ecosystem: Environmental > Terrestrial > Soil > Wetlands | place: USA... | reverse complement strand
ATGATCTGGGGCGAAAGGAACCTGAATGCTGCCGACGAAGCCGCTGCCAAGAATTCCGGATCGGGGATATTGCTCACATTTAATGAGCCAGACAATGCCGGTCAATCCAATATGACGGTGGCCCAGGCCTTGGCTGCGTGGCCGCAACTTGAAGCGCTCAATATGACCCTCGGCTCTCCTGCTGTCGGTGATGATGCTACCAATCCGAATGGATGGCTGGCCCAGTTTATGGCTGGCGCAAAGGCTGCGGGGTATCGCGTGGACTTCATCTGCATCCATTCTTATCAGTCGAACTTTGATCCTCAAATCGCGACTCAGAATCTACTCAAGTATCTCGATACCGTGCATAAGATGTACAAACTGCCAATTTGGGTTACCGAGTACGCGATGGGCTATTGGCCATCTTCGCAGGGAGTCACCCCGCCATACCCGATCCAGGCTACTTTCGCCGCTGTCTCGGGGCCGGCCTTGGAAAAGCTGCAATATGTGCAGAGGTACGCGTGGTACTCCGATACGCCGAATCAACCATCATGGTCGGCGTACAACACTGACGGTACAGAGACCGCCGTTGGCGCTGCCTGGAGAAAGGTTCCTAAGTAAAGTGAAGCCTGCTCCGACGCAGAACTGCGCAGGTTGATTATGGGCTGTCAGCTCTTTCCAAAGAATTCGTTCGCGGAAAGCTCACAAAGGATGTTCTCCAAATGAGAAATCGATTTTTCGTTAGCTGCTTCCTGTTGTGCGCTTCAGTGCTAATCACCACAAGAGCTGTGGGGCAAAATGCGGTTGGGGCGGCGTCTAGCAACCAAGGCCGGATAGGCCTTAACTTCATTCGTCCGGATGTGAGCGGGCCGGGTAATTACGACTTCAAGACCAACGGGGTTTGGCTGGCTGGGCAACTGGGAGATATGGGTGTGCGGTGGACGCGACTGGCCTTCTCCTGGGTACTGATTCAACCGACCAAAGATGAATTCGACTGGAGTGCATACGATCGAATCGTAGACGCTTGCGAAGCGAGGCATATTCAAATACTCGCCACGCTCGGCGGTCATTTCGATAAGCCACCGGTTCCAGCATGGGCAGGAAAGACGCTGGCCGAAGTGGTGACCAATCACCCGGAGTATCTTGAGAAGTTCGTGCGGGCGTGGGTCAGCCGCTACAAGGACAGGATTCATTACTGGGAGATTCTAAACGAACCATCGGGGCAGCATTTTGATTTAACTCTTCACGCGTATGTTGAAGGAATTCTGAAGCCGAGTTACCGCATCATCAAGTCAGAAGATCCGAAAGCTAAAGTGTTGCCGTGCGCCTACAACGAGCTTCCCGGCGGTAAATCGGATGCAGTTGGACCGCGCGGTCGTGAAGCTTTCTGGGATCTTGCGCGCGGCTACTATGACATTGGCAACCTGCATGAGTATGCCGATTGGAATATCTTTCGAACCCAGCCGGTCGCAACTGAGGAGGAAAAAACGCTGCGCGAGTACAGGGCCATGATGGAGAAACACGGCGAGGGAACAAAACCATTTTGGGTGACGGAGATTGGCTGGTGGGGAACAGGGAGCTTGAGCAACAAGTATGAAGTGTACCGGCAGGATCCCGAGACCGGCGTGACCTTTCAAGCGGACTATTCCGGTAAAGAGATTTTGGAAAACCCGGTCGTGCTTCGCGAAGATGCGTTGCGTGCGCAATGGATGAAGGACCTGATCCCGAGAGTGTGGTTGATTCCTGGGTGCCAGAAGATATTCTTCTGGTCCGCAATGGACGAGTTTGAAGGTGGATTCAACGCCAAGACTGAATATGGCGAGAATGCCCCAAGAAGCGATTTGTGGGGCTTTATTGCTGGCGACAGGACGTGGCGTAAGAGTGCCGTCACATTGCAGGAAATATTGAAACAATGAATGGCGGACTGCCGTTGGGATTTTGCACGAGCGGCGGTGAGCCTGAATGGCATGTCCAAGCGTCGGTCAGAGCCGACCATTTAACCATCTCAGTGGAGTATTTGCTCGATCGGGAAACATTTGTCCGACGCAAAACTCCGTTTCCTAAAGTGTAGGTTTGGGAACGGCCGGATTGATGAGATCCGATCGTTTGTTGTGTAGATTGTAGAGGCGATTTTCGGAGGACCTTTTGAAACGGCGCTCGCGATCCATTGTCGCTGAGTGAGTTGGCGATTTGGCATCAACCGAGGTATCTGCGCACGGATGGTGCAAATAGTTGCCAATCTGATCCTTCCGACATGGGCCGGCGGGTGAACAGGAGACGGGCTACAACGAATCGATTCGGCCATTTGCGGGCTATTGACCGGCAGCACATTTCCTTGCGACCAGGTTGAATCCTCTTGCAGTGGACTCTTGGCGGAGAATTTCGAGGCGGGCGCGCCCCAATGCCGGATTGGACAAGTGAAACTCAAGATTGGCTAACTCGAAACGAGCTCTAAACGCGGTATTGATAAAGGACTTGGAGGCTGCATCGCGCACAATGTTGCTGAGCTGTTTCTCTGCATCTGCAATACCCTGCTTCCCGGAAGCGGCATCCAGCAGCGATGCCGTGATGCCAATGGACCACTGCAGTTCCTGCTCATGAACATTGTTTGAAAGCTGCCGGACGGTCTTGAAGGCTTCGCGGGCTTCTGCGACCTTCTGCTCCAACAGAAGTGCGTTGGCGAGGGCGAGATGGATCTCGATCTGATCGGTTGGGTAATTGAGTTTAGGGAAAGCGGCGACTGCAGCGCGTGCGACACTCACCGCTTCGGCAGCTTTACCCTGATCGAGAAGAATGGACGCGAGTTCCGCATCCAGTTCAAGGGATCTGGACGTATCTCCCAGCTGCTCGAATGATGCTTTAGCTTCCTTTACCGCATCGATTGCGGAGTTCAGATCTCCCTCAACCCAAAACACCTGACTGACTGCCGCAAAGGCATCGGCTCCGCGGCTACGATCGCCACTCTGGCGGCAGATTTCCAGCGAGTCCTGATAGTTGGCCATGGCCGGCTTCAGCTGTCCAGTCCCCAGGTATACATCCCCCAATCCCAGTTCAGCCAGCGCAACGCCGTCCTGTTCGTCAATGCGGCGATAGGTGGCAGCCGCTTCCTGAAACCGTTGCAGCGCCCGGACCGCATCACCCAGACCAAGCTCGATGCTGCCGAGGTTGTTATTGATGGCCGCGATGCCAGGCTGATACTCAATGCGCTGGTCGATTGCAAGCGCCTCTTCGTAACCTTCTCTGGCGGTCTGATCATCGCCCTGGCTTTGCCGGATGGTGGCAAGATAATTGGTCGCTGACGCCAGTCCCTGTTGATCCTGAGTCGTGGCAAAAAGCTGCTTGGCGGTCTGGACAAGGCCAATCACGCGCGTCGCGTTTTGCAGGGGGTCAAGGCTTCTAGCCTCTTCGAGGAGAGCACTGGCTTCAAAGGACGCTGCACCTGCAGCATGGGCTTTTTCGGCAGCCCGCGAAGCCGAGACGGCAGCGCGATCCGTTTGGCCAAGTGATCGAGTGGCCCGGGCTTCCTGCCAGTCGATGCGCGGATCATCCCGCAACGGAGCAGGCAGCTGACGCAAATTGGCGATGGTGCGCAGGGCATCCTGCCACTTGCCTCCGATGACCTGTGCGTTCGCGAGCGAAAGTCCATAGTCGAGATTATCGGGGAAGAAATTGAACAGCGCGCTGTAAGTACGAATGGCGTTCTCCCAGTCGCGCGAAGCCTCCTGAAATCGGGCCTCGATCAATAATCGGTCGGCGCGAGAAAGATGAGAAGAGAGTTCGAAGGCGCGCCGTGCTTCAGCCTCCGCATTTCGGTCGTATCCGAGTTGTTCCCATGCGTCCGCCAGGGCGGCGTGCGGCATGGGCTCGTTGGGGACCAAAGCGACGGCTTTTTCGAGAAGATTACGGGCGCCGGGAAAATCCGATGCCCGCAATTTCTCAACGCCTTCGGAGTAGACCCGGGCTGCTTCTGGATCCGACGGCAAAGCAGCCGCTACCTCATTGGCCTGATCATGAGTCACTTCCGGAACCGCGAGCCTCGTGCGCAAGGCCTGGCCAGCCTGAGACACCAGATCGAAGAGATGGGACTCACTGCCGCTTTCGGAGATTGCGGTCAGTGTCTCGCCGGTTCGCGTATCCTGCAGGCGCAGATCCAGTCGCACGATACCCTCCGACCGGCTACCCAGCTTTGCATAGGAGCCCGACAAAATCAGGTCCGCACCCAGTTGCTGGCCAATGCGAGTCAGTTCGGTAACTGTGGGAAAATCGGACCTGGGCAGGGCCAGCTCCGACTCTTTTTCTGCCACCGCATCCGGCAAAACCGTCCTTAGCTGTTCACCGGCAGCCAACTCCGTGCTTAACCAATCAGAGAATGCCGTTGAGAGCCAGGCGTCTTCCGGATGGCCGGAGAGGTTCCTGAATCCCAGAACGGCGATCGAGCGCCGGGGAGCGACCGAAGTCTGGGCGGGGGTAGCCCGCGGCGAGTCCGATGTACGGTTTCGGTGCAGTCCGGCAAGAATTACCAGTGTGGCTACCACGACTGCTAAGACAACCAACGAAGTGCGCAAAGCAAAAGGGCGTTTTGGCAGCGCAGTAGTTTTCGGGGTGAGTATTGCCGGAGCGACGGCACGGACAGCCTCCGGTGGATAAGAGTCGAGTTCGGCCAACCCCGGTACCGGCTCGGCCGATCCATTCGCAATCTGATCATTCACCGGACCAATAAACCGATATCCGACCTTCGGAAGGGTCTTGATGTAGCGGGGGTTACGCGAACTATCGCCAAGCGCTTCGCGGATCTCGCTGATGCATTGCCCCAGGCTGTCGTCGGTGACAGCCGCCCCGCGCCACACATTGCGGATCAGCTCTTCGCGGCCGACCGCCCGGTCGTGCTGCTGGATAAGATAGAGCAGAACCTCAAATGCCTGTTTGCGAAGGTGCCTTTCAGACCCATCTTTGAACAGCCGGCATTGTGACGCACTAATCTCAATGTTTTCAATGTGATAGTCGTCGGTCGCCGGCTGCATCATGGTACCAGAAGCGGAATTTCTGAATAATTTCTGATTTCGTTCGGTACGCGAACCCGATTCCACGCGCTTAATCGGTTCAATTCGAAGCTGGGTCCAGGGGGACGAGGCGATTTTACTCACTCCGCAGCACCCAAGGCAACAAATCGCGGCGTGCCGCGACATGACCGAGTGTCTGGCTGCGCCCCCAGGGCAATGGCTCTGAGCAACGTCAATTTCTGACGGCGGACGACGGTCGAGATGAACCTGTGGCTGGCAGCAAACGGCGCAGGTGGCGGAGGCGGATCATGACAATGAGAACGTCGAGTAACCAGCTTCTGCGGGGGCTGTTACTCTTCCTTGCAATTGTGCTGGCTGCATCTGCCGCATCGGCACAGGTGCTAGGCCTCGCCACTTTGCGCGGCACGGTCTTTGACCAGACCGGCGCCGTGGTGCCATCCGTAACAATTAAAGTAATGGACCAAGCCACGGGTGTGCTGGTTCGCGCCCTGACCAGCAGCAGCGATGGCGCCTATGAGATTCCGGATCTCAAACCTGGCACATACAAAGTGCAAGCCTCCCTTAGAGGCTTCGCGACCGTCGTATTCAGTGATGTGGTGCTCGACTCCGGGCACATTGAGCGCCTGGATGTGAAGCTCACTCCCGCGACCGTCAACGAGACGATAAATGTAGTTGCCGGCGCTCCGGTGATTGAGACCCAAAGTGGAACTATTACTGATGAATTCACGAGCAAACAAGTAGTGAATGCGCCGCTCGTGGAGTATTATCCCGAACCGTTTGCGATGTTTCAGACGCTGCCGGGAGTTCAAACATATAGCTGGAACCTCGAGGTCAATGGCATGCTTTTCGACCAGGTAGGCCAGGAGTTCGACGGCGTTTCCAGCGATAGCTATGGGGAGCAGAGGAACAACATGTACTTCTATCAGGAGGCGAGCATCACGCTAGTGGATGCGCCAGCTAGCAGCGCGCGCCCGGTCTCCTACAACCTGACCTCGAAGCGCGGCACGAACGCCTTTCACGGGTCAGCGCACTACCAGCGTATGGACGAGGCGTTTTTCGCGCAAGCACCCCCCCAGACTGCTCCTCCACTGACTCCGCTGCAAAAGCCGCACGGCATGGAACACGACGGCCAGGCCGAAGTGGGGGGGCCGATATGGAAAGACAAGACTTTCTTCTACACCTCCTATTACTTGACACGAACTCCGGCAAGCACCTACGAGGCGGCCGTAGTCCCCTCGGCGGCCATGATGCAAGGGAATTTTGGTGAGCTCTGTCCGGTGGGATTCAATTCCAGCGGCATGTGCAACAGCCAGGCGCTCCCGAACCACCAGCTCTACAACCCATTTAACGGGCAGCCATTCGCAAACAACGTCATTCCCCAAAACATGCTGAGCTCGGTTTCTCTTGGCCTGCAGGGGTTCTATCCAACCCTCGCGCAAGGCGTTGGTTACACCGGTTCAAACAATTATTTGTGGCTGCACCCCTATACTACGGGTGGCAATTTTTCCGACTACTACAGCGGGAATTGGCTCTTCCTTCGCCTCGATCAAAACCTGACCTCGAAAAACTCGGTGTTCTTTACCGGACAGCTGCGGAACACTCCCTACGACTGGCCGGGCGGCGTACCCTCCCTTCCCCAGACCCATATCAGAGATGAAGGGATGCTTACCCTGCAAGACATTCATACGTTCTCGCCCCGGCTGGTCAATCATTTCGCCGCCGGCATATCGCACGACCTCCAGGTTTATGGGAAGCCGGGCAATGGCCTTAACCTGCCCCACGGTGAGACTCTGATCCAGAAGATTGGGCTCCAGGGAGTGGACCCCAGCGGATACAACGGAGTGGGAATGCCCAGCATCGGTTTCAGCGGGCAAAGCGCTCCCACCGGTTTGAGCGAACTTGGCTATACCCAGGACAACGCGACCGACTGGTCATTGTCGGACGACGTGACCTGGACCAAGGGCCGGCATGTATTGTCGTTCGGCGAGACGTTGCAGCACTTCGCGAATGGGAAGGACGCCGACTCCGGAGGCACGCCGGATTACGGCAGTTTTAGTTTCGACGGCCGATACACGACGGGCTGGCAGTACAACAGTTCCAGTTCTCAATGGTCCGCTCTCTCCAACTCCGGCTTTAGCTATGCCGATTTCTTACTGGGTTTGCCAGAGTATTCAGAGAGGTCGTCCCCGATGCTCAACCGCACGCTGAGCACCAAGGTATTCGGAGTCTATGCCGCCGATACCTTCAAGGTCACGCCGAAACTCACTCTGGATTATGGCCTTCGGTGGGACTATGAGGGACTCAACAACTACGCCGATGGCCTGATGTACAACTTCAACCCGGCTTTGAACGAAATCATTGTTCCCGCCGTTCACCTCAGTCAGGTAACCCCCAATTATTTATCCGGGCTCGCTTGTCCACCAGGAGCAGCGCCAACCTGCGCGTCCCCGACAATCGTTTCGGGAGATGAGCGCCCAACTCCCGATCTGGGCAATTGGGGACCGCGCATCGGCGTGGCGTATAGTTTGCCGGGGAAGGCGGTTATTCGCGGTGGATACGGACTCTATTGGCAGCGCTACACCCGCTCCTACACCGGAACGCAAATCGGCTACTATGACGGTCCTTTCTGGCCTCTATCGCAGAATTATTACGCCCCGACCTTCATGCCGCCGCAAGTTCCTGGTTCCACCCCGCCACCATTGCAGTTTCCAGATCCCTACGCGACCTCGACTTTGGCGGGACCGTCGCTTGCCAGCGAGGGTTTAGCCGACCTGGGAACACACTGGCATCAGGGCTCGATTCACAACTTTAATGTAACGCTGGAAAAGGAGATAAAAAAAGCGATAGGCTTACGCGCCTCCTACGTCGGGTCGCGCTCAGAAAATCAAATCTATTTCTTAAATACCGATCAGAAACCAGCGAATATGACTCCCTATGTGAATGCCAATGGCGTGCCCCTCGTGCCGTTCCCCAATCTCAGCTACGTTTGGCAGGCCCTGAATGGAGGCAAGGCGCACTACGATGCCTTCGAGTTCGAGGCCAAACGCCGGCAAGGCTCCATCACTTTCGACGCTTCGTATACGCTCGCTTCCGACATCAGCAATATAGGGAACGTCGATGGCGCAAACGTCGCGCAATACCTGAGCCGCTGGGCGGCCAATGGCGGTGATACGCGAAATCGCGTCGTACTGACTGCCATGTGGCATCTTCCCTTCGGTACGGGGCAGCATTTTCTTTCCGATGCCCGGGGATTCGTCAATCAGGTAGTCGGGGGATGGACGGTGCAACCGATGACCTATTTGGCCTCAGGATGGTTGTTTGGCCCGTATTTTTGCGGCAACCTGGATTACCCAAACACCAACACGTATTGCGGTCTGCCGGACGTAATTCCAGGCACCAATGGCAATCTTTCCCGCGGCAAGCGCAGTTATTCCCGCTGGTTCAACACGCCTGTTGTCAACTGTGCCGATCCGAATGGCTGTGGGCTCGGTAGCCCGGATAGTACGCCTTATGTCTACTCCCAGACTGGCGCCTTCATGATTCCCGGATGCCCGGTAACCGATCCTCTATGTCTCAATTCCGCACAGGCAGCCGTGGGCCGATACGGGAACGCGGGCGTAAACAGCATGCACGGGGATCCTCTGGATGTGACGCACTTGGGCGTTGCGAAAAATTTCCCCATTCGCGAGCAGATGGCTCTGAGATACTCGCTTCTGATTTCCGACCTCTTTAACCATCCCCATTACTACAATCCGGACGGCACGATAACCGACCTCTTCAATAATGGCAGCGGAGGACCATGCGTCGGTGTCCTCAACAACTATAACTGCGACAGCTCCGAAGGTGTTTTTGAGGGCAACCATGCCGGCTTTCGCACCATGGAGATGAAAGTGCAATTTGACTTCTAGTCAACCTTTGCGTAGGGATGGCGGCAGTTGCGCGCGTCATCTCCGCTCCCAGGAGTGAGCAGCAGTCTTCACTCGATCAGAACATACGGTCTTTCGCCGCCCAGTCCCTCATCGGCGAATTCCAGCTGTTCAGAACCTGATGCCATTGACGGTACGGCCGCTTTTTGAATGGAAGCTCCACGTGGAGCATTCGGGCCAAATAGAACACAGGCTACTACGGAATCCCACATAATGATGACGAAATGGACGCGACGGGGAATTCTCAAAGCAGGACTTGCCGCTTCGGCCAGCGCAGCCTCACCGGTTAGCGGGTGGTGCTGGGCGGCCGGACCATCTGCATCTGCGCAGGTTTCATCGCCTGGGCAGAAGGCGGATCCGGTCGAAACGGGCAATGACCGAAATTTGTCCTGTCGCGAAAGGATTTCTCTGGACCCGGGATGGCGCTTTCATTTTGGGCATGCTGCTGACGCCGCAAAGGATTTCGGTTATGGTGCCGTGGCTCGCGAACAAACCTTCGCGAAGAGCGGCGATTTCCCGGACGTTTGCCAGCTCGATTTCAAGGACGCTGATTGGCGCACCGTCGATCTTCCCCATGATTGGGCGGTGGAACTTCCAGTCAGGAATGCTCCTGAGCTTCCTGACCATGGCGGCAGGCCGCTGGGTCGGGAATATCCCGAGACCAGCATTGGCTGGTATCGCCGAGTATTCGATCTCGAGGAAGCCGATCGCGGGAAGCGCATCGCGGTTGAATTTGACGGAGTATTCCGCGATGCGATGGTCATCTTTAATGGCTTCTACCTAGGAAGGAACTTCAGCGGATATGCGCCTCTATCCTTTGATCTGACAGACGTGGCCAACTTTGCAGGCAGGAACGTCCTCGTGGTGCGAGTGGACGCTACGCTCGGGGAGGGTTGGTACTACGAGGGAGCAGGCATCTACCGGCATGTGTGGCTGGCAAAGACCGCCCCGGTGCACCTGGTCCCGGACGGGAACTTCGTCAGATCCAAGTTGCAGCGTGGCCGCGCCTCCCTCATCCTTGCCGCTGAGGTTCAAAATGACGGCGAGTCAGAGAGCAGCTGCAAGATAGAGTGGGAGGTCATCGATCCGAGCGGACGGGCAGTCGGCGCCACCGTGACGAAGCCACAGACACTTGCTGCGGGAGAAAGAGCCACGTTCGAATGTCAGCTTGCCGTCGACAAGCCGCAACTCTGGTCGCTCGAGGAGCCGAACTTGTATCGCCTCATCACCACCGTGGCTACTGCACACGGAATCATCGATTGCACCGAAACAATGTTCGGTATTCGCTCCGTTCGATTTGATCCCGATCGCGGCTTCTTCCTCAATGACAGGCCGGTCAAGATCAAGGGAACCTGCAATCATCAGGATCATGCGGGTGTCGGCACGGCTCTGCCCGATCGCCTGCAATACTACCGGATCGAGCGACTGAAAGAAATGGGATCCAACGCCTACCGAACCGCACACAATCCACCCGCTCCCGAACTTCTGGATGCCTGCGATCGGCTGGGCATGCTAGTTCTGGATGAGACGCGCATGATGTCTTCGGCTCCAGAGGGACTAAGCCAGCTGGAACGTATGATTCGCCGCGACCGAAATCATCCCAGCGTCGTAATGTGGTCCCTGGGCAATGAAGAATGGACGGTGCAGGGAGACGACCGCGGTCGCCGCATCGTCGAGTCCATGAAAAGGTTGGCCCACCGGCTAGATCCGTCCCGGCCCGTGACTGTCGCAATGGATAGCGACTACTCCAGCGGACAAGGTGTACCGAGGGCGGTGGATGTTCAAGGGTTCAATTATCAGCGTGAAAACCTGGACGTGTTTCACCGCGCATTTCCCGCTTTGCCAACAATTGGAACAGAAACGGCTGGCACCTACTCAACCCGGGGGACCTACAGCAACGATGCCGTCAGAGGATACGTGAGCGCTTACGATGTGAATTGCCCGGATTACGGCGCTACCGCGGAGAAATGGTGGAGCTTCTTCGCTGAACGTGAATTCCTGGCTGGCGGTTTTGTCTGGACCGGTTTCGATTACCGCGGTGAGCCCAGCCCGTATGGCTGGCCCTGTGTCAGTTCGCATTTCGGCGCCATGGACTCCTGTGGGTTCCCCAAAGACAACTACTTTTATTACCAGGCCTGGTGGGGAACAAAGCCAGTGCTGCATTTGCTGCCCCACTGGAACTGGGAAGGTCAGGAGGGCAAGCTCATTCCGGTGTGGTGTCACACCAACCTCGACAGTGTGGAACTCTTCCTGAACGGAAAGAGCCTTGGAGTCCAGCGCGTTCGGAGACATTCCCATCTTGAGTGGAAAGTAGAATATGGCCCCGGCGCGCTTGAGGCGCACGGCTTCAAAGACGGTGAGCTCGTTCTCCGCACGCGACGGGAAACTGCGGGCGCACCCGCGGCCGTCCTGGCCATTGCCGATCGCGACCAGCTCGCCGCCGATGCACAAGACGTTTCTGTCGTATCGGTCCAAATTGTTGACCCGACCGGACGGGTTGTGCCCACCGCAGACAACCAGGTGCAATTTCAGGTCACAGGCCCCGGCCGCCTGATTGGGATTGGTAATGGCGACCCGAGCTGTCATGAGCCCGACAAACCCGCTTCATTTACCGCCGGGACAAGGAGCGTGTTCAATGGGCTTTGCATGGCATTAGTACAATCTCTCCCGAGCCCAGGTCCCATTCACCTGTCCGTCATGTCGGACGGACTGAGAACGGGTACGGTGACGATAAAGGCGATTTGAAGGAGACCTCCGGGATTTCGGCGCGAATGTGGTTCAGCGATTGGCGCACATCGGCGAAAAGTCAGGGATGAACGGCGACAGATTGAAATAGAATTCGCGCGCAACCAACAAAGGCTCGGATGGAGGCCAATTTCTCTATGCGGCATCCGGCGAAATATTCGATAGTACTGACGGTATTGCTCGCGGGCGTTAGTTTGGCGCGGGCACAGGCGATGCCGCGCGAAAAGTTCTCGATGGATTTTGGTTGGAGATTTCATCTGGGCGACGAGTGGGGCACCGGCGAGGTGCCGATAAATCTTGGTGTCAGCACCGGTCCGGCGGGGCCGGATTTCGATGATAGCTCGTGGCCCACCGTCAATCTCCCCCACGACTGGGCGGTTGCTCTTCCGTTCGATCGGAATGCGCCTGGCGACCACGGGTATAAGCCCATTGGACCCGGCTTTCCGCAAAACGACGTCGGCTGGTATCGTCGTACGTTCACCCTGTCGGCTGATGACGAGGGTAAGCGCATATGGATCGAGTTCGGCGGTGTTTATCGTGACAGCTTGGTTTACGTGAATAATTGCCTGGTCGGTCGTCAGCCCAGGGGATACAGCTCGTTCCGCTACGACATCACAGACTTAGTCAATTACGGCGGCAAAAACATAATTGCCGTACGCGTGGATGCCTCGAACTTCGAAGGGTGGTTCTATGAAGGCGCCGGCATCTATCGACACGTCTGGCTGGTGAAAACGGGGCCCGTGGCGGTGGTTCCAGACGGTGTCTTTGTCTACAGTCGATTCAAGAACAACGTTCCGCAGGGCCTCGCTGAAATCAACATCGAAACCAGAGTGGCGAGTTATAAGGCCAACTCATCCGATGTCGTCGTGGATTACGCAATCCTTGACCCTGGTGGCAGGACCGTCGGCACCAGCCATACTGACGCCACGATTGCGCCCTCGTGCAAGAGGGACCTCAAACAGGAAATCCAAGTAACTTCGCCGCTCCTGTGGTCTCCCGAAACGCCGCGCCTCTACAAGCTGGTGACCACCGTTCGCTCCTCCGGCAGAATCATGGACCGTGTAGAGACCGCGTTCGGCATTCGCACGTTTGTATTCGATTCCAACAGAGGGTTCCTCCTCAATGGCGAGCCCTATGTTATCAAGGGCACAGCCGATCACCAGGATCACGCTGGCGTAGGCACTGCATTGCCGGATGCACTACAGTATTTTCGCGTCCGCGCTCTCAAGCAGATGGGCTCCAATGCCATGCGGACCGCACACGGCGAGCCAACCGAGGAATTGCTCGAGGCCTGCGATCGCTTAGGCATGCTGGTGCTGGATGAGAGCCGCACGTTTGCCAGCGACGCGCAGGATCTTCAATTACTCAAGAACCAAGTTCGTCGCGATCGCAATCATGCCAGCGTCTTCCTCTGGTCGATCGGCAACGAAGAACCCCTGCAAACCACGCCCATCGCGGCGCGCGTGGCGCGTACCATGCAGACGCTGATTCATAAGCTTGATCCAAGTCGCTCGGTGACCTACGCCGCCAGCGTGGGTGACGAATTCACCGGCGCAAACAGTGTCACCGATGTACGCGGCTGGAATTACCACGTTGGCCCGTCCATGGACGCCTACCATGCTGCACACCCGGAACAGCCGAATATTGGATCGGAGACTGCCAGCACAATCACCACCCGCGGAATCTACCTGATGGACAAAGAGCGTGGCTATCAGAGCGCCTACGACGACCGCGAAAATGCTCGCGAGGGAGTTGACACCGCCGAATCATGGTGGACATATTTTGCTGCCCGCCCGTGGCTTTCCGGCGGGTTCGCCTGGACGGGCTTTGACTATCGCGGGGAAAACGGCTGGCCTGATATCAATGCGAACTACGGCATCATGGACAATGCCGGCTTCCCGAAGGACAACTACTACTATTACCAATCGTGGTGGAGCGACAAGAAAGTATTACACCTACTTCCCCATTGGAACTGGAGCGGCAGGGAAGGGCAAAACATTGACGTCCGATGCTTCAGCAATTGGGACGAGGTTGAGCTCCTGCTGAACGGCCGGAGCCTGGGCACAAAAAAGATGCCCAGGAACTCGCACCTTCAGTGGACGGTGCCCTATGCGCCCGGTACGCTCGAGGCCCGCGGTTATCAGGACGGAAAGCTCATGGCCGAAGAAAAGGTGCAGACCACCGGAGCTCCCGCGGCGATCAGACTCACGCCCGACCGCACGACGATCAATCCTGACGGCGAAGACCTTTCCATCGTCACCGTGGCCGTCACCGATGCACAAGGCTGCGTGTTTCCTGTTGCCGACAATCAGGTCAGCTTTGAGATTAGCGGTCCCGGAAAGATCATCGGCGTCGGGAACGGCGATCCCAGTTCTCATGAGCCCGACGTTTACCTGAATTATTCCCCGGATCGGTATATCGCTATGAACGATTGGCGACTAAGGGTGGTTTCGGATCCGAAAGACCGCCCGGAAGTGAGTGAAGAGGTTTCCGACGCAGATTGGGACCGCGCCGATGTGAATGCTAATTCCGGGCCGTTGCGCGAAAACACCTCGGCGGTGTTTCGCGCACATGTCACCCTGTCGGCTGACGATCTCTCCACGTCAGCCCTCGTGCTTCGCTTCGGAAAGATTGACGACGATGGATGGGTCTATGTAAACGGTCAGTCGGTGGGCGAGTCGCACGATTGGCGCACCTCTCCGGCATTTAATATTCGGAAACTCGTTCACGAGGGCGAAAACTCGATTGCCGTGGTAGTCCACAATAGAGAAGGCGACGGCGGGCTCAACGACGGTGTGAGCCTGATTATTCCGAGCAGCCCCGTCAATCCCAATTGGAAACGCAGCGTCTTCAATGGCCTCGCTCAGGTGATCGTCCAGGCTGGAACCGAGCCGGGCGAAATCCGGCTAAGCGCACACGCCGACGGCCTCGCCGCCAACACAGCCGTCATTCAGGTCAAGGGACACGGCCCCGGCCCCCAAGCGTCGCCCTAGTCTCTCGCGATGTCAACAGTTGACTTCAGCCCTTAGCACGCTTCCAACCTCAGGCGGGTCGATTTGATACTGGGCGATTCAGGTTCCCCCGCTGAGTCTTCGAGTATGCAAGGATCCGGAGGATTTTCCGCCTTTTGTGTCCGCCTCGCACCACGTTCCTGTGCCCGTGACGCGGATGCCAGCCGTAGGCAGAGACTGCGTCGAAAACTTCGACATCCGGCCCGCAGCATACGTGCTCACCCCGTCCCGCAGCCAGCTCCTCGATGCTGCATCGTTGGGTAATCTGGCAGGTCGAATGACCCGCCGACTGGCAGTCCCGCGAGCTTTTTTAGCCAATGGCTGCCAGTTCCCACCAAAGCTCTTGCACCTCCGCAACACCACATGCCGCGCCGCGTAGCACAGGAGGTTGCCACAGCTCACGTCCACCGTGGTGCCGACCTGTCTCTCGCCAAAATTTGATACGCGAACGAAAACAACCCGCGTTTTACGGTTAGGACCAGGATGGGATCCTTGGACGAGAGCTCTGCGGGTAAGAATCAGGAGCGTGCCCGGCAAATTCTGTACCATCAGCAATGAGAGGCAACTCGGCATCGTAGGATTTCAGTGATTCCCGAAAGATCCGAGCCGATGTATTCGAATTTGTAGCTGCCATCCGATATGACGCCGCAATGAAGGAGAGCCGCGAACTGCGCCTTTTGTTGTAAGCGTCAGACCAACGCATGCCGTGTTATCTGTGGATGATTTGCGGCCCAGGCGGCAGGGGTACGGTCGGCGAATCGCTGAAGGGGCGCGTTGGCAAGCCCGGGCAAGATGTCAGCGAGGTAATCGCGTACGGGGATGTTGAGGCGGCGACAGCTTTCGATCACGGAGATGATAGCGGCTATTGGCGGTCCGGCCTGCTCGCTCCCGATATGGATCCAGTTGCCTCTGCCAACTGCGATGGGCCTCATCGAATTCTCGGCGGCGTTGGTGCTCAGTTCCAGTTCCGGAAAATCGAGGAAGCGGATCAGCCTTTTCCAGATGCCCAGCGTGTAGGTACAGCCCTCGCCGGCAGCGCTCTTGGGCAGCATCGTCTTGCTCATCTCCTGGACGTGAGTGCGGATCCGGACGAGCAGCGGCGGAGCCTTCTCGTGGCGCAGAGCATGGCGGGCGGCATGGTCCATGTTTTCGTTGCGTGCCTGGGCATCCGACACCAGGCTCTTGTCGATGATCCGGTCAGGGAGAGGCGCAGCCATCACGCCTTGCTCGGGACAGGTTTTGCAGGCTCTCTTCTCGCGCTTGGTCACTTCGACGAAGTACCGCGCCGGTTCGACATTCAGCCGGGGTCTCCAGCGACAGGTCTTCGTCGCTGGGGTGGGAGCACTTCGCTCACTTCGTAGCCGATCACCGTGGTGTCGCGGCCGCAGTTGCCGCATACGCACTGCTCCGGAGTGCAGGCAATCACGCGCTCCACACGGGGAAGATCGGTGGGCAGAGTCTGACGGCCGGGATGCCGGCGCTTCTTCCGTTCAGAAGCAGGCGGCGGGGCTTCGCGCTGGCTCTCGGCAACCACTTCTTGGCCACTGACGCCGGGCTCTTGTTCCAGCAGCTCCAGTTGCAAACTGCTCAGCTTCTCGCTGCCCGGACCATACTTTTCGATCCGCTGCAAACGAAGACGCTCTTCGAGAACCTGGATCTTCAGCTTCGAATAGGCCAACTCGTGAGCGTAGGCATTCAACCTGCCGCTCACCATCGCAAACAGCGCCTCCGGCACCTGCGTTTTCAGTTGTTCGAGAAGCTCGGCGTGGGAAGAAGATTCACGGCTCGGAGTGGACGGCGCCGAAGATGCAACATGGTCACTCACGATGCTCATTTCATAACCTGCTCCATGAGCATATGCAATCGTTTCGTACAGTGTTCATGCGGTGTTTCGTAACTCATCTGGTTCGGCATTGTGCATAACGCGGTGCCACCGTCGCGGCCTTGCTTGCTTTAGATCGATGCCCCCCAGCAGAAGCGTCAGCTCTTCACGGCGGAGCACGATCTTCTTCACCGTGCTGTCCGCATCTGGCCACCAAAAACAGCCCTTGTCCAATTTCTTCGCGCATACCCAAAGCCCGCTTCCGTCATACACAACCAGCTTCAGGCGGTTGCGCCGCACATTCGTGAACAGGAAAACGTGGCCGCTCTCCGGAGTGCAGCCCAGATGATCGCGCACCAGACCGTAGAGCCCATTGAAGTGTTTGCGCATGTCCGTCGCGCCAGCTGCGACATAGACCCGCGTCGCCGGTCCAAACCCGAACACTGTCTACGCCCTGTCCAATACGGTCAGCAGGCCCTAGCGTTCCCGCATCGAACCCGCGACGCACTTCGATTCGACGCCCACCGCGCAACTCAACTACCAGAACACCCTCGCGCCCCGCATCTGTTTGGATTCTGTCCGGTGGACCAAACCACTTCCACAGGAAGCATCGGCCCGCCACTCGACTGCTGTCTCTTGTGTGCACGTCGACGATATTTATCCAGCCTTCCTACTGCCAGGCCGCGTTGCTGGCAAAATGCCTCACGCCTCCGCACCGCTCCTGCTTCGCAAATACATCAAGTTCACCACCAAACGAAGCCCTACAACAGGGTGCGTTGCTCAGACGGATACGGTGGTGTGGCAGGGGAGAGCGGCTATCCGCTCCCCCTATGCCGATTAGGAGAAAGACCATGAAAAGGGTTGCGGCATTCTTTCTTCTGTTCACTGCGCCGGCATGGGCTGCAACAAAGCCTTTGCCGCCCTTGCATTCTCAGACTGTGCTTTTGCAGCAAAAACAAAACAAAGCCGTCGCGCGGCATGTCTTTGACGAGATCTTCAACCAGGGCAAGTTCCAGGTTGCCGACGAGATCTACGCCAAAGACTTCGTTAATCACGAAATGCACAGAGACTTTAGCCCGGCAAAAGATCAGGCTGCCCAGCGCTTTGAAAAGCAGGCATGCCCTGATCTCAAGATGGCTATCGGCCCCATGATTGCCGAGATTGGTCTGGTCTCAGTGTTGTGGATTGCGCGCGGAACTAACACCGCTCGCGTGGGCTGGATGCCTGCGACCGGCGCGAAGATCGAGGTGCGGGGCATCACGATCTGGCGCATTGTCGACGGCAAGATCCGCGAGGAATGGTCTTCTTTCATCGAGATGACCATCCTCCGCGAGGTTGCCTACCAGTTAGGGTGGCAGCTCATCGGCCTTGTTTGCGCTGCGCTGGTTCTTTTCTGGATCGCGTATCAGTTAATTGGCAGGTTGCTCTCACGTTGCTTTTCGCCTGAGCTTGTGCGGCAGCGGCGCGGCTGATTCAGTTTTCAAGAAAGCGCAGCACCACTTTTTCCAATACGCCTCGGGCTCTTGGCAACGCGGCTTCAACGGGATCGCTTAAGGATTCGCCGAGTTCCGTTGAACCGGCGCCGACGGTGAGCAGCATGGAATGAGTCGAGCGTGAGCCGTAGAGTTCCCGCGCCAGTCCCATAAGCGCATTCGCATCCAGGTGGTGTGTCGCGGAGCCGTTGTTGTTTTCTCGGGGCTCGACCGGGATCAGACCGACGTGTCCCGGCACAGATTCAATCGACGAGTCGATGAACAGAACCGACTCCGCTGCCGCAATCTCCTCGGCAAGTTCGGGAGTCCACTGCTGGCGCGCCACTACGCGCACATTGTCATGTGTTTGAAATCGTTCCTCGGCCCACTCCGCCAGCCGCGGTCCCACGCCGTCGTCGCTGCGCTGCGTATTGCCGCAGGCAAGAATCAGGCAGCGGGCCGAATTGCTATATACAGTCAATGGTTGTCTCCCTGAAAAATAGGGACGAGCAAAAGCCCGTCCCCTTTTATGTTACTTCCGAATTTGGGTGATTGGTTCAACCTCGAACCACTTGGTCTACCACTTGACCACCGGCATCAACGAGCGAAACCTCAAGCGGCATTTGTCCAAATGCGTGAGTCGAGCAGCTTAGGCACGGGTCGAAGGTGCGCACCACGGCTTCAACTCGGTTCAACAACCCCTCAGTGAACTTGCCGTCTTTTACATAATGCTTGGCCGCCTGCAGCACGCCGCGATTCATTGCGTTATTGTTCTGGCCGGTGGCAATCACCAGGTTGGCCCACAGCATTTTGCCGTTCTCGTCGACCTTGTAGTTGTGCATGAGTGTGCCGCGCGGCGCTTCGGCCTGGCCTGCGCCCTCGAGGCGATTTACGCCGGCGGTGGCGCGAACATGCGTGTCGAGAATCTTTGGATCCGAAAGAATCTGCTCGATCTTCTCAATGCCGTAAAGCATTTCGACCAGCCGAGCGTGGTGGTAGTGGAACGAGCTCTCAACGGGACCTGCAGCAAGCTGCTTGAATTCGGCGAGCTCGATGTCGGCTTGCGGCGTGCCCATCTTGCTTACGATATTCAAGCGCGCCAGCGGACCCACGCGGTAACTGCCGTCCGGATAGCCGAGCGGTTTGTAGTAGGCAAACTTGGTGTAGCTGTAGGGTTCGACCGCTTCGCCGATGGCCTCAGTAAAGCGGGCCGCGGTCATGCTGTCTTCGATTGTGGCGCCCTTGGCGTCGATAAGCCGCAACGCGCCGTCGGTGAACTCGATGGACTCGTCGTCATTCACCAATCCGAGATAGTTGGTGGGGAAGTCGGCGAATACATCGATCTCGGCTTTGAAGTTTGAGGCAATTTGCTTGTAGGCATCGATCGCGAGGCGGAGATTTTTGTGGGCCTCGGGAATCATGGCCAGAATCTGGTCGCGCTTGGCGCTTGCCAGCGGCTCGGTAACACCGCCCGGCACCACCCATCCCGGATGAATGCGCTTGGAGCCGAGCAATTCGATGATGTGCTGCCCAAAACGACGCAGGCCAACGCCCGCGCGGCCCAGTTCCGGTTTGGCCGCCGCCACGCCCAGAATGTTTCGCTGGACAGGATCAGACTCCATGCCCAGCAGCAGGTCGGGCGAGGAAAGGTAAAAGAAACTTAGCGCGTGCGACTGCACCATTTGCGCCAAGTTGAGCGTTCGGCGCAGTTGTGCGGCAGTGTGCGGGATGCGCACGGCCATAATGGCCTCGCAAGCTTTGGCCGAAGCAACCAGGTGCGAGACCGGGCAGATGCCGCAGATGCGCGCCATTAAGCTGGGCATTTCGTAGAACGGGCGTCCTTCGCTGAAGCGCTCAAATCCCCGCACCTGGGTAACGTGGAATTGCGCGTTCTCAACTTCGCCCTGGTCGTCGAGGTAAATGGTGATCTTGCCGTGGCCTTCAAGGCGGGTTACGGGATCGATGGTGATGGTCTGGCTCATATAGCTAACTCCAACCTGATTGCGGCAGGGGCTAAAGCCCCACATTTCTATTGCGATCTTTCGGCACGAGTAAACTCGCGCCCTGATACAAACCACCGAAGCAAATCAGGATCATGCTCCAAAGCGGGTCAGCGCCGGAATATCCAGCGGGCCGCCGTTGATCAGCGCCGTGAGCGCGGTATGAAAAGTGTCGGCTGAAGGCGGGCAGCCGGGCAGAAAGACGTCGACTTTCACAAACTCGTGAATAGGCCGCACTATTTTGAGAAGCTTCGGCACCACCACGCAGGGAATCTGCTGCTGCAGGCTGGCGTTTTGAATGTAGGCGCGGTCGAGGATTGCCTCAGGCCCAACGGGATTGCGCATGGAGGGCACGTTGCCGGTGATCGCGCAGTCGCCCATGGCCACCAGCATTTTAGTGTGCGAGCGAATTTTCCTGATCTTCTTCTCGTCGTCGACCGATGCGACCGCGCCTTCAACGAGAGCGATATCCACGCTCTCGGGATACTGCTTCGCGTCCACGATCGGGCTATAGACCAGGTCGACATACTCGGCCAGTTCAAGCAGCCGCTCATCCATGTCGAGGAACGACATGTGGCAGCCTGAGCAGCCGTCAAGCCACACTGTTGCCAGTTTCAATTTGCTCATTTCGCTTCCCTCATCAGGTTTAAGTAAGGGAGAAAGTCAGGATACTTGGGGTGATCGGAGCCGATTTTGCTCTTGTCGAACAGCGCTCCGGTGGGACAAACCTGCACGCACTTCCCGCAGCGGGTGCACGCGGATTCGCCCCATGGCTGGTGGAGATCGGAAATGATGATCGAGTCGGTGCCGCGGCCCATCACGTCCCAGATGTGCGCGCCCTCGACCTCAGCGCACACCCGGACGCAGCGCGTGCACAGGATGCAGCGATTATGGTCGATGGTGAAGCGCTCGTGAGACGCGTCCACGCTCAGATCGGGGTTGCGGTAAGGCAGGCGCACATGGGTCAGTCCCTGCTCCTGCGCCAGCGATTGCAGCTCGCAGTGCCCATTTGAGACGCAGACCGAACAGATGTGATTGCGCTCCGCAAACAGCATTTCGAGAATGGTGCGCCGGTGCATCTTCAGGCGCTCGGTGCCGGTCGAAATCTCCATGCCTTCCTGCACCGTGGTTACACACGCGGGCAGCAGCTTGTTCGAGCCCTTGATCTCAACCAGGCACAGGCGGCACGCGCCCACGTCGCTCAACCCATCAAGATGGCAGAGCGTAGGAATGTCGATCTCGTTCTCCCGCGCCACTTCGAGAATGGTCTGGCCGGCGCGGGCGCTCACTTCCTGTTCGTCGATGACAAGAGTTTTGACATCCGATTCGCCGCTCATGCCACCACCTCCGCTCGCGACTCCATGTTGCATACGCCGGCCGGACAGCGCTTATGCAGAATGTGATCGATGTATTCGTGGCGGAAATATTTCAGCGTGCTCAGCACCGGGTTCGGCGCCGTTTGGCCCAGCCCGCACAGGCTTGCCTCCTTCACCGTCGAGCACAACTGCTCAAGCAGTTCAAGGTCGTCCATCGTTCCCGTGGCGTTCGAGATGCGGGTGAGCAGCTTGTGCATCTGCGCAGTGCCGGCCCGGCAGGGAATGCACTTTCCGCACGACTCGGTCATGCAGAACTCCATGAAAAACTTGGCTACGTTGACCATGCACGAAGTGTCGTCCATCACGATCATGCCGCCCGAGCCCATGATGGAACCCATCTTGAGCAGCGCGTCGTAGCTCACGCCCACGTCGAGCATCTCGGCGGGAATGCATCCACCCGAAGGCCCGCCGGTCTGCACCGCCTTGAATGTGTGTCCATCGGGAACGCCGCCGCCGATGCGCTCGATTATCTCGCGCAACTTGATGCCCATCGGCACTTCAACCAGACCGGTGTTGGCAATCTTGCCGGTCAGCGCAAAAACCTTGGTCCCTTTGCTGCGTTCCGAGCCCATGTTGAAAAACCATTTGCCGCCGTTGCGCACAATGGGTGCGATGTTGGCGTAGGTCTCAACGTTATTGATCAGCGTGGGCTTGCCCCAGAGCCCACTCATGGCGGGATAAGGCGGCCGCGGCTTGGGCGTTCCGCGCCGGCCCTCGATCGATGCAATCAAGGCTGTCTCTTCGCCGCACACAAACGCGCCGGCACCGAGCCTGATCTCCACGTCGAAGTTGAAAGGAGTGTTGCAAATGTTGTTGCCGAGCAGGCCACGCCGCCTGGCCTCGCGAATCGCCGTCGTCAGCCGTGCTACGGCCACCGGGTATTCCGCGCGCACGTAAATGAATCCCTTGCTCGCGCCCACGGCGTAGGCCGCAATCGCCATGCCTTCAATCACGCGATGCGGATCGCCTTCCATCACGCTGCGGTCCATGAACGCGCCGGGGTCGCCTTCGTCGCCGTTGCACACCACGTACTTCAGGTCGCCGTGCGATTTGGCCACCGTGCCCCACTTGAGACCGGTGGGGTAGCCGCCGCCGCCGCGCCCGCGCAATCCACTCTCGGTGATGCGATGGATCACGCCGCTGGGCGTCATCTCCATCAGCACCATCAACAACGCCTTGTATCCGTCGCGCGAGATGTAGTCGTCAATTCTTTCGGGATCGATGTAGCCGGCATTCTCTAGCACTACGCGCACCTGGCTGTCGAAGTGCTCGTTCAAATCGCACTGCAACTCGGCAACCGGTTCGCCGCCCAACTGCTCCACGATCTTTTCAGCGTTTTGCGCCTTGGCTTTGCTGTAAAGCGTGTCTTCGGGGTCAACGCGTACCAGCGGTCCGTGCGAACAGGGACCCATGCAGCCGGTGCGCCGCACCAGCACCTTCTTGCCCGATGCCTCAACTGCTTTTACCAGCGCGTCTTTCAGCTTGTCCGCGCCCTGACTGGCGCAGGCCAAGTCCATGCATACGTTCAGCTCGTAGTCGTACTTTGCGTTTTCCTGCTGCACGCTTTTGGCTATCTGCTCGAGCTCTTCGATCGTCATTCCACGGTCCACCTTTCCAACTGCTCGATCATCTGCTCGCGGCTCATCTCGCCTGCAACTTCGCCGTCGCACAGCGCCACCGGCGCGCGGCTGCACGCGCCCACGCAGCGCGCCACCATCAGGCTTACATTGCCGTCTTTGGTCGTCTGTCCCTGGGCTACTCCGAGTTTCTTTTCAGCCGTCGCAATCAGCTTGTCGGCGCCCTTGATGTAGCATGCGGTTCCCGCACACACCGTCACCGTGTGTCTGCCGGGCGGCTTCAGGCTGAAATAGTGATAAAACGTCACCACGCCGTAGGCCTGACTCAATGGAACCCGCAGCGACTGCGCCACAAAACGGATGGCATCGTCATCCAGATAGCCAAATGACGACTGCACCGTGTGCAGCGTCTCAATCAGAGCATGACGGGCAAAGCCGTTCTTGCGCATGGTACCGTTTACGATCTTCCATCGTTTGTCGTCGCTGGGCAGCGGCGGAGAGGTGTAAGCCGGCACAGATCCTCCTCACACGTACCTTGATTTTCGAGGGCGATTCGTCACCATGCGGCCAGCGTGTTCCGAAGCAGCCCACTCTTATTGTTGCAGCGTCGCGTACGGGTTCTCAAATATAAAGCCCGGACACGTTTTCATGCCGCCGCGTCGCCTCTACCATCTTTCTACGCCATCGGCATAACGGCCATCGGTGATAGTGGTCACCGGGTCACGTGCTATCCCGTTCTGGGTCATTAGTTTGGGGTCAACTCCGAAGTTTCTGGCGCAAATGTGAAATTGCTCACAATTTGCGGAATGGATGTGAATCATCCAATGAAATCCATGAACAGGCGACATCTTGTTAATGCGCCGTTCTTCGAAGCCTGATCGCTCGAGTCTGCGGGGTTAGAAAATGCTGAAGTTTAGAGCTGCCGGTGCGGCTTGCGCGTTCAATGCGCCAGTTGGAGATGATACTCGCCGTAATCGATCTTCACCACGGTGCGGCCAAACAGCATGCTCGATGACTCGGCCCGTGCATACGTTGCCATGGGGTAGCCCTCAATCTCGGTGTACTGCCGCATCATGTGTGTCATCCCCGCAAAAGGCGAGGGATTCTTTGACGCGACCCCGTCGACCTTCACAATGTTCCCATCTTTCGCGTCCACCCAAAGCTCGCCATCGATCATGTTCTGAGCTTTTCGTTTTGGAGTCACGTCAAGCACGTAGCAATCGCGCCCGTCGAACTGCCGCGCGCCGCCGGGTTTGAGCTTCATCTCGTAGTTCGCTGAGTCGAACCAGGAGTGCTCCACATTGCCGGGCAGGTTGACGACTTTTTCGTTTTCGAGCAGCGGCCGCAGTCCGAAATGCTGCACAATCGTGGACCCGCTCTGGGACTGAACTTCATAGCTCTTGCCCACTTCCTTTTTGTAAGTCACCTTCACCGTCATCTCTGCGACCGGATGCGTCTCGTCCTTGCCGCGGAAGACAGCGTAGTGCTCGATGTCGGTGAATCCAAGCACGTACTCCACGCGCCGCTGGACGGCCGCATCGATCGATCGAATCACGGCGGCCTGGTCGGGCTGCTGCTGAGCGGTCGCAGGGCAAGCCTGCGACCAGAAGACCGCGACGATTGCCACTGACATCGCCGCTCGCCGCACCCTTTGTCTCATGCCTCGGATTCTCTCACGAGGGAGATGAGGTTTGCGCCCAGCATGTATGCTGGATTTCATCGCGAGGGCCGCCCGTTGACTCAAGAACCTGATCCAAAGCGAGAACAGCACGAAGTGCAACCAGAAGTGAACGAAGTGCGGCGGGAACGGCACGAAGTGCGCGTGCGCGGCGTCGTGCAGGGCGTCGGCTTCCGCCCCTTTGTCTACCGTCTGGCCCGGGAGGAGTCGCTGGCGGGTTTCATCGGCAACGATACCGACGGCGTCATTGTTGAGGTCGAAGGAGCGCACGCCAGCATCGAGGCTTTTCTACGCCGCCTTCAGTCCGAAGCGCCGGCTCTGGCGCGCATCGATTTCGTGACCTCGCGCAGTATTTCGCCAAAACAAGAGAAGGGATTTCGTATCGTCGCCAGCGAAGTGCGCGGCCAGGTGGCAACTGGCATCCCCGCTGACGCCGCCACCTGCGCCGACTGCCTCCGCGAGCTGCTCGATCCCAAAGACCGCCGCTACCGCTATCCATTCCTCAACTGCACCAACTGCGGCCCGCGTTTCACCATCACCCGCCGCATTCCTTACGACCGTCCCCAGACATCGATGGCGAAGTTCAAAATGTGCCCGGCCTGCCAAGCCGAGTACGACGACCCCGCCAATCGCCGCTTTCACGCCCAGCCCAACGCCTGCTGGGATTGCGGCCCGCGTCTCTGGCTCGTCGACCCCGCCGGCGCGACAATCGACGCCGCCGATCCCGTCGCCGAAACCATCCATCGCCTCCTCGACGGCCAAATCCTCGCCACCAAAGGCATCGGCGGATTCCACTTGGCCTGTGACGCTACCAACAGCTCCGCCGTGGTACTCCTCCGCGAGCGAAAGCACCGTTACGGCAAACCGCTGGCCATCATGGTGCGCGATCTCGAGGCTGCGCGTTCCATCGGCTCGCTTTCTCCCGCGGACGAAGCTCTCCTTACCACTTATGCCCGCCCCATCGTGCTGGTTCACAGACGCTCCGGCAACACCATCGCGCCCTCCGTTGCTCCCGGCGTGCCCTGGCTCGGTATCTTTCTGCCCTACGCGCCTCTCCAGCACCTGCTCTTCGCAGACGACCGCGTCCGCGCTCTCGTGATGACCAGCGCCAACCTGAGCGAAGAGCCAATCGCCATCGACAACGACGAGGCCCTGGCACGACTCGCCAACATCGCCGATGCGTTCCTGATGCACAACCGCGAGATCCTGCAGCGTTGCGACGATTCGGTAATGGCGGTAGTCGACGGCGCCCCGCAGCTCATCCGCCGCGCGCGCGGCTTTGTGCCTCTTAGCGTGTCGCTCGCTCCCAAGCTGCCGGAATTTGACGCGCCGCCCCTGCTCGCTGTCGGCGGCCATCTCAAAAACGCATTCGCCCTCGCCCGCGGCCGCTTTGTCTATCAGAGCCAGCACCTCGGCGACCTCGAGAACCTCACCGGCCTCAACTTCTTTCGCGAGTCGCTCGACCACCTGATGCGAACATTTGAGGTTGCTCCGACCGCCGTCGTGCACGACCTGCATCCCGGTTACCTGTCGACGACACTTGCGCGCGACTGGGCCGCGGAGCGCAATCTACCGCTCATCGCCGTCCAGCATCATCACGCGCACATCGCTGCCTGTATGGGTGAGCACTCGCTCGCCGGGCCAGTCATCGGCCTCTCGCTCGATGGCACAGGTTACGGCACTGACGGTAAGATCTGGGGCGGGGAAGTGCTGATCGTGCGCCTCGACGGTCCCGACCCCGCGCAATTTGACCGCTTCGCACACCTCGAGTACGTGCCGATGCCGGGCGGCGAAAAGGCGATCCACGAGCCATGGCGCATGGCGCTCGGCGCTTTCCACGCTGCGGGTTTCAACATCGAGTCTGAAGAGGTGCTCGCCCTGGTTGGTGCAAAGCCGTACGAAGCTCGCCTCATCCGTCAGATGATCGATCGCGGCATTAACACGCCGTTGACGTCCAGCCTCGGCCGCCTTTTTGACGCCGTTGCTGCGGTTGTTCTGGGCCGCGGCGTGGTGGATTACGAGGCCCAGGCCGCTATTGAACTTGAAGGCGTGGCCGCAGATGAGGACGATCGCCTGCGCCATCAGGAATATGTGCCGGAGTTCTGCGCAGGTGACGGGTCGTTCATCTTAAAGACTGGAAGTCTATGGCGGCGGTTGATTGACGATGCACGCGCAATGCCCCGCGAGAAAATCGCCGCCGAGTTTCATGCCGGAATGGCAAAGGGATTAATCAAAGCGGCGTCGAATGCGCGCGAAAAAACCGGCATTCATCAGGTCGCGCTCTCCGGCGGATGCATGCACAACCGCCGTCTAGCCCGTCTGCTGCGCACTGGGCTTGAAAAAGAAGGCTTCGAGGTCTACCAGCACCGGCAAGTGAGTCCCGGCGACGGCGGCCTGAGCTACGGCCAGGCCGTTGTTGCTGCCGCCATCCTCGGAAAGCAAAGAGCTGAAAGCTGACGGATGAAAGCTGCTTTTTAACCCGAAAGCCTCACCAGTTCCTGCGCCTCATGCCGCGGGCCGAGAATCGAAATTCGCGGAATACGGCCGCGCACCATCGCAACTTCGTCGCACCGGTGCAGCCGCGGGCAGTTCTGGCAGTCTTTAAAGATCTTGTCGGGCAGCTCCGCCTTGTCTTCAACGATGCGGAATCCGTACTTGAAGAAGAAGTCGGGGATTCGCGTGAACAGACACACAGAGTTGATGCCGTGCGTTTCGGCTTCTTCGATCAGCCCATTCAGAATGCCGCCGCCTGCGCCCTGGCTCTTTGCCTCAGGCTTGACGACGATGGAGCGCACCTCGGCGAGATGCGGTCCGTAAAGGTGCAGTGCGCCGCAGCCGAGGAAAACTCCGCCATCTGATTCGGCTACTGTGAAATCGCGAATGTTTTCGCAGATCTCGGCAAACGCACGCTTCAGCAGCGTACCGTCTGAAGAGAGCGAGTTGACCAGATCGTAGATGTTCGAGGCGTCGTGCAATAGCGCTTTACGCACCAGCATGAGCAACCTCCCGCTTCCGGCGACGTTCGGGCAAAGCCGCAAGACCCTGCCGCATGGAAATCAAATCCTTGCGCACTCGCTCGCGTGCGGTACCGCCGATTACATTGTGGCAGTCGATTGTGGACTCAAGAGTAATGGCCGCGAAAAAATCTTCGCCAAACTCGGGGCCAAACTGCTTCAATTCATCCAGTGAAAGCGCGTTGAGCTCAACACCTTTACCGAGCGCGAAGCGGACCGCATTGCCGATTTTCTCATGCGCGGTGCGGAAGGGAACTCCCTTGTGCACGAGGTAGGTGGCGGCGGCCATCGCGTTGAGATAGCCGCTCTGCGCGGCATCGCGCATGCGCTCGCGGTTGAACGCGAGGGCGGAGGTGAAGAGGGCCACTAGACCCAGAGTCTGCGGCACGAACTCCATGGAAAAGGCCGGCTCCTGGGTCTCCTGCATGTCCTTATTGTAGGCAAGCGGCAGGCCCTTGAGTTGCAGCGCTACTGCCTCGGCAGCTCCGTGAATGCGCCCTACTTTCGCGCGGACCAGCTCTGTAAGATCGGGATTTTTTTTCTGCGGCATTGCGCTCGAGCCCGTCGAAAATGCCTCGGGCAACGTGACAAAACCAAACTCCACCGTTGCAAACAGCGTGATCTCCTCGGCAAACCGGCTAAGATGCAAACCGACAAAGGTTAGAGCTTGCAGATATTCCAAAACAAAATCGCGGTCGCTGGTTGCGTCCATCGAGTTGCCGGTTGGACCTTCAAAGCGTAGCTCCTTGGCGGCAATCGTGCGGTCCAAGGCCAGCGTTGCACCCGCCACCGCTCCAGATCCCAGAGGACAATAGTTGAGCCGCTTCTTGCAATCCATTAGCCGGTCGATATCGCGCATGATCATCTCGACATATGCCAGAAGCCAATGAGCCACCAGCACCGGTTCGGCGCGCTGCATGTGCGTATAGCTTGGCATTACGGCGTCGTCAGCGGCTTCAGCCTTTTCGACCAGCGCATTGACCCAGGCAATCAACGCCTCTAGAGTTAGATCGATCTGTCCGCGCACGTACAACCGCAAGTCCGTCGCGATTTGCTCGTTGCGGCTGCGGCCAGTGTGCAGCTTCAATCCCAACGTGCCCACATGTTCCACGAGTTTAAGCTCTACAAAGTGATGAATATCTTCTGCTGTCTCGTGTTCACGCACTGCCGCTTTGCCTGCATCGGACTCGTGTTGAGCGGCGATTGAGCCCAGCGCTTCGCGGATAGTCGCTGTTTCCGCTTCGGTCAATACTCCAGCCGCGCAAAGAGCGGACGCGTGCGCTTTGCTGGCCGCGATCTCCTGCGGCAGCAAACGCCAGTCGAAGGGCAGGGAACGCTGCCACTGTTCGAAGCCGGCGTCGAGCGGTTCGCGAAACCGCCCTGACCACATCTTGGCCGATTGTTGATCGTTCGACATTTGCCTTTTCCGGATCCTTCGAGGGCCGGTCAGCCCGGTTTTCTATTGTTTCAACCCGCCCAGCAGCAACAGAAGCAACGCCTTCTGAGCATGCAGGCGGTTCTCGGCCTGATCGAAGACGATCGACTGCGGGCTGTCGATCACTGCGTCAGTCACTTCCTCGTTGCGGCGCGCGGGCAGGCAATGCATGAACACCGCGCGGCTGGAGGCCCGGGACATGAGAGCCTCATTTACCTGGAAAGGCCGGAAGATGGGCGCACGCTTGGTAGACTCGTGCTCCATGCCCATGCTCACGCACACGTCGGTGTACACCGCGTCCGCGCCCTCGACCGCAGCCTGCGGATCCTGAAGGAGGCGCACCTCGCAGTGATTGCGCTCGGCAATCTCGCGAGCGATGGTCACAATCTCAATGTCGGGAGAGTAGCCGCGCGGCGTTGCCACGGTCACATTCGTGCCCAACTGGGCTCCGGTCAACATCAGCGAGTGGCATACGTTGTTGCCGTCGCCGACGTAAGTAAAATTGAGGCCGGTCACAGTGCCGAAGTGCTCCTCGAGCGCCATGAAATCGGCCAGTGCCTGACAGGGGTGCTCGAAATCAGACAGGGCGTTGACGACCGGCACATGCGCATTTGCCGCCATTTCGGTGATGGTGTCGTGGGCGTAGGTGCGCAACACGATCACGTCGACCCAGCGCTCAAGGTTGCGCGCCACATCGGCGATCGTTTCGCGCTCGCCAAGTGGTGAGTTTGTCTGGTCGACAAAAATTGCGTTTCCGCCCATGGTGTTGATGCCGGTTTCAAAGGCCAGTCGAGTGCGCAGGCTTGCCTTCTCAAACATCAGCACCATCTGCTTCGCATCGAGGGCGCGGCGATAGGCGCCGGGATTGCGCTTAACGTCGTGGCCCAGCTTGAGAATGGCGCGCACTTCGCTGCTTGAAAGGTCTGAGATGGAACACAGATCTTCGCCGGCCATACGCTCGATCGCGGCCAGAATATCGGGATCGGTGTCCACTGAGATCTGCGGGACGGGCTGTTCAATGGTTGCTCTACTCGCCACGTTGGTGTCCTCCTGTTGCGGGCAGAGCGCTATGCGCCGCCGCATGTTCGGTAAAGATTGCGTCTAGCGCGTCAATAGCTTCGTCCACATGTTTGCGCTCCAGAATGTACGGGGGTAGGAAGCGCAAAACCGTATCGCTGGTGCAGTTAATAAGGATGCGGCGCTTGAGCATTTCAGCAACGATCAACTTTGCCAACTCGGCCGAGTCAAGTTCTGCTGCAAGCATCAACCCCTTGCCGCGCACATCAACAATCGACTCGTGACGTCTGGCCAATTCACAGAGCCGCTTCTTGAAGTAGTCGCCGACGTCGGTTACATGGTCCAGGAGATGCGCATGTTCCATGTGATCGATGACTGCAATCGCCACAGCGCAGGCCAGCGGTCCGCCACCAAACGTGGTGCCGTGCATGCCGGCGTGGATCGAGCGCGCCACTTCTTCAGTGCATAAAACCGCTCCTAGCGGAATGCCGCCCGCCAACGGCTTAGCCAGCGTGGTCACATCGGGTTGGATCCACCCCACGGACGAAGACCTGTCCGCGGGGGCCCCGGTGATGCCGTAATGCTGGTACGCGCACCACTTTCCGGTGCGGCCCATGCCCGCCTGAATCTCGTCCACAATCAACAACGCGCCAGTGGAACTCGCCAGCGCTCGCGCTTCTGCGAAGAACTCCTGCGAGAGTAGCCTTACGCCGCCTTCTCCCTGGATCGCTTCAACAAGAATTGCGCAGACCTCGTTCGAAAACTTTGCGCGCAGATCGGCAATGTCGTTGAAACGCACGAATTCGACGCCCGGTACCACTGGCGCAAACGGTTCGCGATACTTTGCCTTGTGCGTGGTCGACATGGAGCCAAAAGTGCGCCCGTGGAAGCTCTGTTCAAGGGCCAGAAACTCTGTGCCAATATTTGCGCCCTCGCTGCGACGCAAACCCGCATAGGCGCGAGCCAGCTTCAGCGCGCCCTCCCACGCTTCAGTGCCGGTGTTCGAAAAAAAGCAGCGGTCGAGACCGGTGCGCTCAGTCAACCGCAGCGCGAGTTCGGCCTGGCCTTCGTGATAGAAGAGGTTCGATGTGTGAATGAGCGCGTGGCTCTGGCGCGCGATGGCTTGTTCAATCACCGGGCTCCCGTAGCCCAATGCGTTGACGCCGATGCCGCTCAGCAAGTCGAGGTATTTCTCGCCATGCTCATCGATGATGTGAACGCCCTCGCCGCCAACAAATAGGATGGGGTTTCTTTCATACGTCGACAACAGCAACCGCGATTCCGCGGCCTTGATCTGATCCAGTTTCGTCAATTCAATCTCTCCTCAAGAACGGGTCGGCGGCCTCTTTCGTTCGCTCCCGCTCGATCATTGCGGACACCTCAGCCCGCGAGTCAAATTCTCTTGTGGTGCCAATGCCGTGTTAGGCCACCATCACCTCAGTGCCGTGAGCCACGCGCGAACTGCACAGGTCAGGTAACGATCCTGCAGCGTCGGCGGGCAAAATCCGCACGCGCTTGACGCCGCTCAGAAGCGCCTCACGGCACGCACCCAGTTTGGGAAGCATGCCCCCTGAAATCACTGCGCTCTTGGCCATCTCGGCAATCTGATCGATCGAGAGCCAGCGCAGCACGTCGCCATTAGCGTCTTTCACTCCGGGAACGTCTGTGAGAAACACCAGCGCATCGGCGTGGCAGGCAACGGCGCAGGCCGCGGCCATCTCGTCGGCATTCACGTTGTAGTACTCGCCGTCAAAGCCGAGCGCGATCGACGAAATTACCGGCACGCCGTTCATCTGCCAGATGGCCTCAATCCAGCGCGGATCGCTGGCTGCAATCTCGCCCACAAAGCCAAGATCAGGCGCGGTCCGTTTCTTGCGGGCGCGGAAAATCAGCCCATCGCCGCCGGAAAGACCCATTGCCGGTTGCCCCAGTGCACCCAGCGCGGCAACGAGCCCTTTATTTACGCGGCCGGCCAGCACCATCAGCGCTACGTCGCGCGTCTCGGCGTCGGTCACGCGCAGCCCATTCACAAACTCGCTTTGCTTGCCAAGAGCCTTCAGCGTTTTGGTGATCTGAATTCCGCCGCCATGCACAACGGCCACCTGGTTGCCGTCGCGCACCAGGTCTGCAATTGCGCGGACGCATCCAGAAAGGAGAGCCGGAGTCTCCAGTCCCGCACCACCCAGCTTGACTACATACTTCATTCCAGGCCCTCCGACTCGCCCCATCCGAGCACGATATTCAAATTCTGCACAGCCTGGCCCGCTGCACCCTTAAGCAGGTTGTCAAGGCAACTGACGATCACTGCGCGGCGACCGCTCGCGTCAAGCTGGAAGCCGATATCGGCGTAGTTGGTATGGACGACGTATTGAATCTGCGGCAGTGTCTTACTCGAGAAACGTACCATCGGACACCCGGCAAAGAACGATTCGTAGACCGTCGCAATAGACACCCGCGTCTGCGGTTCCTTGAACTGCACGTAAATTGTGGAGAGAATTCCCCGTGGAATGGGCAGCAGATGCGGTGTAAAGACGATCTCGGTGGCATCGATGCCGATCTGCTCGAGCAGCTCGCCCGTATGGCGATGATTGAAGACGCCATAGGCCGAGAGATTATCGGCCGCGTACATGAAATGCGTCTTGGCCGTTGGCGCCTTGCCCGCACCGCTTACGCCGCTTTTGGAGTCAGCCACAATTCCGTGATCGAGATCGATGAGCCCTGCTGCTACTAGCGGTTTTAGCGCCAGTATGACAGACGTCGCGTAGCATCCGGGGTTAGCCACCAGTTGCGCACCGGCAACCTGCTCGCGATGGAGCTCAGGCATTCCATAAATGGCCAGCGCCTGCGTTGCATCGGCCTGCTCGGTACCTTCGTCTTCGAAGTTGTAGACAGCGCGATTTGCAGCCTCGGTCAAACGCCACGCGCCGCTCAGGTCGATCACGCGCAAGCCATTCTTCAGCGCCTGGGGGACCCACTCGCGCGACTGTTCATGGGGCGTGGCCAGAAACAACACGTCAACGCCGCGATCGGCGAGAAGCTCCCATGAAAAAGGCTCGAGCCGCAAATTGCTGCTGCCGTTGTTATTGCCAAGCTGAGGATGAATCTCCCCGAGCGGAATTCCACCGCGCCCAGCATCTTTCTCGTCCACGCGGCCGGCAAATACCGGGGGCACGCCTTTAAGGCGAGGATGGTGCAGTAGAAGCCGCGCCAGTTCCGCGCCCGCATAGCCGCTTACACCAGCAATTGCGATTTGTAATTTCTTTGTCATGATTCAAGCAGCGTCCTGATGCGCATCTCTACCTCACCGGCGCGGCGCGGATCGGCGCAGATCACCAGCACCGTGTCGTCTCCGGCGATAGTGCCAACTATCTCGGGCCATAAAGCGCGGTCGAGTGCTGCGGCCACCGGCTGGGCTCCGCCCAGAACCGTTCCCACCACCACCTGGTTCATGGCCTGCCGAACTCGAAGCCCAAAGCTCTCCAGCATCTCTTCCAGCGAGGGCGGCGCGTCATCCGCGACAACCGCGCCATTGCCATGCCGGTCGGGAAGCGAGTAGCCGCCAGGCCCTTTTGACAGGCGCAATTCGTGCATATCGCGCGAAAGCGTTGCCTGCGTAACGTGAATGCCGCGCCGGCGAAGCTTGCGCCTTAGTTCATCCTGGCTGGCTACTGCCGAGCTCAAAAGCACCTCTCGAATTGCGTCCAGCCGCTGGGGCTTCATCTCAATTTCCCACAGAGAAAACGTGAAAGCGTGGTCCCCGAAGCGGAAAACCACGCTCGTATAAATATACGATAGAATGAATAAGTATGCAATGGACGAGAAAAAGTCTGGAAGGTTTTGAGGCCGGATTCGCTTGTTGCCGGCGTCGTTGACGGCCGGCCTTCACGCGACCGGCATCTTCTTTCGCCGCTTCGCGTTGTACATTTCCCGATCGGCCCGAGCCAGAAGGCTGTCGAGCGTCTCAGAGTTGCCAGGCTCCATGGTTACGCATCCCAAGCTGAAACTCAGCGCAGACGGATGGCTGCGCCCTCGATTCGCCAGGTCAGCCGAAACTTCGAGCTGGTGCGCTGCGTGCGCGATGTGTTCCTCACTGAATTGTCCCGCAACGGCAAACTCATCGCCCCCGATCCTTCCCACGACGTCGGTCTCGCGGAACGACGACTTGAGGATTTCAGCCACCTCGACAAGAAGGTCGGAGCCGACCTGGTGGCCGAGAGTGTCGTTGGTTTTCTTCAGGTCATCAAGATCGATGAAAAGCACAGAGAACGGCGTGTTCAGGCGGCGTGCAAGGCGCAGAGCCTGTTCCGCAAGCAGGCGAAAGCCGCGGAGGTTATAGAGATCGGTGAGCGCGTCTCGCAGCGAGAGTTCGTGAACCTCTATTTCCATGGAATTGATTCGCCGCGCCAGGTAGATCAGGATAGAGGTACTGACAATGACTGCAACAGCGCCAAGCATTGCCGTCGTGTAATAGGCCGGCATGCGGTTTTCACTGATGAAGCGCGCACGCAATGCCTCGCGCAAATAGGGCAGCACAAGGATCACGGGCATCAAAACACGCGCCACCTTGCTGCCCGAACCTTCACCGATGAAAGTTTTGAGAATGCCTTTTTCGGTTCGGCGCATAATCAGGACGCCGCTCAGCAGGAGCATGCAGATCATGGTTTGCGCCGAGGTCGGTACAGATGCCTGCGAGTCAAAGAAGTGCGAAATGGCGATAAAATGGCCCGTTACGACGGTCAGAACTACCGCTGCCTGAAAGAACGCAAGAATATCCGCGGCCAGCACCAAGGCGGGCCTGCGCACGGCGGCAAACATCGCGGCAACGCCGACTGCGGCAAATCCCAGCGTGGCTTGAAAGGCCATTCTGCTCCACAAATCATTCTGTGCGGGATGTCCTGGAGCGGTGACTGTGTCGATGCCGAGGGATATGTGAAACCCATATTCAAGGATCACCGCCAGTGAGAGCAAGACGACTAAGCAAGCAAGCAGAATCGACGTAAATTGGAGCACCCGGGAATAACGGGGATGTGAAAAAGCGAGGCTCATTCCGCTGAGCGTTGTCAGCAGCATCGCCTGCAGGTTCATCGGATTCCACCCCGGCAGAATGTCAGGGTCCACTGCGCGCAACATCCATCCGGCTATACTCACCAGAATGAAGAGAGCGGCGACGTAAAGAATGACACGTCCGGCTCGCGCCAGCTTACCGCTGATTTCGGAGTCGAGTTCGCTCGGAGGCGAATCCTGGGGCAAATTGGACATCATTCGATCGCAGAGCCGGCACTGTCAGGTCCACGCAAGCTTGGCTTCAGCAACAGTTTATCGCGCTCACATCGGGACTGAGCCCGGGAAATGCCGCGTTTCGCGTGCCTAAAAAGTGTCAGTCCCGGTACAGGTGTGTGTGATTCTCATTGGCGAAGCAGTGACTTTTCAGTTCGCGGCCGTCGCCAGCGCCGCTTGGCTCTTGATAAACTCTCGAATGGCCGACTTTGCATGCGCCATGATCCTGGAATGACAGCTCCCATAGCAACCATCAACGACCTGTTTCTTCACGTAAGCTCCGCGGCAAATCCCCGCGCCGTGCTCTGGCAAGACAGCTTTGGCCAATGGCAGCCAATCTCCTCTGACCAGATCTACCAGCGCGTGCGCGCATTGTCGCGAGCCTTGCTCTCGTGGGGCGCCAGGAAGGGAGATCGCATCGCCCTGATCGGTGAAAACCGATGGGAGTGGGCAGTATCGGACTTCGCCATTTTGGCCATTGGCGCTGCCGACGTACCCATCTATCCCACTCTGACAGGTGAGCAGGTTGCCGTTCTTCTGCGCGATGCCGATTGCCGGATCGCGATTGTTTCCACCCGTCAGCAATTTGACAAGCTGAATGCAGTCCGGAAGCAAACCAAGCTCGAGAGAATCGTGATGATGGACTCACCCGCGCCTGAAGGCGCAATTGCCATAATCGAGATCCTCGCCGATGCCGATGCGGCCGGCAGCGAACATGATCCGGTATTCGATGCGCTCGCGCGGTCTGCAGATCCGGGCGATCTGGCCACCCTCATCTACACCTCCGGCACCACCGGTGAGCCCAAAGGCGTCGCACTCACCCACGGAAACATTGCTTCGAACCAAAACATCGCGGGAGTCGATTTCCACTTTGATTCCAGCGACGCCTGCATCTCTTTTCTGCCGCTCTCGCACGTCACTGCGCGTGCACTGGATTACGTGATGTTCAACTACGGAGCACAGGTCGCCTACTGCTCGCAGTTCGACAAGCTGCCGCAGGCGATGAAGGAGATCCGTCCCTCTGTTATCGTTGGTGTTCCGCGCGTATTTGAGAAGATTCGTCAGGCAGTGGAGGAGAAATCGAGCGTATCGCCGATAAAAAAGCGGCTTTTTGCGTGGGCGCTGCGCGTAGGGGCGAAGTCGGCAGCAATTGTCTACGCTGGCCGGCAACCGTCGTCGCTATTCTGGAAGCTGGCGCGCAAGCTGGTTTATTCGAAGGTGTGCGAGGCGTTCGGCGGCCGGGTACGCATCTTCATCTCGGGCGGCGCGCCTTTGGGCATCGATACCGCGCAATGGTTCGCATCCGTTGGAATTGCGCTCTGGGAGGGTTACGGGCTTACGGAAACATCGCCCGTGATTGCCCTCAACACTCCCGTAAGGCAAAAGATGGGCTCAGTGGGCGCGCCGCTGGCGAATGTGGAGCTGAAGTTCGCCGAGGATGGCGAATTGCTGGTGCGTGGCCCATCGGTCTTCAGGGGATACTGGCAAAAACCGGCCGCCAATTCCGAATGCTTTGATTCCGAGGGGTGGTTCCGTACCGGCGATATTGCGCATCTCGACGAGGACGGGTTCCTCTTCATCACCGACCGCAAAAAGGAACTGCTGAAAACATCGGGCGGCAAGCTGGTGGCTCCGCAGCCAATCGAAAACAAGCTGAAGAATTCAGTCTTTGTTGCGCAGGCCGCTCTGGTGGGCGACAAGCATAAGTTCATTTCCGTATTGATCGCTCCGAACTTTCAGGCCCTTGAGGCATGGGCGCACAAGCACGGCGTCAAGGCGAGTTCCCGCGAAGATTTGGTTCTCGACAGCCGGGTGACCGCGCTGTACGGGGAGCTTGTCCGCGAGGTAAACAACGGGCTCGCCAACTTTGAAACGCTTAAGCGATTCCGTGTTGTTGCCGATGAGTGGACGCAGGAATCGGGTGTGCTGACTCCATCAATGAAGCTCAAGCGCCGGGTGATTACTGATCGCTATGCGGACGTAATCGGCGAACTCTACGCCGACGAAGCAACCTCACGCGGCGAATAGGCGCACCTAGGTGCAAAAAACGATGCTCGAAGAGCAGCCGCTTGTCCCACATCGTTTTCAAACCGCGGAAGAAGGGCGCGCCCCACGCGCCAACCCCCAGGATCCCGCCAAATAGGATCACCGCATCGATGCTTTCCCGGCCCGACGACCAGTAGGCGTCGGGCTGCAGATTGAGCCAGAGCGCGAACTCATCGAGGGTGAGCGCGGCGCCCACCCCGTAACTCACCGCCATGAGCCGGCTTAAGAAGATCGAGGTAGGGGAGTGCGAGCGGCCGAGATCGAGGAGCCAGCCATAGCCCACCAGCAGCAGTATCAAAATGCCCCACACCAGGTGGTGGATGTGCAATCCCCGCACCACCACCCACTGGAAATGCCCTTCGTGGTTCACGATTCGGTGAACCAGGATCCGCACACCGACAAATGTAATCAAGAAAGACACCGAGGCAATAAACATGCGCCGCCGTGGCCGGTCAGGAATCGTAGTGCGGATAAGGAAACCAAGGCGGGTTAACTGCAGCAGCACCAGCAAAACGATGATGACCACGCTGACAAAGGCCAGCAGCAGCAATGCTCCACTAGTAGGCATAACCCTATTCAACCACCGGATTACGGCTTGGCCGAAAGAATCTTAAATCAAGCCGATTGCCGCTTATGCCCCGTTCCGTGTGTGCCGTGACTACCCTCACACTTTGCCCTTTACAGAGACAGAGTAAACTGTATAAGGCGTTGAGACTGGCGGTCCCCTCTCAGCCGGGCACATATCCAGAGAAAGGAATTTCAAGAGGAGAATCTGACGATGCGAGTTGCATTATTGACCGGTGGCGGCGACTGCCCCGGATTGAATGCCGTCATCTATGCGGCCGTGAAAAAGGGTATTAATCACTATAGTGACGAATTCATCGGCTTTTTGAACGGTTGGCGCGGCGTCCTCGACAATAACTTCATCCCTCTCACTCTCGAGAACATCGATGGCGTTCAACTGAAGGGCGGCACCATTCTCCACTCTTCGCGGACCAACGTGAAAAAGATTCCCGGGGGTATCGAGAAGGTCCAGGAGGTGCTGAAGCTCAACAAGATCGACGCGCTCATCGCCCTGGGCGGCGACGACACCCAGTCGGTGACGCTCTACCTGAGCGAGAACGGCGTGCCTTCAGTGGGCGTGCCCAAGACCATCGACAACGACATTAGCGGTACCGACCAAACCTTCGGCTATGATACGGCGGTGTCAATTGCTACCGAGGCCGTGGACCGCATCCACACCACCGCGGACTCGCACAACCGTGTGGTGGTGATCGAGGTGATGGGCCGCGACGCCGGCTGGATCGCTTACGCCGCAGGCATCGCCGGTGGAGCTCACGTCGTCCTAGTCCCTGAAAAAGAAATCGATATCGATCACGTCTGCGCCCTATTAAAGTACAACTACGACCACGGCAAGCACTACGGCGTGGTGGTGGTTGCCGAGGGCTGCCATCTGCCGGATGTCGGCCAGGTAGCCGATGCCACTCAGGTTGATTCATTTGGTCATGCGCGTCTCTCCGGAATTGGCGAAGCCCTGGCCGAGCTGATCGAGAAGAAGACCGGCTACGAAACCCGTTCAGTGAATCTGGGGCACACGCAGCGCGGCGGCGTTCCCACGGCGTACGATCGCGTTCTCGGCCAGCGTTACGGGCTGCATGCCATCGATATGGTCCACCAGAAGAAGTGGGGCCGGATCGCCGTCCTGCGGGGAACCGATATCACCGACATCACGATCAAGGAAGCGATTGCAACCAATCGGCGCCTCGATCAGCGCTTCTTCGACGTGATTGCTGACCTTGAAGCCAAGATCTAGGTGATCATTCAGAACCCACAAAAAAGCCATCCCAAATCGAGGGATGGCTTTTTGTTTCACTTAAGATT
>Ga0335072_10001399_pt1 | contig 39288 bp, 38 predicted proteins | sample Lox_Sample_21_FD_206725 | JGI IMG/M metagenome (GOLD analysis project Ga0335072, IMG submission 206725) | Soil microbial communities from Loxahatchee National Wildlife Refuge, Florida, United States - Lox_Sample_2.1 | ecosystem: Environmental > Terrestrial > Soil > Wetlands | place: USA... | reverse complement strand
GCCTAGACGCAAGCCACATACGCTTATAGCGTGGGCCCATGGGCCCGCAGCGTGGGCCTGAAGGAAAAAGCCTGCCCAGCCCGGCCCATGGGCTCGAGCCCGCGGCCCATGAACTGCGACCACTGCCACCCACCTCACCAATTCCCCTTCATTACTCACCAGCCATTCTGGCTATTCTCGCTTTTCCGACCTGTCCCACTCCGGCTTCTATCCTGCAAATTCTAGTCTCTACATTTCAAAGATCACAGGAAGGTTGACGACAACAATAACTACCTGTTTTAGAGATTCAAGCGACCAGGTCTACTTCCATCCCGATGTCGAAATCGGCATCCTCAACTAGTAATACGACTATCCTCACATCGCCGCCAGAGGCCTCACCCATGGAGGAACTGGAAGCAGAAACCTCACCCATGGAGGAACTGGAAGCAGAGACCTCATCCATGGAGGAACTGGAAGCAGAGACCTCACCCATGGAGGGACTGGAGGGACTGGAAGACATCAATATTCAGCCATTCGTCGGAATTGCAAATCTGCGAGAAATTGTCAAGTCGCAATTCGATAAGTTGGAAAAGGGTGACTCACATGAACAGTATCTTGTCTTCAGGCCCGTCACAGTAGACGACCTTGACGAGATAGATCGTGCACGCGACAGCATAGGAAATATTCGGATGACTCATTACACAAAAACGCATCTGTTAATAGTCAAATTGCTCTCGGCGAAGTTCGAACTGCTGCTCTCGAGTTTCGTCAACGTAATGGTCGAGAAGACTGTGGAGATGGGAGTGCCGGTTGATGAGCTTTGCCCTGTTGGTGCGACTCGGTTTCATGACCATAACTCTTCCAAAGAGGGCGAGGTATAGGTGACATGGGGTGACATGGGGTGACATGGGGTGGTATGGGCTGCATGGCTGGTATGGGTGGGCATGGGGTTACAACAATGGCGTTAAGTGGTGTCAGACATCTCCTCTCTATTCAGCGGTTGTTAGAATGAAACAGGTTCAACCACCAGATTCAGACGCCACAACACCTAAAGGTAGATTCATCATGTAGTAATTTGATGAAGCACGTTAGGGTGGAGTAGGACATATGACGTCGCCGCTTTAGATCGTACATCCTTCGAGGGTGAGGCTCACCCAAGACGCATACAACCTCGCGCGGCTCAGGAGCGGCGTCACCCTAGGACCGGAGTAGGGTGCAATGGGTGCAAGCCGCGGCCGCAGTCGAGAAAGCTACTCTTGGTAACAGTTCGTCTGATCGGAACGGAGGAACTATATTCCTAAAGCCCGCTAATATCGCCCAACAAACATCGAAGCTGTGTTGAGAAATTCCTCACAACAGTTGCCGAACACCGCGCACGACCTGAGCGCTCTGGCCCCCTTGTGGCTACTCATATGATAAGCCGAAAAATTCTTCCAACGGACCCCCTTGAACGCTGTCTTCAAAGCCTTTGGGATACCTCTACGTACCCAGTCGCTCGTGAAGGGATCTTAGAAAGCGGCAACTCGGTCTAGGAACTTAAGAAGTTACCTCTCCCGTCAACATGTCCTTCATCACCGTCGCTGCCGCCACGCTTCCTAGCGTTCCGCTCGACTTTGCTGGAAACCGGGACCGTATTCTCGAATCTATCAAGCTTGCGAAGGACAAAGGAGCAAAGCTGAGGACCGGTCCTGAGCTGGAAGTTCCAGGCTATGGCTGCTTAGATCACCATTTGGAGGGGGATACCTTCTTGCACTCATGGGTACCTCTCACATATTCATTCCCCAGCAACTCTTTCTCCTTTTGGTGAATATACTAATTCTTTCACAGGAAGTGCTCTCTGAGATCATATCTGATCCGGTATGCAAAGACATGCTGGTCGATATTGGCATGGGTGTCCGTCATCGTAATGTGCGATATAACTGTCGGATTATCTGCGGTTACCAGAAAGTCTACCTTATTCGCCCAAAGAAATCTCTGGCAAACGATGGGCTCCACCGGGAGGCAAGGCATTTTTCCGCTTGGGCAAAAGACCGGCAAACTGAAAAGTATTACTTAGAGGATATAATTCGAAAAGTCACGGGTCAGTACACCGTTCCTATCGGAGATGCTGTTATCAGCACCTTGGACACAGCAGTGGGTTGCGAAACGTGCGAAGAATTATTTACCCCGTTGAATCCCAGCTCCTATATGGGGTTGAACGGAGTTGAGATTATCTTGAACTCTAGTGCTTCCCACGCAGAGCTGAGGAAGCTGAGAACAAGGCTTGATCTCATTTCAAACTCTACACGCAAGCTCGGAGGAGTTTACGTGTACGCCAATGCCACAGGAGTTGATGGCGAGGCACGTATGATGTTCGACGGGTCGTCAATGATTATTGCCAACGGAAAGGTTCTCGAGCAGGGCTCGCAGTTCTCTTTGAAGGAGGTTGAGGTTATCACGGCTACGATCGACATTGAGGAGGTTCGCAGTTTCCGATCCAGTATTAGCAGGAATGTGCAAGCCGCTGCTCAGCCCGAATTTGAGCGCATTGAGTGCGACCTTCGCTTATCACGCCCTGTTGACGAAGTGTTTCTTTCCTCCCACCTAAAGATATCGAACGAGATTGAGATCAAGATTCTGGATCCCATGGAAGAAATCTACCTGTCGACGGCTGTTTACTTGTGGCAATACCTGGTCCGCACGAATTCCGCAGGCTTTTTCGTGGCGCTCTCAGGCGGTCTCGATTCTTCTACAACAGCCCTTTTGGTATTCGGAATGTCGAGACTCGTCATGGAGTCGATCACAGCCGGCGAGGAAAAGACTCTAGCCGATCTGAGGCGTGTAACCGGGGCCGAGACCTTCTTTCCACGCACGCCACGTGATATTGTCTCTCGCCTTTTGCACACTTGTTACATGGGGACTGAAAACTCGTCTGTAGAAACGAGGTCAAGGGCGAGGGAACTTGCAAAGACGCTTGGCGCCTATCACTCGGACATTTCTATCGACGAAGCTATCCACGCGCACGAGCTTATCATCGAAAAGACCCTACAATTCAAGCCAAAATATGCCATTGAAGGAGGAAGCTACTCGGAAAACGTATTTGTTCCTTTCATTTTCTTTGAAATGTGAGACATTCAATGTTAGACTCCTAACCCTCTCTCAGGCAGCCAAACAAAATATCCAAGCGCGCAACCGCATGATTGTCGCCTACGAGCTGGCGCAACTATCCACTACCGCGCGCAATCTCCCCCGAGCTGGAGCTACGTTGCTTGTTTTAGGGAGCGGCAACGTTGACGAAGTAAGTGACTTAGGTTCCCTTTTATTCAAATCACCTCAGTCCATTTCTCAGATTACTTCAGAGCGGATAGATTAATGGATAGCTAGATACTCCGCGGCTATTACACCAAGTACGACGCCTCGTCCGCTGACCTCGCACCGGTAGGGAGCATTTCGAAGAGTGATATAAGAAGATTCCAGCGATGGGCAAGAGATAAATGGGATCTCCCCATCTTGACAGTATGCAATTGTTGGGACCTGACTTAAAGGCATGGGAGCTAAAGATTAATAGGATTTCATCGAGGCGACGCCTAGTGCAGAATTACTGCCTTTATCGGCCGGCACGCAAGATGACGAGTCCGAAGCAGAAATGGGTTTTACGTACGACGAACTATCTGTTTTTGGCGTCCTGCGTAAAGTGGATCGCCTCGGCCCCTGGTCCGCATATCTACGACTTCTATGTCAATGGAAGAATCGGCCGGGATATGGTCCGCGTGAGATCGCGGAGAAGGTCATGCGGTTTTTCCGCTTCTACGCGATCAATAGGCATAAGGCGACAATCGTCACGCCATCGATTCACCTCTCGGCGTACAACCCGGATGATAATAGACATGACTTACGGCCGTTCTTATATGTGGTGAATTGGCCGTGGCAGTTCGGGAAGATCATCGCGCATGTTGAGGAGCTGGAGAAGAAGATAGAGAGACAGGGGAAGTGAAGGGGTAAGAGAGAAAGTTTTGACTGAGGGTGACACAGAGGTCTCGATGGCCTGCGTGGAGACAACGACAGCGGGATAAGATGGAGGAGCAGGCCGCGCGGTATATCGACTTTCCGTATCTTAGAAGCAACGCTTACTTTGTCCCATTCGCCAAAGTTTCTTCTTTGCATCATCAACTACAAGCATGAGGACCTAAAGTTAGATACGGAGGGAATGTTCTGGTAATCATAAGAGAGACCGAGGAAGGGAAACAGAGCTATCGCAAGCTAAATTCACATGCCAGATTCATCTGTTCTCTACCACTCCGCAACAATGCGCCAGAACAAGGGCAAGATCTACACTAGTTCTGCGAACTGTAAATCTTCACTTTTCCTTCGGCGCAGCTACTGTTCAGTGGGTCGTTACGATAAACACAATCTCGCTTTCATATGTATCTCGTCTTCTAGCTTTAACCAGCCACTGTAGGGTGCAGAATCCGCTACCTTCCACTTACAGCTTTTCTAAGCTCTTTTAACCTACTTCTCTCTCAAAGCAGCTCACTACCGTCGTCTACCATCTCTACGCGCTCCACTCCCTCACCTTCGACAACTCCCACACTCGCAGCTCCTCAAGTAATAGCATTACAAGCAAGCGGATACGGGCGACACAGTCATAGATTTCGAATCATGTCAAGCTATGTCGTTGACCAACGATAATACAATCGCAGGCAACCAACAAAACGACGATGCCGAGATGACGGATGCTCTGAACGGCGGAGAATCTGATGAATATGAGGACGATGTTGAGCAGGGATGTAGCCGCTCGGCAAACACATACCCAGCCAAGGCCTCGCATCTCTCCAAGGCAAGTCGGTCCGCTGGAAAGGTCTAACAAACGGTTACTCAATGGCTGCTACGTCGAATGGCGACAAGACGCATTTGTTCTCACGTATCAGAGTCTGCGAAACATGAACGCTAGGCTCCAGTATCAGCTAGTGGAAATGCACACCTCAGGCGCGGATTCCGCGGAATATCTACATGCCACCAAACTTCTCACCAAAGACTTGAATGCCTCCACGACATGGCTCGCTCATCTAGAAGGGAGAATCGAAAGGATAACAGGCGATACCAAGAAGCGTGGTACCAATGGTCCTTGGGACGGGAAACTGGTGCAAAAACTTGTCAAACAGCGCACGGAAGACTACAGAAGCGCGTGAAACAAGCCGAAGGTGTTATGAAGCGAGTCAAGCGTGTTGGTGGTGATCCAGACCAAGTTGCCCTCCCACAATTCACAATGGAAGACCTTGCGCAACTCATCCGGCAATGCCTACTGAACGCAAGAGCGTCGGCGTATTCCTTTCCGTGGCTGTTGCAGGACATCGGTAGCAGATTCATCGTACAAAAGAGAGGGGGTTTCGCCACCTGTAGGCTGGGGACGATTGCGGCCAAAATCACACAGAACGAGTTGGGATGCCCCGACTATGTGTGGCAGAGATTTCGATCTGGGGAAGAGGCTAAGCCTGTCTCCTTGCCTCAGTATTTTGGCCAGGACACGAACCTAATGCGGGCGCATACTCTGTTTACTCCAACAGCTTGCAAAAGAAGTACCCTCGCGATATCCTGATGATTCTTACGCTTCTTCCACCAGAGTGGGGCACCTTTTTGAACGCTTTCAAGGAAGACCTCTCAGCTCCACCATACTCGGAGTTGCTCTTCCATATTGCAAAGTCCGAAGTGTGCGAATGCGAGCCGGGTCTCCAAGGTGAGAGTATTGTACATCAGGACCATCAGCACTTCCGGGCTTTCTTGCACAAGGGTGTCATTCTAAAAAGCTTCCAAGAAATCTTCGATCGATTGAGACCGGCGATACTAGCGATGACAACTTATGGGTCTAAAAGGCCTATGCGGAGAGGCGCGCTGAGCCCAGACTATCGTCAGAATGCCTATTACGATATAACGTGGCATCCTAGAGGAAGAATCTCGAACGAAATCTCACAAAAGTCTGACTATTGTCCCATTTCAAGTTTCTCGTCAAGTTTTGGAGCTTCCGAGGACCTGGCGGCAACCAGAGGAGATATGCGGTCGTGCTGCCGATAATGGCGACCATGCTCTCATGATTGCGTCCTTTCTCAAGGAATGCGATTATCAATACACAGTTGGTGCCAGCCTAGCTGGGGCAAGTGCTCAGCTTAATAGAGCAGGGCAAATTTACCGCTCTTATAATGAAGACGTAACGGTGGAGGACGCTGTTTCGTTACTTTCATGCCGCAAACCCACGTCTAGGGTGATTTTTACCACACTCCGAGCACAGACAGACATACGCGAAGACGCTACAATCGTTCCTTCAAGTCTGCTGCATAACTAGGACCCCACCAATGATGATCACAACATTCGCGACGAAGCTGGGCGGTATTTCCGCCCTTCTGGTAAACCCAGAACCCTTGATCCTAAAGGTGGATACAAAGCTTGAGACACCCATCCCAAAGACAATTCTTACATATTTGCCTCACAGCAAGACAGCCGATGAGGTACTGGCAGTATGCACAGTTATGACGGCTATGTGCGATGTCTTCTTATACGGCGTGGGCACCAAGAAAGCGAAGATCCAAAAATCTATGGACGAATTCTCGAAAGACGCAGGAAGCTATGCTGGGTGGGATACGGGTGACAAGGGTGGATTTTCGTTCCGCTTTCACTCCTTCATCGAAGACCCTACCTCTTACGAAGCATGCCATTCAGGCGTCCTCGTGCTTGACATTGCGAAACAGAGCCCTGCACGGCAGCCTAGGTGACTTGTTCAGGTATAGCACGCTGGGCAGGTTGGGGAACCAATCTGGCTATGTACCACATGGAACAAACACCATCGACATTGACTCGGTCAGAAAACGGTCTACCGCGGTGCTCAGCCGGCACCTGAAGTATCCCTTAACTTTGATCCGATCAGTCAAGAGCGCAGGGCGGACAAACAACATGGAGAGACTGGAGCTGGGAGAAGACAACGACGGGTCTGAAGATGAAGCTGCAGAAGCCGAGGCCGAAGTTGAAACCGGAGGCCAAGCTGAAGAGGAAGCCGAGTTTGCTGAGCTTCAAGCAGAGGCGATGCTTGCAGTTGAAGCCGAGCTTAAAGGAATTGGAATCTTGAATTACGTACTTATCCTGGAGACTCTTGGTTGCTGCTACGAGTTTGGTCGTCTTAAGTTGATAATTTAGTAGACGCCAATCAACCTTTCGAAATTAATCCCGTACCGCTAACGTCTCTTCGCGGTTCACGGGAACCGTCTAGTATTGACGGGAGATAGGATGAGATAGTGATCTCATGATTAAATGCCCGGGTCGGGCTACAACGAAAGTAAGCAGCCAAGCTCAGAGAGGGAGGATGAGTAAGGAAGTGAGGGCGATGGACAGATGGGGATAGAGTCCCATATATACCACGAGCCAAGACCCGCAAGAGGTCGAGAGAAGTCCATTTCGGGGTCAGAGGTCGAGAGGAGTCCATTTTAAGGTCAGAGGTCGAGGAGCCAAAATAGATCCCTTGTGGGAGGGGAGGGGGAAGAATGTCAGGGTGCGCCGCAGAGCCTCCAAACCGTCAAGGCTTAGCGTAAGAGCCTAAAAAGAGTTTAAAAGCGGCAAACTTGGGGCGGGTGCAAAGGTAGCGAGACTCACAGCACTCCACCTGACTTTAGGCGCTTCAGGGCCCATAACTCAGAAGAAAAGCTTATAGGTTGCCACTTCGCTAGACTGCCTGGGCTGCTAGCCATGCACGAGCTGTTTCCCACGCGTGTTGCCCAGCGCTGCAGTAGTGGTCGAAGATAACCATGGGTACAAGAAATCCCTACGCTGTTAACGGCTATCAAAGCACGAATGCCGCCAATTCAAATATTTCCAACCGCTATGGCGACCTATACAGTCAGGAAAATCCATCATCCAGTTCAGTGAGCAGCCATGCTTCTCGCGAACGACGCGCTGGTGGATGGGGCGGGTTTGGAGACACATCGTTGCAAGGAGATAGCCACGATGCGCAACCTCCACCGAGTCGGCCAAGATACGGGAGCAATGAGGACACTGCTTGGAGGAGAAGGGCTGAACCCAACGAACCCCGATATGGCGAACCGAGCCGGAGTAGGGACAAAGCAGCCAAACCCAACGGCTTCGGCGGAATGCACTCACAGCCGTCGCGGAGAGGTGGAAAAGGCATGGAAGAGGTCCTGCAATACATACAGTCGGAGTGGAAGTTCATGGGAGGCGATGAATGTGTCCCGGTGCAGGTTGCCCTGAAGTTGATGGATCCGAGCTCTTTGGGACTGGCGGATAAAGAGCCCCAATTTCAACAGACGCACATGGATTTGCAGATGGCACTTCGTTCAGTCGTCAATGAGCGCCATCAAGACTTCAACAGCTCGATTGGAACGTATCACAAAATACAGTCCAGTATACAAAATTCGCAATCTCGAGTGAGATATCTCAAGACTGCCCTTGGAGACGCAAGAGGCGGCCTTCTCACCACAAAGCCGGAGCTAAAGGGGCTGGCCATGTCGTCCCAATCGCTTGACGACAATTTACAACTCTTCAGCCAAATTGAGAGCATACGAGCAGTGCCGGAAACGCTCGAAGCTCGCATCTCAGAAAAGCGCTTTCTGACCGCGGTAGACATCTTGCAAGAGGCGCTGCGAATTGTGCGGAAGTCAGAATTCGATGACCTAGGTGCCATTATTGATTTGCGTACATACTTCGCCAATCAAGAGCAGTCATTGACGGATATTCTTGTTGAAGAATTGCACGACCACCTGTACCTCAAATCGCCTTACTGTCATGAGAGATGGAAAATGAAGTCTGCTAATGGAAAAGAACAAAGCGCTCGATCCGTGACGAGCATCAGCGGCGTGAACGCATGGGACAAGCCAGTCTATCACTATCTCTCTGACCTCGATACTTCCACGCCCATGGTCGAAGACGCCTCTCGCAACCCTGAAGCTGACACATTTTACTACATTCATCTGATCACTGAGTCACTGAGCAGATTAGGTCGCTTGGATGTCTTGGTATCCCGCATAGAGCAGCGACTTCCAGTGGAGCTTTACAAAGTTGTGGATAAAACCAACAACGAAGTCGACGCACGCCACCCAGGTCATATTCGAAGTACTGCCGGCAGAAACGGAATTGCTCTCCCTACCAGCGCAGGTGAAGGCCAGGGAGCCGTGCTGTCAGACTTTCTGTGGAGTTTGTACGCAAAGTTCGAGGCTATTGCGGAAGGTCACCGAGTACTTCACGAGGTTATCTCTGGTATCGTTGACCGAGAAAAGCTCCCCACGCCTGAGGCATACACCAAGGGCTTCAAAGAACTGTGGAAACTCTATCAAAGCGAGATGCGGTCTCTGCTACATGATTACCTCTCTACAGATGGTGATCTGAGCCACCGCTCAACCCTTTCCACGTCAGACAGTGGCAATGTTTTTGGACGAAATCCACGCGACAGACGTAAGAAGATGTTCAGGTTGACTGAAATGGACAGCAAGTCATCTGCGATGAAGAGTGAGCAAGATGATCTGGATGACATCTTGAAATCGTCAGTACCTGGCCTCGTCTCAAAATCTCGGGGCACAACTGGCATCAATCTTGATTCACGTCATGCAGGATCAGACAGCGCCGCAGCGGGTCACAAACTCGTTGTTGAACCAAGCGTTTTCAATGTAAATCTCCTGCTTCCTCCGACCTTATCGTTCCTCCAGCGTCTCAAAGATATCGTGCCAATCAACTCAAGCATCGCCATGAGCACACTTACTTTATTTCTGGATGACTTTTTGGTCAACGTCTTCCACCCACAGCTCGAAGAGGCAATCACCGAATACTGCACGAAATGCATGATGGATCTCGAGGCATTCTCGGAAGACCCTCAATGGCCAACGTATTCTCCTCGACCCGTCTTCAAAGGCACAATAACCTTCATGAATCTTATCAATGCGTTCTCCCGCATGCTCAGCGCCATTCCTCAGGACCAGATCTTCACCCAACTCGTCATCGCCCAGCTACACTCATACTTCGATAAGTGCTACGGTTGGTACAAAGCAAGCATCAGCCGCTTAGCTCCTTCGTCTTCGAACCCTACTGCCAGCACTCTTACCTTTAAGGCGGCTGCTTCCTACGCCGAAGCCGGTGAGATTCGTGATTGTGCCGTCGGACTATTACAGGATGACAACTCCCCGGCCGACAAGGGTGAATTGGTCTCCAAAGAGATACAGTCGCTGCTCTCAGCTACGAAATCCAAACCACTACATCCGTACGACATCATCGCTGATCCCAAGTCCGTCCTATCTCTCTGTCTCCTTTACAACAGCATGCAATGGCTCTCATCATCTCTTTCGCGACTCCGTCATGTAGAGACGGGTGCTTCAACCGTCTCTCGTTCACGGCCTTCCTCTCAGACACAACCTCGTCGCTGGACCCTCCTCTCATCCCTCCAGCCATCACACGAGCGGTCGCGGTCTGCACGTGGCAGTGATATCTCTCCCATCCTCCTTCCATTGAATAACGAATCCGTTATACCCTTCGATAATATGCTGTCGTCCTTCCGAAACCTAGCACAAACCGCTTTGATCACACTTCACATTGATGTTCGCCTCGGCGTCATCCACCAACTCACTCGCTCACTCCGAGGCCCGAACGCCCCACCTTTGGACGAGCCGGCCGCGTCAGCACCACGGGACTCGTCCGCTCTTCCACCCACAGACAGCGGACTGTACCATTGGTTCTTGCCTCAGCCACCAACATCTGCAAGTCCTCTGGTCCTTGACTTGAATAGTGATCTGATCAAGATCGACACCACAACAAGCACCTATCTAGGCCCCAAGGAACGTGCTTACCTGGGCAATGGACTTGCGAAGCTGCTTGATCGCACGCTCATAGTCGGCGCAGACTACATACAAGTCATGAATACAAGCGGCGCACAGAGGATGGGTTTGGATATTTTAGTCCTGCAGCAGAACCTGCGAAATATTGCCGTCACCTCTGGACTTGGACAGAAAGCGCAACCAACAGGCTCGAGTAATGTACATACCGTTGCTGCTGACGACGAAGAAGCTGTGCTGGAGCAATCAGCGCAATTCTACAACCTCTTCCTACAGGGACCGGAGAGGGTGATGAGCTTCGTCAAGGAAAACAAGGCGAAGGAGGGTGGCGTTGGATATACATATGACGAGCTGAGGACGCTGATCGAGTTGTGCTATTCGGCTGCATTGAGGAGCGCAGACCGAGAGGAAAATATCAAGGCGAAGAAAGGAATGCAGGACTGTCTGTTGCAGCTTGGTGAGCTGCTTTGGGATTCGTGATGAAATGTAGGTTTTCCATCATGGGTAGCAATATCAGCCATTTTACTCTGCACGTTCTGTGTTGAGGTGCGATGACCTTCAAAAGCCGATTCGTACACAGGCTTTTCTTTTGCAAGGCGTTCGTTGCGTGATCGCATTTATTGCAGGAATCGGGCGCCCTTTTTGCGCATGGCTGTTGGCGCTCATATCGGAAAAGTAGTGTTCAGAAGGACGCATTGAGTCCTTTCTCGGCAAGACTTCGTCATGGCTAATTACTTGCACAGAACCTCACTGATGATCTACCGCTTAGTCGTACGGATCTTGGTAGACTTTTTCAGATGGCGCATTCCTTCGGATATGCCCGGGTATGTAGGGGAGAGATTCTTGGAGACGGAGGGGGGAAGCGTCACCGAGCAAGAACTCTGGTGTGCGAAGTGAGGTGGGAAGGATGATTGAGGTGATTTACCTATGTTGGTCGATGGGAATATGAATACTTGATTAGAACATTGAAATTTGCCTTTGCTGACAAGAAAAGCGATGAGAGCAAACACAGCCATCGAGAATGACCACATTTGACTAATGGGTAACCAAGCGGAGGCGGCGGCTAATGGTCCCTTGCTGTTGCAAAGGGTGGGTGGTAGAGGGGAGGTCGCCATATTGAGACATACTTGTAGAAGACGGCTAGATAGGTCGACGGCGAAAATGGGGTAGTGCATTGATTTGTAGCAGTTGTAATTGAAGGTGCCAATTTGGTCTGCTTGCTTGGTATGGGAAAGGGTGTAAGATAACGCCTATTAGACACCGTTTCACATGCCTGCCTATAGAGAACTCATCCCAAACGGAGTAAGAAAGCAATAGTAGCGCATTATGAGAAGGCGTTAGTCTTGTCAAAAGAGCAATCATTAGCCTGACGAAGACTGCGGGGTTTCAGCGAATTTGTCGGAACGAGGGAACAACAATGAGCATCACAAGGAGAGAAACGGCTGTGCGAGCAATCCGATTAATCAGATGAGCATTTCAGATTGCTGCAAGGACGTGTGAAACCAGTACGTAGCGAAAGCTTGGTCTCCGGAGCCTTGCCACTTAATACTCCTCAAACAAAACTTCAGATTGTAGGTTGCCTGAACTATTTTGGCATACGTCAACAATGCTGCCTGATGGAACGGTGTCAATGAGAATACGATTGCATACTACTGCCTTTTGCAGCACTGCCGACCATCAATTGAAATAAGAGCTTCACATGGAGACAAAATGATGACATATGACACAGCATCCTCCACCGCAATGAGAATAGCAACACTGCAATTCACTCCCACATTGGGAGATGTGGCGGCCAGCATTGCCCATGCCGAGAGCTTGTTATACGAAAATGAATCACGGCTTCGGAACCTGGATCTTCTCGTGCTGCCAGAGCTCGCTTTCACTGGTACGTAGTTTGGGAATCGTCTATGTATGATCGAAATACGCGATAGCTATCTGCCTTGATGGATTACTTTTCTATTTCTATTCCCATGAATCGTCAGAATTCATGTCTTTTTCATGCACGCTCCTAAGAAGCGCTCTTATTCCGTGGGCTTCCTAGACCCCCTCCTGTCCCCTTCATCTCCTAGGCAGGATGAAAGAAGCCTTTAAGACCTCCTGATCATCATATATCCTTCCTTCACAACTCAGAACGTACCAGTATCGTGTTCTACCACATTGCCTTTCTCCTCGCTCATGAGCCTCTCCTGTCTAGGCTACAACTTCCCGACGCTTGCCGCCATAACTCCCCACCTCGAACCCACTGCCTCGGGCCCCTCAACCGTATGGGCTCGCAAAACCGCCCAACGCCTTGACTGCACTGTCGCAGTTGGCTACCCCGAACGTACCCTCGACCACCAACACATCTACAACGCACTCGTCTTTGTTTCCGCCTCGGGCTCCATTGTCGCACACACGCGGAAATCGCATCTCTTCTACTCGGATGAAGTGTGGGCCGAGGAAGGGCCGGAGGGATTCTTTGCCGGTGCACTGCCATTTGGTCCTGCACAAGATGGATCCGACATACGGAAGGAGGGAGTCCAAGTAGCAGCAGGGATATGCATGGATATCAATCCTTACCAATTCACTGCGCCGTGGACGGCGTATGAGTTTACGACGCATGTGCGGACGGCGAAGGCGGAGCTCGTCGTGCTCAGTTGTGCATGGTTGACGCATACCAGTGCGGAGGACCTGAGGACAATGTCGACGCAGCCAGACCTCAGCACGCTGGGATACTGGGTCGAGCGATTCTCGCCGTTGATTGGACCTGCGGTTGGAGAAGGCGAGGAGAGAGAGGTCGTAGTGGTAATTGCGAACCGGACGGGGGATGAGGGCGTGGCGGAGAGGGTGGGTGAGGTCAGGTATGCGGGAAGCAGTTGTGTGATGGGTCTAAGAAAAGGGGAAGAAAGGGAGGTGAGGATATGGGATATTTTGGGGAGAGCGGAGGAGGGCGTGTTGGTCGTAGACACGGATGAGGAGGCGATATTTACATTGGGGAAGCGAGCTAGCACGCATAGCGGAAGCGACGGTGACGCCGGCGACGGTGAAACTGGTTCTGTGGGCGAGGACCAGGAGATCCTGCCACCATGATGGACTTGGATGTCCTGTGATTACGGTTGTCAACTCGAGAAAAGCTGAGCTGACTGGGGTACTGATTGCTCCGACGAGGCCTGGTTTCTCCTTCGGAGAGTGGGAGTCGGCCGACTATAGATATTGCTCACTGAGGTCCAACCACCTCATAATTACAGCAGGCAAGGCAAGAGAATGGCCTGATTCAACAGGTATATAGGTGCCTTGGGGAGACCAGGGAGAAGTAGGCTGCTCTGGGCACTAACTGATCGAGCGAATAATCTTCCAAGGCTGGTGCATTTTGGGCAAGCTGATTGGGACGAGTAAGGCCATTGTTACACAGCAATAACCTCGCGCTTATGCGTCCTTGACTCGTGCATTGGCGCCAGGCCCCCTGCAGTTGCTGCTCAGTGGGAAAGAGGGTCGAAGCACGTGCAGGAAGGTGGCCGATAGAGTGGGGGCAGCCCTCCGTATTCGACGCGCCAGCCCCGCACACACTCTCCTCAGGCCCAATCATTGCCGCAAGCGAGGCATGAACCCAAGTCCGCCGGACAAGCATTGCAAGCACATGACCAGACGCTGGTGGTGATAAAGGTAATTGTCACGGGGTCTGCATTGACAGATATCCCGTCATAATGTCTCTTTCTGGCCGGCCTTAAAGTGCCTGACTGTCTCAAACGCCAAAGACCAGGCCCGGCAAGACCCGGTTCGCCCGCCGCTTCCAAGCTCGGTCCCCAAAGACAATCCACTTTCAGCACCCCCCCCCCCAGGTCAGGTCAGGTGTTTTTTCCACTTTACAACATTGTGACTGCCTCACCAAGAGGGTGTCGTCGCAGATCTTTGCAAGACGACGCATACAAATACCCGGCCGGTGCACACAACATTTGACTAGTCCTTTGTCACAACGCAGTTCGGTTGCAAGATCGTGTTACGTTGTTCGTGTATTTCGGGACAGCAATCACGGACGTGACCTGTGAGTATATCACCTGATCATCACCTGACTTGATCATCCTCCTCCATCACTTGCAGTCCCAGTCGCAACTTGTGGACGTCAACCGTAAATCGTGACCACATTATCATGGTACTGTCTGCTTCGTTGCGCTTCGGTGGCCATAGGGAAAAGGCTTGGTCGCAGCCGACCGACCTCGATGTCTCCCCCTTATTGGCGCTTCCTCGAGCACGCAACAAACGCTGCTCTGACAAGCGCAACCGAGTAGCAGACCTCTCTGAGTTCATGTGCTTGACATTGACTGCAAACAAGCGATCAATTTACAGCCAGTCTCGTGCTGCTTGCTTGGGGCCGGCATTTTAGTCTCCAGCTTTACACATCGCTAACCGCAGCCATGACAGAATCAAACAAACTCGATAGTTCAATCGAATCGCCATTACCCGAGCACATTACTGTTTCCTCCTCACGTCCCCCGGCGAACCATTGCAGCTAGCTCCTCCACATTGTCGGCAGTCGCATTCCTACACCATTCAAACGTCACGAAGCACCCGTCCTTGAGGCGATAATCCGTTTCCCGGTTACTCAAGACAGGAAGTTTCCCGTGGCTAGGTACAGACAATCTCCATCATATCAGTCATGGCTCCTTGTGGCACCTTGAGCTAATTAGAACGTGCAAACAGATAGGGAGTCTCGAACTTGGCTTGCCTGTCATTGGCTTGTTTGGAACGGCATACCACGTGTCTCGACGAATGAATGACGACCCTCTTCATGATGCCCCCCAATAATCTCCATCCTCCATCAAACACGAACAAGCGAAAACGAGAAAGCAACGATGTCATGGATGGATCACGACGGAAATCGCAAAACACAAACGGAGATACTGGCAATGACAATGATGACGAGCTTTCTCTACAGTTGCTGCAGGGGATAGGCCAGGAAGCGTTGCGAGAGGGGGATGATGCCAACACGCGGACCGCCCAAGCAGCGCTGAATGCGCCGATGCCGCAAAATACATATCCTCCGCCGGAGAACTCGTTTGACAGCGCTACGGGCATGCCGCATGGTTTATCATCATTTGATGATGGCCCCAATTCGCCTCCAACTGGATTCAATGCTATACCTCCGACCGCTCAAGCCCTGATGGATGCTAGGCAGGCGACTACGACCAACCACAACAAGCCTGCTGTTGGCTCGCAGCAGTGGCATCAACAGCGAAAAGACAACCACAAAGAAGGTAAGACTCCAACTGATCTGCATCGACGGTGCTGAAGAACTAACACAACAACAGTTGAGCGACGCCGCCGCGAAACCATCAATGAAGGCATTAACGAGCTTGCAAAAGTCATTCCTGGCTCCGACAAGAACAAAGGCGCGATTTTGCAGTCTGCCGTGTCATACATCGCCGAGCTGCTGAATAAACAACACTCATGGGAGAATGAGCGCGCCACATTAGACATTGCCATCAAAGAACTTGCTACTCGAAATGACAAGATGAGAGAAAGCATGGAGCAGGCATGGGCGGAGTCGGCAAAGTGGCAGAAGAGATGTCGAGATGCCAGGCTGCCGTATGAAGATTACGATGATGGTGCCTTGCAGGACGATGGATTGGATGTCTAATTGCTGTGTCTGGTCTGGAGGCAGCATACAGACTTCTGTTTTCCCGGCCTGGACCGCTCAGAGCCGTACTGATTTTGCGAGTGTTTCTTTCACAAACTTTTCGGCCTTCAACAAACTTGAACATGGCATTTGACACGAAGCTGTCTGTTCGTGGAGTGTCACACGAGCTTATGACGTCGTGTCCGCAGAGGAGTTACTATGCATGTCAGAAGATTTTTTCTTTCTTTTGCCATTACTCTAAGAAGCCCCAAACCATGGGATAACAGCACCATAAATTTGACTATATCGTCTTGAATTCTATGATAGGCATGTTCCAAGGCCAGGTAGCTTTCCAGAACATGCAAGCTAATATTTGAAGAGTCTGCCTCTGCCTCTGCCTCTGCCTCTGCCTCTGCCTCTCCCATCCCCATGTTTTCCCACCACGGCAGTAGAAGAAACCCCTCGCTCCCATCATTTCCCCTCAATCCCCCCTTTTCCATTTATCACCTCAGCAACACAATCCCCGGCATCCCCTCCGCGGGCTTCGCACTGCCCTTGAGTACCTGCCAGCAGCGATGGCCCTCGATTGTCCACCGCGGCGTCTTCTCATCCACGCTCTCGACGCGCACGCCGCCGTCGCTGCCGTCGTTCATCTTGCCGTCGATCTCGACCTGCGGGTACCGGCACTGGAAGTCGAACTCGCGCACCGTCAGCGCCAGGATGACTTTGGTCTCGAGCACGGCCAGCTCCTGGCCGATGCAGTTGCGGGGCCCCTTTTCGAAGGGCCGCCAGGAGTCTTTGTGGACGGCGGGTGGGTTGTTGGGGCTGTCCGGGGGCAGGCTGGCGAGGAATTCCGCGAATTCGGGGGATGTGGGCGGCATGAAGCGCTCGGGGATGAAGTCGAGGGGCCGCGGGAAGTATTTTCCGTCGCGGTGGATGGCGTGTGAGGCGGGCCAGATTTCGCAGCCGGCTAGCGGGTATGTGTCGCCGGTTTTGGGGTCGGTAAAGGTCAGCGGCGAATTGGCCGGGACGCCGCGCAGGGTGGAGGCAGGCGGGAAGATGCGCAGCGTTTCTTTGAAGACGGCCGTAGTGTAAGGGAGAGCGTTGATGAGGTGTGGGGAGGCCTTGAGGGTCGCGGGGCTGGTGGCGGAGGGACCGAGGACGGCATCGAGCTCGGCGCAGAGGCGTGCGTGCGCGCTTCGGTGCGTGTGCAGGAGGTAGAAGGCGTAGGCGATGGTGGAGGAGGTCGTGTCGTGGCCGGCGAAGATGAAGGTTTTGATTTGGTCGATGGCTGTCTTGCGGAAGGTGGGGTCCATTGCTTTGGAGTTGGAGGATTTTTTGGCCGTGGAGGGGTTTTGGAATTCCTTTTCGTACGTGTCCAGAGCGAGGGTCACGACAGAGCGGTTGCGGGAAGCTTTGAGGGTGGGTTTGGTGTCACCGTTGGTATGGCCGTTGGCGTCACCGTTGGTTTGGGAGGACGAGGAGTCTCGGGTGGCGAAGCGCTTGTCAAGTTCTTCACCGATGAGACGGTCGAGCTTACGCCCGTTCAGCCATAATCTGATGGGCCGGATGAAGCTGATGTTATCGAGTGGGTTCACGGAGGCCGCTTGTGGCAGGAGGAGGACTTGTTTTCTGGGAAGCTTTGTTAGGGATGACGATCGTGGAGCAGCATTTCAGTCATACCTGAACGTCTCTACTATGGCATTAGGGGCATTCTGAGCATTGAAATCGGCGTCACTGGACAGAATGTTAGTGGATATAATGATTACGAAACAGGCAGGCAGACTTGCAACACTATCTTCCCCATGATATCAATTGTCAACCTGGCGGCAAGCTCTTCCATTTCGATGAGTTCTCCCGTTTTGGCCTTCTCCCGCAACTTTTCGCAGAAGATGACACTCATATCCACCATATACGGCAGAAGCGTCATAAGGTGCCCGCTGGCAAATCCCGGATTGAACATTGCCCTCAACCTTTTCCAAGCTGGTCCGTCTAAACCCACCATATTATCATGGCCGAGCAATAGACTTAAAAATTCTGCTACCCGGGGGCTCTTGTTGAGGCATTGTCCCGTAGTCACCCACTGGGACGCGATATCCGTATCTGTAATGAAGAGCCATTTGGGACCAAAGGGCCAGAGGTCGACATAAAAGAAGCCGCCGAGATTGTACTTCTTTTGTATGTAGCGGCACCAGGCATGCGGATGCGCCTTTGGCGGAAAGTGCTCCTGACAGTCGGCAGCAACAGGAAGGTTACCAAGTAAGAACGAGGTTCGTGGCGGGGAGGGCTTCAACCAGAGTTTAGAAGGCAGTTTGCTGGGACTCTATGGATGCGGTCACCTACAAGCTTTTCCATCTCTTTCCTGACTTTGTATAGCCGGCTAAAAAGGTACAAGAACAACCCCACCAAGGGTAAGACAGCAGAGAGAATAGGTCTCATGGTGTCTGTATTTTCCAAAGACGGTTCGATGAGCCTAAATTGGTAATGAATGGAGCAGGAAAAGTATAGGTCTCAAGCGTCAATCCCAGTCTCTTTCCCAACTTAAGGCCCGCCGTGGAGAAAAAATATCGCAAAGCAAACAAGGAGGCCGGAAATTGTGTTCTCTCGTCGCGATGGCCAAGAGTGGGGAAATGAATTGTAAGCAACCCCTATTCTCTTGAGCCGCCAATTCAAAAGCGTGTGGGAAGTACGCCGGTCTGACAGCTAAGATGTGAAAATCATTGCGACGAGGAGTTTCTTATTAGCATTTTCGATATCTGACCGGATTGCATATCGCCTGCACGTTCACCTTGTCGGCCCCTGCGAGTCTAACAGCTGGTGGCGTGATTTTAGGGATCGGCAAAGGCATGCAGGTGAGCGATAGAACGAATGGCGGCTGAAGGATTCCAGGCTTGGCCCCATCCTTCCAATAAGCTTCGGCTGAATGCGGAACCGACATGAGCGAAGACAGGTACAGCACTTGAAGATCTATAATTTTCTGCTTGGGCTGCTATAGTAATCCATTCTTCGCAAGTCCCCAGAAGAACTGGCCGATCTTTTGAGGGCCCCAATGCCGTGGGTCGGTCTGTGCCACAATCGGAAGCTACACAGGGGCGGTTTCTCGTTTAAGCCACCTCGTGGTCCGCTCATCGTTCTTGAAGAACCCACTTGTCTTCTCCCACACCTCCCTATGGTAGTCGTTCAGCCACTGCTTCTCGTCTGCAGTCAGTAGTGATGGGTCTATCAACTTCTGGCACATCGGCACCATAGTGACATGCTCAAACCCAAGCCATGGTTTGTCGCCGAATTTATGGTTCGTCGATGTTTCATGGGCCATGATTATGTTCTCTATTCTAATGCCGAAGTTGCCATCCTCGTAGTATCCGGGTTCTGCGATGGTTAGCTGTTGTGACGAAGAAGGGGTGGCTCTTGATTTACCATCTGACAGAACATTGCCGGCGTTCAGGCCAACTTCGGAGTACTGTAACCTTGTACCAATCCCCATTGGTCCTTCGTGCACGTTCTGTATCACGAATTAGCTCTGTTAATATGCCCGCAAAGGTCTCATTACCAAGTATGACCCAACTCCATGCCCAGTCCCATGTCGGTAGTCTAGACCCTCACGCCATAGATGCTGCCTCGCAAACGCATCCAAGGCAAACCCACTTGTCCCTTTAGGAAAGATCAACCGGTCAATGGAGATAACGCCTTTCAAGACCAAGGTATATGCTTTAACCTCCATGAATGATGGAGTGCCAAAGTGCAATGTTCGAGTGGTATCGGTTGTTCCATCGAAATATTGGGCACCGGAGTCGCACAGATAGATAGCCGTGGGGTCGATAATGGAGCAATTTCCCCTCTCAGGCTTGTAGTGTATAACCGCGGCATTGGCTCCAGTGGAAGAGATGGTGTCAAAAGATAAGCCAGCAAAGTGCTCTCCTTTGGATCGGATTTGTTCAAGTTTGTCGGCGGCCTGTACTTCGTCTATCTTCTCCTTCTTCTCCACAAGCATCTCTTCTAGCCACGCGAAATATTCACTCAAAGCTGCGCCGTCACGAATGTGACACTGTCTCATGCCCTCCAGTTCCGTATTATTCTTGATGGCTTTGGCATCTGCAACCGGGCTTCGAAGTTCGTCAACCTTTTCTTCGCCGCCCAAGTCGAGACTCAGCGCCCAAGATGCTTTAGTCGAAATCAAGAACTTCGACTTCTTAGTCACGGGTTGTGTCGTACCGGTGACTTGCGATTCTCCATTGGTCTGCTTCTCCATGCTCACGCTTTCACTCAGCAATTTCAAGTCTGCGAACAAGGCTTCATAAGGTCGAATTGCGACATCTTTATCGAGGTGATTCTTGGCCTCCGGGGTCAGCTTGTCCGCGTCAATATAGATTGTGGACGTTGTGGGGGTGATCGCCGCATAGGAAAAGAAGACCGGGTTGTAGGGGATGTCATTGCCTCTCAAGTTAAAGAGCCAAGCAATCTCGTCGAGCATTGATATGATTATCCCCGCTGCTTTCTTCTTGTCCAGCTCTTTGCGCAGGTCCTCTATCTTCTCCTGGAACTTCTTTCCAGAATACTTCTCCGGTAGTACTTTGACTTTTTCCGCAGGACGAGGGGGCCTTTGGGAGCCCCAAACTTTGTCAACTAGGTTCTCTTTGATGCCGACGAGAGATGCGCCGCTCTTCTTCGTGAGCGACTCCTGCAACTTGTGCGCATCTGCCGCGGTGATTGTGGTAGGGTCGACGCCAACGGCTTTGCCGCCTTCTGCCTGCTCTGCAGTCCTACGCTTAGCTTAGTCTTTGTAGTGGGTATTCAAAAGTAAAGTATAGCATACCACTCTTGCCATGTAGGGACATCTTCCATCCCTTGCTTCAGGAGTGTCCAGTTGCTATCAAGCTGTTTTGAAGCTTGATTGAAATACCTGCCATCCGTTGCTAGGGAAGCTTTCTCGAGCGTAACCACTGCTGTCCCTGCGGAACCAGAGAAACCACAAATGTATTCTATTTCCCTTGTGAGTACCGAGACCGTAAAAGGGGAGCTTCTAACCGCACCTCTTCGAGCATCGCAGGGTGCAATGTATTCGGATTGATGGCTGTCTTCAGATGGGACGACTGAGTCAATACGTCAGATGGCTTGCCACGTAAGATGATTTTCCTTGCACATACTGTATACGTCGACCTTGTTCTCCTTCATCAGTGACCTCAACCGCGCCAGCCTCTTCGATGTGTCCACGGTCTCCATATCGATCTGCCGCAAATGCCTTGAGACGGAAAAGGGCCGATATGCGACTGAAATGAAAGAATGGCCAAGAGATGTTGAAACAAGAGGCTTCAAGGATTTGGCTGCAAGCGAGGGCACCAAGACCATCGAGCTACAGATCGCGCAGTTCTGCGGAAAAAAAATCTAGAGCCTTGAAGAGAATGACAAAAGTCTCGGCTGAAATCACGACGGCACCTGTCTCTGGCCAGACTAGCCAAGGAGATAGTAGTGCCCGGATCTACCCAAAGTACCTCACTTGAGCAAGTCTTGTGCCAAATCCTCATCAGCTGCCTGCGATGACAATGTATCAGAACGGAATTCGGGGACGCATTCCGATTTCTGCTCCATGCCCTAAAGCGTTAGATACTGCTGCAAGCGCGGCAGTATCCGAGTTGAGGACAAAAGTCCTTCCGATCTGATGCTCACAACACTCCAGGAAAAAAAGATGCCCTGGCCAAAGTTCATGACTTTGTTTTCGTAAGCTTCCGCCTAACATGCATCAACGTCACCACCTAGCTCTGACATGGAGCAGCTCATCAAACAGCTGAATAGTCAATCGAATCGCCCTTCTCCGAACGAGATTCGGGAGATTGAGCGAAGAATTCAGAACCTCCAGCGAGAATTCTCAGGATGGCGTCTAGGAGTCGACCTGCTCGGCAACGAAGATCCTCTAGTGCGCTTCTATGGGGCACTGACACTAACCATCAAGATTAACGCAGACTGGTACGTTAATATTACTCTCCTACCCTTTTAGAATTCGCCCGGGTCGTTTTCTGTATACAGCGTCCTCTGTCGCCTGGGACCGTATGATTCATTCTCAGCTATTTTTTGACCGCTAGAGCGGATGCTGTGCATCGCTCGCTATGCTTTTATCCAGATTGTATCTGGTGTAGAGTGGACGCGATGATGCACTCCCGTGTCTCTCGTTTTAGCAGATTTTGCTCGAGCTGGGCTTACTACTCTAACCCAGACCCAAACCCTGTATGTTCAAAGTCAGTAACCAAGCTAAATTTGCGTTTAGGGACAAGGACAACCTTACAAAGGATGCTGATCTCCGTCAACAGCTTTTTCAGCAAGTTCTTCTTCGATATGCATATCTCACTAATCTTCCCGATCTGCCGTTTGTCCTTCGCAAACTTTGTTCCACCCTGGTAGCGTACTTTTCTCAACCCACATCTGAATGGCGACTTCCTGTCCGCGGGGTCCTTGCCGCGATATTCGAGCATGGTTCTGCGGAGCAGTTCCAGCACGTCAGACAATACGGCACCTCCGATGTGGCCGCGCTTATGCCACCAATGGAGACAATTACTTACCATCAGCTTCGAGGTATCTTATGGCTCAGCTTGTCTTTGGTTGAGGATGTTTCGCGAAGCGATCCGAAGAGTATGGAAGGGTATGACAATGTTATCCATCTTTCCCGCTCGTCACTGACATCAGGATAGCGCTAGGATGATCAACCGTATCACTGAGAACGGGGATGATATCTGGCAGCTCCTTGCCCTCTCCCTTCAGAGCTTTCATATGCGTATGGGTACGCTCAAAACAACGGACACGCCCGTTGCGAGTATTGGCCCCTCGATGCACGATGGACAAATCATTGAAGTAACAAAAGATCTTGTTCTACCTACCGCCTTGGTAATTCTGCACGTCTTGTACAATATCAATTGCTGACCCTGATTTCCTAGGCTTGGATGAAATTCGCTCAGCCAGAAACGTTCGAGGCTAACAGCATGACCATGCAATACATTGATCGCTCGCTAGCTCTGATCACGCGAAGCTTCCAACACTCTTTCATGGCAGATGGGGTCATTGAGATTCTGACGGGAATGGCACAATCTGCACCCCGATATTTTGAAAGGATCGAGGCAGGCGTGGTAGAGATCATTATCAAATCCACACAAGCTGAAACTTGGGTTGCCGCTCTCCGCAGCGGCGATTTCAATTCAGATGCAATGCACTACCCAGAATTCCTCGTGAGCCTTGTAGAGTTGGAAGACTTGTCATCACCCGACTATTTCGTCAATCAAACACTGGCTCACGTCATTCCTATTTTGCAGCTTCTCCTACAATGCGAAGGACCGGCTGTTGTCGAAGATCTTGTTTGCTCAATGGTCTTGGAAGCGTTCGGCCAGATTGCTGAAGGCTTCGTTGACTGGACTGGGGAGATGGCAAATGATGCTTCTATGAAGGATTTGATTGCCAGTGTTTGTCGCTCTTGCCTTTTTAAAGTGCAATATCCGGAGGAGGAGATGACTGAGTCCACTCAAACCTGGGATGCAAGCGACCGCGCAAAGTTCAAAGACTTCCGCCACGATGTCGAAGACTTCTTCCTCTCTTCATTCTCTTCTCTTGGCCCGAGGTTAGTAGCTGATACTGCCAGTCTGATCACGGACGGTAGCACGGGCAACAGCTGGGAGGGTTTCGAAGCCGGCCTCTTTTGCCTTGGCACTCTATCTGAGTCAATGACAAATGACACCAACCTCTACGATTCCATCGTGTCCTCAATATTCAGTACAGAGAGATGGAACGCTATTATCCAGAATGCGAGTTCAGTCCCAAGCCGCGCACGGCATGGAGCAATCAACTACATCTCTCGCAATACTGCCTATCTCCAGCGACACCAGGAGCAGCTTGTTCCGTGCCTCAACTTCCTATTCTCGTCCCTGCACTCACATACCTCCACTGCCGCTGCTTCCCGCGCAGTATATACGCTCTGCACGGCGCACAGATCTGCACTGATTGCAGCTCTTCCCCAATTCACCACCACATTGACTCAACTACCACCAGTCCCTTCGGAGGACAAACAACGCTTATTTGGAGCGGTCGCAAGTATCATACAAGCATTACCAAGCGAAGACAGCAAGCTGCAACCTTTGTCCAAAATGCTCGAAATCCTGTCCCAGGACTTCCAAACGCTCGTCATCCTTTCTGGTAGCGACCAAGAAGATGGGCTTTCCAAAGCTCTTGACATTCTCCAAAGTCTTGCGGCTATTGGCAAGGGATTACGAACGCCTGTAGACGCAACCGTCGATTTGGACTCTGAAGAATATCCCTCATCTCAATACTGGAAGGCTGGTCCTGGTAAGCCTCTTCAAGATGCTGCAGTAAGCCTATTTAGGCGAACTTTCACCATGTCAACCTTTCGACTCGACGAGCAGATCGTTGCCGCGGCTTGCGATTTCCTAAAAGCAGGATACACCGAGGAAGACCCCTCACCCTTCAAATTTGCACCAGAAGTCAGCGTTGAGTTCTTTAGCAGCACCATCAGCCTCTCAAACCCAGGCTTGAACGTAGTCATGGCCTCCGCCTCAGCATTTCTCGCCTCCTCGCAACCGAAATCTCTTGACACTGCTTTTCCAACCCTCATTACGACTGTCATCAACACTCAACGAACGCTCCTCTCAACGCTCGCAGCAACGAAGCAATACACCGACCACGATTTCACATACTCCTCCCTCGACTTCCTTGTTCGCCTCCTGCCGAAATGGGGCACAGTCTTGTTCTCGATCCCGGACTTCAAAGAATCTCTCCAAGTGCCTTTCGAGTTCGCCCTCGTCGCCCTCGAAAACCCTGACACCCTCCCCCGCCGCTCCTCCGCCTCCTTCTGGGCCGCTCTATTCGAACTAAGCGGCTACCCTGCCATCACCGCCCTCCCCTCTCCCACGGCCTCCTCCACCCTCCTCGCCTCCGTCCAGCAATACAGCGCCTGCTTCACCGCTGTGCTCCTCCGCCTCCTCGGCGGCGAGTGTGCACGCAGCGAACTCGACGTCCTCTCCGAGCCCCTGCGGAAGTTCGTCAGTAAGCACCCGCAGCTAGCGCGAAGCCTGCTGCAAGAGGCAGTCAAGGACGACGCGGGCGTTCTGACAGAGCGAGCGCTCGCCGCGGTTGATCTTTATGGTAGGCTGAGGTTTGTAGGGCAGGTGGAGGCGCTCAGGGGTGGCAGGAAGACCAACGAAGTCGTCAGAGAGTTCTGGATTGCGTGTCGCGGGAGCGCGTTTGGCTATACTGCGTGAACAGCTAGACCCCTAAAAATGAAGCAAATTGAAATTCTTGAAAGCTGTAGCAAAGAGACGAGTGACAGACGTCCGCGTTAACTTTTCAATTGTGACCTCAAATGGTCTGTATCTAAGCAGTACGACGTCTCGGACCGTTCAACTAGATAACGGACTGATGATCTGTGCTACTGCTTACAGCTGCATGAACAGTCTCCCCCGCTCTCCTACAGGGTATTCTGCCATCAAAACCCAAACACTTCTCCAACACTCAATGCACTCACCCTTACACCCATCAATGCCACCATAATAAGCACCAAATCCACCACGACTAGTACAATACACGCGAGCAAGAACCTCGGCATAAAGACCCTATATAACATGAGATGCCTCCTCAAATGTCCCGCCCACAACGTCGTTGCCAGTTGCATCGTCGCATAATACAACACATGACTCAGACATGCCTGCAGCATATCGCTCCACAGGCTCGTCTTCTTGTCTGCGTTGACTGGTCGCTTCCACAGCACTGTCAGCGGCACCGCCGCGGCGCACAGGATCTGTGCACCAAAGGAGTTGATCGCGACGAAGAGTGGGGACCAAGGGTAGTGCAAAGTGCGTAACGGAACGTACGCAGAGTTCCATTGGATGGACGAGAGAACAGCTTGGTGGCCGGTCTTGAAGAAGTGGTAAGAGCCGAGCATAGCAAGGATAATCGGTCCGATAGCGGGCCTGGAAGTGTTGTAGAAGATGGTTAGGCCGTTCGTGTCAAGGATCTCAAGAAGGCAAAGGATCTGCCAGGCGCAGATTGCGAGAGAGAACTGGCCCATGGGTGGCAGAAGGAGTGCGGTTATGAGGATGAGAGTCGGAAGGAGGAGGTAGTAGCGAGTGCCATAGACATTAGCATAGCCGTAGATTGTCACCTGCGGTTTGGCGAGGTTCGTTGTAGGATTCGTTGAGCTGGCTGGAGCCCTACTTGGCGTCGAGACGGAGACGTTGATGCAAGGTTTGGCGAAGGTGAAAGTCGCGAGTCCCGCAGCGAGCGCTATGCTCAGGACGCAGCGAGCGATAGTGACGCTGGTTGTATCCAATGAGGTAGATGACACTGTGTCGGCAAACCAACCGACTGTCTCTGCTGCGTCAATTGTCCAATACGCCGCAACAAGCAAAAGACCGATGCGGAAACAGAAGCCAATCCAAAATGCTGCGGATCCTTCATAAGAAGCAGTGCCTTTGTAGAACGCTTTAACAATCTCTGGCAGGAAAATGGCGATAGCGTACGGTATGAAGAGGTGCCACGGCGCAGATGCGGAAGAAGTGGATGACGCATAGAATGTGGATCTACAATGTGGCATCTGCTCCTCGCGGCAGAGGCGTGAGAAGGAAGCAAAACGCGTTAACGCAACGAAGAGTAGAGAGTGGTAGGTTCCGAGGAGTCGATCAGGTTTTGACAATTGCCGTTGAGAAGAAAAGCATGACAGGAAGCCGAAAGTTGTAAGGAAGAAGAGCAGAATAGAGTCTTCGTGGATAGTGTACGAGTTCGCGGCGAATCCAGCTGCCTGAGATATGGTGAAGACCAATGTGAGCCAGCCCCAGGTTGATTGAGGAACTGGGAGAACAAGGCGCTGTCGTAATTGGAAAAATGATACCCAGCAAGCCAGAATGCCTCCCATGCCTGTACCATACAATAACCCCGAAAGAATGCCAAAGTGTGGGGTTACTGATCTTGCTACTAGGCCAACAATGGCTCCCAAAGCAGATCCACGGCCGATGTTCCTTAGGAATAACGGGGCGACAGCTGCTTTGTCACCTTGCATGCTATGGGAGTACATTAGCAGTGATATTAGCCCTCCAGCCAGAACCTCAATGCCATGGAGCATGCCAGGGATGTCGAATTTGGCCCAGAGTCCCCGAAAGGTTTGCAAGGCATCTTGCTGGTAGTCTCGACTGATATTGTAGAGCGCCTCCCATTCCTGAGATACTTCTTTCTGGCGAATGGCTTCAAGTTCACCTTGCGTGATTCTAGAGCTGTCGGCGCCGTCACCACCTGCTCTCGAGTATTCATTTTGGTAACGTCGAATCTGACTCTCACTTAGTCGATTGACCAGCGCCAGATTCTGCCAATCACCACCCGTAACGCCGATGAAAGCTTCATCGATCGGTTTGCCAAGGTTACTGAAAGGAATTGGCACGCCAAGCAGTAATGATAGAGTTGGGACGAGATCGATCTGTCTGATCGGACGTTCTTTAGCAGTCTTCGGCGGCATGACAAATGAAGGTTGCGTCCTGCCGAAGACCGATCTCTTTGAGAAAAACCAGATCGCAGCTTCGACTTCATCATCGGATTCACCTCCGTGATCACCCTTTGCATCCATACCGTGATCACCCATCACCACCAGCAGTGTCTCCTCGTCAATGAAGTGCATCACATCTCGAATAACTTCATCCATCTGCTTAAGCTTTTCTGCCATAGCTGGGTGGTCGGGTCCGTAGCGGTGGCCAGCATGATCAACACCCAGGAAGTGTCCGAATATAACGTCCCATTCTGAAGCTGCTGTTGACTGCAATAATGGCATAAGATGCTCGATAACACCGTTGTCGACAGTGTGCAGATCACGCACATTGAAGGAATCATATGCATGAGTCAAGTTTGGATGAAAGTAGCCCGGGAAAAGCGAATTCCATGTGTCATCCCCTAAGTGCACTAGAGTCTTCCCGACCTTTCGCAATTGTAAAAGCACATTATCTTCCTCAATCGCGGTGCCGGCAAAGTTCGATCCAGCTTCAATGAAAGTCGGCAGCGTTCCCGTTGTCAAGCCCTTCAATCTCTGCAATGTAGTTGTAGGAGGGTCGGCAATGAAAGGCAGAAGAAATGCGTTCTCGGGCGACTCCTGCGTCGTTTGATACAGGATTGGAATTGCATTGTGGAAAGGGCGAGGGCTTGGATCATGGCTAGTGGGCCGGAATGGTATTGTGAAGTCATATCGTAGGGCGTCTATCACGATCACCACCGCTTTTTCAAAGGCTTTCGGGTGCCAACATCCCGCATGGTCTGCGCGTCCCGGCTCATGGATGAATGTGGTATTGTAAGGAAGAATATCGCATTGCGAATGGTTATCGAGCACAGTTCTAGTAAGAAGAAATCCGCTTGCAAAGAAGTAGACACCTATAAGGTGGACGGCGCTGCGTTTCTCGCGTCAGTTGAGGAACCAAAAGTGAGATATTGAACATGATCCCTTACCAGAACCAGGCTACGATTAAGCTCACAACAAGATGTGAGACTTTGAAGGCTATGATCTTGCGTGCATTTGTGAGCCCATCAGTCTTCTTAGAATCTGTGGCCAGTGCGGACTCAGGTCTCTTTGAGGCTGGGTTCGTGGGTTCATTATCTCGGAGTGCAACGCCGTTGCCATCATCAACCATGAGGAAAAGTGATGAAGGAAGAACGGGGATTTTGAGCACTAGCTTATAGATGATCTATTGACATGTTTGCTGGGAATACTGATTGAGTAGCTTAAGCCCGAGGGCGAAGTTGTAGGTGGTGGTCATACTGTTTAATAATGTGAGACGCGCTGGTTGGTCGGCGTTTCAACGGCTGCAGGAACCGTTCTGCGGCTCCAAAAGTGCCCGCCAAAACGTCACTAGCAAAGCTTGGTCAGCCATGTGGCGATTGTTCCAGAACCGTAGGAGGCTACAACAACACAAAACTCTGGTCTCTGTCTCAACCCTCCACCACGCCCTACCTCAGCGGTGTAGCTTGGTCCCTGTTGGGTACTCCATATTGCCATATCTTGTTGCATGGAATCATATTCGCTAACAGACGGCTAGGGGTCACGAATACAATGGCAGATGCTTCTGTGACAGCTGAAATGCCACAGATAGCCTTCAAAAAGCGCACAAACAAACTTAAACCAACTATACGCAAGCGAGCGGCCACTCCACCTCCGGCTTCAGATCCCAACTCAGACTTTACCTCCTCCGAGGACGAGGAAGGACGACAAATAAAGAGGAGGAGGAAGAATGTCGGGGTCACAGCATCATCAACGACTCAAGGTGCACCTCGAGTTGAACCAGAACCAGAAAACGCAGCCCACGCTATTCCAATACCTTACAACTCAGATGACGCCACGAAAGCATCGAACTGGTACGATGAGGATGCGAATGATGAGCTGAGCTCGAAGAATCTGCTGGGTACGACCAGATCACGACCAACCGAATCCTTAATACCGGACGGAACCTACAAAGGCGTTGCGAATTATCAATCTTTTGTCCAGAAAATTCCAGATGCACTGTCAAGACAAGTAGGTCCGGTTAAGTCGTCCACGAACGTGAGGACAATAACTGTGACCGATTTTGCACCAGATGTCTGTAAGGACTACAAGCAAACCGGTTTCTGTGGCTTCGGTGACAGCTGTAAGTACTTACATGCGCGAGAGGATTATAAACAGGGTTGGGAGTTGGATCGCGATTGGGAGATTGGTACTAAGGGCAAAAAGGTGGTGGGCAAGACGGTCGCATCAGCGAATAGATCGGGCCCAACAGGAGAGGCGGACGAGGAGGATGATGCATTTCTCGAAAGTATCCCGTTTGCCTGCATTATTTGCAAGAAATCATACACAAACCCGATCGTGACGAAATGCGGGCACTACTTCTGTGAAAGCTGCGCGTTGCAAAGGTACAGAAAGAACCCTTCGTGTGCAGCATGTGGCGCTGGTACAGGAGGCGTGTTCAATGTGGCCAAAAAGTTAAACCGTCTGTTAGACAAAAAGCGGGAGAGGGCGAGGAAACGGAGAGAGAAGGCTCTTGAGAATGGCGAAGAGGTCGACGATGAGGCCGAGGCTACATAGCTTATACAAATTCAATGCCCGCATAATCTTGCACAAACAGTTACTAGCGTCGCTTTCTTTACAAGGTGCGATATGTGTCGTTACGAGCCTCGTCCCCGAAGCAACAGGCGTGTTACAGGCGCCATCGCTAGTAGCTTGACCGCTATAGGGACTAGAGCCACTGTTTCCCCGGCACCATCACCCTCATTGTGTCGACGCTTCTAGGCCACCCGTAAGCGCCATTCCAGCTACAGTAATTTATCTCCCCCAGAGATCGTATCGTAACACTCGTATTATTGAATCGCGCTAGCAACTGTTTTTGGTGCACGCCTTCTGTACTGCCTGACCTGAACTCCCGCAGCGCAGCGCAAATGTCTCTCAAAAGCCCAGGACAAGGGGGCGGAGTGCTTCATGCTATTTCGTCACACGGCTCGCAACAAATGGAACCATGAATGCCTAGGCCTTGGGATAAGGGTAGCCGACGAAGCGTAAATTGCAAGCTAATGAAGGCGCAGAGCGAACTTCCCCTCTCCTTTGCGCCTTCCAGATGCTTCTAGGATCTGGGTAGATGGGCCATTACATCTCTGCATTTCCCATAGGAATTAAAGCCGACCTACTGTCACTCACTTGTCGATCTTCCCGATCATTGGCACATCGTGGCAAAGGCAATATGAGCAAAAACACCGGAGGGTGTACGAGCGGCTTTTTCCAACGAACTGCAGCAGCATTGCTAGTGTGACCCTTGCGTAGTGCCCGAAGGGGGACTCGGCGCGATATTCTGTTCACCGCGGCCGACGGGGAGGGAACTGGCGGCATGGGCTAGCAGGGTCTTGTCGAGTCGCAGGGAGCTAAAATTCTGAGCCACCAAGTAGGGATAGCCCATCAGCGGCAGCGAGTGACGAATTTACACTTTGTGCGAGGGGCAGATGAGCCAGGAAAATATTTCCACCGCGCCCAAACTGAGAAAACCCCTTTTTGGTAAGAGCAGCAGGTACGGGGACCGAGGTGGGACGCGCGCTCGTTCGTTTTGCCTCATCTCCAATGGCTAATCCTTGTAGCGCATGGTCCCATTTCCAAGTAACTTTACCATATTCCAGCTGCATTTTTTTTCTCTCTGGCGATGGCGTTACGTTGGATCAGCCATCCTCTTCTACACACCTTTCTTACTAGACCCTTGTAAGTGGAACTTTTTGGCTGTATTCTGAATGGATTTCTAGCTTCCTACACTCATTACCTGAATTTCAGCAGCCTTGCCTTCATTTCTACTCATGCTGCCAACCTTGTTCATTGTTATTCTTTCTGTTGCTCCTTCTGGGGACTTGATCGTCGAGTGACCTGCCTGCCCCATCCATCCACCATGAGATGGATCTCACTATTTGTGATTTGCAGCGCTGTAATATTTTGTTTGGTGATCATACCACTGCTCCTCAAGGTACAAGACTTGCTTGATCAGTACGACGGATACCGCTATCTCGCTTCTTCACTATTGGGCCATGGCCGTCCCAATCCTCAGGACACCGCGGTGCCTCCAATGGGAGACAAAATCATAGTTATGGCTTCCATGGAGTCGGAGGACACTTCATGGGTGGCTGAAAAGCTCCCTGAGTATGCTGCTCTCAACGAAGCCTCACCCACCCATGGTCTACTCCTTGCTAATCTTGCTGCGGCAACGCAGTTGGCAGCGCGCGATATATCTCGTCAACCCTTCCAACCCTTTCGATCCTTCATTCCACGAACTCACTACACCGGCCAACAAGGGTCACGAGGCGATGGCCTACTTGACGTACATTATTGATCACTACAACACTTCTCTTCCGTCCGTCATGGCCTTTATTCATGCCCACCGACAGGGCTTCCTCCGGGCGTGGCATGTCGATGCACCTTTCCACGACAACGTACTTGCCATGCGATCCTTACAGCTTGATTTCGTGGTACAAAACGGTTACGTCAACCTTCGCTGTAACTTGAATCCTGGATGCACCAAAGCGTACAAGAGGCTAAAGTCGCATGTGAACGGCGAGGTCTGGGAGGAAATCTTCGGTGGCACGACAATGTTGCCGGCAGTTGAAGCGTTCCAGAACTCGACTGCAGAAGAACCTAGCTCTTCACAGCAGGACCGGGAAAAGGCCAAATACTTGAATGTTGGGATTGCGTCAGCATGTTGTGCTCAGTTCGCTGTTTCGAGGGAACAAGTTCTTAAAAGGCCAATCGAGGACTATATGAAAATTCGGCAGTGGGTAATTGACACGGAAAGGGATGATGCAAGTAGCGGTCGAGTTATGGAATATCTGTGGCACGTTATCTTTGGAAAAGACCTCATCTAGTAAGTCCTGACGCATCTCCGTCACCACTCTCGATTTGTGTCAAGTCCGCAGGGCAATCTTGGTTACTTATCTCTTTGCACAGCTGCCCAGACCAGGATATCTGTTATTGCTCGGTTTATGGTCGATGCTGAACGGCCTGTATTAACACGAATCCTCATATGCTTTTGAATGTTCTCGCGCACGACGACCTACCACCGGCACCTACTTCGACTGGCTCTCCAGCTCCACCACCCTTTCCTTCGACGCCAATCCGCCAAAAGTGCGGATGGTGTCTAAGGTAGGTTCTGTTAGAGTGCAACGCACAGTGCGATTCTCCGATTTAACTGGGTGCAAGATTGGCACGATTTTTCATTCTAGGCTCAGCCCGCCCAATCTGGTTCAACAGTTACCACTTTCAAAGTTGGTGCCTAATGAGCGTATCTATTGCAATAGGGAAGCCATACATTGAGATGAAATCTATGTCATCTTTCCTATTGAGATAAGGCTTGGGGAATCACGTCCGTACGAGCAGTCATGACAGTACACTCGTTCCGGGGCCCTTTCTACCAAGTCCCCAGTGGCGTTGGACAATGGTTATTTGTCGGGCGAGCCGGTAGTGCTCCTACAAGATCTCGGAGTGGTCAAGTAATTTGAAGCGTTTAGTGAGAGAATAAAGCTATTTCTACTTCAACAATAGTTGCGACCTCTTCTTCCATCTGCCACAGGTGGCGCTCTCATTTGACGATGCTTCCTTGCCCGGAACTACTGTCTGCGAAAGGATCGAGCATGTGGATCACGGGGTTTGTGTCGGAAGTATTCGAGCCTGTGATATCGCATCTTTGCTACGTAGTATAGGGCCTTCCATTGTCAATTTTTCTCGCATTCTATAACCATACAATCCCCCGCTCATGGAACTGATTCCTTGACTCCATTTCCTTGAGCCAAAGCTAATACCGTCTGATCCCAGCTCATCTCGTCTCTTCTCACACAACGCCAACGTCGCACCCATCCGTCGTGGCCTGTTTGCATCGCGTTTCAGTGATGATCTTAGTGATTCCATCTTCACTCCTACATTTGAGCGAGATAATTCAGAATCAGAATACTGGAAATGGTAGGTATATATGATATGGCTTTTCTTGGCGCCTGGCTTGCTGGTTCACAAAGGCTTCGTTGAGAAGCCTTGTCGAGGCACCTTTGATCTTGTTGAACGTGCTAGACTTGGGTACGGTTCTGCGGTCTTACAACGGCAATTCAGGGGGAATAAAACCAGACTGAACGATCGTGGCATTTGGATCAGCTATCTGCACGGGCAGGTCAGGCTTGATGCCTCGACCGTCAGAACACATCAACCTACACTGTCCGCTAAAGTCGAGGCAGATTCCTTCCAAGCTAACCGTTCACCAATCGTCGTCGTCTTCCTTCTCATCGTCTGCAGGAAAGTCAGCTCAAATAATATGCAAAATTAACATATCTGACTTACCACTTCCGCTGACCTTCTTCTTCCGCTGGCTCAGCGCAGCTGCCAAAGCTCCAGCTAGCCCTCCTCCCGCGTCAGCTCCACCAGCGGCTGTTGTGGTAGCCGCTGGTGGGGCACTTGGTTCAGCTCCCGGCACAGCAGCAGCGCTGCGGTCTCTTTTCTCGTGCTCACTGACTTTACGAAGTCTGCCTCCGCCCACGCCGCCCGTGTTCTTAATAGATGACAACAAGTCGTCTCTTCCACCAATTTTTGGTAATGGTGGCGCTGCTCCTGATCCAGGCAGAGGTGGCGGAGGTGGCGGGCCACCGCTCGAAGGTAAAGGTGGTGGAGGGGGCGGGCCACCGCTCGAAGGTAAAGGTGGTGGAGGGGGCGGGCCACCGCTCGAAGGTAAAGGTGGTGGAAGGGGCGGGCCAGTGCTTGATGGCAATGGCGGCGGCGGAGGTGGGCTAGAGCTTGAAGGGAGCGGTGGAGGTGGAGGGGGTAGACTACTTATCGAAGGTGGAGGTGGCATAGGCCGAGCATTTGGAGGTGGTAGCGGCGGAGCATTGTTTCGGCTGGGCGGTGGTGGTATTGCAGCGGGTGGAGCGCTATGAACACCTTGAGGTGTCTTCGGAGGTAGAGGTGGTGGCAAAGCAGCAACGTTATCACGGCTAGGTGGTGGAGGCGGGACCGACCCACGGCTTGGAGGTGGCGGCGGTGCTGACGACTTACGTTCACCGGTAAACGGCGGCGGAGGCCGGAATGCGGGCAGCGATTGGTCTTCGTCCATCGGCGTCTTCGGCGGACGTGGAGGCGGAGGAGGACCTGGGTTGGCAAGGGTGCCGGATGAAGCCCTTCCTCGGCTGCCAGGCGGAGACGTCTGAGACATGGCAAATTTTCCAGCATCCGCAATCGGTGGCGGCGCCCTAAATCTTGGTTGTGGAGTAGACGGCGGTGATGGTGACGGCGGCGGAGAGTCTGCCCTGGGTGGAGATGGCGGTCTACCACCTACTGGCCTACGTGATGGTGGAGGTGCAGGAGGCGGACCTCTCCTGCTCGACGTTGTGCCCGACATGGTTGCACCAGTGTTTTGCGGGCTCAATCTGGGAAAAGATGCGGCTGCTGGAGGTGGTGGAGGCGGCGGCGGTGCCTTTGATCTGCCAAAGCCGTCTACAACCCCCTGCGCTGTCTCCTTTGCTTGCTTGTCCTCAACGTACTGCCTTATAAAGTCTGCATTTTGCGCAATTTGATCCTCTGTAATCCCCATTTCCAGGAGCTCATCCAAGATAGGCCGCCATGTTGGATCCGCCAGATCGATGGTTGAGCTGCTGGGGCGACTGTTGAACGCTGGGGCTTCGTACGCAGTCTGACTAGGAGGTATGTTTGGTGGAGCAGGCGCTGGAATATTTGAATGTGATGAGTGCCTGTGACCAGGGAGTAGACTGCTAAACCCGCCGAACCGATGATGATTCTTCCCGCCGTTGATCGAAGGGCCTCCGCCGACTGCTCCACCAGCTCGGTTCGAGTTAAAAGGCTGGGCTCTTGTATTTTTGCTTGCGTTCTTCTCCCTTTCGTCCATCTTCTTCTTGAACTGCTTGGCCTCCTTCTCGTCCGCGAATGACAGGCCCGCCAAACATTCTTCGAGTTCGAATGAATGGAAGAAGGTGCGGTCTTGGTTGTATGCGAAGTTTTCGTAAATCTCCTGGTCCCATATCACACCTCTATTCGAAGACTTCTCGATTATCAGTAACAGTGCCACGCGGCGCGAGAGTTGGTACATACGGATATGTCAACAAGCTTGATCCAGAATGTGTTGCCCACCAGGTCGTTGGAGAGCACGGCAGCTCCTTGTAGGCCGGTATAGGTCCATCTTGACCTATTTGGGTATGCCACATACAGCTTCGCCACAGCGACGGCCTGGATTTTGTTTGATGCCTTTGGAACTGTCCGCTTGACAGTCTCCCTATCTGTCTCATTCAAAACACCCGGCATCGTCGGTAACCCTGTGGGCTTCGTGAGAGGCTATGGGTAGCTGTGGAAATGTATTCGAATTAACGCTGCCTAGCCGTGGACCCAGTCGGACCTCATTTCCACGGGATTGTAGTCTAGTGTAATCGCAATTCCAGGGTTAAGGAGCTTTCTGAGTCGTCCTTTGGGTAGGCTGCAATTCAATGAACGTTGACGCGGAACCACGCTACAAGCGAAGCCGAGGCAGATCAATAACTCCAAGAGAGGTAACTCCACCACATTAGCGGGCTTCTTGCCTGCGTCGTACGAGTCAATGGTGTTGATAAAACGCTACTGGTTGATGAGTGATGCGGCCTGCAAGCATTCTACGGCCGAGGAGCTTGGCTGATGCGGCCCTTACCCCAGCAAATGACGACACTCCCTCATGGCTCATCATGGCTCGCAGACAAACTTGTTTTGAACGCAGTTGAAACAATTTTCCCTCCTTCAACCATCAAACATTCACAGAACATTCTACCTTGCATATCAGACTAACAATATCTCAGCATGCCTCACCACCCATCTGAAGAGGAGACCGAAAGCAATGTCTTCGACAAGATCGCTAAAGGTAACCCAGAATCCACTGCATCAGACCACCCTTTGCACCGCGAGAACCAAGAGCCAGTGAAGGCCTCCGCAGCCGACCACAAGAGCAAAGGACCAGCAATTCCAGACAGTAAGCAAACACCAAGCTTAACCGGTTTTGGCCTAGATGCTGATTTGATACCCAGAAATGCCAGAAGCTGCGGCGAAGGAAGACCTCAAGGCACGTGCTCAAGAGATGAACAAATGAACGTCGCATGGAACTTGGGGGCAAGCATAGTCTCGGATATTTCAAGGTGGCATACTCAGAAAAAGATACCACAAAGCCGTCTCATTAGGCATAATCTTGTACGAAGATATGGAAACAGGAAAACGAACAACCGCTGTGCTTTAGAGACATGACAGTCATTTAGCAATCAGCATTGACACGATAGAAAGAAGTTGCTCTAGAAACCTTTCTTGCAGAAAACTTGATACTTTGTCGAGACACCTGTCCAGTGCATCTTATGGCATTTCTACCACGTTTCACTTCGGAAGAAAAAGAACTAACTTGGTGAACCACCATATTCAACCTCGCTTGACGAAATACCCAACAATATGAAGCACGACAGACCACTCATCCACCGTCCCCAATTTAACCTCACCTCACCTCACCATCTAGTTCTGCCGCCTTCATCGACCACCCCCTCGTATCTCTTGTGAGCTCCCATCCACCACCCCAGAAGGACCAGCCGAGTGCCATCCAAAAATGCCCGCAAAAGAGACACATAAGATACACGCGCCCATGAGATGTATACCTATGAGATATATGCCCTGCGAAATACACGCCTGTGATGTACACCATGATCTCATTGTCGACGCTTATTTGGAAACCGGTCAAGGAAAGCTTTCAGGCTTGGCCAACGTCTGGTTTCCTCTACTGGGTAATGACCACGGGCTGGTGAATCTGAAGGGTTATTGCCCATACTGGCACTTATGGGGAATCGACATTCAGCAGGAGAGCTTGAAGTGTCAAGTCCATAAAACCTCCAGATAGACTCACCCGCAATTCTCAGTACCGTCTCCAAGAAAAGCGCCACCCTAATGCCCTCATCTGCCATCAATTCAAATGTAGGTCCCCAAAAATATAGTCTCGAAACAGCTTGGCCAGGTTAGGGTACCTCCGCAGGCCAGCATAGAGTTGCGGCATCCCAAAGATCGAGAAAAATAGCGGTAAACCCACAAGCCATAAGGGTTTATATTGATACGAGAGCTCATAGATAAGTCTATGAAATGTTGCTGGTTTCAGTGAAGTCGCAGGGACGTAGTCGAACGAGCTTGCGAAACTTCAACTTCAAAACTAAAATAGGCCATCCGAACCATGAAAACGGCGACTAGGACTGTATATCGGGGACATGCCTCTTCCAAGGAATCCAGAATTGTGGTCTGAAGCGCGAGAATATAGAGCTACCAAGCCCGTTCAACCCAACTGGGCGTTCAATTGATGATAGATTCCATTTCTGTGTTGTTGGATCCACAAGGACAAAATGCCATGTAAACGCCCCAAAAGGACGCCATGAAGATACCCGCTAGCACGAACAGACTCTTTTGCAGTATCGTGACTTTAGGCCGTCGATATATTGGATTATGCCATGCTAATCCATCCGCCCCATAAATTCAGATGCTCTGCTCTGTCAATAACTCGACGCGCCACACCTGCCGCCTCGCCGCCCTCTCCGCCTCTTCCACCTTCGACGCGCATGTCAGAGCATCGTTACCCAATCCATCAAGACTGACTACCCTTAGCTACAATACTGCTCATACATTACGTAGCTCGTCACTAATCTAACGGCTTAACAGTAACTCTAAAATCCGATGCTCGTTTCCTAGCTCCAACGGGTTGTAGAACCAGAGGAAAATGCTATTACGACGATAAACCCGTCACAACACGATAAATAAAGGTAACTCGACCAACATTGTTACCTATAACGGCGACACCATTGTGTCTTGCCCATACGCCAGGTCGATATTCGGGAGGCAGCCATGAAACCCTCTCAGAAGACAAAGTGACCCAGTCGTCATTAATCCCTAGCGAGTCAACATCTAAGTCCAGGACAAGTCCAGACGATTTTGTGGTGGTGGTGCCAGATAATGACACCCGTGATGGGATAGATGTCCATTCGCCATTCACCATCATCTTCGTGCCGTCGTCACTAAATTCGATCTTATTGTATCCATGAGTATCGTGACACAGAAGCTCTGTCCCAGTAGCAATGTCCCATACTCTCACCGTCTTGTCCCATGAGCCAGATGCCACTCGGGACCCGTCAGGCGAGAACACCACGCTGCTGACCCGTTTTGAATGACCTTTGAGCTTGTGTTCACACTCGCCCGTCTGCACGTCCCATACTCTCACCGTCTTGTCCCATGAGCCAGATGCTACTCGGCTCCCGTCAGGCGAGAACACCACGCTGTCAACCAAATTTGAATGACCTTCGAGCGTGTGCTCACACTCGCCCGTCTGCACGTCCCATACTCTCACCGTCATATCACCTGAGCCAGATGCCACTCGGCTCCCGTCA
>Ga0335072_10001398_pt1 | contig 39288 bp, 37 predicted proteins | sample Lox_Sample_21_FD_206725 | JGI IMG/M metagenome (GOLD analysis project Ga0335072, IMG submission 206725) | Soil microbial communities from Loxahatchee National Wildlife Refuge, Florida, United States - Lox_Sample_2.1 | ecosystem: Environmental > Terrestrial > Soil > Wetlands | place: USA... | reverse complement strand
TCCGAAGGCAGCGTAACCATGTCAAGAAGATCATCGGTAAGCCGTATGCGGGAAAACCGCACGTACGGATTGAAAGGGGGATGGGGAAACGGGCCTGCCCAGGCACCGCGCCCCTGACTACCAATGGAAACCGACATCGAAACCGGTCAGGGAAGCCAGGTCATCGTCATCGCCGAAGCGCCGGCCCCGGACCGGGTCGACGACTGGCTCTCCCCGCCGCTGCGCCCGCAGCAGGCGGCCCTGGTGGCCGAGGCGGCGCTGGCGGACACGCTCGAGGTGGTGACGGCCGCGCCGGTGACCCGGCGGGTGCTCGCGCTCGACGGCCCGCCCGGAGACTGGCTGCCGGACGGGTTCCGGGTGTTCGGGCAGCGCGGCGGCGGGCTCGACGAGCGGATCGCGGCCGCGTTCGCGGACGCCTACGCGGTCGCGCCGCTGCCGATGGTGCTCATCGGGACCGATACTCCGCAGGTCACCGCGGACATGCTCGGCGACGCGGTCGCCTCGCTCGAGTCGGGCGAGGCGGACGCGGTGTTCGGGCCCTCGGCCGACGGCGGATTCTGGCTGCTCGGCCTGCGCCGTCCGGACCGGTCGCTGCTGGCCGGCGTCCCGATGTCGGACGAGGACCCCGGCCGCTTGCTGCTCGAGCGCCTGGCCGGGGCCGGGCTGCGGGTCGCCCTGGCCCCCCGGCTGACCGAGGTCAGCACGTTCGAGACGGCCGAGCAGGTGGCCGGCCAGTGCCCGGCCTCGCGCTTCGCGGCGGCGTTGTCCGCGACCGCGGGCGGCCTGGGCGCGGCCTGAGCGCAGCCGGAAAAGAGAAACGGACCGCTGACCCCGAAGATGGGGCCAGCGGTCCGCCGCTGTCGCGTTCCGGTCAGGCGACCGCACCGGTGACGGTGACGAGCGACCCGTAGGTGAGGTAGTTGTAGGCGCTCTCGGCGACGCCGGGTCCGCTGCCGTTGTACGGGAGCTCGACGCAGCCGAGCGACTGGTACCACCCGTAGCCGGGGCGGGGGAAGGCGTGCACCGCGTCGCCGCCGTTGAAGTAGGACGCCCAGTACACCGTGTCGTCGTACTTGGTGCCGTCCGGGTTAAGGCCCTTCATCTGCGTGACCGTGTACTTCAGGTAGACCGGGAAGGTGCCGTCCGCGGTCGGCGAGGCCGGGATGCCGGTGTTGACCGGGGTGACGAGGACCCGCTTGCCGTCGTGCCAGACCTGCAGCGACTCGTTCGACTCGCCCTGGGTAGCCAGCGCGTAGCTGTAACCGTTGGGGTTGGTCTGGTTCTTGGCCACCGCGGTGAGCAGGTCGGCCCAGACCTGGGGGCCGGCGTCGCCGTCCATGGTGAGGCCCATGTTGTTCTCGAACGCCCGGACCGCACCGTCGACCAGGACGTTGTCCGACCCGGCGGACCACTGACTGGTCAGCTCGCTCGGGTAGCCGGAGTCGAAGGTGAACGTGCCCGCAGGCGGGTCGTAGGCGGCGGCGAGCTGGGCGTTGGCGTCGGAGGCGGCGATCGTGCCGGTCGACGGGTCGCTCGGCGTCCAGGTCAGCGGCAGGTAGCCAAGCTGGGTGAGCAGCTGCTGCAGCCGCAGCGTGGAGTATGAGCCAGTGGTGAACGTGGTGCGCGAGGTCTGCGCCAGCGTCGCCGCCGCCCCGGCCGACCCGAGCATGCCGCCAGTACCGCCAGGGACCTTGACCGTTACCCTCGTGTCGGCCACGAAACCGACCGCCGGGGTGAACGTCGCGGTGTCACCGGACACCTGCCAGCTGCCCTTGATGGACGGGGAAAGCGTGGGCAGCGGGGTCTGCGGCGACAGCGCGGAGGAGAACGTCACCGTGATCGGGGATCCGCCGTTGGCGTCGTGAGCGCCGCCAGCCGGGGTCACCGAGACCAGCTTCAACGGGGCAACCGGGGCTATCTTCGCCTTCGTCTTCGGCTTCGTCGTCACATGCTGGCTGGTGACCGGGCTGTTGTTGCTGACGTTGGCAAGCGTCTCGTGGCCAGTCGAGGACGTCGCGGCGTAAGCGCACCCGACCACCAGCACCGCGGTGGCCGCGCCGGCCGTCGCCGCGATAACCCGATGCCGCAGCAGCGCCTTGCCGGCCCGGCCCACGCCATTCGCACTCCCCAAAAACGACACAGCTCGGCTCTCCTCGTCGTTCGGCCAAGTCGATGATCCCGACACCTGAGCGTGGTTGGGCACACGTGACACGCGAGGCTGATCACAACGTGTGTGGTGAGCGGGCAACGGTTCAGATTCTAGGCGAAATTTGCATCAAATCGGGAAACATCACATCACGGCTGTCTTATCTCTACCTATCACGACGTTCGCGGCCGCCAACTGGTTGCGTCGCCCGCGCCAACCGGTGGTCACGGTCGGATAACGAGCACCGGCGGCGGCGTCCGCTCGGGCCGCCACACGATGTCTTATCGTTGAAACCTGAAGGTTCAGCGGAGAGGTAGGTCAAGGTGAGCTCGGTATTCGTGGTCGATGCCTGTCGGACGCCCATCGGCAAGGTGAAGGGAGCGCTGGCCGAGGTACGCCCGGATCATCTCGCCGCCGACATACTCAAGGCGCTGGTCGCGCGCAACGGCACTCTCGACGTGAACGCCATCGACGACGTCTACTGGGGCGCCGCCAACCAGGCGGGCGAGGACAACAGGAACGTCGCCCGGATGGCGGTGCTGCTGGCCGGGCTCCCGGTCGAGATCCCCGGCGCGACCGTGAACCGGCTCTGCGGCTCGGGCATGGAGGCCGTCAGCGACGCCGCCCGGGCGATCGCGGCGGGCGACGCCGACATCTGCGTCGCGGGCGGCACCGAGTCGATGACCCGCGCCCCGTTCGTCGTCCAGCGCAGCGGTGACGCCTGGGCGCGGTCGCTCGAGACCGCCGACACCCGCCTCGGCTGGCGCCTGGTGAGCCCCCGCATGCAGGAGCTCTACCCGCCGATCAGCCTGGGCGAGACGGCCGAGAACGTGGCCGACAAGTACGGCATCACCCGCGAGCGGCAGGACGAGTTCGCGCTGCGCAGCCACCGGCTGGCCGCCGCCGCCCGGGACGCGGGCCGCTTCGACGCCGAGCTCGTCCCGGTCGCGACCGCCAAGGGCGACGTCACCAGCGACGAGGGCATCAAGGCGTCGATCACGCTGGAGGAGCTCGCGGGCAAGCGGGCCGCGTTCCGCAAGGGGGGCACGGTGACGGGCGGCAACTCGTCCCCGCTGAACGACGGGGCGGCCGCGCTGCTGCTGATGTCGGAGGAGGCGGTCAGCCGGTCCGGCGTCACCCCGCTCGCCCGCTACGTCGGCGCGTCGGCCGCCGGGGTGCACCCCGACTACATGGGCATCGGCCCGGTGCCCGCCATGAACCGGGTGCTCGCCCGGGCGGGCTGGCGGGTTGAGGACCTGGACCTGGTGGAGCTGAACGAGGCGTTCGCGGCCCAGTCGGTCGCCTGCGCCGACGAGCTCAAGCTCGATCCGGAGAAGGTCAACGTGAACGGCGGCGCGATCGCGATCGGCCACCCGCTCGGCTGCTCGGGCGCCAGGATCGTCACCACGCTGCTGCACGAGATGCGCCGTCGCGGCGCCGCCAGGGGCGCCGCGTCGATGTGCATCGGCGTCGGCCAGGGCATCGCCACCCTCTGGGAGGCTTGCTAACCAATCGTGACGGAACGGATAAGTCTCGCTATCTACTCGATAACTGTTGAGTAACAGAGTTAGGCTGACTACCTCACCTTTACCGAGCGGGGGTAGCCATCGTGACGCTGATCGAGGGCGGCTACGGGAACCGTGCTGGCAGCGAGAAGCGCCACGCGCAGGTTCGCCGGACGCGCGGCCGCCGCACTGCCCGCGCCGCCGCGCCGCTGCTCATCCCGCTTGCCCTGGCGCTCACCCTCGGGGTGATCCTGGCCGTCTCCTCCGTCGCCACCCCGACCGCGCACGTCAACCAGCAGTCCTCGTCCCACTCGGCCCGACCCTGAGCGGGGATAACGCCGCCAGGTAGTTGCCGGGCGACGATGCCGTGAGCGGCGAGGCCCCGGTGTCGGCGCCGACGGCCGACGGGCTCACGAACGTGCTGCCGTTCGGGCCCGCCTCGACCGCCAGGTGGGTGGCGCTGCCGGCCAGGTACTGCGACCAGGACAGGAACCACTCGGTCCAGCCGTCGTCCCAGTCGCCGGACTTCGGACTGGACTCGATCGTGATCGGGTCGCCCGGGATGGCCATCTGATAGTAGGTCTCGGCGTCGGCCGGCGGCAGGTTCACGCAGCCGTGGCTGACGTTGGTGGTGCCCTGGTCGACGACCGACCACGGGGCCGAGTGGTAGTAGTCGCCGCTGAAGGTGAACCGGACCGCCCAGTTGACGAGCTCGTCGTAGTAGCCCGGGGTGCCCTTGGTGCCGCCGATCATCCGCACCGGGTTGTTCTTCTGGACGGTCAGGTAGGTGCCGTCCGGGGTCGGCATGGTGGCCCGGCCGGTGGAGATCGGCCAGGTGTACGCGAGCCTGCCGCCGACGTAGATCTGGGTCTTGTGGGTGCTGGTGGAGGCGACCGCGATGACGGACTGGCCGATGCTGAACGACTGGGTGAGGTCGTGCACGCCGTACACCCCGGTCGACCCCTCGACGCCGTTGAGGTGGCCGTCGAAGCTGACCGTGGTGTCGGCGGGCCAGTAGTCCCTCGGCCGGAAGTCGAGTTGCTCGCTGCCGTCCCAGTACCACGCGCCCACCACCGGCTTGGAGGTGGTGATCTGGAGCGACCGCTCGACGGCGGCCTTGTTGGTGATCGGCCGGCTGAACGTCACCATGATCGGCATGCCCACGCCGTAGGTGGCGTCGTCGGCCTCGTAGATCCCCGCCGCGAAGGTGCGCGACGGCGTCGGCGTGCTGAAGCTGCTGGTCACGGTCACCGGGTGGCCGCCGCCGTCGGTGCCGGTGGCGGTGACGCGGTACGACGAGCCGGTGGGGAGCGCGTAGGCGCTGTGCCAGCTGGCGCCGCCGTCGCTGAGCGCGCCGGTGACCGGATCGTCGCCCGAGGAGCTGACGGTGACGTGGGTGATCCGGCCGCCGTGGACGGCGGTGACGGTGATGCCGTCGGCGGGGTTGACGTCCTTCGCGCCCGGCGCGGGGGAGATCTTGAGGTAGCTGACGACCGCGGCGGCGGGCTTGGCCGCGACCGCGGTGGGGTTGAGCTGGACCGCGACCGGGGCTCCGGCCTGGCAGGCGGCCACCAGCAAGCCGCCCGCCGCCGCGAGCGCTGCCAGGGTGAGGCGTCGGCGGTGCTGCACGGTATGGCGGTCCTTCCTGTGTTCTCCCTTCGCCGGGAGTACTTCGGAATGGCCCAGTTTATTCGGCCGGCTGAACCGGGGCCGCGGCGTTATCCGATCGGGTCCGGCGACGGCGGGCCGCGTTCGCCTGGCCGATCGCCAGGCCGAGCGCGAGGGCGGTGGCGGCGACGATCGCCCACTCCGGCCAGGCGCCGAGCCGCTCGGCCAGGGTGGTGTAGGTGAGCAGCGGCACGCGCGCCTCGAGCTCGGCCTGCGTCCACGTGCCGCTGCGCGAGATCAGCTTGCCGTCCGGCGCCACGATGGCGCTGTAGCCGGTGGTCGAGGCGACGACGACCGTCCGGTCGAACTCGACCGCCCTGATCCTGGCCATCGCCAGCTGCTGGCCGCTCTCCGCGGTGGTCGGGCCCTCGCGCTCGAAGGTGGCGTCGTTGCTCTGCACCGACAGCAGGTTCGCGCCCGCCGCGACCTCGGAGCGGACGAGGTCGTCGAAACCGACCTCGTAGCAGATGACGTCGCCCAGCCTGATCTGGCCGACGTTGAAGACCACGGTCTGGTGCCCGGGCACGAAGTCGGTCGGCTGCAACTGCGTCAGCGAGGTGATCTTGCTGATCAGGCTGCGGAACGGCACGTACTCGCCGAACGGCACCAGTCTCCGCTTCACGTAGATGGTCGTCGGTCCCTGGCCAGGGAGCCAGAGCACGCCCGCGTTCCGCTGCGGGTTCTGCAGCACGGCCCCGACCAGGATCGGGCGACCGATCGCGGCGGCGGCGCTGGCGATCTCGTCGTACACCGGCGGGTACAGCATCGGGTCGATGTCGGTCGAGTTCTCCGGCCAGATCACCAGGTCCGGCTTGGCCGCCTGGCCGGCCGCGACCCGCGCGGCCAGCTTGTCGGTGGCGGTCGCGTGGTTGGACGTGATCTCCAGTTCCACGTTGTCAAGCTCCGCCGCGAGCGACCGGGCGCGGGGCACGTTGCCCTGGATGGCGGCGACGACGGCCGTCTTGGCGCTCGCGGAGACCGGATCGAGGGTCAGCACGGCCGGCAGCAGCGCCAGGGCGGCCGACCCGGCGAGGGCGAGCGCCGGCATCAGCAGCCGGCCGCGGCCGGGGGCTCCCCGACCGCCGGGCAGCGCGGTCAGCAGCAGCCAGCCGAGGGTGGCGCCGACCAGCGCGACCACGAAGGTCAGGGCCGGCGGCCCCGCGATCGCGGCCCAGCCCTGGGTCGGAACCCCGGCCTGGCTCATCGCCAGCCTGCCCCAGGGGAAGCCGCCCCACGGCCAGCGGTCCCTGAACGCCTCGGCCGCCACCCACCAGCCGGCCACCGCCAGCGGCCACCAGCGCAGGTTGAGCAGCAGCCGTTGCCCGATCGCGAACACCGCGAAGATGAGCGCCGAGGCGATGGCGAGCGCGACCCAGGCGAACCAGGCGAGGTTGACGACCCACGCGACCAGCGGGAAGAAGAAGGCAAGGCCGAAGACCAGGCCGATCGTGAACGCGCCGCGCAGCGAGCGCCCGGACAGGGCCACGATCAGCAGCGCCGGGCTGGCGAAGGCCAGCGGCCACACCCCGTAGGGCGGGAACGCCGCCGCCAGCAGCAGCCCGCCGGCCAGGCTGACCACCAGGGCCGAGCGCCACCGGAGCGGCGGGCGGTCGGCGCCGCGCGGGCGTCCGGCGCCGCCTGCGCGCGGCTGGTCAAGCAGGCCGGATATGGCCGGCTCGCTCGGCTGCGGCGCGTCCTGCGGGTCCGCGTCGGTTTGCCCTGGGATCATCTACGCAGGGTAGACGGGATGGGGTCGCGACGCGAAGCGGGCAACTTCGCTATTTACCGTGAACATGGCAAACCGTTGCGTTATATTCGGTGCTGCTAATACGGCGACGGGGGGAGCCGGTGTGGTGTTTTGGTGTACGCGTGTGGGTTGACCTGCGCGAATGGTCGCAGCCGTGATCCGCGTTCGCCGTCGCGACTTCGTGTCCGGATCGCACAACGTGGCCGGGTTCCAGGGCATCGCGGAACGTCTGCCCCGGGGGGTCACGATCTACCTGCTGCCCGGCCTGACCGGCCGGCAGCGACGGGCGGTGATCCGCCGTCTGCGGCAGGAGGCGAGCAGGGGCTGCGGTCCCGAGCTCCCGTTGCCGCAGCTTGTCATCGCGCTCCTGCTTGACCGGATGCGGGGCGCCCTCGGGCTCGCGGCGGCCGCCCTCCGGCTGCATCCGGGCACGACGCTGCTGCCCGCCGCCCTCGTCGGCGTCGTGCTGACGCTGTTCGTCCTCGCCTCGGGCGGCATCGGGTCGATCCCGGCGGCGCGGCCCGCGCTCGCCGCGGGGCAGTCGACCACCGGGCCTGCGCCCACGGCCGCGGCCAGCGGCCTGGTCGCCATCGGCGGCGGTGCCGACCGCGCGGCCGCGGGCCGCACCGGGGCGGGCGCCATCAGGCCGAGCAGCGTCGGGGCAGGCGGCATCAGGCCGAGCAGCGTCGGAGCGGGTGGCCGCGGGCTGGGCACGGGGCAGCCGGCGCCCACCGGGGCACGCCCGGCCGGCCGGCCGAAGGCCGCGCGGGTCTGCTTCGGCGCCATGCCCGGGGTGGCCGCGACCGGCAGTCCGCTCGCCTGCCACCGCACGTCCAGTTAGCCTGCTGCAGTCTGGGTAGCGTTGCTACAGGAGATGCGAGGAGCGTGGGTAGGGCAAGCACGTCGACGGATGGGTGGCTTCAGATGGCCGGAGTGGAGAGCGGGCGGGCGGCGGAGGACGACGCCGCCGCGCGGCAGGCGGCCGAGGTCGCCGTCGAACTGTCCGAGGCGGAAGGCCCCGAGGACGGGAAGCGAATCACCCGGGCGCTGCAGTACATCGGCGGCCGGGGCGCAGATGCGGTGCGTCGCGGTAGCGGCGCCGCCCGCCGCGGGGCGGGGAACGCCACCGGGACCGTCGCCAGGACCGCGGGCGGCGCCCGCAAGGGCGCAGGCTCGGCCGGGCGCGGCGTCACGTCGGGCCTGAACTGGCTTACCGCGCAGGTGGTGGCGATGGGCCCCCGGCTGCAGATCCGCGACCAGGCCACGCTGCGGACGCAGTTCCCCGGCCGCTCCGATGACGAGATCGCCGGACTGCTGGTCGAGCGGGCGGCCCGGGCCACCGCCACCGTCGGCGGCGCCACCGGCGCCTGCGCGGCGCTGCCGGCCCTGCCCGCGTTCCCGGTCGAGGTCGCCGCCGAGACGCTGGCGGTGGTGGGGATCGAGATCAAGCTGCTGGCCGAGCTGCACGAGATCTACGGCCTGCCTGCCGCGGGCAGCGCCACCGACCGGGCCCGCGCCTATATCGGCGCGTGGGCCAGCCGCCGGGGCGTCTACCAGGTGGACGGCGGGCTGCTGCTGATCGCGGGCTCGCCGCTGGCACGGCAGCTGACCAGGCGGCTGGCGGCCCGGGTGCGCCGGTCCGCCTTCTCGCTCAGCCCGCTGCTGACCGGCGCGCTCGCGGGGGCGCTGCTCAACCGCAGGGAGACCCGCAGGCTCGGCCGCCAGATCCGCGACGACCTGCGCAGCCGCCGCACGACCTTCTCGGCCACCGTGATCGGACGGCCGACGCCGAACCCGGGCGTCTGACCGGCCCGGGGCGACGGCGGATGGCTGGCGACACGACGACGGACGCGGCACCGGGGCTGAGGTACGCGAGCGCGACCGGTCGGTGGGTGCTGGCGGCGACCGTGCTCGGGTCGGGCATCGCCGCCCTCGACGCGACCGTCGTCGGCATCGCCCTGCCCGCCATCGCCAAGGACTTCCACGCCTCGGTCTCGAGCATGCAGTGGGTCGTCGACGGCTACACGCTGACGTTGGCCGGGCTGCTGCTGCTCGGCGGCGCGCTCGGCGACGCCTTCGGCCGCCGGAAGGTGTTCGTGATCGGCACCGTCTGGTTCGCGCTGGCGTCGCTCGCCTGCGGCCTGGCGCCGGACGCCGCGTTCCTCATCGGCGCCCGCGCGGTGCAGGGGGCGGGCGCCGCGCTGCTGGTCCCCGGCAGCCTGGCCATCATCCAGGCCTCGTTCAACGACCAGGACCGCCCGAAGGCCATCGGCGCCTGGTCCGGGCTCGGCGGCGTTGCCAGCGCGATCGGGCCGTTCCTCGGCGGCTGGCTGATCAGCGCCGTCTCGTGGCGGCTGGTGTTCTTCATCAACCTGCCGATCGCGGTGGCCGTGGTCGCCATCTCGTTCCGGCACGTGCCGGAATCGCGGGCGCCCGGCCCGAGGCAGCCGCTCGACGTGGCCGGGGCGGTGATGATCAGCCTGGCCCTGGCGGGCATTACCTACGGGCTTATCGCGGCGTCGGACGGCGACTGGACGTCGCCCAAGGTCCTGGTCACCCTGCTCGCGGGCATCGCCCTGCTGATCGGATTCTGCGTTGTCGAAGCGCGCAGCCCGCACGCCATGCTGCCGCTCACGATCTTCCGCTCCCGCCAGTTCAGCGGGGCCAACGCCGTCACCTTCGTCGTCTACGGCGCCCTCGGCGGCGCCCTGTTCCTGGTGCCGGTGGTGCTACAGGAGGTGTGCGGGTACAGCGCGCTCGAGGCCGGGGTCTCGCTGCTGCCGATCACGGTCATCATGCTTACGCTGTCGGCCCGGTCGGCCGCGCTGGCCGCGCGGATCGGCCCGAGGCTGCAGATGACCGTCGGGCCGCTGGTGATCGCGGCCGGGCTGACGCTGTTCACCCGGGTGCACGGCAACGGTGACTACCTGACCCAGGTGCTTCCCGCCGTCCTCGTGTTCGGGTTCGGCCTGGCGATCAACGTGGCCCCGCTGACCGCGACCGCCCTGTCGGCTGCGCCGGCCGAGCACGCCGGCATAGCCTCGGCCGTCAACAACGACGTCGCCCGGGCGGCCAGCCTGATCGCGGTGGCGGTGCTGCCGCCGCTCGCGGGCATAACCGGCGACGTCTACCTGCACCCGGCCGCGCTGACGAGCGGCTTCCACAAGGCCGTGCTGATCGCCGCCGCGGTCGCGGCGGCGGGCGGCGCGCTGGCCGCCGCGACCATCCGCAACCCGGCCAGAAAGGCCGGGCGCGAGCCCGCCGTGCCTGCCGGCGACGCGGTCAGCGGCCTGCACTGCGCCCTTGACGCCCCGCCGCTACGCCCGGAGCCGGAAGCGCAGCCGCCCAGGGAGCGCCTCTCCTCGGACTGAGGCGTTCGGGCTGACGCTGTAGTGTCGGGTCATGACAGCGCAGGACACGCAGGCCACCGAGGCCGTGCGCACAGCTGCGGGCAAGGCCCGCAGGGCCGCCCCCAGCCTGGCGGGCGCCGCCGACGACGCGATCGGCGCCGCCATCGAGGCGATGGCCCGGAGGCTGGCCGACGCCGCTCCGGCCGTGCTGGCCGCCAACGAGGCGGACATGGAAGCGGCGGCCGAGGCCGGGCTGGCGGCCGGGGTGCGGGACCGGCTCAGGCTCGACGCCGACCGCCTGAAGGCGATGGCGGCCCAGCTTGAGATCCTGGCCGGGGTCGAGTCCGAGCCGTCATCGCGCAAGATCCGCGATCTGCCCGGCGGCCTGGTGCTGACCGAGCGCAGCCGGCCGGTCGGCGTGATCGGCGCGAACTTCGAGGCCAGGCCGAACGTGGTCGTGGACATCGCCTCGCAGCTGGTCAAGTCGCGGAACGCGGGGGTGCTCCGGACCGGCAGCGCGGCCCTGCGGTCGGCCATCGCGCTCGCCGACGAGGTGATCACCCCGGCCCTGGCCGCGGCCGGCCTTGACCCGGCCGCGATCGAGCTCATCCGGGTGCCCGGACAGGCCGCCGCGTACGCGCTGGTTCGCGAGCCGAAGCTGGTCCCGCTGGTGATCCTGCGCGGCAGCGGCGACTCAACCCGGGCGCTGGCGGCCGAGGGGGCGGCGCACGGGGTGCGGACGCTGGCGCACGCCGACGGCGGCGGGGTGCTCTACATTCACCCGTCCGCCGACCCAGCGGCGGCCGCCCGGCTGATCAGCTCGAGCCTGGACCGGCTGGGCGTCTGCAACCGGCTTAACCTGCTCCTGCTCGACCGGCGGGTCTGGGATTCGCGGCTGCCCGAGATCACCGGGCAGCTGGCCGGGCTCGGCATCAGGGCCTCCCTGCCGCCGCACGACCACCCCCTCGGCTACGAGTGGGCGCTTGACTCCGCGCGAGAGGCCACGGTGACCGTCGCGCCCGCCGACGGCCCGGCCGGGGCGGCCATGATCGCCAACGACGAGACGTCCGGCCTGGCGGCCGGCATCGCCGCCGCCGACGAGGGCGCGGCGGCCGAGTTCCTCGCCGCCTACACCGGCACGGGCGCCTTCTGGAACGCGACGACCAGGCTCCTGGACGGGTTCAAGCTGCTTGAGCTGCCGGAAACGGGAATCAACATCGACGCGGTGCCCGGCCCGCGGGGTCCGGTGACCTTTCGCGACCTTTGTCTGCGTCAGTTTGTGGTAACACCTGGCTGAGTGATTTCGCTGCGCGGACGTGGCATGTGTGTCGATACTCAGCATGTGGTGGGCGACGACTTCGCGGCCGTGCTTACGGCTGCCCAGAGCGGGAGCGAAGAGCATTTCGCCGTTCTCTGGCGCGACGCGAACCCCGCGCTCGTCCGCTACCTTCGGGTGCTCGTCCCGGACGCGGCCGAGGACATCGCCGCGGAGACCTGGGTCTCGGTGGTCAGGGGACTTCCGGCCTTCATCGGCGACGAGGGCGCCTGGCGGGCGTGGCTGTTCACCACCGCCCGGCGGCGCATGCTCGATCAGGCCAGGCACCTGCGGCGGCATCCGGCCGAGCCGCTGGACGAGATCGGCGTGGCCGATGTGCCGACGGCGCCGGGGGCGGAGCAGCTGGCCCTGGACAACATCGCCACCGAGTCCGCGATCGCGCTCCTCGGCCGGCTGCCCGAGCAGCAGGCCAACGTGATCCTGCTGCGGGTGGTGGCCGGCCTTGACACCGAGGTGATAGCGGAGATGCTCGGCACCTCCACCGGCGCCGTCCGGGTCGCCGCGCACCGCGGGCTGCGCAAGCTCGAGGCGATGCTCACCGGCCCGGGGATCACGTCACGGGCAGGGGTGTAACGCTTTGCTCGGGAACGGCGTTCCGGACGATGACATGCCAGACAGCCAGGTGCCGCCGCTCTGGGGCCCCGCGTACGACGAGCGGGACCTCGATGCCCTGCTGTCCGGGGAGACCGGGAGCACGCCGGCCGCGCTGCAGCCGGTCGAGAGCACCCTGAACGCGCTGCGCGCGGCCGCGACCGGCCGTGAGCTCTCCGACGAGGCGGTGGCCAGGGCCGCGTTCCGCGCGTTCGCGCCTGCGCCGTCGATCAGCGGGCCGCTGCCGTCGACGGCGGGGGCGGAGCCTGCGGCCGTTACCTCCCACACTCTTGTTCTCCCCCCGGCCGACCACCGGCAGCAGCCCGCCGCGCGGCACCGGCACCGGCACCGGCGCCCGGCTCGCAGCAGGCGCGCGCGCAAGCCGCGCATCGCGCTGACCGGCGCCGCCGCGGCCGCCCTGGTCGTCGTGGCGGTGGTCGCGGGCGCGCTGACCGGATCGATCGGCGAGCTCACGTCCTTCGGCCGCCAGCCCGCCAGCCCCAGCGCGTCGACCCGGGCGACCGGGCAGTCGCCCTCGCAGGGCACGCTGGTGACGGGCGCCGCCAGCGAGCCGCCGCAGAACCCCAAGCCGGCCGTGTCCGCCACCCCCACCACGCCTCGCCCGACATCCGGCCCAGGGGCGCTGTGCCGCCAGTACTTCGGTTACGCCGCGCACCCAGGGCCGGGCGACCTGGCGGCCATGACATCCCTTCGCGGGCAGCTGAGCAAGCTGGCAGGCGGCCCGACTCCGGTCAAGGTCGAGGCGTACTGCTTTCGCGTCCTTGGCTACCCGTTCGACGGCAAGGGCGGCTGGCCGTCGGACGGAGCCCCGGTCGGCGGCTCCGGGCCGACGGGGCAGGCGAACACCGGAACCGGAACCGGAACCGGAACCGCGAGCGTCGGCGCCGGGAGCCAGGGAAATCCCGTCAGCGGGATGAGCGATCAAGGGACAAGCGATCAAGGTCAGAGCGCGGCTCCCGCGGTCGGCGCCGGCCAGCCCTGATCGTCACCGCCGGGCGCCCTTGGCCGGGTCAGGCCTCTTCGGCCAGCGCGTCAAGGATGACCGAGCAGGCCTGCTCGAAGGCCGCCAGCTGAGCGCCGCTGAGCCGGTCAAAGACCAGTCGCCTGACCGCCGCGACATGCTGCGGTGCCGCCTCGCGAATGGCGTCGGCGCCGGCCGCGGTGAGCGTGACGAAGGCGCCGCGGCCATCGGCCGCGCACTCCTGCCGCTTCACCAGACCCCGGCGCTCCATCCGGGTGAGCTGGTGCGACAGCCTGCTCTGCTCCCAGTTCAGCGCATCGCAGATCTGAAAGGGGCGGAGCCGCTGCCCGGCCGCCTCGCTGAGCGCGACAAGCACCTCGTACTCGGGCAGCGTCAGCCCGCAGTCCTGCTGCAGCTGCCGGTTGAGGGCGGCGGGGAGCATCGAGCCCACCCGGAGGTAGGTACGCCAGGCCTGCTGTTCGTCTTCGGTGAGCCACACCCCGGTCATGCGGCCAGCATAGCCCGAGGTTGATGATGGATCATTTATGCCCGATGGATCCGTCGCCGGCGGCCGGCCGCTGATGCTGCCGCTGGCGGCCGCTCGGCGGGCGGACCGGTGCCATCTCGGGCTCGCCTTGGCGGCGCGGACCCGACCAGAGCGCCGGGACGGCGTCGATGGCGGCCGCGATCTGATAGGCCGCGCTCTCGTAGTTGACCCGCCAGCCGACGAACTCCGGCCAGGCGTCGGACGCCTCCCGGGTGATCTGGAAGTCGACCTCCTCCAGCCGTCTGACCGCCTCGAGGAATTCCTCGTAGGTCAGGCTGATCCCCGCCTCCGGGTCCGCTTCCACGGGCACGTCGAGGCCCATCGCCCGGGCGACGCGGCCCAGGCACGAGAAACCGCCGCGCAGGCACAGCCTGGCCGCCACCACCGGTGCCTGCTCGGGCGCGAGGGTCAGGATGAGCGCGGCCGAGTCGAGGACCGCCAGCAGCGAGATCACCCACGACGAGTCGGATTGGGGTGAGCGGAACCGGACCAGCGGCAGGTAGGTGGTGTGGCTCTCGGCCACGTCCGCCGCCCAGCGCTCCCACGTCCGGTACAGGTCGGGGAGCGTGTCGATCGACGACACTCCGACCCCGAGCGCGTAGTACGTCCTGGCGAGCAACTCTGGCCCCCAGGACGGCGACCCCGCGCGGGAGACGAGCAGCGCGACCTCGGTCTCCCGCCGGTTGAAGGCCGCGTAGAGCGTCGGCAGGTAGCCGACCTGGAGCGCGACCACCACCATGCCGGTGGCGGCGGCCACGAAGACGATCGCGGCGGGCGCGGCCCCTCTCGGCTCGGAGAAGCCGAGGGTGAAGATCGACGAGCCGGCGTCGGTCAGCGCGGACGTGATGCTGACCCCGTTGCACGGCCAGAGCACCAGCGTGTACCCGGCGACGAAGATGGCGAGCCAGCCCACGAGCTGGGTCAGCAGGATCGCGGCGGCCTGGGTGGCCAGCACCCGGTCGCGCCGCTTGTAATCGGGCAGCCGCCTGGTCACCATCCGATAGGCGGAGACCACCATCCGGTCGGCCAGCCGGGTCAGCCACGAGGCCAGCGGGCGGGGCACGATCAGCGTTCCGATCACGCTCTGCCAGCCGGAGAGCACCAGCAGCGCGCCGAGCGCCGCCGCGACCCACCGGGCGGCGTCCGGTACGACCATCCGCTCAGCAGTCCGAGTAGACGGGCTTGTAGGAGGAGGGAGGGGCCCCGATGAGGAAGCCGTTGCCCTGGGGGACGAGGAAGAAGGTGAGCTGCCAGTTGTTGCAGGAGCTGCCGTCGATGCTGGAGCCCGGGGCCTGGTGGCTGGTGAACGTCACCGTCGCGGACTCGCCCCCGTTGGCGGTGGCGGCGAGGGAGACCAGGGTCATTCCCGAATCGGTGGTGGACGCGTAGCCGGATGTGAAGGACGCCTGAGACTCGGTCGCCTGCTCCGCCGCGTTGTGCGCGCTCTGGTACTCCGCGTAGTCGTGAGTGTTGATCCCGTGGAAGTACCGGTTGAGCGTCGACTCCACGGCCGGCTCGGCCCCGTTCGATGCGACCCCGGCGCCCACGCTGACCAGCCCGGACGACGCCGAGGCGCTAGCGGCGGCAGAGGGGCTGCCGGCGGGCGAAGCGCTCGCGCTCGCGGACGACTGGGCGGCGGAGGTGGCTGAGGTGGCGGAGGACCCGGCGGTGGGGGTGGTGGCGGGCGGCTGGGCGGTGTGCTGCCCGTTCGACCGGGAGACGAGCGCGTACGCGCCGCCGCCCGCTGCCAGCATCACCAGCACGACCACGAGGATGAAGGCGGCCTTGCGGCCGCCGGAGGATCGCCTGCCGCCCGTCGGCGGCCCCGGCTGAGCGCCGTAGGGCGGCTGGGGCGGCGGATAGCCGGGGGCTGGCTGCGCCGGGGGCGGATAGCCCTGCGGCCGCTGGCCCGATCCGGCGTAGACCGTGTCGGCCGCCTGCCATGGCTCGCCCGCCTGCCACTGCCCGGCGGGCTCGGTCCGCGGGGCCGCCTTGGCGTCCGGCGCGAACCAGGCCGCGAACGGATCGGGCTCGGACGCGGCCGGGGTCGCCGCGGCGCCGCCCGGCCGGTCGATCATCGTGACGTCGGGTGTCCGCTCGACCCGGGTGGCGTCCGCAGGCGGCTCCCACCGCTCCGCCTCGCCGGCCGGCGGCGGCCCGGCCTGCGCCTCGACGGTCGCGGACCGCTGCGGATCACCGCCGGCCGAGTCGTCGCCCGTCGGCGCCGCGGCCGCCGCGGCGGCCGCGAACTCGGTGCCGCAGCCGCCGCAGTAGCGGGCGTCGCCGGACCGCTCGCGGCCGCACTTCGCGCAGAAGTTCATGCACACTTTTTATCTTATGGATGGCCGAGCGGGGGCCATCGTCGCCGCACCTGGCCGCGCATTACCGGCGGCGATGCCGGCTGAGGAGCAGCGCGATGGCGACGATCACCGCGATCGGGAACCACGGGATGCTGAAGAAGAAGAAGCTGTTCATCGCGTGCCACGCGGTCGAGCAGACGATGACGACGATCGCCAGCAGGATGAGCGAGCGGAAGGCGCCGCTGCGGCGCCGCGGACGGACGTACGGTGCCGTCGGGCCGCCCGGCCCGGCCGTCCCCGGGGCCCCCGCAGGCCCGGGGTGAGGGTCGGGCAGGTCGTCGAAGAGGCCCGCGAGGTCGCCGCGGGTCTTGGCGGCCATCGTCCTGCTGATCCGCTCGTCGAACTCCGCCTGGTCGAGACGGCCGTCGGCGTAGTGCGCCCCCAGCTGCTCGGCAACCGCGTTCCGGTCCGCGTCGGAGACGCGAATGTGCTGGTCGGCGTAGCGGATGCGGCGCGTCCACTGCTGGGTTGATGAAGGCGACATGCTGGTGCTCCTAATCGCACGGTTCAGTTGGATGCCGGTTGCGCGGGCGCGGTGACTACCGCACCGAGTCGAGGAGAGAGCTGGCGAGGGACTGGTCGCTGCCCTCCTCCGGGATCAGCAGCAGGCAGGCCAGGTAGGCCGGGACGGCGGCGCCGCCGAGGAAGGTGAAGACCGCGAACGCGACCCGCACGATCGTGACGTCGATCGCCAGGTAGTCGGCGAGGCCGGCGCAGACGCCGGCCAGCATCCGGCCGTCGTAGGCGCGCCGGAGCGGGGGCCGGCCGGAGGGCCGGGGCCGGGTCTGCGACGGGCCGGACGGGGTCTGGGTCTGAGTGGTGTCCTGCGTGGTGTCTTCGAAGGTGTTCATGGCTTAAGTCTTGGTCCGGACGGCCCTGCGGGGTATCGGGATCAGCCCTGGCCCGACCCTGACCCGCGCCCGCCGGACCCTGAGGGGGTCGGGGTCGAGGTGGGGGAAGGCCCGGATACCGCCGATGGGCGTTTTCGGGTGATGATGGTTGCATGCAGGAACCGAGCGAACCGCCCTGGCCGCCGTTCCGGTTCCAGGACCGGCCGGGCCGCAGCCATCCCCGGCGGCACGGGCACCGCTGGCAGGACCAGCAGGCGTTTCAAGACCGCCCGGAAGGCGAAGACCGGCCCGACTGGCGATCGCATTTCAGGCGGCACGGCCATGGCGACGGCAACCCGCTGCGCCGTGATCCCGAGGACCGCATCGCCGGCGGAGTCGCGGCCGGCCTCGGGACGTGGCGCGGCTTCAGCCCCACGACCGTGCGGATCGGCTGCGTGGTCGCCGCGCTGGTCACGACCGGCTGGGCGGTGCCGATCTACTTCATCGGCTGGCTGGTCATCCCGGCCAAGGGCTCGGAAACCAGCATCGCCGCCAAGGCCAGGCACGACTCGCAGGGGGTGGCCCTCGCCGTCGGCGTGGCATCCCTGCTGGCCGTGTTCCTGCTGCTGGCCGGGGTGCTGAACGACGGCTCGATCGAGATCTACTGCTGGCCGCAGGTCGTCAGCGTGGCCTGCCTGACGCTGATCTGGCGGAATGCCCCCGAGGGCGAGCAGGCGGGGCTGCGGCACCTGGTCGCGCCGCTTGAGAGCCTCGGCGGCGGCGGTGACAACGTGCGGCACGGCACCAAGCTCCGGTTCGCGGTGGCGGCCGGCCTGCTCATCGCGGGCCTGTCCGTGCTGATCAGCCTGCGCGGGGGGTTGAGCCTGCTGGCGCCGCTGGGCGGGTTCCTGCTGGTGGCCGCCGCCATCGTCGTGCTCCTCGGCCCCTGGTGGCTGCGGATCGCGCGTGACCTGCTGTTCGAGCGGCAGGCGCGGGCGCGGGCGGAGGAGCGGGCCGACATGGCCGCCCGGGTCCACGACTCGGTGCTGCAGACGCTCGCGCTCATCCAGCGCAGCGCCGAGGACCCGCAGACGGTCGTGCAGCTGGCCCGCGCGCAGGAGCGCGAGCTCAGGTCCTGGCTGTTCGAGGGGCGTGCCCCCGGTGACATCACGGTGACCTCGTTCGCGGCCGGCATCAGGGAGATCCAGCGGGATGCGGAGGCCAGGCACGGCGTTCCCGTCGAGGTGGTCACGGTCGGCGACTGCCCGCTCGACGAGCACCTGAGCGCGCTGCTTGCGGCGGCCAGGGAGGCGACCGTGAACGCGGCCAAATGGTCGGGCGCCAGCGTGATCTCGCTGTTCGCCGAGGTCGAGGCGGATAAGGTCGAGGTGGCGGTCAGGGACCGGGGGAGCGGGTTCGACCCGGACTCGGTGCCCGCCGACCGCAAGGGCGTCGCGGAGTCCATCCGCGGCCGGATGCTCAGGCACGGCGGGAGCGCGACCGTGCAGTCGACGCTGGGGGAGGGGACGAAGGTGACGCTGACGATGGCGCGGATCCTGACTCCGGCCGGGCCCGCGCCGGCCGACGGGCGGCGGCGATGAGCGCGGCCGCCGGCGATCGGCGCGCGCCGCGGGTGGTGCTGGTCGATGACCACGGCCTGTTCCGCTCGGGGGTGCGGGCCGAGCTCGGCCGGCAGGTCGAGGTGATCGGCGAGGCCGAAGACGTCGCCCCCGCGATCGAGCTGATCGGGCGCGAGCTCCCCGACGTGGTGCTGCTCGACGTGCACCTGCCGGGCGGTGGCGGTCACGCGGTCATCACCGAGGTGAAGAAGGAGCACCCCGAGATCAAGTTTCTCGCGCTGTCGGCCTCCGACGCGCCGGAGGACGTGATCGCGGTGATCCGGGCCGGCGCCAGGGGCTACGTCACCAAGACGATTTCCACCGCCGACCTGGCCGACGCGATCAGGCGGGTGGCCGACGGCGACGCCGTGTTCTCGCACCGGCTCGCGGGGTTCGTGCTCGACGCGTTCGCGACCGCCCCGGCGGCGCCGGACGTCCGGCCGTCCTTCGACCCCGAACTGGACCAGCTGACCTCCCGCGAGCGCGAGGTGCTGCGGCTGATCGCCCAGGGGTACACCTACAAGGAGGTGGCCCGCGAGCTGTTCATCTCGGTCAAGACCGTCGAAAGCCACGTCTCATCGGTCCTGCGCAAGCTCCAGCTCTCCTCCCGGCATCAGCTGACCCGCTGGGCCGCCGAGCGCCGGCTCACTTAGCCGCCAGCGGCGCTCTGCGACCCCAGGCCAGGTCCTCGGCGGGCAGGTCGGCCAGCAGGCTGGCGATCCGGTCGCGGTCCGCGTCGTCATGGCCCCGGATCGCCTCGATCAGGGCGGCCGTGTGCGCGCTCACGTGCGCGCGCCACGCGCTGGTGGCGGCGGCCGAGGCGGACACCGGCGGCGGGTCGATGGCGAGGATCCGCGCCGCGCACCGCTCGAGCAGGGTGCCGAGCGGGCCGCGGGAGCCGCGGACCCGCAGCGCGTGGATCTTGTGCAGGTCGAACAGGCGCTCGGACTCGGGCGACGCCACCACCCGCCGCGACAGGTCCCACGCGGAGCTGGTGAGCCAGCGCGGGTTGGCCGATCCGTCCGGGTTCAGCGCCGGCACGATGTAGGCCGAGCGCGCGCCGGGCGCGCGCTGCCAGGCGCGCAGCTCGTCGCGGCGGAGCGAGGCGAAGGCCCGGCTGTCGACCTGCAGCCCGCGCTTGGCCCACAGGTACTCCTCGAGGAACCGGGCGTTCTGCGGCCAGCCGAGCTCGTCGAGGGCCTCAAGGACGACGGCCCGCAGGGGCAGTCCCGGCCGCGCGGCCCGAACGTCCGCGCTTGCCTCGCGGCGGAGCCGGCCGATCAGGTTCTCCCGGCGCTCGTCGAGCCGGCCGAGCATGCTGGCCTGGGCGACCAGCTCGGCCACGGGGACCTCGCCGTCGCGGGCGTCCGCCGCCAGCTGGCGGGCGAGCCTGAGCGTCTCCTCTAGCGCCGCGACGAGCTCGTCGCGGACCGTGGTCACGGGCACGATGTGGACTGTACCCGCAACCATGCAGGGTATCCATGGCCCCCCATGGGGTTGGCGCATGGATGTCGTGGGTACCGAATTACATGGAGGGGATTGCCACTAACAGCAGAACGCGGGGGATCGCCCAGGAGGTGCTGCGTCATGGGAGAGACGGCCAGAATAAACAAGGTCACCCGGCTGCGCCAGAAGGCCGGCGACCGATGGCGGTTCCCCGAACGGACGCTGCACGTCGTCGATATTGAGAACCTGGCCGGCGGCCCGATGCTCTCCCTCGTCCAGGTGAACGAGCTGCAGGGCTGGTACATGGCCCGGCTCGGGTTCGGCGCCGACGATCAGGTGGTGATGGCCTCCAGCCACCTCGGCTTCCTCAACGCGGCCCTCGGCTGGCCGCATGCCCGTTACCGGGTCAGGTCGGGCCCGAACGGGGCCGACCATGAGCTGCTTGACGTCCTTGAGCACGAGGACGTGGCCGCGCGCTTCAGCCACGTGGTGATCGGGTCGGGCGACTGGCGGTTCAGCCGCTCGGCCGCGAGCCTGGCCGAGCGGGGCGTCCGGGTCACCGTGGTCAGCCGGCGCGGCAGCCTTGCGGCGGTGCTGGCGCAGGCGGCTCAGGATGTGGTCTACCTCGACCTGCCCCGGGCTGCGGCCGCCTAGAGCCGGACAGCTGAGCCCCGCGCGCGGCTTGTCGGCGGCCGGCGTGGCGGCGGTCGCGCCGGCCGGCCGGGCCGTCAGCGAGTGCAGCCGCACGGTGTCGGTCAGCCGCAGGGCGACGCTGCCGGCCCTGAGCGGGCGGCGGGGCACGCGCATGCCAACTCTCCCTGGACAGGGGATGAACATTTCCGGCTAAAGCGGTTATACGGGAGAACTGAGGCAAATGCGAGAGCCGCGCCGGAAGTTAACGTCGCCGCAACCCGCAAAGGAAAAAAGTGCGGGAGGCGGGATAGACCCGCCTCCCGCACCTCGGAGGGTGAGCCCACCCGGCGGGTGAGCCCGTCATACGGCCCGGTCGATCGGGCCGGTCAGAACCCGGTGATGATCGCGGCGAACTTCGGCGTCCCGATGCCGGTCGCCTCGTCGTAGCCGGGGGTGGTCGGGTACAGGCCGTTGTTGGTGGCGGCCTGCTGCAGCTTGCCGTTGCCGGTGATGTCGTTGAAGTACTTGCCGGGGTCGGTGTCGAACCAGGAGTACAGCAACGGGTTGATGTTGCCGCTGCGCTGGCCCTGGTAGCTGTCGCGGTCGGCGATCAGCGCGGCCCAGAGCGGCGACGACAGGCTGGTGCCGCCGATCGCGAACCAGCCGGGGGCCGGCTCGCCGCCGCTGAACGTGGCGCAGGTGCTGTAGGGCGTGCTCGCGCTGCCCGTGCAGTACTCGGAGTAGCCGTTGTACGGGTCCGCCATGGCCGAGATGTCCGGCGCCTCGCGGCACGGCGTCCCCTTCCGCGCGAGCGTGCAGGCCGTCTCGCCGTTGGTGACCGTCTCACCCGAGTAGGTGGTGGCGGCGCTGGTCACGCCCGGTCCCTGCTGGTAGAACGGACGGCCCCACCACTGGCTGGAGCCGCCGCCGCCGGCGCCGGTCTCGCCGCACCAGAAGAAGCCGCCCTGCTCGTCGTTGTCGGCCGCGGCGGCCTGGTCGCTGCAGAGGTTGTCGACGTTCCAGACGGTCTCGGTGTTCTTGGCCGGGGTGCCCGGGTTGGGGTTGGCGCCGGGGTTGTCGCCCTCGAACGAGGTGCCGCCGACGCTGGTCACCCACGGCTGGGTGGACGGGTCGCCGACGTTGACGACGGTGGTGCCGTCCGAGCGCATGCAGTCGAACGCGCCGGTGTCGCCCGCGGAGCTGAACAGGGACTGGCCCTGCAGCGCCATCTGCTCGAAGATCGTGTTCTCGGACTCGACGTAGCCGGAGGTGACGTCGTTCTCGCACACGCCCCAGCTCGAGCTGATGGTGGAGGCGGCGTCCTGGTTGGCGATCACGGTGTACTCGTCGAGCTCGGTCTGGCCGGACTCGTCGTTGGCCGCGTTGTAGACGATCAGGTGCCTGACGTCGGGCGCGACCGCCAGCGTGGTCTCGATGTCGGCGTCGACCTCGATGTCGCCCGAGTAGCCGTTGTAGTCGGCCGGGCAGGTGTCGCCGGCCGGGCAGACCGGGTTCAGCGGGCCGCCGTCCACGGTGACGTTCTCGAGCGGCGCGGTGTAGCGCTTCCCGTAGTAGTTCGTCGCCCAGGTATTGATGTCCGACGCCTGGTAGGCGGAGAGCTCGAAGACGGCCGCGGTGACCCCGGCCCCCTCGGTGCTCGGGCTGGCGGCGGGCGCGCCGTACATCGAGTTGGTCTGCGACGGGGTCAGGCCTGCGCAGCCGGGGCCGCCGCCGTAGCCGTAGGGGAAGCCGGTGCCGCTGCTGACCAGGTCGAAGAGCTCGGTCGTGGTCACATAGCCGGTCTCGCAGCTGGCAGCCGACGCGGACTTCGATGCGGTCTTACCGGCCGTGGCGGCCGGGCGGACCGCCAGCGACTGCAGGCGCACGGTGTTGGTGAGGCCGACGACGCCGCTGACCGCGGACGCGATCGAGGCGGGCAGCCGGACCGAGGAGGAGTTCTGGTAGTAGTGCGCGCCCTCGCGGTCCCGGTAGGTGCGCAGGTCAGTGTGGAAGGCGGCGGTGATCTTGGCGCTCGACCCGGTCGCCCGGATCAGGAACGGCGAGTCGGTCGAGGAAACCGTCAGGCCCGCGCCGCGGAGGTAGGCGTCGACCGCGTCGGTGGTGGCGGTCGCGGGCGCGTACTTGGCGTCGAACTGGCCCTTGGCCAGGAACTGGTCGTACTGTCCGCTGCCCTCGGTGTAGACGGCCTTGAGCTCAGCGTTCAGACCCGCCTCGTCCCGCGGCGCCAGCGCGACCTCAACCGACATGCTGGATGCGGTGAAGCCGCCGGTCTGGGGATCGGTCGTGGCCGGCAGGCTGCCGCTGAGCGGGACCAGGGTCGGGGAAACGGCCGCCGTGGCGGCGGTCGACGCCTGGGCGCCGCTGGCCGCAAAGGCGCCGGTGAGCGCGATCGTGGCCAGCCCGAGCACGGCAGCGCCGCCGGCTCGGAGTGGCCGATGGAGCAATCGCATGCCAAACCTCCTCATAACGAAAGTTATCCATCGTTATAAGGCAATATCGGTAAAATTGATACGGGGCACGACGCTTGTTAACTAATTCGCAACAGTGCTCGCTGGGCCAGACGGTGCTAACGGTGCTGACGGGACGCGCGGGGCGCCCGCTGTGCCCTCCCCGGGCCCGGAGACGAGTGGCGGTGCCACGGGAGCCAACGGTCCGTTCGATATGAGCGGTTGACTTTGACCTTGACCTCACCGGCGACTTCGCCCGGCTACTTACCCGGCTGGGTCAGGGCTGCAGGACCCCGTCCTCGTTGTCGATGTACCAGGACTCGTCATACGGAACCCGCTCTACGAAGGCGCCGGTGTGCGGGGCGTCGATGATGTAGCCGTCGCCGACGTAGATCGCGACGTGTCCCTCGCCGTCGTAGATGATCAGGTCGCCCGGCACCATCTGGGAGACCGGGATGTGCGGCAGGTCGTCCCAGTCCTCGAAGGTGGTCCTGGGGATGGCGACGCCCGCTGCCGCCCAGGCGGCCTGGACGAGGCCGGAGCAGTCGTAGGAGCTGGGGCCGGTGGCGCCGTACACGTAGGGCTTGCCGAGCTGCGCGTAGGCGAAGGCGACGGCCTTGTCCGCCTGGGTGCCGGTCGGCCCGGTGTACGTTGGCTCCGAGCCCGACTGCCCGCTGCCGCCGGTGGTGCCGCCGATGGTGTCGGCCGTCACCTGCGCCTGCTGCGCGGCGGTGAGGCTGTCGAGCGTCGCCTGGCTGCTGGCGAGAAGCTTGTTGAGCGAGGTCTTCTGCCCGGCGAGCTGCGCGCGGATCTGCGCGATGCCCTGCTCGGTCCGCTGCCGCTGCTCGCTGACCGACGCCAGCGTCTGGGCGGCGGTGAGGTACTGGGCCGCCTCCTCGTTGTGCGTCCCCGCCACCTCGAGGACGAGCGACGCCTGGGAGAGCACGTCGGCCGGGTTGCCCGAGCTGAGCAGGCCGATGATCGACGTCTGGTTGGAGTTCTCGTACTCCGACACCGCCACCTGGGCGAGCTGGGCGCGGGCGGCGTTGTAGCGCGCTTGAGCGCTGGCCGCCTGCTTTTCCACCTGGGCTAGCCTGGCCTGGGCCGAGGCATAGTCCTGGCTCGCGCCGTCGTACTGCTGGCCGATCTTGTCGATCTTGGCCTGCAGGGTGTTTATCTGCGCCTTCACCTGGCTGATGGTGGGCGCGGCGGCTGCCCCGGCGCCGGTGGTGCCGGTGTAGACGGCAAGGCTGGTCGCCGCGGCCACGGCGACCGCGAGAACGGCGCCGCGCCGGATCTGGGTTGTGCTGGCAAGGTGCTTGGCCATAAGGCGCTTAGCCACGATGCTGTCACGCTCCGTTCTCCATGCCTGGCAGATAAGCCAGAGGCTGGAGATCACGGTAGTGAAGGTAACGGAGTCATCTCTACCGGTTCGCGGAAACCTCACGAAATGATTACGGATTCATCCCGAAATAAGGGGCTCTGTCGGCAGGTCAGCCCACAGAGCAGGTCAGCCCACAGAGCAGGTCAGCCCACAGAGCAGATCAGCCGACGGAAGGGGCGGATGCGCGACCGGGGCGGGCCAGCCGTGACGCGCCGGACCGCACCGCGTGGCCGGCCATCCGGCGGAACAGCGACGGCGCGGCGACGCGGACCATGCCCGGGATCCTCGTCCAGCCCGGTATATAGAGGTCGTCGCGACCGCCGAGGGCCGCCTCGCAGACCAGCCGGGCCACCCGTTCCGGCGCCAGCGGCCGCGGCCTGCGCCGCGCGTACGGGGCGCCGCGGCGGGCGAAAAACGGAGTGTCGGCCACGCACAGGGTGACGTGCGTGATCCCCACCCCGGTGCCGTGCAGCTCGTAGCGGAGCGCCTCGGCGAAGGCGCCGAGCCCGGCCTTGGCCGCCGAGTAGACCGCCTCACCGCCCACCCCCACGCTGCCGGCGATCGACCCGACCAGGGCGACCCGCCCCCGGCCCCTGGCCAGCATCTGCGGCAGCAGCACCCGGACCAGCTCGATGGCCGAGATCAGGTCGACCATCAGCAGTTCCTCGGCCCGGCCGGCCGGCATGGCCGTGAACGGCCCGTACCAGCCGACCCCGGCGCACGCCACCAGCAGGTCCACCTGCCCGGCGGCGGCCAGCGCGGCCTGGGCGAGCTCGTCCGCGCCGGCCACCGACGACAGGTCGGCGGGCAGCGGAACCGAGCCCGTGCGGGCCGCCACCTGGCCCAGCCGGGCGACGTCCCGCCCGGACACCAGCAGCCGCCAGCGGTCGGCCGCCAGGCAGTCCGCCACGGCCGCCCCGATCCCGGAAGACGCGCCGGTCACCAGGGCCACGCCCCCGGACCCGGCGCCGCGCAGCCTGGCCGGCGCCGCCGCGGCCGGCGTGCGGGAGCTGGCCCCCGCGGTGATGATGCCCATGGTGAAGCCTCTCCGTCGAGTGCTTGGCACCAGCCTCGGGGCCGGCCCGCCGACACGGAATCACCCGAGCTGGGTGATTCCGTCTGGCCGGCCGCACCGCACCCTTAGGGACGTCAGAGAGTCGCGACGAAAGGGGAGGTCATGGGGAAGGAAGCACGGATTGGTCTGCTGCTAGGCGCTTCCGCCTGTCTGCTGGCGGTCATGGTCGACTGGGTTATCGAGGACCTGAACCGCGAATAGCCAGCTCATTCGCTGCGTGCCCGGCCGCGTAACCACTCGCGGCCGGGCCATGAGCTGGAGGACAGATGACGGAAACCGCGACGATGCTGACCGGGCCGCTTGGCCTTGGCCACGAGATGATGGCGCGCGGCTGCGGTCGGCTGCTCGAGCGGTCAGGCTGGCGCGTCCGCCAGCTTGACAGCATGTCGCTGCTCGGACCCGTGCGCGGGGGCGCCGGCGAACGGCTGTTCAAGGGCCTGGTCGCCGTTCCCGGCCTGTACGACGGGCTGCACTTCGCCCATCTGCGAACCGGCAGCAGGCTGGCGGACCGCATCGACCGGGCGTCCAACGCCCGGCTGGTGCCCGCCCTGCGCGCCGAACTCGAGCGGCACCCGGCCGACCTGCTGTTCAGCGTGTTCGCGACCGGCGCCTCGGCGGCGGGGAAGCTGAAGGCCGAGATGCCGGGGCTGACGTCGGTCGTGCTGTGCACGGACGTGTCGGTGCACCGGATCTGGGCGGCCGAGGGGACCGATCTGTTCCTGGTGACGTCGGCCGCGGCCGAGGCGTCGGTCCGCCGGTACCTGCCCCGGGCGCCGGTCGCGGTGGTGCCGCCGCCGGTGCGCCGGGAGTTCTACGCGGCCCCGCCGCAGCAGCGGGCCAGGGAGGCGTTCGGGGTGGCGGCCGACGCCTTCTGCGTGCTCGTGATCGACAGCGGCTGGGGGTTCGGTCCCCTGCTCGGGGCCGTGTCCGAGATGGCGGACGCCGGCGTGCACGTGCTGGCGGTGGCGGGCCGGGAGCGCAAGATCGAGCGCGGGCTCCGCCAGCTCGCGGCCGGCCGGCCCCGGATCACCCCGTTCGGCTTCACCGACCGGGTTCCCGAGCTGATGGCGGCGGCCGACGTGATCGTGGCCCTGCCCGGGGCGGTGACGTGCGCCGAGGCCCGGGTGGTGGGGCGTCACCTGCTGCTGCTCGACGTGATGCCCGGCCACGGGCGGGACAACCTGCAGCATGAGCTTGAACTGGGAGATGCCGGCGCGTGCGTGGCCACGCCCGGCGGGGTGACCGCCAGCGTGCTCGCCCTGCGTGACGAGGGCGTCGGCCCGTTTCCCAGCCGGGTTCCGCGGTGGGAGCCCGCCTACGGTGCCGCCCTCCGGCGGATCGGCCTTGACCTGCAATCCTGGAAGGAGCCAAGTGCCCACGTTGCGCACGCTATTCCTGAATCCGCCGTCGTTTGAGGGTTTCGACGGCGGGGCCGGCGCCAGGTACCAGGCGAAGCGGGAGATCCGCTCCTACTGGTATCCGACCTGGCTGGCCCAGCCGGCCGCGCTGGTGCCCGGCAGCAAGCTCGTGGACGCGCCGCCGGCCGGGCTGACCCTCGACGACATCGTCACCCGGGCCGACCAGCATGATCTGCTGATCCTGCACACCAGCTCGCCCACGTTCGCGGGCGACGTGAAGGTGGCGGAGGCGCTGAAGGCGAAGAACCCGGACCTGCTGGTCGGCTTCGTCGGGGCCAAGGTCGCGGTCCAGCCGGAGCGATCGCTCCAGGCCTCGCCTGCCATCGACTTCGTGGCCAGGGAGGAATTCGACTTCACGGTGGCCGAGGTGGCTGACGGGCGCCCGCTGGCATCGGTCGACGGCCTCAGCTACACGGACTCGAACGGTCAGGTGGTGCACAACCCCGACCGGGAGATCCTGACCGACATGGACCGGCTTCCGTTCGTGACGCCGGTCTACAAGCGGGATCTGCGCCCGGAGGACTACTACATCGGCTACCTGCTCCATCCGTACGTGTCGCTGTACACCGGGCGCGGGTGCCGGTCGAGGTGCACGTTCTGCCTGTGGCCGCAGACCGTCGGCGGGCACAAGTACCGGACCCGCAGCGTGGCCAACGTGCTCGAGGAGGCGGCGCTCGCCCGGCAGCTGTTCCCGCAGATGAAGGAGCTGTTCTTTGACGACGACACGTTCACCGACGACCGCCCGCGGGCCGAGGAGATCGCCCGCGGGCTCGGCCGGCTCGGCCTCACCTGGTCGTGCAACGCCAAGGCGAACGTCCCCAGGGAGACGCTGCGGGTCATGCGCGACAACGGGCTGCGGCTGCTGCTGGTCGGGTACGAGTCGGGGAACCAGCAGATTCTGATCAACATCAAGAAGGGGCTGCGGGTGGAGCGGGCCAGGCAGTTCGCGGCCGACTGCCGGGACCTGGGCATCACCGTGCACGGCACCTTCATCCTCGGGCTGCCGGGGGAGACCAAGGACACCATCCAGGAGACGATCCGGTTCGCCCGCGAGGTCAACCCGCACACGATCCAGGTCTCGATCGCGGCGCCCTATCCGGGGACCGAGCTGCACCGGCAGGCGGTGGAGAACGGCTGGCTGCCCGCTGACGGCGACGACGCGGCGCTGGTGAGCGAGCAGGGGACGCAGCTGGCGGCGCTGTCGTACCCGCACCTGCAGCACACCGAGATCCTCGATTCGGTCGACGCGTTCTACCGGCGGTTCTACTTCCGGGCCGGGAAGCTGGCGGAGATGTCGGCCGAGATGTTCCAGCCCGGCATGGCGTCCAGGCGGCTGCGCGAGGGGACCGAGTTCGTTCGATTCCTTGGCCGGCGGGCCAGGGAGGCCTGATCTCATGCGAGTTCTGCTCGTGCACCCGAGCGCGCTCATGTACTCCGAGATCTTCCTCCGCCTGGAGCCGCTCGGCCTGGAGCGGGTGGCGTCCGCCCTGCTGGCCGACGGCCACGAGGTCAGGCTGGTCGACCTGCAGGTCTACCGGAAGGCGGAGCTGGAACGGCAGGTGGCGGAATTCCGCCCGGAGGCGGTCGGCTTCAGCCTCAGCTACCTGGCCAACGTGCCCGAGGTGGTGGACCTGGCCAAGTGGGTCAAGACCGTGCTTCCCGACCCGCTCGTCTTCGTCGGCGGGCACAGCGTCTCGTTCGTGGCCGGCCAGGTCCTCGAGCACGCCGAGGGCGCGATCGACGTCGTGCTCAAGGGCGAGGGCGAGACCGGCGCCCCGGCCCTGCTGGCGGCGGCCCCGGACCGGGCCCTGACCGAGGTTCCCGGGGCCGTCACCGTCGACGGCGCCGGCCGGCCGCCGCAGATGGTGCACAGCCTCGACGACCATCTTCCGGCCCGGCATCTTGTCGGGCGGCGCAGCAAGTACTTCATCGGGGTGATGGACCCCGCCGCCTCGATCGAGTTCACCCGCGGCTGCCCGTGGGACTGCTCGTTCTGCTCCGCGTGGACCTTCTACGGCCGCAGCTACCGCAGGCTGTCGCCGGAGGCGGCCGTGGAGGACATGGCCCGCATCGCCGAGCCGGGCGTGTTCATCGTCGACGACGTGGCGTTCATCAAGGCCGAGGAGGGCGACGAGATCGCCCGGCAGCTGGAGCGCCGCCGCATCCGCAAGCAGTACTACCTGGAAACACGCTGCGACGTCCTGCTGCGCAACGAGGAGGTGTTCCGGCGCTGGCGCCGCCTCGGCCTGAACTACATGTTCCTCGGCCTTGAGGCGCTCGACGAGGAGGGCCTGGCGGCCTTCCGCAAGCGCACCACCGCGAAGGTGAACAACAAGGCGCTCGAGGTCGCGCGGTCGATGGGGCTGAGCGTGGCGATCAACATCATCGCCGACCCGGACTGGGACGAGGCCCGGTTCGCGTTCGTCAGGGAATGGGCGATGAGCGTGCCGGAAATCGTCAACATCACCGTCCAGACGCCGTACCCCGGGACCGAGACCTGGCTGACCGAATCCCGGCGGCTGACCACGCTCGACTACCGGCTGTTCGACGTGCAGCATGCGGTGCTGCCCACCCGGCTGCCGCTCGACCGTTTCTACCTGGAGCTGGTTCGAACTCAGGCGGTGCTGGCCCGCAAGCACCTGGGAGTGGCGGCGCTGGCCAAGACCAGCGGCATCATCGCGCGGCAGCTGCTGCACGGCCAGACCAACTTCGCCCGCATGATCTGGAAGTTCAACCAGGTGTACAACGCCGACCGGCAGTACGCCGACCATCTGCGCGAGCCCCGCTACCTGCTACCGCCCGCCGCCGAATGGACGGCGGAGCCGCCGGACCGGAAGGAGCTGTACGTTCATGTCCCGTCGCGCCGCCGGCCCTGACCGTGACGGATGCCGACGCCCCGAACGAGTGCCTGGAGCTGCCCCAGCCGCTGGGGCTGCTGCGCACCGTCGGCTGGAACCTGAGCGAGGCGTTCGGCCTGCCCACCATCGGCTACGTCCTCGGCACGGCGTTCGGCGGGCGCGACGCCGGGCTGTGGGCGGTGCTCGGCGCGATCTGGCTGACGGCCGCCCTGCGGCTGATCTTCACCGGGTCGGTTCCCGCCCTGGTGCTGATCTCGCTGGCGGTGCTGACCGTGCAGACCGCGACCTCGATCGCGACCGGGAACCTGTTCATCTTCCTGATCCACTTCCCGCTCGCCAACCTCGCCCTGGCCATCGTCTTCGCCCGCACCGCGCGCGGGTCGAGCCCGATCGCGGCCGAGCTGGCCGGGGAGGTGATCGGCCTGCGCTACCCGAAGAAGCACGAGGCGAAGCTGCACGGCTTCTTCCGCGGCGTGACCTGGTTCTGGGCGGGCGACTTCCTGCTCCTCGCCGTCATTCTGGGGGTGCTGCTCGCCTTCGTCCCGGTGGACATCTACGTCGCCATCTGGCTGGTGACCACGATCGTGCTCATCGGCGCCGGGATCGCCGTCTCCGTGCTGTGGCTCAGGTCCACGCTGCGCGAGCACGGCATCAAGTTCCAGTTCGCGCCGCCCGCGGACGACGGGTAGCGGTCCGCCGGCGTCAGGGAAGCCAGGCCTTTGACTAACAACACACCGGTCGCCATCGTGACCGCCATCGCCGCCGCCGGCGTCCTCGGCCTCTCGGCCGCGATCGATCAGCGCAGCACGAAAAAGGTCAAGTCCAGGGAGCCGCTGTCGCCTCGGCTGATACTCGACCTCGTCCGGCAGCCGCTGTGGCTGCTCGCCATCGGCGCGAACGTCATCGGGTTCGTCCTGCAGGTGGTGGCGCTGGCCTACGGAAGCCTCGCCCTCGTGCAGCCGCTGCTGGTCTGCGACCTGCTGTTCGCCGTCATCATCGCCTGGATCCTCAGGCAGAACGCGAACGAGCCGCAGCCCGACATGACGCACATCTGGGTGGGGGTCGGCCTCACCACGATCGGCCTGGCCGGATTCCTCGCCATCGGGCAGCCGACGGCCGGTCACACGCAGGCCAAGCTGAGCATGCTGGCGCCGCTGGCGATCGGGTACATCGTGGTCGTCGGCGCCTGCCTCGTCGTCGCGAACAAGAACGTGGACCTGCGGCCGCTGGCGCTGGCGACGGCCTGCGGTGTCAGCTACGGGATCGCGGCCTTCGTGATCAAGCTCCTGACCTCGGAATTCGGCGGAGGCCTGGCCGCGATATTCACCAACTGGCCGATCTACGTCTTCATCGTCGTCGGACCGGCGGGCTTCATACTCAACCAGAACGCCCTGCAGCAGGGCACGTTCCTGGCGCCGGTGCAGGCGATCATCAGCGTGGCCGACCCGGTCCTCTCCATCGCCCTCGGCATCGCCTGGCTGGACGTGCGGCTGCGCAGCAGCCCCGCGGCGATCGCGGGCGAGGTGATCTCGTTCCTGCTGCTGACGGTCGGGATCGTGCTGACCTCCCGGATGCACGAAGCGATGCCCGCCAAGCAGGGAGCCGCGGCCGAGGCGACCGGCAAACAGCAGTGATTACCGCCTGCCGGCCGGGCGCGCCCGTCCTCGAGGCAAATTCAAGATCGATCATCCCGAACGGTCCCGTGCTTCGCGTTGATGTCGCCTGCGATCGCCCGGGCCTGCATTGCCTGCGCTGTCCCTACTGCTCCCGGTAAAGATCGGCCAGCAGCAGGAACGCGCGCTCGAACACCTCCGGCGTGACGACGCCAGGAGCCAGGCGCTTGTAAATCTGCAGCCCCGCCAGCATCGCCTGCCCGATGGCCCAGCCCTGGAGCGCCACGGGACCGGCCGGAGACTGCCCGCCGTCGGTGCCGGCCTGCGGGTCGGCGTCGGCCAGCGGATCGGCGTCGGCCAGCGCGCGGAGCCTGCCCTCGACCCGGGCGCTGTAACGCTGCAGCGCATCCGGGGAGCGCAGCAGCGCGGCCCAGAACTCAAGCAGCACCGCCAGCTCGGCCTCGTCACCGGGCTGCTCGGCCGAGACGAGTCGGCTGAAGTCCGCCAGCCGCGCCCGCAGCGGCCGGGACTCGTCGCCCAGCGTGGTCGTGTAGTCGGGGGCCGGGGCGGCCTCCATCGCGGTCAGCATGAGGTCTTCCTTGCTGGCGAAGTGCCCGTAGATGGCGCCCTTGGTCACCTCCGCCGCCTCCGCGATCTGCTCAAGCGACGTCGCGGCGTAGCCGCGCTCGCGGAACAGCCGCTGCGCTTCCGTCAGCAGCCGCTGCCGGGTGCGCTCCTTCGACTCCGCTCTCGTCACTCTGGCCACGTTCTCATGCTCCCTCATTGACATACCGACGGCAAACCAATACCGTCGGAACTCAGATACCGATGGTATGCGAACTCGGGAGCGCACGATGAGCCTCGGAGAGCAAGTCATGAGCCGCGCCGTCGAGCCGGCCCTGCTGCGGGTGTGCCAGTGGCGAGGCGACCCGGTCGCCCGGCTGATGCTCCCGGCGACCAGGACCGACCCGTACCCGCTGTACGCGGGGGTGCGCCAGCGCGGCCTGGTGCGCAGCCCGCTCGGCGCGTTCATCGCGGCCGATCACGCGACGGTGGCGAGCGTCCTGCGCGATCGGCGGTTCAGCAGCTCGCCGACGCACCAGCGGGGCTACCGGCCGCCGTCCTACCCGCCCGACGACCCGCTGGCCGGCCTCCCCGACGGGGACCTGCTCAACCTGGACCCGCCCGACCACACGCGGCTGCGCCGGCTCGTGTCCGGCGCGTTCACCCCGAGGACGGTCGCCGAGCTTGAGCCGTGGATCCGCGAGGTCACCGGCCGGCTGCTGGCGGCCACCGACGATGCCGCCGGGTTCGACCTCATCGACGCGCTCGCGTTCCCGCTCCCGATCGCGGTGATCTGCCATCTGCTCGGCGTGCCGGCCGAGGATCAGGCCCAATTCCGGGCCTGGGGCCATGACGTGGCCGCCACCCTCGACCCCCAGACGGCGGCGGCCGCGCGGACCCAGAGCCGGGTGGCCGAGAGGGAGCTGACCGGCTATCTCCAGAACCTGGTCCGCGAGCGCCGGGCCCATCCGGACGACACCATCCTGTCCGCGCTGATCGCGGCCGAGGAGGAGGGCGACCGGCTGAGTTCCGGCGAGGTCGTGCGGATGGCTTTCCTGCTGCTGATCGCCGGGTTCGAGACCACCGTGAACCTGATCGGGAACGGCACCGTCGCCCTGATCGGCGACCCCGGCAGCTGGGACCGGCTCCGCCGGGATCCGGCCCTGGCGCCGACCGCGATCGAGGAGATGCTCCGCTACGACAGCCCGGTCCAGATGACCTCCCGCATCGCCACCGAGGAGGTCGAGCTCGGCGGCCGCGCGATCGCGGCCGGCCGGGCCGTCCTGGTCGCCATCGGCGGCGCCAACCGGGACCCGGAGGTCTTCGAGAAGCCGGACGAGTTCCTGATCGACCGGCCCGATCCCGGCCGGCACCTGTCCTTCTCGCTCGGCCTGCACCACTGCCTCGGCGCCGCGCTGGCCCGGCTGGAGGGGCGCATCGCGATCGAGGAGCTGACCCGGCGGTACCCGGCGCTCGAGCTGGCCGCCCCGCCGACCCGGCGCTCGCAGCTCGTGCTGCGCGGCTTCGAGAGCGTCCCCGTCCGCGCTGCCCAGATCGCCTCGAGGTCCGCCGCCTAGCCGGGTCCGCGCTCCGCCGCGGATGCCAGGATCGGATTCGCAACAGCATTGGCACGGTCGTAACCGCCCAGGTAAAACGGTATGGCATGGTCCCTTGAACGGAAGGAGCCCTGACGATGGCGCTGTATGTGGCTTTGTGCTACTACGACCGGGACCACCACTGGGATTCGGTGCCGGACCCGGAGTTCACCCCCGAGTACACGGAGTTCGCCCGGCGGGCGACCGAGGCCGGGGTCATGCGCGGCGGCGAAGCTCTGCAGCCGGTGACCATGTCGACCACCATCACCGTCTCCGGCGGCAAGGGCGGCGACGTCCTGGTGACCGACGGCCCTTACGCCGAGGCGAAGGAGGTCTTGGCCGGGTACTTCCTGCTCGAGGCGGCCGACCTTGACGAGGCCATCAGATGGGCGGCGCAGATCCCGGCTGCCTGGCGCGGGAAGATCGAGCTTCGCCCGGTAGCGCCGGCCCACGCCTAGGTGCGCCCTGGTATGGACGCCGCCGACACGCTGGCCGAGGTGCTGCAAGGCGAGGGTCCCAGGGTGCTGGCCACGCTGGCCAGGACCATCGGGGACCTGGCGGTCGCGGAGGACGCGGTCTCCGAGGCCACGATCACCGCCCTGAATACCTGGCCGAGAACGGGGATCCCTGACAACCCGCGCGCCTGGCTGGCCGTGGTCGCCCGCCGCAAGGCACTTGACCTGCTGCGACGTGAGTCAGCCCGGGCCGCCAAGGAGGCGGCCGCGTTCCGGTGGGGGACCGGGGCCGCGCCGGACCAGATCGAGGAGGCGATCGAGGCGATGGAGCCGGACACGTCTCTGCGCGACGACATGCTGCGCCTGATCTTCACCTGCTGCCACCCGGCGCTCAGCCGCGAGGCCCAGGTGGCTCTCGCGCTGCGCACGCTGGCCCGGCTCGAGGTGCCGGCCATCGCCCGCGCCTTCCTGGTGCCCGAGGCCACCATGGCCAAGCGCCTGGTGCGGGCCCGCGCCAAGATCACCACGGCCCGCATCCCCTACGCGATCCCGGCCGACGCCGAGCTTCCCGGCCGGCTGGCCGCGGTGCTGGCGGTGGTGTACCTGATCGCCACCGAGGCTCACGCCCCGACCGGCGGGGACGCGGTGGCCCGGGTTGATCTTGAGGCCGAGGCGATCCGGCTGGCTCGCTTGCTGGCCGGGCTGATGCCCGACGAGCCCGAGGCGGCGTCGCTGCTCGCCTTGCTGCTGCTGACCTCGGCCCGTACCTCTGCCCGCACCGACGCCGACGGTAACCCGGTGACCCTGGCCGACCAGGACCGCACCCGCTGGAACCGAGCCGCAATCGCCGAGGGCTCGGCGTGGCTGTCCGAGGCAGTGGCCCGGTCCGGCGGGGCGGCCGGTCCTTATCAGATCCAGGCTCACCTCGCCGCGGCCCACTCGACCGCTCACAGCTGGCAGGAGACGGACTGGGACCGGATCGTCGGCCTCTACGACCTGCTCGGGTCGATCACGGCCAGCCCGGTGGTGGCGCTTAACCGGGCGGTCGCGGTTACCGAGCGCGACGGCCCCGAGGCGGGGCTTGCCGCCCTGCAGGCCATCGTCGGGCTGGAGCAGTCCTACCTCTGGCATGCAGCCCTGGCGGACAATCTGCGCAGGCTCGGCCGCATGAGCGACGCGGCCGGAGAACTTCACGACGCGGTGACCCTGGCGCCCAGCGAGGTCGAACAGCGCCTCCTGCAGGGCCGCCTGCGCAAGGTGCAATCCCAGCTCGGCTGATCAGCGTTCTGGTTTCTCGCTTTCTCGGGCTTTGCCGGCTTTCTCCCCGGGATATGTCCTCCATCCGCCTCGCCGTTCGTCCTTCCCCTGCAAGCGGTCCCCGATCTCGCGGATCGCCCACGGAAGGAGCAGCAGATGACTGGCAGCAGCACCACGCAGGCCGGGGCGCAGGACGCCGCATCCGGTACCCAGCCGAGCTCACAAGGAGGCAACACCGTGACCGACGAGACCATGAGCGCGACCACGACCATTAACGCCCCGGCCGAGGCGATCTTCGCGGTCCTCGCCGACCCCGGCACGCACGCCGCGATCGACGGCACCGGCTGGGTCCGTGAGCCTCTTGACGACCAGCACCTGGCGGGGGCGGGTCAGGTGTTCCGGATGGCCATGTACAACGAGAACGCCCCAGGAGGGCACTACCGGATGGCCAACCGGGTGCAGGTGTTCGACCCGCCACGCGCCATTTCATGGGAGCCGGGCATGGACGCCGGCGATGCCGACCCGCAGATCGTCGGCCACATCTGGCGTTACGACCTCGCCCCCGCCGGACCATCCGCGACCGAGGTCACCCTCTCCTATGACTGGTCGGCGGTCCCCGGCCACCTCCGCCAGCGCCTCCCCTTCTCATTCCCCCCGTTCGCCCCAGATCACCTGACCAACTCGCTGGCTCACCTCGCCGACTTGGCCACCGGGTAACCGGCCAGTTCTCGGCTGAGGCCTGGCCAAGCGGAGTGGCTGCATACACGGTCGCCAGAGCTGCCGGAGCCCGGCGCTGCCCGGGCTCCGGCCGGCTCACAGGGGCTCCGGCGCCCCCAGGTCCTCGGATCGCCGTCGCGCTCCGTAAGCCAGTGTGGCTCCGCATGGCTGGAGGGCAGGTCAACGGGACTTTTTGGTGGCTTGGTGAGGAGCTGACCCGGCGGTAGCCGGCGCTCGAGCTGGCCGCCCCGGCGACCCGGCGCTCGCAGCTCGTGCTGCGCGGCTTCGAGAGCGTCCCCGTCCGCGCCGCCCAGATCGCCTCGCGATCCGCCGCGGCCTAGCCGGCCGATTTAGACATCGACGGCGACGGCGACGACGTGGCGCCGGCCGTCATCGACGCCGGCGTGGGCGCCCCGGACATCAGCGATACCGACGTGTCGCCCATGTTCATCGGCGTGCCGGGGAAGATGATGTTGTGGTGGACGGCGACCCACCAATTCCACACGCCCGTGTGCGGTCCGCTTCCGATCGCAACGCCCAGCATGTGCCCGTAATCCGTGGTCCACACGACGTCTTCCGAGTGGCGGGCCGTCGCCATGCAGGCCATCCGGCCCATGGCGGTCAGCGCCGACACCTTGCCGGAGACCATGGCGTTAACCGAGTAAGCCCGCGAGTGCTGCTCTCGATGGTTCCACGCGACCTCGCCGTAATCGTTGGGCGCGGCCGACCCGCAGTCCTGCACGTTCTGCTGGTAACGACCGTGGTTGAGCGAACGGACCGCGGCCTCGTAGGCGGAGAAAAGCGCGGCGAGGTTGGGGTAGGTGGTGAAGGAGACGCTGGAGATCGACGGCGACGGCGCCGTGCAGACGACCTTCGCTGTGGTCATCTGCTTGCAACTTGACGGGGGCAGCATGCCCATCGCCACCGCGCTGGCATTCGCCGCCGTCAGCACCTCCGTGAGCGTGCTGGCCGGGGTCGGCGTGGGCATCGGCGTCGACGCCATCGCGGACGGCATCGCAACCGGAGCCTTTCGGTGGGATGAGTGCCCGGCGTAGGCGACGACCCCGCCGCCCACGCAGACCAGCAGCAGCACGGCCGCGATCACGAGCCAGCGCGCTCGGTGGCGACTGTCCGCAGATCCTCCGCGGCCCGCGACCGGCGCAGGCGGCTCCAAAGCGGACGCCCACCAGTCGGCTGCGGGCTCCGGGGCGATTTCCGGCCGAGAGCCAGCGGACCTGGGCTCGATCTGCGGCTGGTAGATGTCGGGCGCGGTTCGATAGCCTCCGTCCGCCGTGGCCGTGGCCGTGGCCGGGGCCGGGGCCGGGGCTGGGGCCGGAGCCGGAGCCGAGGAGGTGGCCGCTGCCGGGGCCGGGAGCGTTGCCGGGACGGTGACCGAGACCGGGACGGTGGCCGGGGCCGGGGCGGCGGACGGGGCTTGGACGAGGTCGACTGAGGGTGCGGGTGCGGGTGCGGGTGCGGCGGAAGGATCTTCGACCGGCTCGGGATCAGCCTGGATCGTGTACGAATCATCGCCGGATGCCGGGAGCGTCGGCATGTCGGCGACGGCGACGCCGGCCGCGTCCATGAACTCGCGGCAGGTGTTATAGCGGTCGCCGGGCCGCTCGGCGAGCGCCCGGGCGAACATCTCCGCGACTGCCGGCGGCAGGTCGGCCCGGAGCGCCAGCCCGCCGCGATGCTCGCGGGCGGACGTGCGGTCCGGGTCCGCGCCCGTATCCTTCTCGAACGGCAACTGCCCGGTCAGGCACTCGTAAAGCACGCAGCCGAGCGAGTACTGGTCGGCTGAGCCGTATACGTAGGGTTCGCTGATCTGCTCCGGCGCGACATAGTCGACGGTGCCGATGAACCGTCCAGTGGAGGTGAGCCCGTTGCGTTCCATGCCCAGCTTGGAGATGCCGAAATCGGCCAGGAACAGGCGCCCGGGGTCGGCCTCGTCGTCCCCTTCGATCAGTAGGTTCTCCGGCTTGACGTTCCGGTGCACCAGCCCGGTGCGGTGCGCGGCGTCGAGCGCCAGGGCGGCCTGGCTGAGAAGCGCGACGGCGGTCGGCGGCGGCAACGGGCCGCGCCGGCCGATTCGCTGCCGCAGGTTGCCGTCGAGGACGCGGCGCATCGCGATGTACAGCAGCCCGTCGCTCTCTCCCACGTCGTAGACGGGGATGACGTGCGGGTGGTTCATCGCGGCGGCAATCCGCGATTCATCGAAGAAGCGCGCGCGGAAGATGACATCGGCCGCTACCTCGGCTGCCAGTACCTTAAGCGCGATGCCGCCGCCTAGCCGCGGATGCTCCGCTTCGTGCACGGTGCTCACGACGCCGCGCCCGATGACAGATCGCAACCGGTAGCCGGCGAACTCATCGCCGATGCCGGGAAGCTTCGGCATACCATCTCCCCACCCAGAGTCACCGTCCAGTTCAGGAAACCCCCTGGACGGCGATCCGCAGTGCACCCACCGTGTCCGGGTGAAACCTATAGCACAATGAATCGCGATATACGGCTAATAGCCCGAATGGCGAAGTCACGCGGCCAAGCGTAACTTCTTAAATTCACAACCAGTCACCCCGAACGGGCCTGACCGGGAACCTGGCGGCGCACCTCGGCAACCCGCCACCGCCAGCTGACCCGTTACGTCGCCAATGCCGTCGCGCCGAGGCTCCCGCGGGCGCGATCCAGCCGGAGCAAGATAATGGAGACGATGAATGATTCGATTAGCTGGTCCTGGTGGAGGCTCGCTGACGCCGAGCCACTAGACCTCTTCACCTACTTGCGGCTACGGAGCGACGTGTTCGTCGTCGAGCAGGGCTGCGTCTACCCCGACATGGACGACCATGACCTGGTCGCGTGGCATCTGACGGGAACGGATGTCTCGGGCCGCCTGCTCGCCGCCGCGCGCCTGCTCCCGCCGGGCGAGAAGTACCAGGAGCCATCGCTCGGCCGCGTGATCGTCACCCCGGCCGCGCGCGGCACCGGGGCCGGCCACCTGCTGGTGGACGAGGCACTCCGGAAAGCCGCGGCTGAGTACCCAGGTCATGGCCACCGCATCCAGGCTCAGGCGTACCTCGAGCGTTTCTACGCTTCGCACGGCTTCGAGCCCGACGGCGACGTCTAC
>Ga0335072_10001396_pt1 | contig 39353 bp, 50 predicted proteins | sample Lox_Sample_21_FD_206725 | JGI IMG/M metagenome (GOLD analysis project Ga0335072, IMG submission 206725) | Soil microbial communities from Loxahatchee National Wildlife Refuge, Florida, United States - Lox_Sample_2.1 | ecosystem: Environmental > Terrestrial > Soil > Wetlands | place: USA... | reverse complement strand
ACATCAAGAACATGATCACGGGCGCGGCGCAGATGGACGGGGCGATTCTGGTGGTGGCGGCGACCGACGGTCCGATGCCGCAGACCAAGGAGCACGTGCTGCTGGCCCGCCAGGTCGGCGTGCCGTACATCGTGGTCTTCCTGAACAAGTGCGACGCGGTCGAGGACGAGGAACTGACGGATCTGGTCGAGATGGAAGTGCGCGAGCTCTTGTCGAAGTACCAGTTTCCGGGCGACGACGTGCCGGTGATCCGCGGGTCCGCACTGGGAGCACTGAACGGCGAGGCGCAGTGGGAAAAGAAGATCGACGAGCTGATGGAGGCGGTGGACAAGAGCGTGCCGCTGCCGGCGCGCGCGGTCGATCAGCCCTTCCTGATGCCGATCGAAGACATCTTCTCGATCTCGGGGCGCGGCACGGTGGTGACGGGCCGTATCGAGCGCGGCAAGGTGAAGGTGGGCGAGGAAGCCGAGATTGTGGGCTTCCGCGAGACGCGCAAGACGGTGGTGACCGGCGTCGAGATGTTCAAGAAGCAGCTCGATGAAGGGCTGGCGGGCGACAATGCAGGCCTGCTGCTGCGCGGCATCGCCAAGGAAGACGTGGAGCGCGGCATGGTGCTGGCCAAGCCTGGATCGATTACGCCGCATACCAAGTTCAAGGCTGAAGTCTACGTGCTGTCGAAGGAAGAGGGCGGACGTCATACACCGTTCTTCAAGGGCTATCGTCCGCAGTTCTACTTCCGCACCACCGATGTGACGGGGGTGGCGACGCTGCCGGCGGGCACGGAGATGGTGATGCCGGGCGACAATGTGGCGCTGGAAGTGGAACTGATCACGCCGGTGGCCATGGAGAAGGGCCTGCGCTTCGCGATCCGCGAAGGCGGCCGCACTGTGGGCGCGGGCACAATCTCGGAAATCATCGCCTAGGACTGGCCGTCCAGGCGGACGCGCCCTCCGGGCGCCAATGCCTGAATCAGCAATCAGGAAGGCGGATCACTCGTGAGGGTGATCCGCTGACCGGGAAAGAACAAACGAGATGGTTGGACAGAGAATAAGAATCCGGCTGAAGGCTTACGACTACCGCGTGCTCGACACTTCGACGGGCGAGATTGTTGATACCGCGAAGCGCACGGGCGCACAGGTGGCGGGGCCGATTCCGTTGCCGACGGTGAAGAACAAATATTGCGTACTGCGTTCGCCCCACGTGGACAAGAAGTCCCGCGAGGCCTTCGAGATTCGCACCCACAAGCGGCTCATCGACATTCTGGAGCCGACGCAGCAGACGGTGGACGCGCTGATGAAGCTCGATCTGCCGGCCGGCGTGGACGTCGAGATCAAGGCGTTTGAAAAATAGGGACTGGCCGTCCAGGCGGGCGCGCCCTTCGGGCGCAAAGGCTGGAGACCAGAACAGACCTACAGTGACCGCAGAAGTTGCGCGGGCATGATGGGGAGAGAAAAGACAATGGCAGTTACAGGAATTCTCGGTAAGAAGATCGGCATGACGCAGGTGTTCGATGAGAAGGGTGAAGTGCACCCCATCACCGTCCTGCAGGCTGGTCCGTGCGTGGTGACGCAGCTGAAGACGGCCACCAAAGACGGATACGACGCGGCACAGATCGGTCTCGTCGAGTTCGTGAAGGCTTCCAAAGTGACGAAGCCGCAGGCGGGCCACTTCGCGAAGACCACTGTGGCGCCGGTCAGGATTCAGAAGGAAGTCGTAATCGAGACGGTCAAGGCGGCCGCTGAGGGCGAGGCTGCGACGGATGGTGTCAAGGCAGGCGATCGCGTGCTGGTCGACATCTTCTCGGACGACAAGTACGTCGACGTGACCGGAACCAGCAAGGGCCGCGGGTTTGCCGGCGTGGTGCGGCGGCATAACTTTGGCGGCGGTCCCAAGTCGCACGGCCATATGTTCCAGGTGCAGGGCTCGATTGGCGCGTCTTCGTTTCCGTCGCGCGTGTTTCCCGGGCAGCGCATGCCGGGTCACATGGGCGTGGACAAGGTTACCGTTCGTAACCTGCGTATTCGCGGCATCGACCTCGACGAGAACCTGATCATGGTGGAAGGCGCTGTGCCGGGTCCGCGGGATGGCTATGTGCTGATCACCAAAGCCAAGGCACCGCCGCGCGAGCGTCGTGGATTTGCGGGTGCAGGCACGGTCGATCCGCTGAAGGCTTCGAAGAAGGCTTCGGGCAAGAAGAAATAAGGCAGCCGTCAGCTATTAGCTTTTAGCTCTTAGCTGGCGCGCTGGAGAAATCGGCAGCCGCGACCGCGACTAGCAGCTAATAGCTAAAAGCTAACGGCTGATTTCGAAAGAGAAGACGATGGCAAACATTGACGTAGTGGATCTCGGAGGACAGAAGGTCGGCTCACTGGAGCTGGCCGATGAGATCTTCGGGCAGGTCAACGAGGCGTTGCTGTGGGAAGCGGTGAAGCACTACCGCGCATCGCAGCGCCAGGGTACCCACGCCACGAAGAACCGCAAGCTGGTTTCCGGGTCGGGCAAGAAGTTGTGGAAGCAGAAAGGCACCGGCCGTGCGCGTATCGGTTCGGTGCGTTCGCCGCTGTGGCGGCATGGCGGCACGGTGCACGGGCCGGTGCCTCATTCCCACGAATATGCGTTTCCGCGCAAGAAGCTGCTGGGCGCACTGCGCTCGGCGCTCGCCACCAAGCTGGCCGATGGCAAGCTGACGGTGGTTGAGTCGTTTGAGCTGAACGAGCCGAAGTCTAAGCTGTACCGCCAGGCGCTCAACAAGCTCGAAGCGAAGCGGACGGCGCTGCTGGTTGAGAACGGCCAGACCCTCGGGCGCAACCTGCTGCTCGGTGCCCGCAATCTCGAGGGCGTGGAAATGATGCTGAACAACGAGGTGCATGCTTACGATCTGCTCAAGTACGAGCGGGTGATCTTCTCGCGGCCGGCCATCGAGAAGCTGCAGGAATCGCTGATGAAGTCGCTGCCGAAAGGCAGGAAGGCGGAGGTGGCCTGATGCTGTCGACCTACACAGTCATTCGTCGCGCCATGATCACCGAGAAGGCGCTGGCGGCGAAGGAGACCGAAGGCACCCTGGTTTTCGAAGTCGATGCCAAGGCCTCGAAGACCCAGGTGAAGCAGGCCGTCGAAGCGCTCTTCAAGGTGAAGGTGCATGCGGTCCGCACCGTGAACATGGCGGGCAAGGAACGCCGCCGTGGCAAGTTTGCCGGCTATCGTCCCGACTGGAAGAAGGCGTATGTGCGCCTCAAGGCGGGCGAGAAGATGCCGGATTACGTGAACAACCTCTAAAGGCAGCTTTCAGCTATTAGCTATTAGCTTTTAGCTGAGCCTGGTGAGGAAACAAGGGTTGAGCAGGGAAAGTTGAACGAGCCGGTAGTTAGCTAATAGCTAGCGGCTGGAAGCTAAGAGCTATAACGATGCCGATCAAGACATACAGACCGATCACACCGACGCTGCGGTTTCAGACCACGCTGGTGCGGGACGAGATCACGACGGATAAGCCGTACAAGCCGCTGCTGGTGAACAAGCTGCGGACCGGCGGCCGCCGCAACTCGGGCGACATCACTATTCGTCATCACGGCGGCGGGCACAAGAAGAAGCTGCGCCTGATCGACTTCAAGCGCGAGAAGTTTGGCGTGCCGGGGAAGGTCGCGACCATCGAGTACGATCCGAACCGGTCCTCCTTCATTGCACTCGTCAGCTACGCCGATGGCGAGAAGCGCTACATCCTGCAGCCGGTTGGGCTGAAGGTCGGCCAGACGGTGATGAGCGGCCCCGAGGCCGACATCCTGATCGGCAACGCTCTGCCGCTGAAAAACATTCCCGCCGGCACCACGGTGCACAACGTGGAGCTGCGGCCGGGCAAGGGCGCGCAGATGGTGCGCTCGGCCGGAGCCTCGGCCCAGCTGGTGGCCAAGGAAGGCGACTACGCGCTGCTCAAGCTGCCTTCCGGCGAGACCCGCCGTGTGCTGATCGACTGCATGGCGACCATCGGCCAGGTGGGCAACACCGACCACGAGAACGTGGCCATCGGCAAAGCGGGACGCAATCGCTGGAAGGGCATTCGCCCGACCAACCGGGGCGTCTCCATGAACCCGGTGGATCACCCGCACGGCGGCGGCGAAGGCAAGACGTCCGGCGGACGCCATCCGGTGACTCCATGGGGTCAGCCGACGCGCGGCTACAAGACACGCAACAACAAGCGGACCGATGCGTTCATCGTTTCGCGGAGAAGCAAGTAGGGCAGCTAGAGAGCGGTTAGCTAAGATCCGGCCAGCTAAGAACCGGTTAGCTAAAAAACGGTTAGCAGGAAGCGGAAGTAAAGAGGAATTCTGATGGCAAGGTCGACAAAAAAAGGCGCCTTTGTAGACGGGTACCTGATGGTGAAGATCGAGACGATGAACCGGGCGAACGACAAGAAGGTTGTCCGCACCTGGTCGCGCCGCTCGACGATTCATCCGGAAATGATTGGGCACACCATCGCGGTGCACAACGGCAAGAAATTTGTGCCGGTGTATGTGACAGAAAACATGGTGGGCCACAAACTCGGTGAGTTCGCGGCGACGCGCACGTTCAAGGGCCACTCGGTGAAGGCCGCTGAGACGACGGCAAAACCGCGGTAAGCGAGCGCAGCCAGTCGGCAGCGACGATGGGAAGGTCGGAGTAAGGGAATGCAAACAGAGACACGGGAATTCCGGGCCGAAGCGCGATTTCAGCGAGTATCGCCGCAGAAGGCGCGGCTGGTGCTCGATCTGATCAAGGGCCGGGGCGTCGAAGAGGCGCTGAACACGGTCGCGTTCACGAAGAAGGCGGTTGCTCCGCTGGTGGAGAAGGTGCTGCGCTCGGCGCTGCAGAACGCCAACCACCTGAGCCAGGAGCAGAACCTGGACGTGGACCTCGACAACCTGTATGTGAAGTCGGCCATCGCCAACGAAGGCCCGCGCATGAAGCGCATCCGCCCGGCTCCGATGGGACGCGCCTACCGCTACCAGCGGCGGCTCTCGCACATTGTGATCGCGGTGGCGGAGCGGGCGCAGGCCGACGGCCTGGTGCAGCGCGTTGAGGGCGACGAGGCCGCGCCGGCAAAGAAGACCGCAGGCAGGAAAACAGCAAAGAAGGCTCCGGCAAAGAAGAAGGCGCCTGCCAAGAAGGCAGCGGCTAAGAAGCCGGCGAAGAAAGCCGCGGCCAAGAAGACCGCGAAGAAGAAGTAGCGAGAGGATTACGAGATTATGGGACAGAAAGTCCATCCTTACGGATTCCGGGTCGGCATCAACAAGCCGTGGCGCTCGCGCTGGTTCGTGAGCCGCGATTATGACAAGCTGCTGGTCGAGGACGTTCACCTGAAGCGCGAGCTGAAGGAGAAGCTGAAGGCCGCCGGTGTCAGCTCGGTCGAGGTCGAGCGGCCGGGCAACAAGCTGCGCCTGATGATCCGCACCGCGCGTCCGGGCATCGTGATCGGCCGCAAGGGCGCCGAAATCGAGAAGCTGAAGGGCGAGCTGCAGAAGCGCACCAATCGCGACGTGTTCATCGACATTCTCGAGGTGAACAAGCCGGAGCTGGATGCGCAGCTGGTGGCGGAGAATATCGCACTGCAGCTGGAAAAGCGCGTCGGCTTCCGCCGTGCCATGCGCAAGGCTGTGGATTCGGCGCTGCGTTTCGGCTGCAAGGGCATTAAAGTTCGCGTCTCGGGCCGGCTGAATGGCAACGAAATCGCGCGCTCCGAGTGGTATCTGCAGGGCCGTCTGCCGCTGCACACGCTGCGTGCGGACATTGACTATGGTTTTGCCGAGGCACGCACGACCTATGGCGTGATCGGCGTAAAGACGTGGATCTATCGCGGAGATATTTACCAGCAGCGGCGGCGCGAGCCGCAGGCCGCGGTGGGCACGTCGGTGTTTTAGAGCCAGCCGCTAGCTTTTAGCCGTTAGCTCTTAGCCTCAGCGCCTGCAAGACAAGCCTGAGACGGATGCGGAGAAAAGCGAAGGCTGGCAGCAGAGTTGGTCAAGCTAAAAGCTAGTAGCTAACGGCTAGTAGCTGCATTTTGAGGGTTTCGCAATGTTGATGCCAAAGAAAGTGAAGTACCGCAAGCAGCAGCGCGGGCGCATGCGGGGTAAGGCGTGGCGCGGCAGCGAACTGTCGTTCGGCGACTTCGGCCTGAAGGTGATGGAGTGCGGTTATATCACCGATCGGCAGATTGAGGCGAGCCGCGTGGCCATGACGCGCTTCATTAAGCGCGGCGGCAAAATCTGGCTGCGTCTCTTTCCGGACAAACCGGTGACCAAGAAGCCTGCCGAAACCCGTATGGGCAAGGGCAAGGGCGCTCCCGATCACTGGGTCGCCGTGGTTCGCCCCGGCCGTGTGCTGTTCGAGATGGAAGGCGTGACCCCGGAGATGGCGCAGGAAGCCATGCGTCTGGCCGCGCACAAGCTGCCGCTCAAGACCAAGTTCGTGCAGCGGCACGATGTGAAGGCGACGGTCGTCGCGAAGTAAGCAGCGGCGCGAGATTCAGGCGGGACGCCGGCGCCAAGCCGGGTAGCCGCGGAGAGAAGAGAGACGATGGAAGTCGAGAAGATTCGCAACCTGAGCGACGAAGAGCTGCGGCTCGAGGAGCGCAAGACCGGCGAGGCACTGTTCCGGTTGCGCTTCCAGATGAAGCTCGGGCAGACGGAAGGTGTGAAGAAGCTGCGCGAGCTGCGTAAAGACATCGCCCGCATCAAGACGATCGAGCGGCAGCGGGAGCTGGGACTGCAGGGCGCGGCTCCCAAGGCGGAGTCGACCACTCCGGCCAAGCCGGCACGCAAAAAGGCTAAGCCGGGCAGGAAGAAGGCTGCGAAGAAGACGGCTGCCCGCAAATCCGGCGCCAGAACCACGGCCAGAAGGTCGGCTGCGAAGCCGTCGGCCAACAAGAAGAAAGCGGCCAGGTCCGCGAGCGTAAAGAAGGGCTGAGTCATGAGCGATACAGCAACGGCAACGAAGCACGAGTCGCGCCGCAACGAGAAGGTCGGCCAGGTGGTCTCGACGAAGATGCAGAAGACCATCGTGGTGGAAGTGGAAATGCGCAAGGCGCATGCGAAATACAAGCGCATCATCCGCTCCACGCGCAAGTTCTACGCGCACGACGAGCAGAACACTGCCCGGGTGGGCGATATGGTGCGGATCCGCGAGACGCGGCCGCTGAGCAAGCTGAAGCGCTGGAACCTCGAAGAGATCCTGCGCCGCTCGGCTCTGGCCCAGGTGGAAGAAGCTGCAGCCGCAGCTCAGTAACCGTGCAGCACAGGACGACCGCGCCCTGAGAGCGCGGCGAGGATAAGGAGAGATTGACATGGCAGTGCAGATGAGAACCATGCTCGAGGTCGCCGACAACTCCGGCGCGCGCAAGCTGCAGATGATTCTGCCTCTGGGCGGCGCGAGCGGGCTGAAGGCCGGGCTCGGTGATGTCATCACCGCCGCCGTGAAGGAAGCTTCACCCGACGGGCAGGTGAAAAAGGGCAAGGTGGTCAAAGCTGTCGTGGTGCGCACCCGCAAGGAAACACGCCGGCGCGACGGAACCTACATCCGCTTCGACACCAATGCCGCGGTGCTCATCAACGACGCCGGCGAGCCGGTGGGGACCCGCGTCTTCGGTCCCGTGGCCCGCGAGCTGCGCGAGAAGAAGTTTCTGAAGATTGTGAGCCTGGCTCCGGAAGTTCTGTAAGCCTCAGGAAGCCGGAAGCCGGAAGCCGGTAGCAGGTAGCTGGTAGCGAAGGTTAAGGATAAAGTTTATGGCGAGTTTGAACATTCAGCGCAACGATACGGTGCAGGTGATCTCCGGCAGCGACCGCGACAAGAAGGGCCGCGTGCTCCGCGTCTTTCCCGACGAGCGCCGGTTGCTGGTCGAGCATGTTCGGGTGATGAAGAAGCACCTCAGGCAGAATCCGCAGCGGCGCATCCAGGGTGGCATCGCGGAGCAGGAAGCTCCTATCCCCATCTCGAATGTGATGCTGGTCTGCCCCAGCTGCAATCAGCCCACCCGCGTGGGCCACAAATTTGAAGGCGACGTGAAGGTACGCGTCTGCAGGAAGTGCGGCAACACCATCGCGGTCAAGAAGAAGTAGTTGCTGGTCGCTGGTTATTAGTTGGTGGTCTTCCGTCAGAAGCTTCGGTTGGAGCCTGAGGAACCAGAAACTAACAACCAGGAACCAGCAACTCAATTGAACATCCTCCGAAACGGTACACGGCCTGAAGCCAATCCGAGAGCGGAGAAGGGAACAGTGAGAAATGGCAGCGAGACTGAAAGAGAAGTACAACAAGGAAATCAAGGGCGCGCTCCAGAAGGAACTGGGGCTCGAGAACCCGATGGCGGTGCCGCGGCTCGAGAAGATCGTGCTGAACATGGGCCTGGGCGAGGCGACGCAGAACTCCAAGATGCTCGATCCGCTGGCTGCGGATCTGGCGGCAATCGCCGGCCAGAAGCCGGTGACCACGCGTGCCAAGAAGTCCATTGCGGCCTTCAAGGTGCGCGAGAACATGCCTATCGGCGCGATGGTCACCCTGCGCGGTGACACCATGTATGAGTTCCTCGACCGCCTCATCTCCGTGGCGCTGCCCCGTGTGCGTGACTTCCGCGGCGTGTCCACGAAGAGCTTTGACGGGCGCGGCAACTACACCCTCGGCGTTCGCGATCAGCTGATCTTTCCTGAGATTGACTACTCGAAGGTCGACAAGCTGAAGGGCATGAACATCACCATCGTGACTTCGGCCAAAGACGATAACTCGGCGCGCGCGCTGCTGCGGCAGTTCGGCATGCCGTTCCGCCAGACGGCGTAAGGGAAGGAACTCAAAAAGTTATGGCAACAACTGCAAAACGAGTCAAGGACGCGCGCAAGCCGAAGTTCAAGAGCCGCAAGCACAACCGCTGCAGGCTCTGCGGACGGCCGCGCGCCTTCCTGAGGAAGTTCGGCGTTTGCCGGCTCTGCTTCCGCGGACTGGCACTGAAGGGCGAGATCCCTGGCGTCGTCAAATCCTCCTGGTGACGCTTGCCGCTTCAGGCGGACCCCGCGCGGTCGCGCGGGACAGCAGATTCGACCAGAGGCCGAGAGGCCGAAGGTTAGAACGAGATCGGCAAAAGGCGAACAGCCTGGAGCCAAAAGACATTCCCGCTGGTTCTCCGCCCGGCAATATGAGCGGAGCGAACGGGGGATGAAGGAGAAACGATGAGTTTGACCGATCCGGTAGCGGATTTTCTGACGCGTATCCGTAATTCGATCCGCGCGCGTCATCAGAAGCTCGATGTTCCCGCCTCGAAGCTGAAGGCGGAGATTGCCCGCATTCTCAAGGAAGAGGGCTACATCTCCAACTTCAAGACAACCGAGGAGAACGGCCACCCGGTGCTGCGGGTGTATCTGAAGTACGGCGCGAATAACGAGGCGGCGATCCGCGACCTCGAGCGCATATCGCGTCCCGGCTGCCGCGTCTATGTTGGCCGCGACGAGATCCGCCGCGTGCAGGGTGGCCTCGGCATCAGCATTCTCACCACGCCGCGCGGAGTCATGACCGGCCGTCAGGCAAGGCGCGAAGGCGTGGGCGGCGAAGTTCTCTGCGAGATCTGGTGAGCCTGGCCGGCTCGGGCAACTGCGCCTTCGGCGCGGTTCGCTGAGGGGTGGGCAACAAGTTAGACCGGATTTGGATGAACAGCGAAGTGATTCGCTGAGGCTGCAGTGGAACGGTGAGACATAAGTTACACCGGGACTCGCAAGCCATAAAGGATTGAACGATGTCACGTGTTGGAAGAAAGCCGATTCCCGTTCCTTCGGGTGTGAAGTATTCGGTGCAGGGCAATGTGGTGACGGTCGAAGGGCCGAAGGGGAAGATGGTGCAGTGGATTCCCGACGGCATCCGGATGGAGCTGAAGGATGGTCATCTGCACGCGACCCGGGAGAGCGATTCCCAGGCGGCAATCCACGGCCTCGCGCGGTCTTTGGTATCCAACGCCGTCGAAGGCGTCACCAAAGGGTGGTCGCAGGACCTGGATATCGTCGGCATCGGGTACCGCGCCGAGCTGAAGGGCAAGAACACCGTGGTGTTCACGCTCGGCTACTCGCACCCCATCGAATTCCCGCTGCCCACCGGTATCACGGCCACCATCGATTCCAAGCAGACGCGGGTAACGGTGAGCGGCGTGAACCGGCAGCAGGTGGGACAGGTCGCGGCCGATATGCGCGCCCTGCGCAAGCCCGATCCATACAAGAATAAGGGCGTGCGTTACGCCGGCGAGAAGCTGAAGAAGAAGGTCGGCAAGACGGGAGCGAAATAGCCATTAGCTACCAGCTGTTAGCTCTTAGCTGCGATCGTTTGCATTCGAACCGCGCCGGCTAAAAGCTAACAGCTACCAGCTGTCAGCTGCATTTGAGACACCGAACGAGGCTGCAAGGCAGCTTCGCTGTTAGGAAGGGAAACAAAGCATGATTCCGCAGAGGAAGAGAAACGAAATTCGCCAGCGCGTGCACACGCGCATTCGCCGCCGGCTGGCGGGTACCGCTGAGCGGCCGCGTCTGAACATTTACCGCTCGCTGAACCACATTTACGCGCAGGTCATTGACGACGCACAGGGCGTCACCGTGGTTTCGGCGTCGACCGTGGCTGCGAAGATGAAGACCGGCGGGAATGTCACCGCAGCCAAAGAGGTCGGCAAGCTGATCGCCGAGCGCGCGAAGGAGAAGGGCATCAGCAAAGTGGTCTTCGATCGCGGCGGTTATCTGTATCACGGGCGTATCAAGGCGCTGGCCGATGCCGCGCGCGAAGCAGGATTAGAGTTTTAACGGCAGGGGTTAGGGTATAGGGATTAGGGTTTAGAAGACATCGCGGTCGCGACTCAGCTGTTTCCGCTACACCCTAAACGCTACACGCTACGCACTGCAGTGAAGGAAGCACATGGCGACACTGAGAAAGAAACTGGATTCCGGGCAGTACAACCTGAAGGATCAGGTCGTGGCGATCAACCGCGTCACCAAGGTGGTGAAGGGCGGCAAGAACATGTCGTTCGCTGCGCTGGTGGTGGTCGGCGATCCCGGCGCGGGCGTGGTCGGCTACGGCTCGGGCAAGGCGCGCGAGGTTCCACAGGCAATCCGCAAGGGAATTGAAGCGGCCAAGAAGAACCTGGTCCGCGTCAATTTGACTACGACGACGATTCCGCACCAGGTGCTGGGCCGGTTCGGCTCCGGACAGGTGCTGCTCAAGCCGGCTCCGGAAGGAACCGGCGTCATCGCGGGCGGCGCGGTGCGCGCGGTCATGACCTCGGCGGGTGTGCAGAACGTGCTCACCAAGAGTCTGGGCACGGCCAACCCGCATAACGTGATCAAGGCGACCTTCGACGCGCTGGTGCAGCTGCGCGACAAGAATGAAGTCGCTGCCATGCGCGGCAAGCAGGCGCAGGAGATTTAACATGGCGGAGACCACGGCAAGAATCCGTATTCAGTACTATCGGTCGATGATCCAGGCGCCGGTAAAGCACAAGAAGGTCGTTAAGGGCCTCGGCTTCACCCGCCTCAACCAGATCGTGGAGCGCGAAGATACGCCCTCGATCCGCGGCATGGTGAGAACCGTGCCGCACCTGGTCAGGATCGTGAACAGCTAGACGACAGGGTGTAGGGAATAGGGTGTAGGGTGCAGGTTCTGCTTTTTTTCCGAAGCATCCTCTCTGAACGCCAGACGCTAAACGCTACACCCTAAACCCTATTCCCTACACCCTGCAGTTCAAACATCATGCGAGTCGGGCGGTGCAATTCCGCGCCGGCGTTGAGCGAGGAAATCATGAATCTCTCCAACCTTCGAGCACCGAAGAAGGCGAACCGTAACAAGAAGCGCATCGGGCGCGGTATGGGCTCCGGCACCGGCAAGACCTCCGGCCGTGGCCACAAGGGACAGGGATCGCGCTCCGGCTCCAGCCTCATGCGCGGCTTTGAAGGCGGCCAGATGCCGCTGCACCGCCGCCTCCCCAAGCGCGGCTTCACCAACATCTTCCGCACCGAATATACGGTTCTGAACCTCGATCGCATTGCCGAACTCGGCGAGCGCGAACTGACCCTCGAGAAGCTGACCGAGCGCGGTCTGCTGAAGAAACGCGGCGAGCTGATCAAGGTGCTGGGTAATGGTGAGCTCAAAGTCGCCGTTACCGTCCATGCTCACAAGTTCTCCAAGTCGGCGCAGGAGAAGATCGAAAAGGCGGGCGGCAAGGCGGTTGTGGTCGGCGGCGTTCCCGCTGAGGACCAGAAGCCGGAAGCCGGAAGCAGGAACCCAAAAGCCGGCAGCAAGTAGTCGATCGCTCGTAACAGCGGCCGGTCAGTACCGGAGTAACGGCTGTGGGTTGCCGCTGACAGGGTATGATGAAGGCACCATCCCATGCTTGAGAAGTTTCTGAACATCTTCCGTGTTCCCGACCTGCGCAGGCGTGTCCTGTTCACGCTCGGGATTCTGGCCGTTTACCGCCTTGGCGCCCACATCACTACCCCCGGCGTGAACGTTCAGGCGCTGGAAGCCTTTTTCAACCAGCAGGCCGGCTCGTCGCTCGGCCTGGTCGACCTTTTCAGCGGCGGAAACCTGCGCCGTCTGACTGTCTTCGCCCTGGGCATCATGCCCTACATCACGGCGTCGATTATCTTCCAGCTGCTGACCGTGGTTTATGAGCCACTGGCCAAGCTGCAGAAGGAAGGCGAGCTGGGCCGCCGCAAGATCACGCAGTGGACCCGCTACGTCACCGTGGGCCTCGGCGTGGTGCAGTCGGCTGCCATCGCTATCACGCTCCAGAACTCCTCCGGAAATCTGGTTCTCGATCCTGGCATCGGCTTTGTTCTGATGACCGTGCTCACCCTGACCACCGGCACCACCTTCGTGATGTGGCTGGGCGAGCAAATTACCGAGCGTGGCATCGGCAACGGCATGAGCTTGCTGATCTTTGCCGGCATCGTTGTCGGTCTGCCCCGCGGCATTGAGGACCTGGTTACTGCGGCCCGGGCGGAGCGCTTTGGCGCGTTCACCGTCCCCGCTCTGGTCCTGCTGGTCATCGGCATGATCGCGGTAGTCGCCTTCATCGTCTATGTGGAGCGCAGCGAGCGCCGCATTCCGGTGCAGTATGCCAAGCGCATCGTGGGCCGGCGCCTCATGGGCGGCCAGTCGACTCACCTGCCGCTCAAGGTCAACTCCGGCGGCGTTATGCCCATCATCTTCGCGGCGTCGGTGCTGTCTGTGCCCATGCTCTTCCGGGCTTCGAACTTTGTCCGCAACAGCGCGTGGCTCTCGCGTACCTTCGACGCGCTCGGCGCCGGGGAACCGGCTTACGAGCTGCTGTACATGATCGCGATCGTCTTCTTCGCCTACTTCTACATCTCGATCGTGTTCCGTCCCGACGACATTGCCGACAACATGCGCAAATACGGCGGCTTCATTCCGGGTATCCGCCCCGGCCGGCGCACCTCGGACTTCGTCAACGAGATCCTCACCCGCATCACCATGGTGGGCGCGATTTACCTGATCATCGTGGCCATCATTCCGCAGTTGATGATCAGCGGAATCCACCTCAACCACTTATGGCTGGTGGGGAGCTGGTTTGAATCTCTGCCTTCCTGGGTAACCAACGGCATGGGCTTTAACTTCTACTTCGGCGGCACCTCGCTGCTGATTGTCGTTGGCGTCGCCATGGATACCGTGAACCAGATCGAGTCGCAGCTCATCATGCGGCACTACGAAGGCTTCTCGCCGAAGAGCGGGCGCGTTCGGGGAAGACGGGCATGGTAAGCGCGGTGGCAGCGGATGTGCAGGGTGAAAGGCGAACCGTACTCCAGCTGAAACCGGGGCCGATTCTGCTGCTGGGGGCACCAGGCGTAGGCAAAGGAACTCAGGCAAAGGAGCTGATGGCGAAATGGGGCATTCCCCAGATCTCCACCGGCGACCTGCTCCGCTACAACCGTGATAAGGGCACGACCCTGGGCCTTCAGGCTAAACAGCTCATGGAAGCCGGCAGGCTGGTTTCCGATGAACTGGTCAACCAGATGGTGGCCGAGCGGCTGAAGCAGCCGGATACGTTGAACGGCTACATCCTTGATGGCTATCCGCGCACTCTCGGCCAGGCGGACTGGGTCGACCAGCATATTGCCAGCAATCCCACGGCGCTGCCGGTGATTGCTGTCAGCATCCGGGTCAGCTATAATCAGTTACTGCGCCGTATTACCGGGCGGCGCACCTGCCCAGTCTGCGGGACGATCTACAACATCTACCTGCAGCCGCCGAAGGTCGATGAGCTGTGCGACCTGGACGGCACCCCTCTGGTGCGGCGATCCGACGATACCGTGGAAGTCTTCGAGGAGCGGATGCGGACCTACGAGACGCAGACGGCTCCGGTGGTGGAGCATTACCGCGCGTTGGGACGGTTTGAGGAAGTGGACGGCGAGCAGCCGGTCAGCGCAGTCGCAGCCGGTGTGGTGGCTGCAGTGGCCCGCCTGAGGAGCTAGCAGGTGGCCATTACCATCAGGACGTCGCAGGAGATTGAGAAGCTGCGGCATAGCGGGCAGGTCGTGCGCGAAGTCCTCGACCAGGTCCGCGGAGCAGTGAAGGCGGGCGCTTCGACTCTGGATCTGGAGCGGGTGGCCGTCGACAAGATGAAGGAGTTGGGGGCGACCCCGGCGTTTAAGGGATACCATGGGTATCCCTGTGTGCTGTGTACCTCGATTAATAACGAAGTGGTGCACGGCATCCCCTCGGCGGAACGAAAGCTGCAGGACGGCGATATCGTTTCGATCGACACGGGCGTGGTGATCGACGGCTACTACGGCGATTCGGCCATCACCGTGGCAGTAGGGCAGAAGGTAGCGGCGAAGACCAGGAAGCTGCTGGAAGTGACCGAAGAATCGCTGGCCAGCGCGATCCGCGAAGTCAGGCCGGGCGCAACGCTGGGCGATGTGGGCGCAGCGGTGCAGGCGGTGGTCGAAGCCGAAGGGTTCAGTGTTGTACGGGATTTTGTGGGTCATGGGATTGGGACCCGGCTGCATGAGGATCCGCAGGTGCCGAATTTTGGCACGCGCGGTCATGGACAGAAGCTTAAGGCCGGCATGGTGCTGGCCATCGAGCCGATGGTGAACGCTGGAAGTCCCGGAGTCCAGGTACTGAAAGATGGCTGGACCGCGGTAACGCAGGATGGAAGCTGGAGCGCGCATTTCGAGCACACGGTTGCGGTGACCGACGAAGGCGCCCTGGTGCTGACGCAGTAGCAGACAGATGTGAAGCAGAGAAGTGAAGCACGACTGAGGATACTGATTGTCCAAAGAAGACGCGATTGAAGTAATGGCAACGGTGCTCGAGACGTTGCCGAATGCGATGTTCAAGGTAAAGCTCGAGAGCGGCGGCCACGAAGTGCTGGCCCACGTTTCCGGGCGGATGAGGAAAAACTTCATCCGCATTCTCCCGGGTGACCGGGTTGCGGTGGAACTGAGTCCCTACGATCTGAATCGGGGACGCATCGTCTACCGGTACAAATAGCTTCTAGCTTTTAGCTATTAGCTTTTAGCCGGGGTGGTTGATGAACCTGCCTCGGCGCCAATCCAATCGGGCTAATAGCTAGCAGCTGGCGGCTAAAAGCTGAGGTTTTCCATGAAGGTTCGTGCATCGGTAAAGAAGATTTGTGACAAGTGCAAGGTCATCCACCGCCGCGGGGTGGTACGGGTGATCTGCGAAAACTCGAAGCATAAGCAGCGCCAGGGCTGAACAACAGCCGGAAGCTGGAAGCCGGTAGCTACCAGCTGTCAGCTTCCAGCTCATCTGAGAGTCGAGCTTCGTCACTCATTTGGAGAAGCAGGGGCTAGTTAGCCATAAAGGCTTGCGATGAACCCCGGGATGGATCCGGCAGGCAATCAGGCCGGGAGATCAGACTCTCACCACTCCGGTTCGAGATTCGGCCGGAATAACCGCTCCAGGCAGCAGCCGGGAGCAATCGTGAAGGACACCGTATGGCACGTATTGCAGGCGTCGATCTGCCGCGCAACAAGCAGGCGAGAATCGCGCTGACGTACATCTACGGCATCGGCAATCCGCGCGCCCTGAAGATTCTGGTCGCGGCGACCGTCGATCCGTTCAAGAAAATCCAGGACCTCGGCGAAGACGAGGTCAACCGCATCCGCCAGGTCATCGAGGAAGAGGGCGGCGTGGAAGGCGATCTCCGCAAGGATGTGAACATGCACATCAAGCGGCTGATCGACATCCAGTCGTACCGCGGACTGCGGCACCGCCGCGGCCTTCCCACGCGCGGCCAGCGCACCCATACCAACGCCCGTACCCGTAAGGGACCCCGTAAGGGCACGGTGGCCAACAAGAAGAAAGCGACGGCGAAGACCTAATGGCAAAGGAACAGCAGAAGGGCGCGGCCGGCAAAACCGGCAAGGCAGCCAGGAACAAGAAGTTCAAGAAGCGCGAGCGCCGCAATGTGCCGTTCGGTCTGGTGCACATTCAGGCTTCGTTCAACAACACCATCGTCACCATCACCGACCAGCAGGGCAACACCCTGTCGTGGAAGAGCTCGGGTTCGCTCGGCTTCCGCGGGTCGCGTAAGGGCACTCCCTTCGCGGCGCAGCAGGCGGCGATGAACGCGGCCAATATGGCCCGCGATCACGGCGTCCGCTCGGTCGATGTCCGTGTCGCCGGCCCTGGTTCGGGCCGCGAGTCTGCGGTGCGTGCTCTGGCCGCTGCCGGCATCGAGGTGCGTTCCATCCGCGACGTTACCCCGATCCCGCATAACGGCTGCCGTCCGCCCAAGAGAAGGCGCGTCTAACCGAGGGGTTAGGGAATAGGGTTTAGGGTGTAGACGCGTTTACGCCCTATTCCCTACGCCCTAAACCCTGTAAAATAAAGACTGGACCGGGACGAAGGATTCTTATCCGTAAACCGGTCGGCCTCTGAACTAAGGAGAATGTTTTGGCACGTTATACCGGAGCTGTTTGTCGCCTTTGCCGTCGCGAAGGCATGAAGCTATTCCTCAAGGGCGCGAAGTGTTTCAGCGACAAGTGCCCCATCGAGAAGCGCAATTTCGCGCCGGGCCAGCATGGCCGCGACCGCAAGGCCAAGATCGTGGGCTACGGTCTGCAGCTGCGTGAGAAGCAGAAGGCGCGCCGCATCTACTTTGCCCTCGAAGGGCAGTTCCGCGAATATTACGAGAAGGCTGCCCGCACGCCCGGTGTCACCGGCGAACTGCTGCTCCAGCAGCTCGAGCGGCGCCTCGACAACGTGACCTTCCGTCTCGGCTTTGCCAGCTCGCGCCGTCAGGCTCGCCAGCTGGTTCGCCACGGCCACGTGGAAGTGAATGGCCGCAAGGTCAACATTCCTTCCTTCCAGGTCGGCGTGGGTGACGAGATCAAGATTCGCCCGAACAGCGAGAAGCTGACCATTGTGGAGAGCTCGCGCGAGTTTGCCAGCCATCAGCCCGCGCCCTCGTGGCTCAGCTCCGAGCCCAATACGCTGAGCGGCAAAGTGCTGGCGCTGCCGAGGCGCGACGACATCAACCTGCCCGTCAACGAGCAGCTGATCGTGGAACTGTACAGCAAGTAAGCCAGGGTACAGGGTGTAGGGGACAGGGTGCAGCGAACCTTGGCCCCGAATCGTAAGCAGTACCGCCGCAAGGCGGAAATTCAACAACGGAGTCAAACGGCACAGCCGCTGCAAAATGCTTCGCGGTGCTCGCTGTGCAGAGGATAATCGACATGCTTTGGAGAGGATTTCAAAAGCCCAAGCGTCTGGCAGTGGATACCGAGACGCTCACCGAGAAGTACGGCAAGTTCAGCGCGCAGCCCTTCGAGCGCGGATTCGGCACCACCATCGGCAACGCTCTGCGCCGGACCCTTCTTTCTTCGATCGAAGGCGCGGCCGTCACGGCGGTTCGCATCGAGGGTGTTCTGCACGAGTTCCAGTCGATCACCGGCGTGGTTGAAGACGCTACCGACATCGTGCTGAACCTGAAACAGATTCCGTTCAAGCTCAATGGAGATGGCCCCAAGGCCCTCTACCTGAACGCGGAACAGCCGGGTGCGATCACCGCGGGCATGATCGAGGCCGACGGTGACGTTGAAATTCTCGACAAGGATGTCTACATTGCCACCGTCAGCGAAGGCGGGCGGCTCAGCATGGAGATGCGGCTGAAGCGCGGCCGCGGCTATGTCTCCGCCGACAAGAACTTCGACTCCGATCTCGGCATCGGCTTCATTCCGGTGGACTCGGTGCACTCGCCGGTGCGCAAGGTCAACTTCACTGTGGATGCTGCGCGTCTCGGTCAGATCACCGACTACGACAAGCTGACCATGGAAGTGTGGACCAACGGCTCGGTGCTCCCGGCCGACTCCGTCGGCCTCGCGGCCAAGCTGCTCAAGGATCACATGAGCATCTTCATCAACTTCGAGGAAGAGATCGAAGCCGAGGGCCACGCCGAAGAGGGTCGCGTTCAGCTGAAGAACGAGAACCTGAACCGCTCCGTCGAAGAGCTCGAGCTGAGCGTGCGCAGCTACAACTGCCTGAAGAACGCCAACATTCAGTCCATCGGCGAGCTGGTTCAGAAGACCGAAGCCGAGATGCTGAAGACCAAGAACTTCGGGCGCAAGTCGCTGAACGAGATCAAGGAAATCCTCGCGCAGATGGGCCTGTCGCTGGGCATGCGCATCGACGAGCAGGGCAATGCGGTCCCCGGACCGACCTCCGTCCTGCCCGCCGCGCAGCTGGCTGCCAGCTACAGCCGCTACGACGACGAGGAAGAAGAAGGTCTGGATACGGATATTCCCATCCAGCCCGAAACCGAGAACTTCTAAACGCAGGGGACAGGGTGCAGGGAACAGGATGTAGAAAGCCTGGTCTCTGCACCAGTCTGGCGAACAGAGAAATTTAGACAGAGAGATTGCCATGCGTCATCGCAATGCTGGTTACAAACTGGGACGGAACACGAGCCATCGCCGCGCTCTGCTGCGCAACCTGGTGACGTCCATTCTTCAGGAGGATCGCGTCCTGACCACCGTGGCCAAGGCCAAGGCCGCGCGTCCGCACGTTGAGAAACTGATCACCCTCGGTAAAAAGGGCGACCTTCATTCCCGCCGCCAGGCGCTCGCGTATCTGCAGACCCGCGAAACGGTGACCCGGCTGTTCGACACCGTCGCGCCTCGCTATGGCGACCGCAACGGCGGCTACCTCCGCATCGTGCGTGCCGGCTTCCAGCGCGGCGACGGAGCCGAGAAGGCCTTCATCGAGCTCGTCGATGCCGAGCAGGTTCTCGACGAGAAGCGCCAGAAGCGTGCCGAAGCGCGTGCCAAGCGTCGCGAGGAAATGCAGAAGGCCATGGCCGAGCAGGAAGCCGCTGCCGGCGAAGGCGGCGAAGAGAAGGCCTCCTAAGCAACGCGAGCTTGTTTTTAGCGAAGGCACATGCCCGACTCGGGCATGTGCCTTTCTGCTTGTGGAGCTCGGCAGGTCTGAGTCAACGCGATGGTTGTCGCCACATGAAGGGGCACATGGCGCGCGCGTGGTATCGTTATCATGCTGTCCGCTATTTCGTTACCCGGTTTGCGCCGAGTTTGTCTCTGATCGCCTTCACAAGGCTCTCATATTGGTCCGATTCGTCGAGTCTTCCTTCGCTGCGCAGAACACGGGCGTAGTTATCGATCACCGTGGCCAGATTCGAATCGCCCAGGCTGGAGTCAGTTAGAACAAAATTTGCAAGGGCACGCCTGTAATATGTCTCTGCGTCTTGTAGCCGATCCCGCCGTTCATAAAATAATCCGAGATCATTGAGTTCGGCGATCGTGTCAAGATGACCATGCGGCAGGGCCTTTTCACTGGTCCGGAGCGCGTTCTGGTAAAGAGCCTCTTCCTGCTCAAACTTCCCCTCTTCCTCATAGACCGCCGATAGCCCTTCAATTGCTCCCAGAAGTTCGCCGCTCCCAGGTGGAAGCGACCTCGATCCGATGATCTTCCTGAAAACTGCCTCGCTATTGGGATAGTCTTTGGCCAGATGATAGATTTCGGCAAGATCCCGCAATGTGGCGGTGTCTTCGCCGCCCTGATCCTTATTTTGAACGGCGAGTATTTGTTCCTCGATCTGCTCTGCCTGCGCGAACCGTTGCTGGCGACTGGCAAGCTTTGCCAGTTTACCGAGGTAATAAGAGTTCGAGACGGCTTGCGACCCGTCAGGTATCTCAGATATAGCCAGCAGAGACTTGAGTGTACTCTCGGCTTCCGAAAGCTTCCCCTCATCAGCGAAAACGTCGCTGAGCGCTTCCAGGCCTTCGGCGACGTTCGGACTGTTTGGCCCGTAAGTGTTTCCGTCAAGGATGACTGCTTGCCCCAGCAATTTCTCTGCCTCTGGCAGATCGCCGGATGATCGAGATTTCTGAATCGATTGAGAAAGAGAATCCCGGGCTTGTTCTGACTGACTTACTTGTGCGAAAGCCATTCCGGTGAGGAACGGCAGACAGAAGATCTCAGTTGCTATAAGTTGTCGCGCCGAGAATGAACACATATAGCTCTCACTTGAAGCTTAATCTAGTAGCAAACTTCGGCCGTTCAAAGGATAGCAAAACTCGATTCCTGAATAGGTCGAGATTGCACAGGGACGACGCTGATCGGGGGATGTGTCTGGGGTGTAACCTACCGCCCCTGCACCTCCACAGTCTGGCTCAAATTGATGGTCCTCTGATTCGTGATCTGCACCTTCAGCCCCCGAGCCAAATACGGCGCGATTACCTCCGGACGCGCCCAGTCCAGCGACCATCCTCCATCGATCGACACCAGTGTGTAATTGCCGGGAAAGACGCGATACAGCGTGAAGCTGCCGTCGGAGTCGCTCTGGTCCATGCGGTATAAATCCTGATTGGGCTTCGCTCCTGCCGGCACCAGCAAAACCAGCGTGCCGCCTTCGCCCCTGCCGCCGCGGCGCGCGAAGCCTGTCACAGTCGCTGTTCCATTGACCAGCGTGGCCGCCAGCAGGACGGGGCTGTCGCTGACGGTGACCCGATTGCCGTTGGTCTCCGCGCCCGAAGCCGCCATCTGAACCACCGCGACATCCGGAATCGCGGGGGTGACGGTATACGTTCCCGGAGCCACCGCCGGAAATGTGAACATGCCATCCGTCCCCACAGAGGTTGTGGGTCCGCCCGGCCGCCCGTCCTGCTGCAGGGTCAGAACCATGCGTGCGGGCAGCGTTCCTCCTGCTGTCATAGCGACTTTGCCCGTGACGCTCACGGTGCTGGCTGCAGGCGGCAGATCGATCGCCTGATCGCTGGTGATGTCGATCGTGCCATGACTCCGCTCGTCACCCTCCGAATCGAAGCGCTCCAGGCCATAATGTCCTGGCGGTAAACCACCGATATCGGCGACCATGGGTCCGTTGTGCGAGCCCATCACGGAAACGCCACTGAGCGGGAGCGGCTGCTCCGACCCAAAGACATCGCGGGTAATCTGCGGCATGGTAAAGCTGCGCCGTGAGCCGCCGTTGACCGGGAGATGCATCTGAATGTGGACGGCTGGAACCGCGTGCAGCGAGACATTGATCTGCTGATGATCGCCCGCCTGGAGTGCAATGGGGGTTGCTGCGTCCGAATCCGTGGCGTTCGCGTAAAACGTCATGGGATAGGCAACGTCGAGCGCTGCGCGCGGCTGCTGATCGACGGGCAGGGGATTGCCCTGATCGTCCGACTTTGGCTGTGGGTGCACGGCATACCAGGGGGTGGCCGAGACCGCCACAAAGTAAACGCCCGGCCTGCGCCGCGCAAACTCATACTCCCCTGTGTCATCGGTGGTCTGGGTTCCTGCCTGCTGCACTTTGGTGGTTGGCCCGCTGCGATCTTCGCGATAGAGCGTCACCTGCGCGCCTTCCACCGGCTCCCCGGAGTCGTCGCTCACCGTGCCGCCGATCACACTCTCCGGCAGCAGCCGGAACTGCAGTCCATGGGAATCAGCGCCTGCGCCCACCACCACGCCAGTGAAGTAGCCGCCCTCGTGTTCCTGATAGGCCGACTGCAGATAGCCGCGCCGCGATGCGTCGAGCCGATATTTTCCTGGCGCAAGATTGCCGAAGCGGAAGGCCCCGTTCTGCGCAGTCACCTCGGTTGCGATGGTGCTCTGCTGCTGACCAGCGGTCGACAGCGTGACCTCGGCCCGATCCAGCGGCGCACCTCCCGCGCTCAGCACCACGCCATCGATGCTCCCGTTCTGCGCGGACAGCGACAGAGCGCAGCCGGCCAGCAGAATAATTGTGGCCAGGCGCATCATTGGCTGCTCTCCACGTGGAGCACGTCCAGCTGCACGTTCGCCGTTCCAGCCGCATCCACCGTTACCGTCGATCCTTTGCCTGCCCACGCAGCCAGCGCATCCGGCGAGTGGGAGTCAATATCCTGCTGCGTGTCGCACGCCACCATGCGATAGGAGCCAGGCGCCAGATGGTAGAAGGAGAAGTGCCCGTCGTCATTGGGCGTCAGATCCTGCACGCCGGCGGCGCTGGGAAACAGAGGAATGGCATACACCCAGCTCTGTTTTTCCTCCCCCACCGTGTTTCCGCCGACTGACTGATTCACCTGCCCCGTGATGCTGCCCGGGTCGTCGCGCAGCGTCACGTCGATGGCCGCCACCGAGCTGCCTGGGCTGATCACCATAGGAGTCGCAGCCAGATTCGTTCCGCCCATGCTGATCGAGCTGATGTAAGCCGGCGGAAACGGATTGGCCATGACCCAGTAGCGCCCTGCGGCATAGACGTTCAGTTCCCAGGTCGATCCGTCGCCAACCGGATGCATACCGCCGCCTGCCATTCCTCCGGCAACCGCATCGGCGGGAAGAAGAAACAGATTCATTCCCGCGCCGGATTGCACCGGCTGCCCAGCGCCTGAGGCCGTGAACTCGCGGTGAATGATGACTGGAATGTGGGGAATGGGCACGATGCTGATCGCGAAACTAACAGGCGAGCCGGTCACCTGAAAGTCGGTGCGGCCCCACTCCTGGTCATGACCGTAGACGCGCGCTTCCAGCGTCCACGACCCAATGGGAACGTTGGCGTGCACCAGCCCTGTTCGCCGGTCGAAGTGCGCCGGTATGAAAGTCGGGCGTCCGCCGCTGTCGAGAATCTGAAAGTTCGACGCAGGATTTTCCTCGGAGCTGTGGACTACAGCCGTTACCGGAAAGAATTGCTGGCGCGTGACGGTGAAATCCGCCTCAGCCTGCTGACCTGCACCCAGAGCCACTACACCGGCAGAGGAAGGATCGGTTACCCCGGGATAGTAAAGAGCGGGATAGCCCCAGACCGGGCCGTGTGTCTCGCCTGTACCCTGCGGCTGATCGAGCGACGGATGCGTGTAGATCATGTAGTGTCCCGCCGGCAGATCGCCGAGGCGAAAGCTCCCGTCACTGCGGGTTTCTGCGTTACCGCCCATGACCCAGCGCGTGCGCCCGTCCTCCACTTGCTGCCGATAGACGGTCACATGAATTCCGTCCGCAGGATCCGATGTGGAAAGCGTGACCGTGCCGGCGATGGTCGCGTTCGGCGCGAGGCGAAAGGTCAGGGCGGGCATGTCGGGGCCCACCACAATGCGATGCGGCGGAGCCATGCGCCTCGGGATCGCGCCATGAATGCTGTAGCTCTGCCTGCCCGTGCCGAAGCCAACAAAGCCCGGCTTGCGTACGGACACCATGTACGTCCCGGCGGGCAGGTTGTCGAAAGAAAATGCTCCATCGCCGCCGGTGAGCACTGCATACTGCTCGTTCAGATCCACCAGCGCGCGCGCCACCGCCTGACCGGTCGTGGCGTTCACTACGGTTCCATTCACCGTGTAGCCGGCGCTGCTGCCCGCGGCACTCTCCTGGCCGTGACTCAACGGCGCGGCAAAGAAGAGCGCAATCAGCAGCAGACGCGGGAGCAGTGGAGAAGAACCAGGCACCGGTGACAGTATTTTCCTGCCCCGCGCGGGAATTGCCAATCTGTTGTTCACCCGGTCACGAATGTTCGGGATACGCGACCCCGGATCTTCGCTGCATTTCCGGTCCGCGCTTCTCTGCGCGTCCCCCCGCAATTCACTGGATTGTAACCGTCTCTGCGTATTGCCACCGCTATAGTTCCTGCTATGTCCGCTGAAACCCTGACGCTCGAGAGCGTACCTGGACAGACTGCCGGCAGCCGTGTCCTGCGCCTCATCGGGCCGCTGACCATCCACAACCTGTTCGAGTTTCAGAGCACGCTCCGTGCTGACCCTCCCGCCACCCTCATCCTCGATCTGAGCGATGTCCCCTATATGGACTCCGCGGGCATGGGTTCTATCATCAACTACTACGTTTCCTGTCAGCGCAACGGGCGCAGGCTGATTGTCGCCGGCGTCAACGGCCGGGTCATGGAGCTCTTCGTCATGACCAAAGTGAATGCGCTGCTCACCATGGTTTCGAGCGTCGCCGAGGCCGAGCAGGCTCTGTGAAAGGGCTGCCTCCCGTTTGAACAGCCGTTTTTGTCGCAAGCCATGACGCGATAACTCCTCTGAAGTGAGCTGCTTGCGCGACTTGCAAGAGCGGTCTACGATTTTGCTTGACTCTATTGCAAATCGCGATAATATGATTGCGATTTGCAATAAGGCCATGAAGCTCGGCGAAAAACTCCGGTATCTCAGAGAGGTCGAAGGCAATCTCCGCGGACTCGACCGCTCCCTCAGCCAGCAGGAACTGGTCCGTTCCATTCGCGAAGAGACCGGCGCGTCGCTCAGCCAGAGTTACCTCTCGCAGATCGAGAGCGGCGCGCGCCCGCACATGACCAACACCACCCGCCAGGTGCTGGCGAAATTTTTCAAGGTGCATCCCGGCTATCTGGTGGATGATCCCGAGGGCTACCACGTGGAGCTGCAGAGCGATGCCCGCGCCCTCGAAGACAAGCTGGACCTGTGGCTGGTCAGCGGGGCAGAACGCTTCCGCCGCGATCCCGAGCTGCGCCGGGCTCTGCTGGCCGTCTCGCGCCACAGCGACTCGCGCCGCTGTCTCCTGCTGCTGTGTGCCGTCATCGATACACCCGGCCTGCTGGATCGCCTCTTCGACGTGCTGCATTCCCCCAGCCGGGCAGAAGCAGTAGAACCGCTTCGTACATCGATGCCGGTCGCGACCTCCGGAGCCGCTGCCACCGTAACCACCCGTCCCGCCCCTCGCAGGCGGAGCAGGGAGAACGCGCAATGACTACCTTCTATCTCATCTGCTTTATTCTCGGGCTCTCGCTCACCGTGCTCTCGGCGCTCGGCGCCTTCACCCATCTGCACTTCGGCCACGTGCATCTGCACCTGCATCCGGGACATGGCGTGGGGCACGCGCATATCCCGGCGCCAGGGGCGCAGGGCGGCCCGATGAAGTCCAGCGTCAGCCCGGTGAACGGCTTTACCCTCGCCGCGTTTCTGTGCTGGTTCGGCGGCTGCGGCTATCTGCTCGCGCGCAGCCACGACTTCGGCATGTTCGTGGTGCTCGCTGTCGCCACGATTACCGGCCTCGCCGGCGGCGCCATCCTCTTTTGGTTTCTGGTGAAGGTGCTGCTCCCGCACGAGCATGAACTGACGGCAGCGGATACCGCCACGGTCGGCGCCCTGGGCCTCGTCTCCGCGGCGATCCGCGAAGACGGTACCGGTGAAATTCAGTTTTCGCAGAACGGCGCTCGCCGTTTTGCTCCCGCGCGCAGTGATGCAGGCGTAGCGCTTGCGCGCGGCACTGAAGTTGTCGTTATGCGCTACGAACAAGGCATCGCGTACGTGCAGCCCTGGGATTTATTGTCTGGCGAACTGTCAGGCGAATCCTCAGCTCAACCCTCCGCTGCCGCGATTGCTGCCACTCCAACCCTCAGCGGTAACGCTCCTGATGGAAAGGATCAGGCGTTATGACGAACACTGTCGTTGTCATTGTCGGACTCTGTTTGCTGGCCTTCATCCTGCTGGCCGGCATGTTAGCCAGGATGTTTCGTAAAGCCGGACCCAACGAGGCCATCGTGGTCTTCGGTTTTCGCGGTCCCCGCGTGATCAAAGGACACGGCACCATCATCTTCCCCATGGTGGAAAGCTGCCGCGAGCTCTCCCTCGAGCTGATGTCCTTCGACGTCGCGCCTCAGCAGGATCTCTATACGAAGCAGGGCGTCGCGGTCACCGTCGAAGCGGTGGCGCAGATCAAGGTGCGCAGCGATCAGGAGTCGATCCTCACCGCGGCTGAGCAGTTCCTCACCAAAACCCCGCCGCAGCGCGAGGGCCTCATCCGTCTGGTGATGGAAGGCCACCTGAGGGGCATCATCGGCCAGCTGACGGTGGAGCAAATTGTGAAAGAGCCGGAGATGGTCGCCGACCGCATGCGCTCCACCTGCGCCGATGACATCAGCAAGATGGGCCTCGAAGTCGTCTCTTTCACCATCAAGGAAGTGCGCGACAAGAACGAATACATCACCAACATGGGCCGTCCGGACATCGTGCGCATCAAGCGCGACGCCGAGATAGCCGCAGCCGAAGCCGAGCGCGACACCGCGATCCGCCGCGCTAACGCAAGCCGCGAGGCAGCCGTGGCCAAAGCGGCGGCCGACCAGGAACGCGTGATCGCCGAGACGGCATCGCTTACCAAGCAGGCGCAGGCGCAGCGCGATCTCGACATCCAGAAAGCGCAGTTTGCCGAACAGAGCCGCAAGCAGCAGGCGCAGGCGGATAAGTCCTACGAACTGCAGACCAACATTACCCAGCAGCAGGTCATCGCTGAGCAGGTGAAGGTACAACAGGTCGAGAAAGAGCAGCAGATCAAGGTGCAGGAAGCCGAGATTCTGCGCCATGAGAAAGAGCTGATCGCGACCGTGCTGAAAGAAGCCGAAGTCAACCGTCAGCGCGTCGAAGTTCTGGCCGCCGCGGAAAAGGCTCGTCTCACCATGGAAGCTGAAGGCCACGCATCGGCCATCCGCACCCAGGGCGAGGCCGAAGCCGCCATCATCTTCCAGAAGGGCGAGGCAGAAGCGAAGGCCATGAACATCAAAGCCGAGGCCTACCAGGAGTGGAGCCAGGCTGCGGTGGTCGATCGCCTCATCTCCAACCTGCCCGACGTCGTCCGCGCCATGTCCGAGCCGCTGGCCAAAGTGGACAAGGTCACCATCGTCTCCACCGGCAATGACAACGCGGCCGGTAGCTTCAAGCTCACCGGCGATATGGCGAAGATCGCGGCCCAGGTGCCGGCGCTCTTTGAAGCGCTCTCCGGCATGGACATGCGCGACCTCATGTCGAACGTCAAAAGCATGCGCAGCCGCGGCGACGGTAACGGGCACGGCACGACAACGGTCGCGCCCGTCGTGGACGGCCGGTAATCCATCGGGCGGAGAGGGTGACCCTCTCCGCCCATAGCGATCGGGAAAGGGGCATAACCCTGCTTCCCGCGGAGGAAAACGTCATGGCACTCCTCGAACGAGTCGGCACATTGCTCCGGGCCAACCTCAACGACCTGATCGATAAGGCCGAGGACCCGGAAAAACTTCTCAAGCAGCTGGTGCTCGATATGGAAAATCAGCTGATGCAGGTCAAAACCCAGGTCGCCATTGCCATCGCCGACGAGCACCTGCTCGAAAAGAAACAGCGCGAGCACGAAACGTCGGAGGCGGACTGGAAGCGCAAGGCCGAGCTGGCCATACGCAAATCCGATGACGGCCTGGCGCGCGCTGCGCTGGAGCGCTCTCTAAGCCATAAGCAGATGGCTGCGGGTTTCGTGCAGCAGCTCGATGATCAGAAGGTTGAGGTCGAGACGCTGAAGACGGCGTTGCGTCACCTCGAACAAAAATTATCGGAGACGCGCAGCCGCTGCGACCTGCTCATCGCCGAACATCGCCGCGCCCGCACCGTGGGCCGCGCTCAACAAGCGCGCGAAGCGATGGGACGCACCGATCAGTCGGTCAGCATCACGCGCATGAAGTCGCGCATCGACGGCGAGGCCGCCCGCAACGTCGCTTCGCGCGAGTTGATGGAAGGGGGCTCGCTCGACGATCGCTTTGCTGCTCTTGAGCGGGAAGAACAGATCGATGCGCTGCTCAAAGACCTGAAGGAGCAGCACGCCAAAACTGCATAGCAGGACAGTCCCGGGAAATTCAGCAATATTGCCAGGTTGATGAACAAAGGGCCGCTTTCGCGGCCCTTGCATTTCATCCCGGGCTAGCTTCAGGACCGTTTCTTCTTTTACGACGCGGCTTTGAGCTGCCGCTCCCTGCTCACTGCCTGAATGATCGCTTTGTTGAATGCCGGTATATCGTCTGGCTTGCGGCTGGTGATGAACTGGCCGTCGGTCACCACTTCCTTGTCCACCCAGTTGGCGCCGGCGTTCTTCAAATCGGTTTTCACCGAAGGCCATGATGTAAGCGTCTTGCCCTTCACCACACCGGCTTCCACCAGCGTCCACGGTCCGTGGCAGATGGCGGCAACCGGTCGGCCGGTGCCGGCAAAATCACGAACGAAGCTCACCGCCTTCGGTTCCATGCGCAGATGGTCGGGGTTCATCACCCCGCCGGGCAGCACCAGCGCGTCATAATCCTGGGCACGCGCCTGGTCGAGCGTCTTATCCACCTTGACCGTGTCGCCCCAGTCTTTCGTCTTCCACCCTTTGATCTCGCCGCTCTTCGGCGCGATCACTTCCGTCTGCGCGCCTGCCTCTTCCAGAGCTTTCTTTGGCTCTGTCAGCTCCACCTGCTCGAATCCGTCGGTTGCCAAAATCGCAATTTTTTTGCCATGTAAACTGTCGGACATAGCTCTCCTCTCTTTTCGCTGCATCGTTTTCGGTTCTCTTAATTAGTAGGAGGAGCGACCGGGGGCGCGCGTTGCCAAATTCTCCACCCTGTAACATCGGCCCTGTACAGTCCTGCTGGCAGGTGCAATCGGCAGAAACCGGTGCATCACGAAGAAAAGGGGAGGGTTTTCAATGTCGAATCGAGTATGGGCGGCGCTGGTTGCGGTAGCGGTAGCAGGCAGCCTGAGCGCGTGCAAGTCGACGCCGAACAACATCAACATCTCCGGGGCGGGCAGCACTTTTGTCAATCCGGTCATGACCCGCTGGACCTATGACTTCTCGCAGGCGCATCCCAACGTCCAGATCAACTACCAGTCCATTGGCTCGGGCGGTGGTATCCAGCAGGTCAAAGCCAAAACCGTGGACTTCGGCGCCACCGATGCGCCCCTGACCGACCAGCAGATTGCTGCCATGTTTCCGGTCATCCAGATTCCCGAGAGCGCGGGCCCGGTGTGCATTACCTACAACCTGCCCGGGCTGACCCAGCCGCTGCACCTCTCGCCCGAGTCGCTGGCGGGGATCTTCCTTGGCAATATCAAAACCTGGAAAGACCCGCAGCTGGCCAAAGACAATCCCGGTGTGACGCTGCCCAGCGTGCCCGTGGTGGTCGCGCATCGCTCGGAGGGCAGCGGCACCACCGCCATCTTCACCACCTATCTCTCGTCCGTCAGCCCTGAGTGGCAACAGAAGGTTGGCAAAGGTCCCGCAGTGAGCTGGCCGGTCGGCATCGGCGGCAAAGGCAGCGAAGGTGTGACCGGCAACATTCGCAATTCCCCTGGGGCGATCGGCTATGTGGAGCTGACCTACGCGCAGCAGAACCATCTGCCCACCGCGGCCATTAAGAATGCCGCCGGCCAGTATGTGCAGCCGTCAGCGCAGGGAACCACCTCCGCGATTGCAGCCTTCACCGCGCAGCTCACCCAGGATCCGCGCACGCCCATCGTGAATCCGCCGGCCAGTGCTTCGGATGCCTATCCGATCTCGGGGCTCACCTTCCTGATCATTCCCAAAGACGGGCCGGATCAGGCCAGGCGCACTGCGCTGAAGCAGTTCATCCAGTACGTCATCACCGACGGTCAGGCCACCGCCGGCAGCCTGAACTACGCGCCGCTGCCTGACGGTGTCAAGCAGTACGACCAGCAGCAGCTGCAGCAGATGACGGCCAACGGTCAGCCGCTGAGCTAGTCTGGCTTAACAGCAAAAAAAGAAGGGGGCGCAATCTTCGCGCCCCTTTTCGCTCTGCGTGCGAAGCTGGTTCAGAAGCTGTAGGAGAAGCCGCTCGAGAGAATGGGGAAGAAGCGCGCCGGCGAGATATCGTTGGCGATCTTCTGCTGCTGCGCGGCCAGATTGGTCTGAATCATGGTGTTGGTAGCCACATCGCTGCAGTAGTTCTGCCCCTCGTAGTTGTAGCAGGCGTTGCCGGCCAGGTTCAGCACCGTCTTCGGCTGACCCGCATAAGCGAAGCCGATCTCGAAGGGAGCGCTGAAGTGCCGCCCGCTGCGCGGCAGCATGTTGCCCCAGCCTACCGTGATCTTCGGCGCCGCCTTATTGAACTTCACGCTGCCCGTGCCGGTGACCGGATCGGCCACGCTGCTGGTGTAGGTGGTGTCGTTCAGGGTAAACGTGCCACCGGCCGGCACCGCCGCGTTCGCCGTCACCTGGTTGCCGTTGTAGAGCAGGGCTCCCGGGCTGATGTGAAAGCTGCGCGCCCACGGGAACCAGTCGACGCTGGTATCGACCGAGCGGAAGTGCAGGTTGGCGTTGTAATTGATGCCGTCGCTGCTCAGCCCGTCGTTGTAGTTGAAGAAGTTGGCACCGCCGCGCAGGTTCAGGTGGCTGGCCAGCGGCGTGGCCACCTGGAATCCGACGCCGAGGATGCCCACCTGGGCGCCCAGGGCGACGCCGGAAAAGGGACGGGTGTGCGCCGCAGCCGAGGGAACGGTCGCGCTGCTGCTGATGAAGGCCCTCGCCGGCACCGGAGCGGCAGGGGTTACGTCCGCCATGAGCTGCGGGGAGAGAGAAGACGAACTGCCTGTTTCTGTAGCAGAGGACTGCTGGGCAAAGGCTGCCGAGACCGAAACGGAAAGCAGAGCAACCAGACTAATGAAGCGCATTGAAGCCATCTCCAGGGGGAACCTTGTGGGTTAGAGCGGCCGCCAGCCTCACCGGATACCGGGAGCTACCCTGCGCCGCGCCGAAGACGGACTGGTCCGCGCCGGTCCGGGGAGGGTAGACCGCAATGTCTCGAATGTGGGGCGAACCTATAGGCAGCATAGGTCAGCTCAGGGCGGGCGGCAATCCCACCGTCGTGCCATATGGTGACATCGGTGTTAGCCGCGCGCGCAGTCCTTCGGCCAGCTTCGCCAGTGTGCGCAGTCGCGCCTCGATGCGCGGAGAAATCCCGGGCTCGGCCAGCGCCAGCTGCGATTCCAGCAACAGGCCGGTCACCGCATTCTTCAGCTCGGCATCGAGCGACGCCGCGGCGGCGGACTGCGCCAGTTGCTGCTCCCGATGGCGCCGCACCAGAGCCGCCTGCACTTCACGCTCCAGGCGGGCTATGCCCGACAGCGCGAAGCTGATCTGGAATGGAATCGCGAGCCCTGCGCTTTTGCAGAGCAGATCCGCCCCTTCCGGATCGGCCTCCGCCAATTGCTGATCCAGCACTACGATCGCATAGTCCCGCCGCCCCAGCAGCCGCAGCGCGGCAGACCGGGTCGCGGCGATCTCCACCGTCAGCCGTAACCGCTCCGCCAGCCCTGCTGCCGCCACTTCAATCCCGTCAATATCCGTGACGATGAGGGCAGCCGCGTTCGCTTTTTCGCTCTGCGTCTGGCTCATGACCTCACCCCATACTCTTTCAGCTTGCGGTACAGCGTGGTCTTGCCGATATCGAGCAGCCGTGCCGCCAGCAGCTTGTCTCCGTTCACCTGCTCGAGTGTGGTCAGGATGGCCCGCCGCTCCATCTCCGCCAGCGTCTCCACCGTGGGCAGGCCGGTGTCGGCGGGCGCCGGCCGCTTCACCACCTGGGCATGCATCCATGCGTCCTTGATGATGGTGCTCATATCACCGAGCTCGATGACCTCGCCGGAACAGAAATTGCAGGCGCGATCGACAGCGTTGGCCAGCTCGCGTACATTGCCTGGCCAGGGATATTCCACCAGGTACCCCAGCGTTTCCGGGCTCAGACGAAAAGCGCGGCCGAACTCCCGGCTGTTGCGCTCGAGGAAATGCGCCGCCAGCAGCGGGATGTCCTCCCGGCGGTCACGCAGCGGCGGCAGATGCAGCTTGACCACGTTCAGGCGGTAGTAGAGGTCGCGCCGGAACCTGCCCTGCTCCACCATCACGTTCAGGTCCTGGTGAGTGGCCGCCAGGATGCGCGCCCGGATCGGCACCGGCTGTGCTCCGCCCAGTGGCCGCACCTCCTTTTCCTGCAGCGCCCGCAGCAGCTTGGCCTGCAGGTCCAGGGGCAGTTCGGCGATCTCGTCCAGAAAAACCGTTCCGCTGCCCGCCGCCACCAGCAATCCTTCGCTGGCGCGATGGGCTCCGGTGAAGGCGCCCTTCACGTGGCCAAACAGCTCGCTCTCGATCAGCGTGGGTGCCAGCGAACCGCAGTCGACCGGCACAAAGGGTTTGCCCGCACCCATCCCATGGGCATGAATGGCGCGTGCCACCAGTTCCTTGCCGGTGCCGCTCTCACCCAGGATCAATACCGGATGCGCGCTCTGCGCCACCCGGGCCAGGATCCGGAACAGCTTCTCCATCTCCGGACTCTCGCCCAGGATGTTTCCCATGCCATGCCCATTGCGCAGCCGTTCGCGCAGGCCGCGGCTGGTTGTGTCCAGCTGCCGCCGCCATGCCAGCCGCTCCAGAACACTGCCCAGCTCCTCGGCGGAAAAGGGCTTGACCAGATAATCGCTGGCGCCGGAGCGCAGAGCCTCCACCGAGTGCTGCACGGTGGAGGCGGAGGTCATCCACACGATGGCAATCTCCGGACGCAGCCGCCTCACTTCCTCCAGAAGCTCCGAACCGGCCCCGGTCGCGGTTCCGGCATCGATCAGAACCACGTCGACACCCTCGGCCAGCAGCAGGCCGCGGGCGCGCTCGGTCAGCTCCGATTCATGAGCGATCATGCCGCGGCTGGTGGCGACCTCGCAGCACGCGCGCCGAATCGAGGCGTCCTGATCGGCCACCAGGATATGCAGAGGAACCACGTCCTGCCCGAACGGAAGAGGCATAGACCCTCCCGACTCCCATCCTCGCATCATTGCGCTCCTCTTTCGCCGAGCTGCCGCGGTTCCGAAGGTAAGGATGGGGTTACGTTCGTCAGGGGAATCTCGATCTCAAGCCGCGCCCCTCTCCCCGGGGACGCCGCGGCGCGTACTGTTCCGCCAGCCTCCTCAACCAGCTGCCGAACAATGCTGAGCCCCAGACCGCGGCGGGGCGCCTCCGGCCATGGCCGATTCGCCCGGCGGGTAGAAAACCCCGCTTCGAAGATGCGATCGAGCTGATCAGAGCGAATCCCCGGGCCGTTGTCTTCCACGCACACCAGGATGCCTCCGGCCTCGTTCATCCCGTCGTGGCGGGCCTCGAGCCCGGGCACTGTCCACAGGAAACTGCCGCCTCCGCATCTCTGCACCGTGATGCGGACCTTTCCCCCCTTGGGCATGGCATCGGCGGCGTTGCGCACCAGGTTCATCAGAATGCGCGTCAGGCTCTCTTCGGACAGCCGCACCGCGCCTGCACAGGGCAGGCACTGGACTTCGAGGTGGATGGCAGGGCCGGCGACGGCTGCCAACAGCGCCTGCAAACCGCGCACCGCGACCGCCATATCTGTGATCGGCAGGTCTTGCTGGCCTGCCCTGTCGTATTCCTTTCCGGATTCCGGGCCATGCGCGGCATTTTGTGCGACGGCAGAGAGGCGCTGAACCAACTGTCCTGCCGTCGTGGCGATGGAGCGGAGTTCGAGCGCATGATGGCCGTGGCCGGCCCCCAGCACCCCCGGTTCGGCGATCAGCTCCGCGCACAGTCCGAGCGCCGTCACCAGGTTGCGCGCATCGTGGGCGATGCCGGCCAGCGCCAGCGCTTCGCCACCCTCCCTGCGCAGCCCCAGGGCCGTATTGCCGGTAAACCTGTGGGCATGCAGGGGATTGCTGCAGTTCGCGGGAGCTGCCAGGGCCAATTCTTCCATCGCTGTTCCTTTCATGATTTCCCTCGCGGCGTTCCAGGGAGGGGAAGCTGAAGCTCTCGAGGCTGCCTCAGCCTCCCCTCCGCTCGTCACCGCTTGTCCCATCTCAGAACACGTCGGATGCCAAACCCGTAACATTGCTCTAAGTGACTCATTAATCGATGCTTTTGAGGGCGCGAGCTTTCTCGGAGATTTTTGGGGGCGGTTCAAAATTCCCGATCTGGTACACCAAAATCGCTGGTGGTCGCTACAACCCGCACCGCATCAGCGAGTTCCCCGGAAACCCATTCCGGATGGCCACAGGCGGCAGGAGCCCATTTTGAAACCCGTACAATGAGCGGATGACGGAAACCTTTTTTCGGGCCGAAGGCCGCGCCGCCACTCAGATGCGCTCGGTGCGCATCACTCCCGGCTACGTGCAGGTCGCCGAAGGCTCGGTCCTCATCGAAGTCGGTCACACTCGGGTCCTCTGCAACGCCACCGTGGAGCAGGGTGTTCCCTCCTGGCTGCGTAACAGCGGCCGCGGCTGGGTCACTGCTGAATACGGCATGCTCCCGCGCTCTACCCTGACCCGCACGCCTCGCGAATCGGAGCGGGGAAAGGTCGGCGGGCGCACCCACGAGATCCAGCGCCTGATCGGCCGTTCTCTGCGCTCGGTAGTGGATATGCGGGCGCTGGGCGAGCGCACGGTGGTCCTCGACTGCGATGTCCTGCAGGCCGACGGCGGTACGCGGACCGCGGCCATCACCGGCGCCTGCGTGGCTCTCGCCATCGCCTTCGACCGTATGGTGGCGACCGGCGCGCTCAAAGCCTCGCCGCTCGAGCAACTGGTGGCTGCCACCAGCGCGGGCATGGTCGAAGGCACAGCTCTGCTCGACCTCGCCTACGATGAAGATTCCCAGGCCGAAGTCGACATGAACCTGGTGATGACCGAGAACGGCGGCCTGGTTGAAGTCCAGGCGACCGCCGAGCGCCAGGCCTTTCCGCGCCGCGATCTGCTGACCATGATGGACTACGCCGAAGCCGGCATTCGCCAGCTTCATCAGCAGCAGCGTGCTGCGATCGCTGCGGCACAAAATGTCGCTCACACCTGAGCGGCGGCACTTCGCTGACCGTTTCACCAGCAAAGCGCTTTTTCGCTGACCGCATTTTTAGCTGCTCCGTTACTTCCGCTACCTCGGCACGGCCCGCACGGGCACGATAAAATTGCAGTGGAGCGTTTTCCCAACACAAAAGAACTTGAGCGCAGGAGAGACAACGATGTCCATTAATCTGACTCCCGGAAAACTGGCCGGGCTCAAAGCCGTTTCGGATAAGCGCGGAGTGATCGCCGCAGCCGCCATGGATCAGCGCGGATCGCTGAAGAAATCGCTGGCAAAGGAAAAGGGAGTCGCCGATGTTCCCGACTCGGCACTGGAGGAGTTCAAGTCGCTGGTGACCGAGGTGCTGACCAAGCATGCCTCGGCCATCCTGCTCGACCCCGAGTTCGGCCTGCCTGCCTCAAGGCGCCGCAATGGCAAGGGCCTGCTGCTGGCCTATGAGAAGACCGGCTACGATGCCGCTCTGCCCGGCCGCCTGCCCGACCTGCTCGACGTCTGGAGCGTCCGCCGCCTGAAGGAAGCCGGCGCCGACTGCATCAAGATCCTCCTCTACTACACCCCCTATGAGAAGTCGCACGTTAACGACCACAAACAGGCGTGGGTGGAGCGTATTGGCGACGAGTGCCGCGCCCACGACATCCCCTTCTTCCTTGAACTGGTCGGCTATGCCGTCCACGGCGAAGAAGAAAAGTCCCTCGCTTACGCGAAGCGCAAGCCCGACGTCGTCACCGGCTCCATGGAGGAGTTCGGCAAGGAGCGCTACTGCGTGGACGTGCTGAAGGTCGAAGTCCCCATCCAGATGGAGTTCGTCGCCGGCACCCGCGCCTTCAAGGGCGAGCAGGCCTACACCCGCGCCGAGGCTCTGGAGCACTTCCGCCTGTCGGCCTCGTCGACGCACAAGCCGTTCATCTACCTGTCGGCAGGCGTTTCGAACCCGGTCTTCATCGAAACCCTCGAACTGGCCGCCGAGTCCGGCGCCAGCTTCAACGGCGTGCTGTGCGGCCGCGCCACATGGAAGGACGGCATCGCTGTCTACTCCAAACAGGGCGCGAAGGCCTTCGAGGAGTGGCTCAACACCAAGGGTGTGGAGAACATCGAGAACGTCAACAAGGCCCTCAAGGCCGCGCACTCCTGGTACGACAAGGTCAACGTGCCTGCGCTGGTCTAAGCGCATTACAGTAAGCACCAGAAAACGCCGGGGCGAGAGCTCCGGCGTTTCTCTTTGAGGCAGGATGGGCTCCTGATCTGGTCATTTTTGCTGACCATCGGGGAGCCGAGTGCAGGACGTCAGGCTGATCCTGCGCGTTCCCTGACCTTATCGGCCTCCAGCCGGAGCGCTTCCAGGCCTCAGGCTCGCCATGTCGTCCGGAGCCGCCCGCCGCCTGCGCGGAGCAAACATTGTGAATCCGCCGCTGTTGGAAACATAGAGGCTCGGAAACAGCCACGTCGGCAGCAGCCCATCGATACCGGGAAAGACACGCCCGGCAACCGACCAGGCAGCAGCTTCCTGGCAGCTTCGTCCAACACACAGCCGCGTCTTTTCAATGCGGGCCTCGCCGCGCTGGCCGTAGTCGTCACGCACATCGCCCATCGCGAACGCCGGTCCTGGCGGCAAACCTTTTTCGAAGAGCACCAGCGAAGCGCTACCGGAGTCGAGCACCAGCAACCTGTGCCCGTCGCGCACCATTGTCTCGACCAGCGTAGAACCGTACTCCACGCCGGAATGCGCGCCCACCGGAGTCAGCGCCAGGCGTTCGCCATCGAGCGCGCGCAGCAGCTCTCCATCCTCATCGAAGCGCAAAACGCGATGCCGATAGTCAAGCAGATAGTCGGTCTGGCGCAGCGCGTCCTGGCCGAGAACGCCGCGCAGCGATCGATCGAGGCTGCGCAGCGCGTGCAGATTGCGCACCAGCACCTCAGTCTCCGCAAACTTCATGGTGCCGGCAGCCAGGCTCTCAATGCGCGCGACTTCCACCGGCCGCGATCCCGTAACCGTAGTCACGCTGCCGCCGGGCACGGGATGAAGATGGAGTTCGTCCGCCAGTGCCGAATCGACGCTGGTCTGGCTCGAACCCGTGTCCAGCAGAAAGTCATATGGGCCGCTGCCGTTCACAGTCACCGGCACAATGACGGCGAAGTCATGCGCCAGCCGGAACGGTATCGCTGAATCTGTAACCACATCGGTGGCGAATGCGGGCAGCGCGGCCAGCAGGATGGCGGATACGCCCGCAGCTGCCGTGGCCTGCCTGCCGAATCGGGAAAGAGCACAACGTGAATGCCGCATACATGGCTCTCCATCGAGCCGAGGCCCGGGTTGAATTGCGAGCCCGGTTGGCGCGCGCCGCAGCATGAGGCAGGCGGGCACACAGCTCTCCTGCGTCCGCGCGAAGCGCATTCGGGCGGCGGTCCGGCATCAGCAACGTGTCCGGATCAACTCAGTTCGCGAAGTCAAGAAAGAAGGGGGTTGTGTTTCTCTAGCCGTAGCGGAGCGCCAGCTCCATGAACGTATCGGCGCGCGCGAGCGCTTCCTCGCCATGGGGCTCCACGCAGCGAAAGCCGGCCGACTGATACAGGTGGATCGCGGCGGGCAACTTCGTGCTGGTTTCCAGCCGAATCGTCAGCGCGTGCAGTGTGCGTGCCTTTGCGATGGCAGATTCGAGCAGCAGCCGTCCAATACCCATCCCGCGCAGATCCTCACGCACGGCCATCCGCACCAGGCGCACGGCGTGGTTCGGCAGCGGCAGCAGAGCGCAGCAGCCGACCACTTCTTCGCCGAGAGCGGCCATCAGAATATGCCCTCCGCGGCCCAGAATCTGATTCTCCGGATCGTTGAGCACCACTGCATCCTCCGGCTCGAGAAAGAACCAGCGGGTGATCCACGCCTCGTTCAGCGCACGGAAGGCCGCGGCGTCACCGGCGCGGAAGCTGCGAATGATCACATCGCGCACAACCGCCGGAGAAGGCGGCTGCGGGCTGCGGTTCGTCTGCGAAAGAGTGTTGGGGAGGGTCGAGAATCGCATGGGGCGAGTTCCTCTGCACCGAATCTAGACAAGACAGAGCAAGACGTCCAATATCTAAATATGACTGATCCAGACCTGGTAAGTCTGAATGAGATTGAGCTGCGCCACCTGCGTTATTTCCTCGCCGTTGCGGAGGAACTGCACTTCGGCCGCGCCGCGGAGAAGCTGCATATGGCCCAGCCTCCGCTGTCGCAGCAGATTCGTCAGCTCGAGGCCTGGATCGGATTTCCACTGTTTGCGCGCAACTCGCGCAGCGTGCAGCTGACGCCCAGCGGAAAAGAGCTGCAGAAGCGGCTGCTGCAAACCTTTGCCAAGCTCCAGGGCGACATTCGCTCCGTACGCCAGGTCGGCCGCGGCCGGCGCGGCACTCTCGACGTGGGTTTCATCAGCACCTCAATTCTCACTTCCATCCCGCAGCTGCTCAGCCGCTATCGCCAGCAATTCCCGGAAGTGGAGCTGCGGCTGCACGAGCTCTACACCAGCAATCTGGTGCAGGGGCTCGAGGATGGCACGATCGATATCGGCTTTCTGCGCGACGGCGGACCCGTGCCCGGGTTATGTACCATCCGCGTGCTGTCGGAGCCCTTTGTGGTGATGCTGCCTGCCAACCATCCGCTGGCGAAGCGCAAGTCCATTCCCGTTCCGCTGCTCAAAAAGGAGCCGTTCGTCTTCTTCCCGCAATCGGCGGGGCTGACCGCATGGCAGCGCACCGTCGCCATCTGCGAAGCGCACGGCTTTCGCCCCGACATCGTGCAGGAAGCGCCGCACTGGATCACCATCACGCGCCTGGTCGCGGCCGGCATCGGTGTCACCATCGCGCCACGCTGCGTATGCCAGATCGCCACCAGCGGTGTCGCTGCGGTGGAATTGAAAGACGTGGACGCACGCAGTTACATTGAGCTGGCCTTTGACCAGAACAGCACCTGCGCCGTCATCGCCGGCTTTCTGCGCCTGGCGCGGACTGCGTTTCCGGGAGAGGCTTTCCAGATCGCCCAGTGCACCCCGCGCATGCGCGCTGCGCTGCAGCAGGACGATGCGGAGGCACAGCCGCTGCGGTGTTGATCGATCCCCGCTATGAGAAGCACGGCAGCCGGCGCCGCACACCGACCCGAGCATGATTCGTCGTATCGAAGCGCAAAACTCGCCGCAGCGGCGGCGCCTGATTCAGGTCCTCACTCCACCCATACCAGGATGGGCGGCGAGGGGATACCGTTGGCGACCACCTCCAGCAGGTTTAGTCCCGGCTCCTGCTGCTGCGGTACATCAAAGCGCGCAGAGACG